>Ga0268298_10000327_pt1 | contig 61593 bp, 51 predicted proteins | sample WWTPWeurt_MetaG_FD_194462 | JGI IMG/M metagenome (GOLD analysis project Ga0268298, IMG submission 194462) | Activated sludge microbial communities from WWTP in Nijmegen, Gelderland, Netherland - WWTP Weurt | ecosystem: Engineered > WWTP > Aerobic digester > Activated sludge | place... | reverse complement strand
GGACCACGACCCAGGCGGTCCCGGCCAGGAAGAGGACCGCGCCGACATTGGCGACGGCCATGGCGAACCCCAGGGACCACTCGTAAGCGGGCGCGTGGGCCTTGTAGTGGGCGCCGGCTTGGCGGGCGCCTTCCACCCCGCCCCGCCGTCCGCCGACGAATTCGAAGACCTTGGTCATCCACCGGCTGGTCGCCCGGCCGGAAAAAACCAATTTTTTTAATACGTCCCTTTCTTCCTGCAGGGCCGCCGCGAGGGTCGCGGGAAGATCAAACAATCGCTCCCCGAAGCGGCGAAAGGGATTTAATGAATTTTTCTCGATTTCCATCGTGAACCGGTGATCCTCCGAAGAGGTCCCCGGGGTATCTTCCACGGTGTAAACCCATCCATCTTTAAAAAGGACCCTGAGCCGGGTGACCCGCTCGGATGATTTTTCGACGATTTTCTTAAATCGCGCTGTCAGGGCGGGAGGAACAAGGGAGAGAAAGGATTTTCTGACCGAACCGAAGGTTTCGGCGTTGTCAGCGACGGCGATGAGTCCCGGCAGGGCCAATTGGACGTCGGCGGGCTTGATGGGTGCGTTGGCCAGGTACAGTTGTTGGCCCTGGAACAACCGATCGAGGGGAGTTTTCTCCTGGGTAAAAACGGACAGGTAGGCCGATCCCCGGTCGGTGTCCACCTTTTCTATTTTGGGGACGTAGGAGATGACGGTGAACCCACCCGCCGTCAGCGCCTTGGCGATGCCCTCGGCGTGGTAACCGCCCGTGACGAGGACTGTGGCGGGGGACGGGGACCCGGCGGCCTGGGAAACGGCGGCAATCACGCTTTTCGCCATCGCCGCGTCCCGGGCGTCGGCTTCATGGTAGAAAGACTCAAAAGAAGCGAGCGTGGGGGAAGGTTCGGCCGATGCAGCCGCCTCCTTCTTCGCGCTTATGTATTCCCGCCACTCCACCGGCGTTAAGGCGAAGTCCACCAGTTTCCCCGTCAGCCAGACTCGCCGGGATTTGGCGATCAGGTCCCGCTCCGAGCCGCTTTTTGCGAGGGTGGCGTAGGCGGCCTTCTCCGCTTCCGCCAGATCCGCCATCAGTGTCTCAACGTCGATCCCGTCCGCCAAGAGGACGTATTTGACGTACTCGTTCATGGCGTGGTAGGACGTCAGGTCGATGCCTTTTCTTCGGCACAGAGCCTCCAACCCGGCGTAGAAATCCGCGTAGCGCACTTGGCCGGATCGGTAAGCCAGGCTCTGGGCCAGGAGAGTGTCGGTTTCCTGTTGGGTGAGTTTCTTGGTCAGCCCCTCGATCAGGCGTGCCCGCTCCGTTTCCACTTGGCGGAAGTTCAGCGTTCGTTCGAGATTGAGCGCCTTTTGGAAAAGCGAAATCTGTGGGCGCGTTGTCTGGCGAGGTGGGGATGGAAACAAAAGAACGTAATCGCCCAGGGACGTTTTCCCTTCTCGGTAAGACTCGACCTTTTCGTCCAAGGCGTGCAGGGCCGCGGAGAACACCTTTTTCTTCTCCGCCGCGATGCCGGACTTCCGCTCTTTCACCCATTGCCGGGATTGCTCCAGCTTCAGGGCGGAATCCCGGTAGGCCTGGATGTTCGCTTGGTAGTGGAGAGGGTCTTCGATCCCGAGAACCCGGGGCAGTTTTCCCTGGGCCGTCAGCGCCGCGTGGATGGGGCCGGAAATCTTGTTCTCCTTCAATAAATAGTCCGCCGTCAACTCCACCGCCCGCCGGTTCGGGAAGTCCACGAAAGGCTGAAGCGGAATCTCCACCGACGCCCCCTCCAACGCGACGAGATTCACCCGGCCCGATCGAATCAACGAACTCACCGCTTCCCGGATGTTCCACTGGGCCTCCGCGTTCATGTGCACGTCTTGGATGTGGACGATGACGGGAGGGATCGAAGCGTGTTGAGGGCTGAAGGAAACCTTGCGGATCGTGCCGTGGGCCGGGGAAAGGGCGGAAAGAAGCCCCGCGTGTTCCTTAACAAATCCCTTCGGGACCGACGGAACGACGTTCTGGAACAGCGCGGGGGCTGGGTTTTTGGGGGCCGGTAAGGGGGGCGTCAAGGAGGGCCCCGACTAGGGGCCCAGGGGGAGCGACGCCAGCTGGGGTGGTTCCTGTCTCCGGGCGGTTTTACGGCGTTCGGCCCAAAGACTCGTTTCCGGGGAATAAGCGAGCAGGCTGTTCGTGGCCAGGAACACCAGAGCCACCCCGCCGGCAATGAACCTTTGGAAAGGGAAAGAATTCATAGCAAGAATATAGCTTAACAACGTTATTTATAGCCTTAAGAGCCTGTAACGATATTGTAAACCACCTATTCCATGCATTCCCGTTGAGAAAAAGCATTTAGGCCGTTATTCCCGCTTGAATCTGGAGTGAACGGAAGGACGGCCAGGGCCAGGTTTCCCGTCGACAATTAACCGGACATCTGTGCCGCTGTCCACCTTAATTGGCACATTATTTTGGGGGCCCGAGAGGACCTCGTTGGTGCACTCTTTTGGTCGGCTCGACCGGCCTGGGGCGTTTCGGCCTCGATAAACGAATCGCGGACCCGGTCCGTCAAAGGCGATCGGGAAGCCCGGTGTCGAAAATTTCCGACAGATTTTTTTAAAAAGCGCGGTCCAATCGCCTTTGTGGGAATGGGAAAACCCAAATTTACACTAAAACTTGACTAAAATTTCATATATTAGGTAAAATAGTATAAAGGGGTAAGAATTAGCCCAGGAGAAGCCGATGCGCGTGACCGCGATGCAAGAATATGGCCTTCGCTGTATGGTTCAGCTGGCGGCCCACAAGAAGCCCTCTCCCTTGGCGGTTCGGGAGATCGCCCGTCGGGAAAAACTCACCCCCGTTTATGTGGAAAAGATTTTGGTGAACCTGCGCCGGGCCGGTCTGGTCAAAAGCTTGCGGGGCGTCAATGGCGGCTACATCATGGCCAAGCCCATTGGCGAGGTGTCGGTGGCGGTGGTCTTGTCGGCCCTGGGTCAGGTGGATTTGGGAAGCAATTTGTGCAGTCGGTTCACCGGGGATTCCGCGGCCTGTGTCCATTCCGGGGATTGCGGGATACGCCCCATTTGGGGCCTTTTGACGCGTTACATTTACGGTTTCTTAGAGCAAGTCAGCCTTGAACAGCTTCTCCAAGGGGAATCGCGGGTGGTCGAAGCCATCGACCGCATCGGTCAGAAACCGCGGCCCATCGGATTGGGGGTCTAAACCATGACGTCGCCGCTTTTTCAAATTCAAGATTTGCATGTCACCGTGGAGGGGAAGAAAATCCTCAACGGGCTCACCTTGTCCGTTAACGCCGGGGAAACCCACGCCATCATGGGGCCCAACGGGTCTGGCAAAAGCACCCTTTCGTACGCGGTCATGGGACACCCCAAATACAAGATCGAGTCCGGCCGCATCCTTTACAGGGGCGAAGACATCAGCGCCTGGGCGCCCAACGAACGGGCGGTGAAAGGCCTGTTCCTGGCTTTCCAGTACCCGGTCGCCGTGCCGGGGGTGAGCGTGGTGAATTTTCTTCGAAGCATTCTCAAGAACCGCCGGGGCGCGGACACCCCGCTCAAGGAGTTTCGCAAGGAACTGAAGGACAACATGAAGGCGCTGCAAATGGACACCGCCTTCGCCAACCGTTACCTCAACGACGGTTTCTCCGGCGGGGAAAAGAAGCGTCTGGAAATCCTCCAGATGGCTCTCTTGAAGCCGTCCGTGGCGTTTTTGGACGAAACGGATTCGGGGTTGGACATTGACGCCCTGCGGGTCGTGTCCGAAGGGATCAATCGTTTGGCCGCCCCCGACCGCGCCACGGTGTTGATCACGCACTATCAACGGCTTTTGGATTACGTGAAGCCCGGTTTCGTGCACGTTCTGGCGGGGGGGCGTATCGTTCGTTCCGGTGGCCCGGATCTGGCCTTGGATCTTGAAAAAAAAGGGTACGAATGGATCACTTCTCCGACCGTCGGGGTGGGATCCTAGGAGGGGACCATGTCCTCGAAAACCGATCTCAAAGGGCTGGGCAAGGACTATCAATACGGGTTCCACGACTCGACCGACAATTACACCTTTCAGTCGGGGCGGGGATTGACGCGGGACATCGTCGAGCGCATTTCCGAAATGAAGAAGGAACCCGCCTGGATGAGGGAATTTCGCCTCGCCGCCCTGGACACTTTTCACCGCAAACCCATGCCCACCTGGGGCGACTCCAAGGCCCTGGCCGGCATTCAATTCGACAACATCCATTATTACATGAAGCCCACGGACAAACAGGGCCGGACCTGGGAGGAAGTGCCCGAGGGAATCAAGAACACCTTTGATCGTTTGGGGATCCCCGAGGCCGAACGGAAGTTCCTGGCGGGCGTCACCGCGCAATACGAATCCGAGGTGGTCTACCACTCCATCCGGAAGGATTTGGAAAAACTGGGGGTGTTGTTCCTCAGCATGGACGACGGTCTCAAGTTGCATCCGGAGATCGTCAAAAAATATTTCGGCACGATCATCCCCCCGGCCGACAACAAATTCTCCGCCTTAAATTCGGCCGTGTGGTCGGGCGGCTCTTTCATTTACGTTCCCAAGGGCGTCAACGTGCCCATTCCGCTCCAGGCGTATTTCCGCATCAATTCCGAGAACATGGGGCAGTTCGAGCGAACCCTCATCATCGCGGACGAAGGGTCCTTCGTCCATTACATCGAGGGGTGCACCGCCCCGACCTATTCCTCCGATTCGCTGCATTCGGCGGTGGTGGAATTGATCGCCCTGCCCGGGGCCAAGATCCGTTACACCACCATTCAAAACTGGTCCAAGAACGTTTACAACCTGGTGACGAAGCGCGCGGTCGCCCACGCCAACGCCACGGTGGAGTGGATCGACGGAAATTTGGGATCGAAGTTGACCATGAAATACCCCGCCGTTTATCTGGTGGGGGAGGGCGCCCGGGGGGAAATCCTTTCCGTGGCTTTTTCGGGAAAAGACCAACACCAGGACGCCGGGGCGAAAATCGTCCACGCGGCGCCCCACACCACCTCGGTGGTCACCTCCAAGTCAATTTCCAAAGACGGCGGCCGGTCCAGCTACCGGGGGCTGATCAAAGTCCACAAGGGCGCCGAAGGGTGCAAGTCCAACGTGCGTTGCGACGCGCTGATCATGGACGCGGCCTCCCGCTCCGACACCTACCCCACCATGGAGATCGACGAAGAAAACACCTCCATGGGCCACGAGGCCACGGTGTCGAAAATCGGCGAGGACCAGTTGTTTTATCTCCAATCGCGGGGGCTCTCCGAAGCGGAGGCGACCCTGATGATCGTCAACGGCTTTTTTGAGCCGTTCGTGAAGGAATTGCCGATGGAATACGCGGTGGAGCTCAATCGCTTGATTGAAATGGAAATGGAAGGGTCGGTGGGATGACGACGGCGAATCCCCCGGGGGTCTCCCCGGCCGCCCTTCGGGAGTCGGCGCGGACGCTTTTTGACGCTTTGCCCTGGCCCAAAACCGAGGACGAAGCCTGGCGTCGAACGGATCTCACTTTCTGGGATCCCCAACATTTCCAGAAGGGAACGACGGCGAATTTGGCGCCCGACCGGTTCATTGAGTCGGACCGTTCGGCCGAGAGGGCGGGCGAAGTGCTTTCCCTGGGGGCGGCTTTCCAGGTTCGCCTGGACCCCGCGACGGCCGCGCAGGGGGTCGTCTTCTGTCCCTTGGCGGAGGCCCTGGCCCGGTTCCCCGAGAAAGTCGCGCCCCATCTAGGGACGATCGTCCCCCCGGAGTCCGGCAAATTCGCGGCCATGAACACCGCGTTCTTCGAGTCCGGCGTTTTCCTTTTCGTGCCCAAAGGCGTGACGGTGGCTATGCCCTTCCTGGGCGGGCACGGCGCCGGGGCCGCGGCGGGGCGGTCCGTTTTTCCGCGCACGTTGGTGGTGTTGGAAGAGGGCGCCCAGGCCACCTACATTGAGGACTTCACGGCCGCCCCCGCCGAGGGCGAAAATCTGTCCTGCGGCGTTGTGGAATTGGTACTCGGGGCGGGGGCCCGACTGCATTACATTCAACTGCAACGCTGGCCCAAGGGGTGGTGGCATTTCCTTAAGCAGAACGCCCGGTTGGACCGCGACGCCTCCTTGACCACCTTGGTGGTGGCCACGGGGGGGGACACCAGTCGGGCGGATTTCGGCTCGGATCTCGCGGCGCCGGGCGCCGACGCGCGCTTGTACGGGCTGGTGTTCGGCGACGGGGAACAGCGATTGACCCACCACACCCTTCAAAACCACCGCGCCCCCGCGACGACGAGCGATTTGCTCTTCAAGGCGGCGCTGCGCGACAACGCGCGGTCGGTTTACACCGGGATGGTCAAAATCGCCCCCGAGGCGCAGAAGGCGGTGGCTTACCAGGCCTCGAAAAACATTTTGCTGTCCAAAGGGGCCCGGGCCAACGCGATCCCCATGTTGGAGATTTTGGCGGACGACGTGAAATGCGGTCACGGGGCCGCCGTGGGCAGCCTCGATGACGACCAACGTTTTTATTTGATGAGCCGGGGACTCTCCCGCGAAGAGGCGGAGCGGGTCATCGTGGAGGGTTTTTTCGAGGACGTGCTGCAGCGCATTCCCGTCCCGGGGATGTCCGACCGTTTGCGGGCCATTTTGGACGCGAAGCTGGAAGCCGGTGGGTAATTTTCAAACCATCGCCAGCGTCGACCAAGTGCCGCCGGGGACGCTGCGGGTGTTTCGCTTGAAGGGGAAACGCCTCGCCGTGAGCCACGTGGACGGCGCCTTTTACGCCATCGACGATGTGTGCACGCACGACGACGGCCCCCTCGGGGAAGGCGCTTTGAAGGGCGACGAAGTGGAATGCCCCCGCCACGGAGCGCGTTTTAATGTCCGCACGGGGGCCGCTCTGACCATGCCCGCGGTCGTGCCCGTCAAGGCCTACCGCGTGCGGGTGGATGGAACGCACATTCAAGTGGAGCTCCCGTGACCGCCCTCAACCCCGATCGATTGCGCTTGGACTTCCCCATTTTGTCCCGTAAAATCCACGGCAAGCCCCTGGTGTATTTGGATAACGCCGCCACCACGCAGAAACCGATGTCGGTCATCATGTCCATGACGGCCTACTACGAGCGCACCAACGCCAACGTCCATCGCGGGGTGCACACCCTGTCGCAGGAGGCGACGTCTTTGATGGAACAGTCCCGGGACAAAGTCGCCGCCTTTATCGGCGCGCCCGACCCCGCGACGGTGATTTTTACGCGGAACGCCACCGAGTCCATCAACCTCGTGGCCTACTCCTGGGCCCGAAAAAATCTTAAGCCGGGCGATGAGATCCTCCTCACCGAGATGGAGCACCATTCCAATTTGATCCCGTGGCAGATGGCCGCCCAGGCCACGGGCGCCGTGTTGCGGTTCATCCCCGTGACGGGATGGGACGGTTTTCTGGACCTTTCGCGCCTCGACGGCCTATTGACGCCCCGCACCAAACTGCTGGCCGTCACCCAGATGTCCAACGTGTTGGGGACCATCAACCCGGTGACGGAGCTGGCGCGGCGGGCGCACGCCGTCGGGGCCAAGGTGTTGGTGGACGGCGCCCAGTCGGCGCCGCACTTGGCCGTCGACGTGAAGACCCTGGGGGCGGATTTCTTCGCCTTTTCGGCCCACAAGATGCTGGGGCCCACGGGGTTGGGGGTTTTGTGGGCGCCGCGCGCTTTATTGGAAACCATGGAACCGTTTTTGGGCGGGGGGGACATGATCAGCCAGGTCTGGCCCGACCGCGCGACGTGGAACGAACTCCCCTACAAGTTCGAAGCCGGGACGCCCAACATCACGGGGGCCATCGCCTTCGGCGCGGCCATCGACTATTTGAACCAGGTTGGCATGGACAACATCCGCGCCCACGAGCAAGACATCACCGGCTACGCCTTGGGCACGCTCAAAGACCGCTTTCCGAAAATCGTCTTGCACGGGCCCGCCGATGTCGCGCAACGGGGCGGCGTCGTGAGTTTTGAATTGCCGGGGGTGCACCCCCACGACATCGGAACCATTTTGGACCGGGAGGGCGTGGCCGTGCGGGCGGGGCACCATTGTTGCCAGGTCCTCATGAAAAAGTTCGGCGTGGCCGGCACCGCCCGCGCCAGTTTTTACCTTTACAACACCCGCGCCGAGGTGGACGCTCTTGTCGCCTCCCTCGGTCAGGTGGAGCGCCTGTTCGTTCCCAGCGTTCGATGACCGACGATCTTTACCGCGAAGTCATCCTGGATCATTTCCGCCATCCCCGGAACCAGGGCGCCCTGGAAGCGCCGGACGTCAAGGTGCAGGGCGTCAACCCCCTGTGCGGCGACAGCCTGGAGTTGATGTTTACCGTCAAAGAAGCAAAAATCGCCGACATCAAAATGACGGGCAACGGCTGTTCCATTTCGCAGTCCTCGGCTTCGATGATGACCGAGGCGCTCAAAGGCAAGGCCCTGGGCGAGTCGGAGGCGTTGGCCAAGGCGTTTAAGAAAATGATGTTGGAAAACGGCGCCGCCGAGGACCTGCCCGAGGACCTGGAAGAGTTGTCGGCCTTGGAAGGCGTGCAGAAGTATCCCGTGCGGGTCAAATGCGCCCTGTTGGCCTGGAACACCCTTTTGCAGGGATTGGAAGAATGGAAAGGAAAAACAAAATGACAGCCCCCGTCGCCCCCACCCCCGACAGCGTTCGCGCGGTTTTAAAAACCATAATGGACCCGGAAATCCATCTCAGCATCTTGGATTTGGGATTGATTTACGACGTGACCGTGAAACCGGACGGAAAGAAAGGCCAGCGCGTCAACATACGAATGACGTTGACGACACCGGCCTGCCCCTACGGTCCCGCCCTGCTCAGCAAGGTCCACGCGGACGTGGGCGCCATGCCCGGGGTTTCCGACGTGAACGTCGATTTGGCTTGGATCCCGCCCTGGGACCCGCGCACCATGGCGTCCGATGAGGCAAAGTTGAAAATGGGCCTGTTTGAATTGGACGACGAAGACGACGACGCGCCGGTGGGGAAGAGCCCTTCCAACGAAAAAAAACCGGCGTGATTTCGGCGTTTGTCGGTTCGGGCAAAGATTTGTATAATCGCTAGAGATCCGATGAACACAGCGTGTCGGATGCCGGACGCACCCCCGGCGGGGGCGCGTTCGCGAGCGCGGGCGTAGTTCAGTTGGTAGAACGTCTCGTTGCCAACGAGAAGGTCGTCGGTTCGAACCCGATCGCCCGCTCCATTTGATTCGGTTGGTTTCCCAAAGCCCACGGTGAAAACCGTGGGCTTTTTGTTGGGTCGAGTCGTGGGGGGTTTTTCAAATTGAAGCCGATGCCGGTGCCGCTGGAAAAGAGTTTGAGGTTGATCAACCACGGACCTCTGGTGGTTGTCACGACGGCCCGGGCCGGGCGTGTCAACGCGGCGCCCGTTCAGTGGAACGTTCCCGTGAACGACGCCCCGCCGACCGTCGCGCTCGCCTTGGACGCTGACAATTTTACCCGGGCGTTGATCGAGGAAACGGGCGTCTTTGTCCTGAACGTCCCCGACGAACGCTTGCTGCCCGCCGTGCGGGCCTGGGGGGCGCGCTCCGGCCGGACCGGGGACAAAATGAGCGGCGCGGGAGCCGCTTGGGAGCCCGGCGTGGCGGTCCCCGTCCCTCATTTGACGGAGGCCCTGGGGTATTTGGAGTGCCGCCGGGTGAAGACCGTGGAATTGCCGGGCGTGTCCTTGGTTCTGGGCGAGGTCGTCGGCGCCGGGGCCGACCCATCTTTTTTTGTCGACAGTCGTTGGGCGGATTCGGTGCGAACGCTCCACCATTTGGGCGGGGGAACCTTCGCTTTGGCGGGGGAGAGACGGTCTTTTCCGGCCTGATGTTGTCTTTGGATTGGTCAATTAACCCCAAGATTTGGTAAAATTCGTTTCCTGTTTTTGATGGATGGGTGGTTGTCCCCGTTTTGACCCCATAGCTCAATTGGATAGAGCGTCTGCCTACGGAGCAGAAGGCTGTAGGTTCAAGTCCTACTGGGGTCGGATTTCTTGCTCCCCGACGGCAATGCCGTCGGGGAGTTGTTTTTTGAGGGGCGTCTTGTTATAATTGAAATAAGATTTCAATCATGAAAACCCTCGCCCTGGTCGGGAACCCCAACGTCGGCAAATCGGTTCTGTTTAACCGGTTGACGGGGCGTTACGCCGCCGTCTCCAATTACCCCGGGACCACCGTGGACGTGTCCACAGGCGGGTCTTGGCTGGGCGGGGAAAAATGGCGGGTGGTGGACACGCCGGGGGTGAACGGCCTTCTGCCTTCATCGGAAGACGAGCGGGTGACCCGCGACTTTCTGTGGCGGGAGCGGCCGGACGTGGTGGTCAACGTGTTGGACGCCAAGAACCTCCGCCGCGGCCTGGTGCTGACCTTGGAATTGGCCGAGCAGGGAATCCCCCTGGTCGTGGTGTTAAACCTGATGGATGAGGCCATGGACCGGGGCATTGCGGTGGACGCGGACGTGCTGTCGCGGCGGTTGGGCGTGCCAGTGATTTCGACCGTGGCCACCACGGGCGATGGGGTCCCGGCCCTGAAAAAAGTGATCCCTTTGGCGGGCCGCAGCGTCGCCGTGCCGGTCCTGTCTTCGGAAATACAACGATCCCTCCAGGCCCTTGAGGATTCCTTCCAGGACACGCGCGGTCGCCCCGTGGCTATTGCGCTTTTGGCGGGGGACGACACGGCACTGACCGCCGGGGTGGCCCTGGCGGTGGGCTTGTCCGACCAGTCCGTTTACGCGACCGCCGAGCGGGAAAGGGCGCGCTACACGGCCCGCACGCCCCGGCAGATCCTGTTTGAGGGGCGGGAGGCCCGCGCGCGGGAATTGGTGGCCGAGGCGGTTTCCCAGGGGGGGCGTTTGCGGCCGGGGTTGTCCCAAACCCTCGGGCGGTGGGCCCTGCGTCCCTGGCCGGGGTATTTGATCGGCGCGGCCGTGCTGTACGCCGTGTACCTGTTTGTCGGTGTTTTTGGCGCCGGGACCGCGGTCGATTTCCTCGAGAACACTTTTTTCGGCAAATGGGTTGTCCCCTCCGTGACCCGCATGGCCGACCGTTGGATCCCCTGGGCCGCCGCGCGGGACTTCCTGGTGGGCCCCTACGGCGTTGTCAGCATGGCGTTGTCCTACGCTTTTGCCCTCATATTGCCCATCGTCGCGACGTTCTTTATCGCCTTCGGCCTGTTGGAGGATTCCGGTTATTTGCCGCGGCTTTCGGTGTTGTTGGACCGTGTGTTCCGGTTGATGGGCTTGAACGGCCGCGCGGTCTTGCCCATGATTTTGGGTTTGGGCTGCGACACCATGGCGACCATGACCACCCGCATCCTCGATACGCGCAAGGAACGGATCATCGTGACGTTGTTGTTGGCGCTCACGGTGCCCTGCTCCGCCCAGCTCGCCGTTATTTTGGGGATGGCGGCCGGGCTTTCCCCAAAAGTTTTGGTCCTGTGGCTGGCGGTGATCGTCGGCACCACGCTCCTGGCCGGCTGGGGCGCTTCGCGGGTCCTCCCCGGGGCGCGGTCCACCTTCCTCATGGAAATTCCGCCCATTCGGCGCCCCCTTTTGCGCAACATCGCCATGAAAATGCGTCTGCGCCTTTGGTGGTATTTGAAGGAAGTGGTGCCGCTTTTCATCTACGGCACGGCCGCCCTCTTTTTCTTGGACCGGTGGGGCGCGTTGAAGGCCCTGGAAAAAACCTTTTCCCCGGTGGTGCAGGGCTTCCTGGGATTGCCCGCCCAGGCCACGGAGGCGTTTTTAATCGGCTTCCTCCGGCGGGACTACGGCGCGGCCGGCCTCTACCGCCTGCAACAGGACGGCGCCCTGGATCTAAGGCAGGTCACCGTCAGTTTGGTGCTGATCACGCTGTTCATGCCGTGCGTGGCCCAATGGTTGATGATGTTTAAAGAGCGCGGGTGGAAGGGCGCTTTGGCCATCACCGGCGCGGTTTTGGGCATTGCCTTGCTGATCGCGGGCGGGCTCAATCAAGTGCTGATACTCTTCCCAGGACTGGTGCTATGACCGAATCCATCAAATACCCGCTCCCCACGGCCGAACGCGAAGACCTCGAGGAATCCCTCGGGCTGGTTTGGCACAAACGCGAATCCGGTGTGACGGCGGCCGCCGCCGTGCGGGAAGCCTTAACCGCGGCCGGTAACCCCTCCGCCTGGGACCGGCTGGTCAAGGAAAAGTTCGTGACCGAAGAGGGGGGACGCGCGCATCTGACGGCCCAGGGGGAAGCCACGGCGGCGGCCGTCATCCGCCGACACCGCTTGGCGGAACGGCTGCTGACGGATGTTCTCCATTTGGACCGATCGGTGATCGACCCGAACGCCTGCGTTTTTGAACACATCCTCTCGGCCGAAGTGAGCGAATCCATTTGCACCTTGTTGGGGCACCCCGCCGAATGCCCGCACGGGTTGGCGATCCCCGCGGGGGACTGCTGCCGGCGCCACGCCGATCAATTGTCACCGATCGTGGAGCCCTTAGCGCGCATGAAAGCGGGCGAATCGGGCCGCGTGGCGTATTTGCGGCTTAAAGACCATCCGGAGCTTCACCGTTTGATGGCGTTGGGATTGGTCCCCGGGGCGGACCTCAAGTTGCACCAAACTTACCCCGCCTTCGTGTTGGACCTGGGGGAGACGCAGTTGGCCCTGGAGGAGGCCGTGGCCGAGCGGATTTTCGTCCGCCGCACGTGAAAAATTCGTAAAATCACCTTCCTTTATGTCGTTTCTATCTCTCTCGCGGCCCATCGTTTTCTTCGATCTGGAAACCACCGGACTCCTTTTGGAGTTGGATCGGATCATTGAGATTGGGATGATCAAAATCCATCCCGACGGACGCGCCGAGGAACTCTGCCAGCGGTTCGACCCCGGCCTCAAAATCCCGGCGGAATCCCGCGCCATCCACGGCATCACCGATGAGATGCTGCGCGGCCAGCCGAAGTTCGGCCAATGGGCCCAGCGCCTCTTCGATTTCATCGGCGATTCGGATTTGGGCGGGTTCGCCCTCAACCGGTTGGACATCCCCATGTTGACCAAGGAGTTTGGCCGGGCCGGGTTGCATTTCTCCATGGAGGGGCGACGCATCGCCGACGCCAGCATCATTTTCCGGGAACGGGAGCGGCGCGACCTGCGGACGGCCTACCGGTTTTATTGCGGGAAGGAGTTGATCAACGCCCATTCCGCCGCGGCCGACACCCGGGCGACCATGGAAGTCCTCGAGGCGCAACTGAAGCGCTACGCCGATTTGCCCAAGGACATGGACGGCCTCCACGCTTTTTGCACCGCGCCGGAGCCCTCCCACGTCGATCGTGACGGGAAACTGGTTTGGCGGGACGGGGAGGCCTACTTTAATTTCGGCAAACACCGCTACCAAGCCCTCGCCCAGGTCCTTAAAGAAGACCCGGATTATCTCGACTGGATCATTCAAAAGGCGGACTTCACCGGGGAGTTCGTTGAAATCTGCCGCCAGGCGCGACGCGGATTTCTTCCCATCAAGCCCGGGCCCGCGTCGTGAGCCACCAGTTGGTCATGTGGGTGCTGTTCAACGTCATCGTCGCGGTGATGCTTTACATCGACCTGGCCGTGGGGCAAAAAAAATCCCACGCGGTGGGAATGAGGGAGGCGGCCCTCTGGAGCCTGGTGTGGGTGGCGGTGTCCTTGTTGTTTGGGGTCGGGATCTATTTTTTTCTCAGCCCCGAGAAGGCCATGCAGTTCCTCACCGGCTATTTGATCGAGAAATCCCTCTCGGTCGACAACATGTTCGTGTTCATTATGATCTTTTCCTATTTTTCCGTCGCTCCGGAGCACCAGCCCCGGGTGCTGAAATGGGGCATTTTGGGCGCTCTCGTCATGCGGTTCATCCTTATCTTTATCGGGGCCGCCCTCATTCAGCGGTTCCACTGGGTCCTTTACGTGTTCGGCGGGTTCCTGTTGTACACGGCTTACCAGATGGCGTTCGGGGGGGAAAAAGAGTTTAAACCCGAGGAAAATCCCCTGTTTCGGCGGGTCAAGAAGTGGTTGCCCATGACGGGTTTGCGGGGGGACCGTTTCTTTGCCAGGGTTAATGGCGCGCTCCACGCCACGCCTCTTTTCCTGGCCGTGTTGGTGGTGGAGTTCAGCGATTTGGTGTTCGCGTTGGATTCGATCCCCGCCATTTTTTCCATTACCCAGGACACCTTCTTGGTTTACACGTCCAACGTGTTCGCCATATTGGGTTTGCGGGCGCTCTACTTTTTGGTGAGCGGCCTGGTCCAGCTGTTCGCCTACTTAAAATTCGGCGTGGCCTTGATCCTGGCGTTCGTGGGCGTGAAGATGCTCGCGTCGCATTACGTTCACATCTCGACCGGGCTCTCCCTCGGCGTGGTGGTGGGGGTGTTGATCCTGTCCATCACCGCCTCGGTGTACTGGCCCCCGCGAAAAGCCGCGCCGGTCATTTGAGGTCGGTCGTTTCCTTCCAGTCGGCGCGGTAGAGCGATTTGCCGTCGGTTTTGCCGCTCAACGCAACGGCGTCGTCGTAATAAATCGTCAAGTCCCGCGCCTGCAAGGTCCCTCCCACACGCACGGTTCCCAAGATGGAAATCGGTCCCGCGTCTTTTTTAACAATGTCCCCGTCCACCCACACCAGACCCCGTATCCCGGCGTCCGCAATGCGTTGGCAACAGCGCCCCGGCTCCGTGAGGAGGGGAGCGAACGTTTGCCAAGGGCGGCGGGCGCCTGGGCCGTACTCATCGGCCGCCTTGGCCGGCAACACCGCCCGGAACGAACCCCGCTGGGTGGTGAGATTGAGGTTGTTGCCCTCGCCCACCAGGATCAACGCCTCGAGCTCCAGGTTGGCCCCGTTGGGCCACAACCAAGTGTCGACGGGGTTGGGGGTGTCGTTTTCAACGAAAATCACGGCGGTCGGATCGGACAGGGAATAGGCGCGGCCGTCCGGAGAAGCGCGAAAGCGAATGCCGTGCAGGCTGTTTTTGGACGCGCGGAAATACCCGGACTCGGGGGGGTCCGAGAGGGCGGGCCAGGGGCCCTCTCCGCTCCATTCCAGGCGACCGCCCTCATCGGGGGACATGGGCACGCGGCTTAACTTCGCCCGGTGGCGGTAATACTCCATGTCCAGAACGGGGGCGCGGCCCAAGGTCCGGTCGTTGGCATATCGGTCGGTGGTGGGGATCTCTTTTTCGTCCCAGCGGAGGATGTTTTTCGCCACGAATTTTCGTGGAAACCCGTCCGTGTTTCCCAACAGCAAGTCCCCGCGCGAAACGATCGGTCCCCAGTGCACGTGCACCGAAGGCCCCAGCGCCAGGGTCCCCTCGGTGGCGAGGGCGGTGCGGATGCCATCGCGGGTGTAGGCCGCCCGCACGCTCCGGGTTTCGCCGGTTTCCTCATCGTAGCCGGTGGCCACGATGGTGACGTCCGTCGCTGACGGCCCGGGGACAAACCGCACCCGGTAGGTGCCGCCCCGCTCGTCCGTGAACGTCATGTCGTCGTTGTAATTGGGGATTTCCGTGCCGACCCGGGCTTTCTGCCAAAGGATTTCGGATTCGCCGAGTTTCTTCAGTCCGCGGCGGAGACCCGCTTCGGCGAAGCGGAGCGCGGCGGAAGACCGACGTAAGGCCGGACGCTCGAGCCGCCGTTGGGTCTCTAGGTAGTGCGCCGTGGGGGGGACGAAAACCGCCACGGTGAGCAACGAGGTGACCGCGCCCAGGAACGCGTGCCCCCGAATGGCCCCGGGGCGAAAAAGGGTCCGCGGTTTGTCGGACCGTCTCCTCAAGGGGAGCATTTGGGCAAGACGCTTCGTCCGCGCCAGGGGGGCGCGCCAAAAGGCGTTGGATGAGGATCCTGTCTCGACCACGGAACCTCCGGGCCTCCCGAACGACCGACCGGGGGGCCTCTTAATCCTAACCCCGGCGGGGGGGCTTTGCAACCCCCGCGCGCGGCGGTTTTCCTTCGGGGAAAAAGCGCCGGGGATTTGATAAAATACCCCCATCCTTCCACGAAAAGAGGGTTCCCATGTCATCGTCTTCTTCCGATTTGTCCCATTCCCTGGCCGGTCAGGCCGATCCCGCCCACGACGTCTTCCGGGGCGACCGCGGGTCGCTGGACGTCTTCTTCCGCCCCAAATCCGTGGCCGTGGTCGGGGCCACCGAGCACGCCGGCACCGTCGGTCGGACCCTTTTGTGGAACATGATCTCTTCCTCTTTCGGCGGCACCGTCTACCCCGTCAACCCGAAGCGCTCAAGCGTCCTCGGCATCAAGGCCTACCCCCGGGTGTCGGACGTGCCCGAGGCCGTCGACCTCGCCGTCATCGCCACCCCGGCGCCGAAGGTTCCGGAGGTCATCGCCGAATGTGTGTCCTTGGGCGTGCCCGGGGCCATCGTCATTTCGGCCGGGTTCAAGGAATTCGGCGCGGAAGGCGCGGCCCTGGAGAAACGCATCCAGGACATCGCCCGGGGCAAAATGCGCATTCTGGGCCCGAACTGCCTGGGGCTCATGTGCCCGCCGTCGGGTTTCAACGCCACCTTCGCCAAGGGGATTTCCGCCGCCGGCAACGTCGGATTTTTGAGCCAATCGGGGGCCCTGTGCACCGCCGTGTTGGATTGGTCGTTTCGGGAGAACATCGGGTTCTCGGCCTTCGCCTCCCTGGGGTCAATGTTGGACATCGGCTGGGGCGACTTGATCGATTATCTGGGCAACGATCCCAAAACCGAAAGCATCGTCATTTACATGGAGTCCGTCGGCGACGCCCGGGCTTTCATGTCGGCGGCCCGTGAAGTGTCCCTCACCAAACCCATCATCGTCATCAAGGCGGGACGGACCGACGCGGCCGCCAAGGCCGCGGTGAGCCACACGGGGTCCCTGGTGGGTCGCGACGACGTGCTGGACGCGGCTTTCGAGCGCTGCGGCGTTATCCGGGTGGACGCGATTTCGGATCTCTTCCAGATGGCCGGGACCCTGGCCCGCCAACCCCGTCCCAAGGGGAACCGCCTGACCATCGTCACCAACGCCGGCGGGCCCGGCGTCCTCGCGGCCGACGCGTTGATCGAAAACGGCGGGCAGCTCGCGGAGCTCAGCGCCGAAACCATGAAGGAGTTGAATGGGTTTCTCCCCGGCCCCTGGAGCCACGGCAACCCCGTGGACGTGCTGGGAGACGCCGACGCCGGCCGCTACGGCCGCGCCATGGAAACGGCGATCAAAGACACGAATTCCGACGGCTTGCTTTTGATTTTGACCCCCCAGGACATGACGGACGCCACCGGTTCGGCCCAGCAGTTGGCGCTCAAGGCCGGCGCGCTGGCGGGCAAACCCGTGCTCGCCAGTTGGATGGGCGGCGAAACCGTCGAGGCGGGGCGGCAGGTGCTCACCAAGGCGGGGATCCCGGTGTTCAATTACCCCGACACCGCGGCCAAGATTTTCTGCACCATGTGGGCCTACAGCGCTCACTTGCAGGCCCTCTACGAAACCCCGACCCTGTCGGCGGGCGCCCACGAATCCGGCGTCGATTACGCCCGCGCCAAGGCGCTCATCGACGGCGCCCGCGCCGCCGGACGAAGCATCCTGACGGAGGACGAATCCAAGCAATTGCTCGCGGCCTACGGGATCCCGACGGTCGAGACGCGTCTGGCCCATTCGCCCGAGGAGGCGGCCCGTCAGGCCGACGCCCTCGGTTACCCCGTGGTCTTGAAATTGCATTCCAAAACGATCACCCACAAATCCGACGTGGGCGGGGTGATGTTGAATCTTCAATCGGCGGACGCCGCGCGCACGGCCTTCGACACGATTCGTCGCAACCTGGAATCGATCAAGGGCCCCGGTCACTTTGACGGCGTCACCGTGCAACGCATGATCCGGTGGGAGGGACACGAGGTCATCCTCGGCGCCAGCCCCGATCCTCAATTCGGCCCTGTTTTGCTCTTCGGCACGGGCGGCAAACTGGTCGAGGTGTTCAAAGACAAGGCCCTGGGGTTGCCCCCGCTCACGAGCACCTTGGCCCTGCGCCTCATGTCCCGGACCAAAATTTGGAAGGCCCTGCAGGGCGTGCGCGGCCAAAAAGCCGGGGATCTCGCCGCGCTGGAGCGCGCGTTCATCCGCTTCAGCTGGCTCACCGTGGAGCAATCGGCCGTGAAAGAAATCGACATCAACCCGCTTTTGGTTTCTCCCGAAGGGGTCGTCGCCATGGACGCGCGGGTGGCCCTCTATACGCCCGAGGAGGAAAAAAGCCGCGTGCGCCCGGCCATCCGGCCCTACCCGACGGATTTCGACAAGGAGATCACGGCCAAGGACGGGACGCGCCTTTTGATCCGGCCGGTCCGGCCGGAGGACGAGCCTTTGTTGGTGGAGTACCACAGCCACCTTTCGGAGCGGAGCGTCGTGTCACGGTATTTGCGTCCCTTTGATTTGGGGGCCCGCACCGCCCATGAACGGTTGCGCCGCGTTTGTTTTGTCGATTACGACCGGGAATTGGTGTTGGTCGCCGAACAGCCCGCCGTCGGCGGCGCTCCGGGGCGGATCTGGGCGGTGGGGCGTCTGTCGCGCCGGCCGGGCACCGCTTCGGCCCAATGGACGATGTTGGTGGCCGACCCCTACCAAAACAAGGGGCTCGGCACCGCTTTCCTGCGGCACATGGTCGAAATCGCCCGGGCGGAAAAGATTACCCATCTGTGGGCGGAAATCCGCCAGGAAAACCTGGAGATGTTGCGGGTTTCGGAGCGCCTGGGGTTCCGCCACACCGTGTGCACCGACGGCACGGTCCGTGTGCAATTGAATTTGCCGGTCGCGTAAATTTGAAAGAACTGTATTTCGACAACGCCGCCACCTCCTGGCCGAAGCCCCCCGCCGTGGTCGGGAGTTTGGCGGCCTACCAACGGTCCGTGGGGGCCAGCGCGGGGCGGGGCGCCTACCCCCGGGCCGTGGCTTCGGGAGAAATTCTTCAAGACTGTCGCGCCGCGTTGGCGGGCCTCTTCAACGCCCCCGATCCCCGACGGGTGATCTTCACCCTCAATTGTTCGGACGCCCTCAATCTGGCGATTTTCGGCTTGCCTTGGAAGCGGGGGGACCGCGCCCTGGTCACCCCCTTCGAGCACAATTCCGTCCTTCGACCCCTGCACGCCCTTAAAGAGAAGCTCGGCATCGCCATCGATGTGATGGCCGTGGATGGGGACGGGCGCGCGATCCCGGACCGGCTTGGAAAATGCCTCCGCCCGCGAACGCGCCTTGTGGCCGCGGTCCACGCCTCCAACGTGACGGGGGGGCTTCAACCCCTGGCCGCCATCGGCGCCTTCGCCCGGCGGAAGGGCCTCCCGTTCCTCGTGGACGCCGCGCAGTCCGCCGGGGCGGTGCCGATCGACGTGCGGGCCATGAAAATCGACCTCCTGGCCTTTCCCGGGCACAAAGCCCTTTTGGGGCCCCTCGGCACCGGCGCGTTGATCGTGACCCCGGGTCTTGATTTGACGCCTCTTCGCCACGGCGGCACGGGCAGCCTCTCGGAAAAAGAATTTCAACCCCCGTTTTACCCCGACCGCTTGGAAACAGGCAGCCACAACGCCCCCGGACTGTTGGGGCTGCTGGAGGGCGTGCGGTTCCTCCGGGGACGGGGCGGCCCCGCCGCGGTGCAACGCCGCGAGCGCGGTCTCATGGAGGCGTTTTTGGCCGGGGCGGCGCGCGTGCCCGGGCTGCGCCTGTTCGGTCCATCGGCCGCCGCCGAACGTGTGGCGGTGGCGTCGTTCCGGTTCGGCGGCGAAGCGCCGGCCCGGACCGCCGACCGCCTGTGGGCCAAGGGGCGGTTGATGGTGCGCGCGGGTTTGCATTGCGCCCCCTGGGCGCACCGCTGGCTCGGGACGTTGCCGGACGGCACTTTCCGTTTTTCCTTCGGCCCTTTTTTGACGGGCGCCGACATCGACCGGGCCCTGCGGGTTCTGCGGGACCTCTGAGCCCCCATGAAGCGCCTTGTCGATCCCGCCCGGAAGTTGATTCGCGTTCTCCGTTTACGACCGTTCCACGCCCTGCGGGAACGCTGGGCCGAAGGCTACACCCGCCGGGATCTGACGGGGGATTTGTTGGCGGGACTCACGGTGGGTCTGGTGGCCGTGCCCCTGTCCATGGCGCTGGCGGTGGCCAGCGGGGTGGCGCCCCAGCACGGTTTGTACACGGCCATCGTCGCCGGGTTTCTGACGCCGCTTTTCGGCGGGTCGCGGTATCAGGTCACGGGGCCCACCGCCGCGTTCGTCGTCATTTTGGCGCCCATCGCCTCCCGCCACGGGTTGGCGGGCCTGGCGCTGGCCGGGGCCATGGCGGGCGTCTTGTTGATTTTGATGGGCCTCGCCCGCATGGGCCAGGTGATCCAGTTTGTGCCCCACCCCGTGACGACGGGTTTCACCTCGGGCATCGCCCTCGTCATCGCCACCCTTCAAATAAAAGATTTCTTTGGCCTCCAACCCGGCGCCTTGCCGGACCACTTCGTCCCTCGTCTGGGGGCCCTGTGGGCGGCGCGGGCCACCGTGTCCGGGACGGAATGCGCCATCGGGGCCGTCACGCTTTTCCTTTTTTGGGTTTGGCCGAAATTCGTTCGCCGCGTGCCGGCGCTCTTGGGGGCCCTGGCGATCGTCACCGTCGGCGTGGCGGCGTTGGAATCCCTCTTCCCTTCGTTCCGGGCGGCCACCGTGGCGACACGCTTCGCCGCCACAGGCGGTATCCCCGCCGGAGCGCCGCCCTTCGTTTGGCCCTGGGCCTGGGCGGGCCCGTCGGGCGCGGCGCCGGTCTTAAGCTTCGCCTACATCGAAAGCCTGCTGCCCGCCGCGCTGGCCATCGCGCTCCTGGGCGCCATTGAGTCCCTGTTGTCCGCCGTCGTCGCCGACGGCATGACCCGCACCCGCCACGACCCCGACGCGGAACTGGTGGCCCTGGGCCAGGGGAATATCGCGGCCGCTTTTTTTGGCGGGCTGCCGGCCACGGGGGCCTTCGCCCGAACGGCGGCGGGGATTCGGGCGGGGGCCCGCTCCCCCCTGGCGGCCATGACACACGCGCTCACCGTCCTGGGCGTGGTGCTCCTCTTCGCCCCGTGGATTTCCCGACTGCCCATGGCGGCGATGGCGGCCCTGCTGCTGGTGGTGGCCTATCACATGTCCGAAATCCGCCGCGTGCGGCACCTCGGACGGGTGGCCCCCCGGGGGGACCTCCTGGTGCTCGCCGCCTGTTTTCTCCTGACCGTTTTGTTCGATATGGTGATCGGTGTTTCCGTTGGGATCGTACTCGCTGCGTTGTTGTTCCTGCGCCGCATGGCCCGCCACACCCGGGGACGGTCTTTGTCCCACGGCCCCTCCGCCACGGGCCACGCCTGGCCCCGGGACGTCTTCGTGTATGAAATCGCCGGGCCGCTGTTCTTCGGTGCCGTCGAGAACGCCCTCGGGGCCCTGCGGGCGATCCATCAACAGATGCGCTGCGTCGTGCTCATCCTGACCGAGGTGCCGCACCTCGACGCCACGGCCTTGGTGGCCCTCGAGTCGGTGTTGTCGGACCTGCGCCAAGGGGGGCGGTCGGTGGTCCTCGTCGGGGCGGGTCCCCAACCCTTGCGGTTGTTGAAGCGGGCCGGCCTTTTGGAAGGGGACTCCGCCGTCCAGTCCGTGGGCACCCTCGACGAGGCTCTGAGTCGGGTGGGTCGACGGGATCCGCCGCGTTTGATAAAATGAGGAAGCGAATAAAAAAAATAAATTAATGGATCGCGATCATGTCCGATAACCTCTCCACCTACATCGCTTTAAAATTGGCCGCCCTGGGGGTGCCTGTCCCCGAAGGCGTCGAACCCTTGGTCGACGTGGCGCGTCCCTTGCTTCGCAACTATCAAGAAAAGAGCCGCCTCTTGTCCCAACGGCACGCGCCCGTGGACGACCGGTTGCAGGCCTTTCTCAACGCCTATTTGGCGGATGTACCGGGCGATGTCCCCACGCTTCCCTCCGACACGTTCGTTTTGGATCTGCCGGGTTTGGCGCGGGCCGTCTCGTTGCCGCCGGACCAGGACAGTTTTCTCTCCCCCATCGTGAGCACCTACCGGGTTAAGCAGGGCATTCTCCACAATCCCAAGCACGACCGCCGTACCACCGAAGGTGTTTTTCATGTGGCGGAGGGCGGTTTCCCGATTCCCGGCGATAAACGGGCGGTTCCCAAGGCGGTGTTTCAATCGTTGCTGCGCGCCGCGCTGGCGCCGCCGGACGACATGATGGTGTTGCCCTACACGGCGAGCCGGTTCGACCCGGCCCGGGTCTGGGTGAGCCTTTTGATGCGCCCTTTGGTGTGCCCGGCGATTCCCGAACGCCGTTCGGCAAAGACCACGGAAATTCGTTTTTTCGCCCCCGGGGGGATGGTCGGCAATTTGGATTTCGTGGAATCCATTTTCGGCAACGGGGGAGATCCCCACTTGCCCGAAAACGACTCCGCCCTCGACACCGATGGGTGGACGGGGCACACCGGCGGGGTTCTTTTGGCGCCCCATTTGATCACCCTGACCAAAAAGGCCCTGGGCTTGCCCCCCGTTGCGGAGGCGACCGATCGCCAAAAGCGGGACCGGATGTTCTGGACCGACCCCAACGAGTTGTACAACGACGGGCAGGCCTTTAAAATCACGGCCCGGGACGCTCGGGGCGTCATGTTCACGATCATCGCCGACAACTACTTCGGCTATTGCAAAAAGGAAGTCAAAACCCAAATCAGTTTTTCGGCCAACCTCTTCGGTTGGGCCGAGGAAGAGCACGCCGGCGGCGCGGTCGCCTTCGCGAGTTACGACCTGGGCGGCCGGTTCCAGCAAGAGCCGCGCATCGTGCCCCAAAACGGATTGACCTTTTCCGAGATGACGGCCATGTACGACGCCTTGATGGACGTGAAACCGGAGGGGTACGCCGTCGACCGGGAGTATCCCGAGATTTGGTACGTTCCCGAGGATGCCCTTTTCGACTTGCACTCGAAAACGGTTTCCTGGATGTGGAACGGGAAGTTTCAGAACATTCGATTGTCGCCCCGCAACATCCACATTTTGCCCAACGGGTACAAAGTGGGTCTTAGCCGCCAGGTGGGCGGGCAAGGATGGCATTTGGCCGGGATCTCCGCCGAAGGCGTCTTGTGCCACAAGCCGAGCACGGTCAGCGGCGGGGGGAAATCTGAAATTTCCAAATCCATTGAGGACGCCATGGTGCAGGGCCCCGTCTTCGTGGCGGATCTTCAAAAGGATCTCGACGCCGTGGCGGCCATCATCGCGCGCAACTACGGCGACCGTTTCATCAACCCCCGCGTGATGACGCGGCCCTCGCGACCGATCCTCAGCGCGGCGCGATCCCTGGGGTCGGTCATCAAGCTTTTGACCCCCGCGCCGGAATACACGACGGAGTTCAACGCCTGGTTGGCGTCGATCCCCCGCCATATTTTGGATTTGGTGTTGATTTTAAAGCGCTTCTATCGCCCGGAGTGGGGCGACGATTGGCGCCCCCGCTTTTCCGTCGACATGGTCAACGGGGCCCCCGGGCACGAATTGAAGGTGGAGGGCCATCGGTTGCGCTCCAGCTACATTCGGGTGGGATACGAAAAAGACGGGTCCCGGAGGATCTACCGGGTGCGGCAGGATTTCGACACCGCCGACAAAGTTCAGATGGAGGACGATATCACCGCCAGCGTGGTGGTCCCCCGCGCGGACTTGGACGGCGTCGAAAGCGGTCTGCCGGGCCCGAGCGTCAAGCTGGTCGCCAATTGCGAGCGCCGCCTGTTCCAGCGCCCCGACGACGCGGTGATCCCCGGCTACGACAAACAGGCCGAGGCCGACATCGCCGGGAAAAACGTGTTTTTATCCAACTGGGAGCCTTTGACGCGCCCGCAAGTCCGTGACCTGGTGGACGACGCGCCGGTGTTTGATCAATTCACCGACTCCGTCCGCGCGTTGTGGCGGGATTTCTTGATCGATATGAAACCGACGTTCCTCGTTTCGTCCGCCCACCCGCGCCTTGTCGATGGGAAACCATCGAAGAACCCGCGTTATCTTCAGGACAGGCCGGATTTGGTCAACGCGCGCGGGACTCACGTTGCGCGCATGGGCTCCCGCCTTTTCCACCGCGTTTTGTTGGGCCGGCCCTTGGTGTGGCCGGTGAACGCCGTGCTCCCCGCGCGCCGCAACAACCCCCCCGACGCCAAAATCGGGGCGCCTCCCCTCTGCGTTTACAACCCGATCCATTTTCAGGAATTGCCCGAGTTGTTCATGGACTTCATCAGCAGTCTCACGGGGAAATCGCCCTCCACCACCGGCTTCGGCTCGGAAGGGGCTTTGACCAAAGCGCCCTTCAACGCCCTGCCGCCGATCGTGGATCTGAACAACGCCCTCGTGGCTTTTGTCCTCACCGGGGCCCCGGGCTTTTCGACCGCGGCGGGATACATCGGGCCCCACGTTCGGGTCGACCATGACATCAGCTTGTTGGTGCCGGAAATCTGGGCCCGCTTGACCCCGGAGGAGCGCGCGCCCGACGAGATGATCCGCACCGGCCGGCTCGAGAAGTTGGTCGATTTTGATCACCGAGGCCGCCTTATCCCCGCGTCGCGGCTGGGTTACCGTGTCACCCGACGTTTCGCCCGGGAGTTTCTTGGACGGATTTTCAACAACCCGGACATCGTTTTCTCCGAGGCGATTCTTCGGCCCGAAACCCAGGACCCGGACGTTTTTGCCGACGGGATCGAAGCCGTCGCCGCGGCCCACAAGCGGGTGGCCGAGGGGTATTTTGAGGATGGCAGCGTTCGCTGGGCCGTGCCGCCCCTGGCGGCGCTCCTTCACATCATGGCCAAGGGGCATTGGGAAGGGAAAGACGTGAACCACCCCGATGTCCGCCGATTGTTCACCTTGGAGGCGATGCTCGCCTCGGACTGGTATCGAACCCGCTTGGACACCCAGCAAAAGAAAGAGAAGAACCTGTTGGTGCGCCATCGGACCGCCTTGGAAAACGCGCTGGCGGGACTGCCGCCGGAGCGGGTCTTGGCCCTTGGTCTTCACGAGCGGATGGCCCGGCTCAAGCAAGAGATCCAATGGGCGGAGTCCCCCGGCGCCCTCAAGTCCCTGGAAGGCTACCTGGGCGCCGACCCGACGCTTTGATGGCCCCCCGCGATCGCGCGCGTGTCGGCGGGATCGCCCTCCTCCTTTTGTCGTTGTCGCCTTTCCTCGCCCACGGGGCCGAGCGCGATCGGCCCTTTTCGCCGATTGTGGAGGGGGAAATCCTCGTTCGTTTCAAAAACCCCGCGGACATCGGCCTGCCGGCGGGGGTGCGCCGCGGCCCGCGCGCCGCGATGGTCACACCCTCCGCCTCCCTTTCGACATTGCACGGGGCGCGCGGCCTTTTGGAGGCGCGCCGTTTCCTGATCTCCGAACCCCGACCGATGGGCGGGGTCCGGGCCCTTCGGCGGGGGGCGCGGGTGTCGGCGGAGTGGCGCGGCCGCGCCGCCGAGTTCCGGGACGCCCTGGAGCGCACGGCGGTCCTTCGCTTCGCCCCCGGGGCCGACCTGTCGGCGCTGATGGCCGCTTACCGCGCGGACCCCGCCGTGGAGTCCGTCGAACCCCACCGCCGGGCCCGGGCGTGCTACACCCCGAGCGATCCCGCCCTCTCCTTGTACTGGGGCCTGCGCGTCATACGCGCCACTTCCGCCTGGGACCACACCACCGGCGCCGATGTCGTGGTGGGGGTGATCGACTCCGGCGTCGAGTTGACCCACCCCGACCTGTCGGCCAACCTTTGGACCAACCCGGCGGAAATTCCCGCCAACGGTTTGGACGACGACGCCAATGGGTTTATCGATGACGTGAGAGGTTGGAACTTCGCCTACGACAACGCGAACCCCACGGACGACAACGGGCACGGCACCCACGTGGCGGGCACGGTGGCCTCCACCGCGGACAACGGCCAAGGCGGGGCGGGGGTGGCCTACGACGCGCAAATCATGGCGCTCAAGGGGTTGGATTTTTTTGGTGACGGGACTTTTCAGGCCCTGGCCAACGCCATCCTCTACGCGGTCGACAACGGCGCCGACGTCATCAACGCCAGTTGGGGCGGGGAAGGCTCGGAATCCACGCTTGCTTCCGCGGTGGCCTACGCGATCTCCCACGGGGTGGTGTTTGTGGCCGCGGCGGGCAACGGCGATTTATTTGGCAACCCCATCAACGTGGCGAATTTTACCCCCGCGTCCCTGCCGGGCGTTATCGCCGTGGGGGCGACGGACGTCAATGACGTGCGCGCGTCCTTTTCCAATTTCGGAACCAAATTGGCGTTGACCGCTCCGGGTGTGGATGTCCGCTCGACCTCCCTGGGGGGGGGCTATATCGAAGAATCCGGCACCAGCATGGCCTCGCCGCACGTGGCCGGTCTGGCGGCCCTGGTGTTGTCCTATTGGCCAACGTACACCGTCACGCAGGTCAAAAGCGCCCTGACCTCGACCGCCGACGACCTGGGCGCCGCCGGCTTTGATATCTTCTATGGCCACGGACGGGTCAACGCCGAGGCCCTGGCGGCGGTCCTCGTCGATGTCTCCTCGCCGTCGACCCCCGGCAACGTTCGGGCCGTTCCCCTCGCGGCGGACCGCCTGCGGGTGCGCTGGACGGCCTCCACCGACGACCACGGGGTGGCCGGCTACCGTCTTTGGCGGGACGGCGTTTTCGTGGCCACGGTCACCGCGACCTCCCACGACGACACCGGCTTGGCGCCGGACACCCTGTACGGCTACACGGTGGCGGCCTACGATTTCAAGAACCACGAATCCCCGACGGCGGCCGCCTCGGCCCGGACGCCGGAGACCGTCCCGGCGGGGGCGAGCGCGTCGGCGACCCCGTTCCCCAACCCCGCGCGGGCCGGACAAGATCCCACCCTGCGGATTTGGATGCCCTCCATGGACCGCTTGGAAATTTCCATTTACGACAGCGCGGGCGGGTTGGTCCACCGCGCGCGGCTCAGCGGGGAACCCACCGGGTTTGTGAGCGGGTCGGCGCACCACGATTACCTCTGGACCGAGGAGAAGGCCTCCGGCGTTTACCGGCTCGTCGCCGTCGGGGAGGCGGACGGGTTGACGCACCGCGTCCGGGCCCGCTTCACGGTGATCCATTGACGCGCTGGAGCGCCCCCCTGGCCGCCCTGTTGGTGGGGGTTTCGAGCGTTCGCGCGGAGCGCCCGGGCGCCGCGTTTTTGACCCTCGATCCGTCCGTCCGGTCCCAGGCCCTGGGCGGGTCCCAGGCGCTCCTGACCGGAGCCGAAGCCATGGGGCACAATCCGGCGGGTTTGGCCCTCCTGCCGGTGGCGGGTGAGGCGATCGCGAATTACGGACCCCTTGACGAGGGGGTGTCCTACGGCCACGCCGCGGTCGCGCGCCGATGGCCCGGTCGAGGACCGGTGGCCGGCCTGTCGGTGACGGGGTTGTTTGCGGACGGGGGGAACGGCACCGACGCCCTGGGGCAGCCGGTGGGCGGCTCCACCGACGCGGGGGATTTTTCCTTCGCCGCGGGCTTGGGCGGTGGTTTGGTTCCGAACGTGTTTTGGGGTCTGGCGGGCCGCGGGGTTCGGTCCACGCTGGCGGGGGTTTCTTCCGATTGGGCCTGGGCGGGGGACGTCGGCCTCCTTTACCGCCTGCCCCGGGCGTCCCTGGGGGTTTCGGCCCAAAACCTCGGCACGGAACTAAAATTCGAGCGCGATGGAGATCCCTTGCCCTCCTCGGTTCGCTGCGACGCCGCCTGGACCACCGGGGCGTGGGCGTTGGTCGGGCAGGCCCGGTTCGACCTGCCCGAAAAAAAGAATCGATGGACCGCGGGGGTGGAATACCGGACGGGGCCCCTGGTCCTGCGGGGCGGATCTTTGTTGGCGGAGAGCGGTGGCGTGAAGACGGGCGGGGGGCTGGAGGAATCGTCGTTCCTGGAAAAAATTTCTTTCGGGATGGGGTTTCAGTTCAAGGCGGCGCGGCTGGATTACGCCCTGGCGGATCAGGCGGGCGGCGACAGGGCCTGGCACCGGTTGGCCCTGGTCTGGCGCGGGGGCGGCGAGGGAAATCGTTGGACGTCCCGGGCCCCCGGCGATCGGTTGGGGGAACCCCGCCCACCGGCGCCCAAGAAGGTCCCGTCTATTAAAGGGTTAAATAAGAAGCCTTTAAAGAAAGGCCCGCCCGTCGTAAAAAAGGCGCCGGCGGCCCCGGAGACGGCCCCCGCGCCCAAAACCGGTGAGCGCGTCCGCCCCTCCCTCAAAAATTTCGACTATTGAACCGGCCGTTTTTTTTGGTCAGCGCATCAATAACAAGATAATTGTTTGGGTGGAGAGCACCCGCAACAGCATGGTCAAAGGGTACACGCTCGCGTAGGAAAGGGCGGGCGCCTCGGACCCCATGGTGGTGTTGGCGAAGGCCAGGGCGGGCGGGTCCGTCATCGCGCCGGCCAGAAGTCCGCAGAGCGCGGTGAAATTCATTTTATAGATTCCCCGCGCGATAAATCCCACGACCAAAATCGGCACCGCGGTGATCGCCGCGCCCCAAAATATCCACGAAAGCCCGTCTCCCGACATCACGGTCTCGACGAATTGACCGCCGGACTTCAACCCCACGCAGGCCAAAAAGAGGGAAATACCCAGTTCGCGGACCATGAAGTTGGCGGAGATTGGCATGTGCCAGACGAGGGACCCCCATTGGCCCACCCGCGCCAGCAAAATCGAAACCACCAACGGGCCGCCCGCCAACCCCAGACGGACGGGGGCCGGCAACCCGGGAATTTTTAGCGGCAGGATGCCCACAAACACCCCCAGCGCGATGCCGACCAGGAGGGGCACGATGTGGGGGTCGTTCATTTGTTTGGCCGAGTTGCCCAACTCCTTCGTGGCCAATTGAATGGCTTCGGGAGCGCCCACGAGCAGAACCGCGTCGCCGAACTTGAGCCTCAGGTCCGGGTGCCCCGCGAATTCCATTTCCATCCGGGAAAGGCGCGTGATTTGAACGCCGAGCCGTTCGGGAAACGCGAGTTCCCCAACGGTCATTCCCAGGACGGATTTCTTCGTCACGATCACGCGCTTGGAGGTGATGGAGGTGTCCATGGTCTTGAGGTTCAGGTCCGATTCCCGGCCGACGATGATCCGCAATTCCTCCAGTTTCTCCCTTGGGCCCACGGCCAGCAAGACGTCCCCCACGGCGAGGGTCATGTGGGGTTGGGCGACCACGATCTTGCCGTCGTGCAGGAGGCGGGAAATGACGACGGATTTTTCCGGCGATCCGGGCATGCGGCCGATGGGGATGCCCGCCAAATTGGGGTTGGTGACCTCCAGGTGCACGGTGTGGAGCACGGGCGCGTCCTTGCGCTTTTCCCGCAAAAAGGCGTCGAGCTCTTTGTCGATTTGAATTTTGAAGACGCCGCGCAGGGTCAGCATGGTCAGAATGATGCCGATCACCCCGAAGGGGTACGCGACGGCGTAGCCCAGGCCGGGCAACTTCAGAAGGTCGGAGTCGGGACCGACCACATCCCGCAGGGCCTGTTGGGCGGCGCCGAGGCTGGGGGTGTTCGTGGTCGCGCCCGTCAGGACGCCCACCGCGGCGGGCAGATCGAGGCCGCCCCAAAAATGCGCCAAGACCGCGATGCACACGCCCAGCAACACGACCGTCCCGGCCATGAGGTTGAGCGGCAGTCCCTCCTTGCGGAACGAAGCGAAAAAGCCGGGCCCCACCTGGATCCCGATGGCGTAAACGAACAGGATCAGCCCAAACTCCCGGACGAATTCGAGCACGTGATCATTCAGGGTGATTCCGAAATGGCCGAAGGCGAGGCCAACGAACAGGACCCCCGCGATGCCGAGGCTGACGCCGCGAACTTTGAGATGACCCAGGGCGAGCCCCAGGCCCGCCACCAGGGCGATGACGAACACCGCGTGGGGAACGGCGTCGGGGTTGATCAAGGGGGAAAGAAAATCCATGGCGCGACTCCTTTGATTCGGATAAGGGGGTGGTCGGTCAGAACGAGAGGTGGCGAAGCGCCACGCCGCAAAACACCACGGCGAGCGCCACAAGAAGGTTGAAGCGCGCCCAGACCATCATCCGGCGGGCGGCGGCGCGGTATTCGGGGCTGTCGGGGCGCTCGGCCAGGGCGACAAGCGCCGGGCCGTGCACCTTGTCGTGCACAACACCCAGGGCGACCATCGCCACAAACAGGGCCATTTTAAGCAGGAAAACCCGTCCGTAGGTGGTGTCAACAAAGGAACCCAGGCCGGTATGAAAAAGGTAACGCACGCGCCAAAGCCCCGTCAGGACCAGCACGCCCAGGGCCCCGTGGCCCACACGCTTAAAACGCAGGGCGATGGCCATCGAGAGAGGCATGCGCTCGCGGGGCCCGAGGAATTGTCGAATCGTGGGGCCCAACACCAGGCCCAGGAACAATTGCCCGCCGACCCACACCGTGAAGGAAACGACGTGCAAAAAATGAAAGAAAACATCCATGGAAGATCCTTTGGATTGCCGGGATGACTCAATTATATGAAATCAGTAAAGGAATTCGCGGATGTCGTAAAGGGCGCGCCGTTCCCCGCGGGGGGGGACGCGCCCTTCAATCCATCGCCGCTGTTCGGCCTTTTCCTCTTCGGACATCGTCGGGAAGGCCGGGGCGGCGGCCTCCACCAGGGGGGAAAAATAGACGAAATCCCCGGGGCCCAACGGAGCGCGGATCAGCAGGTCGGCGGTGGCGCGGGCGTGGGCTTGGGCGTGATCCCGTCCCCCGGCACCCAAAAGAACGATGAGGCCCAACGCGATGCCCGCCGATTTGATTTTTTCCATGGCGCGCAGGGCGTCGGTCGCCGAACCGGGTTTTCGCAAAAGCCGGCGCAGGGCGTCGTCCCCGGTTTCGATGCCCAGATAGGCCCGGCGGAAGCCCGCCGCGGCCAGGGCCCGAAGTTCCTCCGTGGCCCAGGCGGAGGTGCGGGCGGTTTCGGCGAAGGCGTAGAGCCCCCCGACGCCATCCGTTTGGGGTTGGGCCAGGCGGGGGAACCGTCGGGCGAGACTTTCCGCCAGAGGGATCAACAGCGTGGGGGGAGCCTGGAGCGCGTTGGCGTCGCCCAGGAAAATGGCGCATCGCCCCTCCAATCCGTCGCCGAAGTAGCGGACGGCGGCGTCCGTGTGGCGGTCGATCTCCTCCCGCGCGCGGACGCGAAAGGGGCGGGCGGCGTAAAAGTCGCAGAACGTGCATTGATTCCAGGCGCACCCTTCGACCACCTGGATCACCAGGGACAGGTATTGGTCGGGGGGAAGGATGCCGATGGGGTTCCAGACTTCGGCGAAGCGGCGGGGGTCCGCCTCCCATTCCCCGTTCAAAAAAGCCGTCAAGGCGTCGATCTTTTGAGCCATTTGGGCCGGGTCGGCGGGAATTTCCCGGCCGCGGTCGTAGCGGCGAACGGGCGTGCCGGAGCGCAGGGACGCTTGGGCTTTCTCGAGCAGGGTTTTGAGTCGCGTCCGGAGGTTTTCCCGTTCGCCCGCGTCCAGGGCGCGAATGTGCCGCCGGGCGTCCGGACGGCCCGGGTCCCAAATCCATTTTTTTTCCAGGCAACGCCCGTCCAGTCCGCGGGCGGTGTAAAATCCGTTTTCGTAAAGGCCGGTGGGGCGTCCGGCCTTGTCAAAGCCAAGGGTCGCCCGGGGAGAAAGGATTAGGGACGTGCTGCCGGCCGTTTCGCCCCAGGTGATGGATTCGATGTCGGTGAAAACCGTCATGCCCCTATTTTAACTTAATCGAGGGAAACGTTATTTTGGCGAAATTTTGCAATTTTGTGACACATGGGATGCGTTTGGGGCCTATAATGGGGGGGCAGAAGGAAACATGACGCAAATCATGGTGGGGGATTTCCCTTAGTTATATTAATATAGTTCAGATATGACCAACGCGAACACGCATCCACACGCTGTCCAACGCCCGGCCGGGACCCCCCTGCCGCCGCGGTTGATTTTTTGGGAAACCACCGCGGGATGCAACCTCCGTTGCGTCCACTGCCGGCGGCTGGATGTTCTGGACGAAGTGTCCGAGACCGACCTGTCCACCGCCGCCGCGAAGGAGATGATTTCCGACATCGCCGCCAATTACAAACCCATTTTGGTGTTGTCCGGCGGGGAACCCCTTTTCCGGCCCGACATCCTGGAATTGGCGGCCCACGCCCGGGACAACGGCCTGCGGGTGGCGCTGGCGACGAACGGGACCCTTGTGACGGCCGAAAAAGCCAAAGCGATCAAAGAGGCGGGGGTCGCGCGGGTGAGCATTTCACTCGACGGGGCTACGCCCGAGACCCACAACCGCTTCCGCGGCCCCGGGGCCTTCGAAAAGTCCCTTGCGGGGTTCGACCACTTGAAGCGCGAGGGGGTGTCCCTCCAGATCAATATGACCGTCACCCGCTACAACGCCCACGAGTTGCCGCGCTTGTACGAGATGTGCCTCGCCCGGGGCGCCGACGCTTTGCACCTCTTCATGCTGGTGCCGGTGGGTTGCGGGGTTCAAATCGCGGAGTCCGACATGTTGCCCTCGGCCGATTACGAAAAGTGGCTCAATTGGTTCTACGAACGGGACATCGAGCGTAAAATGGAATTGAAAGCCACCTGCGCGCCCCATTATTTCCGCATCGTCCGGCAACGCTCCAAGGAAATCGGTGGACTGCCCCCCAGCCATCACCGCCAGGAGGCCAAGGGCGCTCCCGCCGGTCTCCCCACCCAAGCGCTTCACCAGTCGACGAAGGGGTGTCTGGCCGGACAGGGTGTGTGCTTTATTTCCCACAAGGGCGATGTGTTCCCCTGCGGGTACCTGCCGATCAACGTGGGGAACATCCGGGAGACCCCGTTCAAGACCGTTTGGGAGACGTCCCCGGTGTTCGAGGGCCTGCGGGACCCCTCGAAACTCGAGGGAAAATGCGGCGCGTGCTCGTTTAAATTTGTCTGCGGCGGGTGCCGCGCCCGGGCCTATTACGCCCACGGCGACGAACAGGCGGAGGAGCCCCATTGCGTGTACGTTCCCGAGGGCTACACCGCCCAGAGCGCCTGCGACGCTTTTTGAAATTTATTCTTCGAGGAGGAAATCAATGAAAAAGGCACTAGCGGGGTTCGTGGTTTTGGGCTTGTTGGCGGGCGCCGGCGCGGCCTTCGCCGAGGACGCGGCGAAACTGTACGGCACCAAATGCGCCATGTGCCACGGCAAAGAGGGCAAGGGCAACCCGGGCATGTCCAAGAAATTCGGGGCCGACGCCCTGAACTTGTTGGACGAGGCCAGCCTGGCCAAGACCGACGACGCCCTTGTGAAAATAACCTTGGAGGGCGAGGGCAAGCCGGGCCCCAGCGGCGCCAAGCCGATGCCGGCGTTCAAAGGAAAGATCAAGGACGAGGACGCCAAAGCCCTGGTGGCGTACATCCGTGGTTTGGCCCCGAAGAAATAACCCGAGGAGATCGAAAATGAAAAATATTGTCCGCGTTGTTTTGGTGTTGGGGTTAATGGGGGCGGCCGGGTCGGCCTTCGCCGAGGACGCCGCCAAACTGTACGGCACGAAATGCGCCATGTGCCACGGGAAGAAGGGCGAAGGCAACCCGGTCATGGCCAAGGCCAAGAAAATGGACATCGGCCTTTTTGCCGTGAACGACGAGGCCACCCTGAAGAAGACCGACGAGGAATTGATCAAGGCGACAATCGACGGGGTGGGAACCGCCATGCCCGCCTACAAAGGCAAAATCGCCGACGCCGAAGTGGCCCCCCTGATCACGTACATGCGGTCACTGGCTGCCCCCGCCGCGGAAGCTCCCGCCGTGGAAGCGCCCGTCACGACGCGACAATAGACGCCGGTCCTTCACGATGCCCCCCCCGCGCCGCCGTTCCCTGTGGACCCTCCCGTGGGTCGGGGCGGCGGTGGCGGGGGCTGTCATTTGCGCCCCCGCCCTGCGGGCCGACGACAACGAAACCTGCCTCGCCTGTCACGGGTCGTCCGACATGGGCGCGCCGGTGGTGGACATGGCCGCCTACGCGAAGTCGATCCACGGGGGAAACCTATGCGTGTCTTGCCACACCGACGCCGCCGAGATCCCCCACCCGGAAAAACTGGCCCCCGTCTCCTGCGCCAAATGCCACCGTTTGGAAACCCAGATTTATCTTCAATCCGACCACGGCCGGGCCGTGGCCCGGGGCAAAGCGGAAGCCGCCTCCTGCAAGGATTGCCACGGCCACAGCCACACCTTGTTGAACTCACGGAACCCGGCCTCGCCCGTCAACCGCAAAAACATCCATGACACCTGCGCCGCCTGCCACGGAAAGACCGACGCCCCGGCCAACCAGCGGCTGACCGAGCGCCGACCCGTCGACTCCTACGACCACACGGTCCACGGCCTGGCCTTCGCCGCGGGGAAAATAAACGCCGCCGTTTGTTCCGACTGCCATGGCACACACGATCTCCACGGTTCGGCCAATCCCGCCAGCCGGGTGAATCGGACCCACATCGCCGCGACTTGCGGCGGCTGTCACCAGAACGTCCTCGCGGTCTACAAAGAAAGCATTCACGGCAGCGCCAGCGCCCACGGCATCAAAGAGTCCCCGGTGTGCACCGACTGCCACGGGGAGCACACGATCCGGTCGGCCACCGACCCGGCGTCGATGGTTTTCCGCGGGGCGGTGACCAAAACCTGTTCGGGTTGCCACGAGTCGGAGCGCCTGGCGGCGAAGTTCGGGTTGCCCGCCGGCCGCTTAAAGAGCTTCATGGACACCTACCACGGCCTTGCCTCCAAACGGGGGGACATGCGGGTGGCCAACTGCGCCTCCTGCCATGGCTGGCACGACGTCCTGCCCCACACCGACACCCGCTCCGCCATCCACCCCAACAATTTGTCGAACACCTGCGGCCGGTGCCACGAAGGGGCCCAAACCAAGCTGATGTCGGGGCGCATCCACGCCAGCGCCAAAGACCGGCCGAATCTGTGGATCCTGTTCTTCCGGTGGTTTTACCTCATCATCATTCCCCTGACCATCGGCGGCATGTTGATCCACAACCTTTTGGATTACGTCCGCAAAGCCCTCGACGGCCCGCCGCCGCTCCACGGGCGGGAATTGACCGCCCTCCGTTTGAATCGGTCCGAGCGTTGGCAACACGGCGTCCTCGCGTTGACGTTCACGGTCCTGGCCTACAGTGGGTTTGCTCTCGAGTTCCCCGAGGCCTGGTGGGCAAGGTCGTTCCAGTGGTTCGGCGGTGAACCCGCCCGAAAGGCCCTTCACCGGTGGACGGCTTTGGTCTTCACCCTCACCGGTGTTTGGCACGCGGTCTATATGCTGGGCACACGTCGGGGGCGGTTCCTGTTGCGGGTCAACATGCTGCCGCGCCTGCGGGATTTGATCGAGCCCATTCATCTGGTCTTATTCAACCTCGGTTTGCGCAAGGCACGGCCGTCGCTGCGTTACCCCAGCTACATCGAGCGGGCCGAATACTGGGCCCTTCTTTGGGGATCCCTGGTCATGGTCGAGACGGGCGCCCTGCTGGTGTTTAACGACTGGACGTTGAAACATCTGCCGCTCTGGGTGCCGGAATTGGCCACGATGGTCCACTATTTCGAGGCGATTTTGGCTTGCCTGTCCATTTTGGTTTGGCACGCCTATTGGACGGTGTTCGATCCGTCGATCTACCCCTTGAATTGGGCGTGGTTGACCGGGCGTTTGCGACGATCAAAGAACAGGACGGAGAATCCCCATGGGAAGAAATAATTATTGGGCGTTGCTGGCGCTGGGCGGGGCGGTTGCGGCGCGGGCCCAGTTCGCGGGACCCTCGACCTGCGCCGAGTGCCACCCCCAGGAATTCCAGGATTGGAAACCGTCGATCCACGCCCGCGCCTACACGTCGGAGACCTTTCAGAAATCCTGGAAAGAGAACGGTTCCAAGCCCGAATGCCTCAAGTGCCACACCACCGGGTGGACCGCGGGGAAAAAATTCGCCCACGAGGGCGTGACCTGCGAATCCTGCCACGGGGCCATGGCGGAGGCGCACCCCGGGGACAAAATGCCCATCCCCGTTGCATCGGACATGTGCCGGTCCTGCCACAAATCCTCCCACACGGAATGGAAACTGAGCAAGCACGCGCAGAAGAACATCCGTTGTTTCGACTGTCATAAAGCGCACGGCCAGGGCCTGCGGGCGGGCGGTGGCGACGCGTTGTGCGGCTCCTGTCACGCCACCAAGCTAAAAGATTTCGCCCACGCCACCCATCACCGGGCGGGTCTCCAATGCAACACCTGCCACTTTCCGGCCTCCGCCCAAGGTCCCGATGCCATCATGGGCACCGGGGCCCCGGGCCACAACCTCTCCGTCGGAGCGCAGGTCTGTTCCCGATGCCACGAAGAGACGGTCCACAAAAGCGCACAGCTGTCGGAGTTGCGCGAGCGGGTGAGCGAAACCCAAAAGCACATGGCCGTGGCGGGCGTCACCAGCGTGTTTGATTTGAACGAGAAAGTGAAGGAATTGGAATGGCGCCTTGATCGGGCGCGGAACAGCGCGTGGTTGGTCGCTCTCCTGGGTCTTTTGGCGGGGCTGGCCCTCGGCTGGTTGGCCGGGTGGGTGGCTCTTCGGGCGCGGCCGAAAAAATGAGCGACGGCGTCACGCGGCGCGGTCTGTTCAAGGGGGCCCTGGGGGCTTTGGCGGCCACGGTGTTGCCGCGCTCCCTGGCGCGGGCGTCGGGGGCCCCGTCGAAAGCCGGCGCCGCCGCGGTGTTGGTGGACATCACCCGTTGCATCGGTTGCCGGGCCTGCATGCGCGGTTGTCAACGGGCCAACGATTTGAACGCGCCCCAGGAATTGATGGACATGGAGCATTTGTCCACGCGGCTCGAACCCTCGTTCCTCCAATGGACGGTGGTCAATCGGGAGGGCGGCGGCGACGCCCCGACCCGACAGGTGAAACGGCAATGCATGCACTGTCTCGAGCCGGCCTGCGTTTCCGTCTGCCCCGTGGCCGCCCTGGACCAAACCGACCAGGGCCCGGTGATTTACCGGGAAAGCCGATGCATCGGCTGTCGCTATTGCATGATCGCCTGCCCCTTTGAAGTCCCCCGGTTCGAATGGAACAACGGCCTGACTCCCGTCATCGGCAAATGCCAGTTTTGCGCCCAACAACGGCTCTTCAAGGGTTTGCCGCCGGGGTGCGTCGAGGCCTGCCCCACCGGGGCCCTGAAGTTCGGCCGTCGTGACGATCTTTTGTTCGAAGCAAAGTCCCGGCTGCGGTCCCGTCCGGACGTCTATGTCGACCACGTTTACGGAGAAGAGGAGGTGGGCGGCACGTCCTGGATGTACATTTCCGACGTGCCTTTTGAAAAACTGGGTTTCAAGCAACATTTGCCGAAGCGGCCCTTGCCCACCTTAACCTGGGACGTCGTCAGTTGGATTCCGGGCATCGTGGCCGTGCTGGCCTCCCTGTTCGGCGTTCTGGCGTTCAGCCTCTCGCGCAAGAATCCCCACGGGACGCCGGAGGACAAGTCGTGATGGGGTGGCTTTTTTTGGCGGTCGTCACCGGGGTGTTGGCTTGGTGGACCGTGACCGCGGGGCTCCATCGCACCCCCGGCTGGGCGGGGCGCGGCGCCTTGGGGGCCCTCGCGGCGCTATGGGTCGTGACCGCCGGGGTGATGGTCCTGCGTTTCTCGGGGGGCATGGGGGCCATGACGAACATGTCGGACACATACCCCTGGGGGGTCTGGGTGGGCTTTTTGCAGGCGGGGGTGGCGTTGTCCGGCGGCGGTTTCGTGATGGCGGCCACCGTCCATATTTTCCACATTCGACGGTTCGAGCCCATCCTGCGACCGGTGGTGCTGTTGGCCTTCCTGGGCTACAGTTTCGTGGCCATGACGTTGTTCATCGAGGTGGGGCGCCCCTACAACCTCTGGCACCCCCTCGCCATGTGGCAGCACCATTCCATCATGTTTGAAGTGGCCTGGTGCGTCACGCTATATTTGACGGTCCTCGCTGTCGAATTCAGCCCCGCCGTGTTGGAGAGGCTGGGCCTCACAAAGGCGGTGGAATTTCTGCACCGGGCGGCCATTCCCATCGTGATTGTCGGGGTGATCCTGTCCACGCTGCACCAATCGTCCATGGGGTCGATGTTCCTGATCGTCCCTCAAAAAATCCATCCGCTTTGGTATTCCACCCTCCTGCCCGTTTTCTTTTTGATTTCGTCTGTGGCCGTGGGGCTTTGCGTGACGGTGGTGGCGTCGTTTTATTCCGCGCGCCTTTTTGGGAAAACGCTGGACCGCTGGTTGCTGGCCGATTTGGCGCGCGCGGCCTCGTGGATTTTGTTTTTGTACGGTGTTGTCCGGGTGGTGGACGTGTCCGCCCGGGGCGCCTGGGGCCGGTTGTTGGATCCCGCCTGGCTCGGCGCGGTCTTCTTTTTGGAAGTGGGAGCCGGGGTGTTCCTGCCGGCGGTTCTGTTGTCGCGGCACTCCGTTCGGGAACGTCCGCGCCGTTTGGTGTTGTCCTGCCTTCCGGCCCTGGCGGGGGTGGTGCTCAACCGTTTGACGGTCAGTTGGCTGTCCATGGTGCCTTACACGGGCCCCGGCTACACGCCCCATTGGATGGAATTGGCCGTTTCCATTTCGTTGTTCACGTTGGTCGTCGTCCTTTTCGGTCTGGCGGTGAAATTTCTGCCGGTGTTCCCGGTGGAAGAAAAATTGGGAGAGGTCCATGGCGGAAAAACGGTTTCCTGACCACTTTTACAATTGGATTTCGGTCGGTGGGGCGTTCCTCGCGGTCGCCACCTTCGTGATCATCGCGCTGTTGGTTCTGGTGGACGCCTTCGTCCATCCCGGCACGATGTACCTCGGCATACTGACCTACATGATTCTGCCGGGTTTCCTGGTCCTGGGGCTCGTCATGATCGCCCTGGGCGGTTTTTGGGAGCGCCGCCGCCGGGCTCAGGGGCGCGGGGCCAGCCTGCCGCCCGTGCTCAACTTGGACCTGCGCGATCCCAAACACCGCCGCGCCGCTTTCGTTTTCGTCACGGGCACGGCGATCTTTCTGGTCGCTTCGAGCCTGGGGACCTATCAGGCTTACCACATTTCCGAATCGACGAAGTTTTGCGGCACACTTTGCCACAAGGTGATGGAACCCGAACACACGGCCTATCTGCGGTCCGCCCACGCGCGGGTGGGGTGCGTGGCCTGCCACATCGGCCCCGGCGCGGGTTGGTTTGTGAAATCAAAAATGTCCGGGGCCTATCAAGTTTATTCGACAGCTTTTAACAAATACAGCCGGCCCATTGAGACGCCCATCAAAAATCTTCGCCCGGCGCGGGAGACCTGCTTGCAATGCCATTGGCCGGAAAAGTTTTTCGGCGAAAGAAAACACGTCAACCCGCATTTTCTGGCGGACGAAGAGAACACCCCGTACCCGATCACCCTTTTGGTGGACGTTGGCGGCACGCGGGGACCCGGCGGGGGGCACGGCATTCATTGGCACATGATGATCGAAAACAAAGTGGAATACATTGCCCGCGACCACGCCCGGCAGGACATCGCCTGGGTGCGCGTGACGGGGTCGGATGGGAAAATTCACGAATACCGGGCGACCGAAAATCCGTTGACGGACGCCGAGCGGGCCGGGGCCGAGGTCCGGACCATGGACTGCATTGACTGCCACAACCGCCCCAGCCACAACTACCGACCGCCGGCCGTAGAAGTCAACCGGGCCATGGCCCAAGGGTTGATCGCGACCGACCTGCCTTTCATCAAGCGGGAGGCCGTCAAGGCCCTCGACCAGGAATACGTCGACCGGCGCGTCGCACAGGAAGCCATCGCGACGGGGCTGCGGAAGTTCTACGCGGAGAATTTCCCGGCTCTCGCGAAGGACCGGGCCGCGGATATCGAAAAGGCCGTCGCGGCCGTGGGTGAAATATACCGCAACAACTTTTTCCCCGAAATGAAGGTCACCTGGCGCAAATACCCCGAAAACATCGGCCACTCTTTGTCCGTCGGGTGTTTCCGTTGTCACGGCTCGTCCCTGGCCACGTCGGAGGGGAAAACCATCACCAAGGATTGCTCCTCCTGCCACATGATCATGGCCCAGGGCAACGAACCCAAATCCGGCATGGTTTCGGTCAAAGGACTGACGTTCCGTCACCCGGTCGACATTGGGGGTATGGAAACCGACGGAAATTGCGCCGCCTGCCACCAGGGGGGCGCCGAACTTTATTGATCGCCGCGGCGGTCTGTGGGCCGTCGTTGGGCAAAACCCCGCCCGTCGCTGTGGATCTCGTCGGGGGGTTTTTTGCAGGTTCCCCCGAAAGACATCCTCAACCCTTCGATTTTGGCTAAAATCTGCGTTCAGGGCCCGTGGCTCAGTTGTGACCGAGGCGAGGGGCCGAGGAAATGGTTGGAGGCTGACCGCGTTAGCGGAAATGCCGCGTGGGAGCGGCCGTTAGGCCGGAAACCAGATAGAGCAAGGGCGAAGGGGTTTGGATTTCAGGGCCCGTAGCTCAGTTGGATAGAGCACCTGCCTTCTAAGCAGGGGGTCGGCGGTTCGAATCCGCCCGGGCCCGCATTCGGGAGGTGGTGTTATGGAAGCAATCGTTAAAATCATAGGGGGACTTGCCCTGGCTTTTTTGGGCCTGGGTTACCTTTACCGTCCCGCCGTGGTGTTGCGACTCCACGCCGTCGGTCGCCATTTCTTTTTCAACGACGCCCATCTCCTGAATTTCCGGCGCGCGCGCGGCGTGATTTTCTTCACTTTTGGAGCGGTGCTCCTGTATTCCGGTTTCCTGAACCTGCAACCGGTGTCCACCGCCAAGCCGACGGCCGCTCTGCGGGAGGGTTACCGGGCGTACCACGAGCGACGGTTCAAAGACGCCGTCGACGTGGCCACCACCTACCTCACCATCGATCCGTCCAACCCCCACGCGGATTTCCTTTTGCGCCAGGCCCGCTTGGCGGCCAAACGCGCCGGACAAACCCGCTGACCCCATGGGGAATTTGAAAAACCGAGCCGAAGCCCTGCTGGGCGGTCTGCCGACGCCCGCCGGTTGGGGGGCGGAAGTCCTGTTGGAGAAAGAGGAGTCCCGCGCCCTGTCCTGGGCCGAAGGCAAACCCAAAGAATGCCTCCGGGGGACGACCGTTCGGGCGACGGTGCGCGCCCTGGGGCGGGGCCGTCAGGGGGTGGCGAGCGGCGTGGACACGACCCCCCGGGGCGTCCGCCGTCTGTGGGAGCGCGCCGTGACGGCGGCCCGCGCCATGCCCGCCGATGGCGCCCGTGTTTTGCCCCAACCCTCGCCCACGTCCTACACCCCCGATCCGGAAGATCGGACCCTGTTTCAAGCCCCGTCCCGGGACCATTGGGCCGCCCTGGGCCGGATCGAGAACGATTTGCGCCGACGGGACGCCCGGGTCCGAAAAGCCCTTCGATTGACGTTCGAGGAAACCCGTGGGGAACGCGCGGTCGTCAACAGCCGCGGGATCGCGGTGGCGGACGCCGGGACCGAAGTGTCTTTCGGCGCCGAAGTCTTGGGGGAGTCCCGGGGCGACTCCGAGTCCGTGTGGGGCGGGGCCTCGGCCCGGTCTTGGGCGGGGCTCCGTTTGGACCCCGTGATCGACGATTTGCTGGAACGGTTGGGGGCCGCGCTGGGTGGGCGACCTCTGACCTCCGGCCGCTGGCCGGTGGTGTTCGCGCCGCGCGTCGGCGTCGAATTTTTGGCCCTGCTGGCCCAGGCGGTGTCCGCCGAAGCCGTTCAGCGCGGGCGATCCTACGTGAACCGATCGATGGGAAAATCGGTGGCCGCCCCGCTCGTGACGGTGGTGGACGATGGCCGTCGCCCCGGCGGCCTGGCCACCGCCGGTTGGGACGACGAAGGCCATCCCACCCAGCGAACCCCGGTCATCGTGGACGGCCGCCTGCGCGCCTTTTTGCATTCCACCGAAACGGCTTGTCGGGGCCGCACCGTCAGCACCGGAAACGCGACGCGGGCCGGGGGCACCCCCACCCCGGGGCCCACGAATTTTCACATGGAAGCCGGCGCCCTGCCGCGCGCCGACCTTTTGGAATTGGCCGGACGGGCCTTTTGGGTGTGGGACGTGATCGGCATGCACACCGCCGACCCGGCCAGCGGGGATTTCTCCGTTGGCGCCGCCGGGGCCTGGTTGGAGGGGGGGCGCGTGCGGCGGGGCGTGCGGGGCGTGACCCTGGCCGGAAATCTCAAGGACGTTTTGGGCGGCGTGGTCGCCGTGGCGGACGATTTGGCCTGGTTGGGCTCCTTCGGCGCGCCCACCTTCCTCGTGAAAGGATTGACGCTCGGTGGATCTTAAATCACTTTTCATAGACGTCCCCGAGGGGCACGCGCGGTACGGCGTGGTGGGTTGCGGCATACCCTATTCCCTCTCCCCCGCCATGCACAACGCCGCCATTGCGCGCTTTGGTTTAAAGGCCGCCTATCGGAAAATCGACATTCCCGAATCGGAATGGGGAAGTTTTCTCGCTCAAAAAGACTTTTTGGACGGGTTTAACATCACCAACCCTTTTAAAGAGAGAGCCCAGGAAATCGGGTCGGGCCCTTCCGGCGTTGAGTGGGGTTTTGTCGGCGCGGTGAACACCGCCCATCGAAAATCGCTTTGGGTCGTGACGAACACGGACGTCGAAGGGTTCCGGTCGGACGCCGAAAGCCACGGCATCGATTTCGGCGAACGGAACATTCTGATCCTTGGCGCGGGGGGAGCGGCTCGTGCCGTCGTGGGCTCCTTTTTTTTAAAAAATCGACCTTTCCCCAAATCCGTCACGGTGTGGAACCGTCATTCCCGGCGGGCCGAGGAAATGGTCGGCGGGTTTCCCCTCGGGTTCGGCGCCGTCCGTCGGTTGAACCTGCGGGTGGCCCGCTCCGAAACCGACTTGGCCTTTCGCTCGGCGGATGTCGTCATCAACGCGACCCGGGCGGGGCAAAACCCGGGGGACCCACCCCCGCTGGACCCCGCGAACCTGCGGGCCGACCAGGCGGTGTATGACATGGTCTACCACCGAGAAACGGAGTTGCTTAAAGCCGCCCGGGCCAAGGGCTGTTTGGCCGTGGGCGGGCTCGGCATGCTGGTGAACCAGGGCGCCTTGGCTTTTGAGCTGTGGTTTGGGGAAGAGCCAAAAAAGCTAAAATACGACCCTTTGGAGCTTCGGCGCGTGATGCGCGAGGCCGCTCAAAACGCAAAGAAGGAGACACTGTGATCCGTTACCTCACCGCGGGGGAGTCCCACGGCCCCAGCCTGACCGCCGTCATTGAAGGCGTTCCCGCCGGACTGAAAATCACCGAAGATTTCATCAATCAGGAGCTCTCCCGCCGCCAATACAGTTTCGGCCGCGGCGAGCGCCTCCAGTACATTGAAAAAGACACCGCCCGCATACTGTCCGGCGTGCGCTGGGGGGAAACCCTGGGCTCGCCCATCACCCTTCAAATTGAAAACAAGGACTGGGAAAACTGGGAAAAAATCATGTCCGTCCGGGCGGAGGACCGCTCCGACAAGCACCGAACCGTGCGGCCCCGGCCGGGTCACGCGGACTTGGTCGGCGTCCTGAAGTACGACCGCCAGGACACCCGGGACATTTTGGAGCGCGCGTCCGCGCGCGAAACCGCCGCCCGCACCGCGGCGGGGGCGGTCTGTCGTCGTCTGTTGGAAGAATTGGGCGTTCGGATTTACTCCTGGGTGGTGGAAATCGGTGGCATCGGCATCGCCGAGCCGGCGATGTCCATCGAGGACGCCCACGCCCTGGCCGAGAAATCCCAACTCCGCTGCCCCGACAAGACGGCCGAGGATAAAATGGTTGAGGCCATCAAGGACGCCAAAGCCAACGGCGACACCCTGGGGGGCGTGTACACCGTGATCGCCACGGGCTGTCCCGTCGGCCTCGGCAGCCACACCCACTGGGACCGCCGCATCGAGGGTCAATTGGCCCAGGCTCTTTTGTCCATCCAAGCGCACAAGGGCGTCGAGGTGGGCCGGGGTTTCGAACTGGCCAAGCTCAAAGGGTCGGCGATCCACGACGAGATCTTTCACAAGGCCGGGAAAGGGTTTTTCCGCAACACCAACAACGCCGGCGGCATCGAAGGCGGCATGACGAACGGCGACCCCATTGTCCTGCGCGCGGCGCTCAAGCCCTTGGCGTCCCTGCGCAAGCCGCTCAAATCCGTGAACATCGGCACCAAAGAGGAAATGACCGCCGACATCGTCCGCTCCGACGTCTGCCCGGTGGCCAGCGCCGCCGTGATCGGCGAAGCCGTCACCGCCGTCGTGTTGGCCCAGGCCGCCCAGGAGAAATTCGGCGGCGACTCCCTGCGCGAAATGGCCGACAATCTGGCGCGGTACAACGCCCACCTCCGTTCCTATTGATGAGCATCGTCCTCACCGGATTCATGGCGACGGGCAAATCCGCCGTGGGGAAAATCCTCTCCCAGCGGTTGCGGCGGCCTTTTTTTGACACCGACGACATGATCGAAAAACAAACCGGCCTGTCCATCGCGCAAATCTTCACCAAGGCCGGGGAAGCCGCTTTCCGCGACTTAGAGGCCCAAACGATCGGCCTGGTTTCGGTCATTCCCGACGCGGTGATCGCCACCGGCGGCGGAGTCCCTCTGCGGCCCACCAACATGACCGAATTGGAAAAGTCGGGCGTTGTGTTTTGCCTGACGGCGTCGCCCGAAACCGTCTTGGAGCGACTGCGGTCCGAACCCGCCACCCGCCCCCTTCTCCAGGGGGACGAACCCCTTCGCCGAATTCAAGAATTGCTCGCGGAACGCTCGGCCGTCTACGCCCGTTGCTCCCACCGCGTGGCCACCGATGGAAAAACCCCGGCCGAGGTGGCCGACCAAATTCTCGCGCTTCTCCCCGCCGCGTGAAAACCATTCCCGTTTCCTTGTCCAACGGCCGGTCCCACCGCCTGGTGGTGGGGGCGTCTTTGGAGAAACTGGGGCCCGCCCTGGCGCGGTTGGTGACGGGCCGCCGGGCTCTCGTGGTGAGTTCGGCCCCCATCGCCCGGGCCCACGGCGCGCCGCTTCTTCGGGGCCTCAAGAAAGCGGGGTTCGAAACGGCCACGGCCTTGGTGCCGGACGGTGAACGTCACAAGCAATTGTCCGTGGTTCAAACCCTTTACCCCCGGGCCCTGGCGGCCGGTCTTGACCGCCGCTGCCCCGTGGTGGCCTTGGGGGGGGGTGTCGTCGGGGATATGGCCGGATTTTTTGCGGCCACTTATTTGCGGGGCGTTCCGGTGGTTCAGGTCCCCACGACGCTTTTGGCGATGGTGGACTCCGCCATCGGAGGAAAAACCGGGGTCGACCTTCCCGAAGGGAAGAACCTGGTCGGGGCCTTCTGGCAACCCGCGTTGGTGTGGATGGACCCCGGGACCTTGCGCACCCTGCCCGACCGCCAATGGCGGACTGGAATGGCCGAGATCATCAAATACGGGCTCATCGCGGACAAGGCCCTGCTGGCTCTTCTGGGCAGGGTTTCCTTGGTCGCGCTGAAAAAAGACCTTCGGCTTCTGTCGGGAATCATCGCCCGTTCGGCGGCCATCAAGGCTCGGGTGGTGTCCCGGGACGAGCGCGAAACCCGCGGCCTGCGCGAAATTTTGAACCTCGGCCACACCTTCGGCCACGCCATCGAAACCGTCACGGGGTACCGCGCCTACACCCACGGGGAGGCCATTGCGGTCGGCATGTGCGCGGCCGCCCGGCTGGGCGCCGCCCTGGGAAAATTCCCGACGGCGGGGATCGACCGGGTCGACGGTATTTTTAAGCGCTGGGGCCTGCCGGTTCGGGCGCGTCGCCCGTTGCCCCGGTCCCAAATCCTGGAGGCCATGGCGAGGGATAAAAAGACCCTGGCCGGTCGGTTTCGTTTCGTGGTTCCCGTGGGATGGGGCAACGCCCGGGTGGTGTCCGGCGTCGACCCCCGGATCTTGAACGGGGTGTTGTCGGCGGTCGGTTTGTAAGGAGCAATCATGCGATTCTTGGTGGAAAAAATGGACCCGAAGGTGTTTTTGGAGCGCCGCGAACGGCTGGCGGACGTTTTGGAGCGGCAAAAACTGGACGCCTATTTTTTTAACGGGGTTTCGGATCTCTATTACTTGACTGGGTTCCATTCCGAAGGGTACTTCGGCCTGGCGACGAAAAAAGGCCTGTGGCTTTTCCTATCGGCGTTGTTGTCCGGGCAGGCCCGGGAAAACACCTCGGGGTGCCGTCTGGTGGTCGGCAAACGGCTGTCGGTGGAGATCGAATCATTGATGAAAAAACACGCTTTCAAACGGGTGGGGTTTGACGCGGAGCAGTTGATCTACCGTTTGGGCGACGTCCTCCGTCAAAAGGGCCTTCGCCCCGCGGCCAACCCCCTGGAGGAGTTGCGGGCGGTGAAGGACGAAGCGGAGGTCGCCTTGATGCGGCGGGCGGGGCGCATCACGGCGGCGGGGCTCGACCACGTGCGGGAACGGGTGCGGGTCGGCCAAACGGAAACGCAGCTGGCCAAGGCCATCGCGGACCAATTTTACCGCCGCGGGGCGGGGGGAATGGGGTTCGACCTCATCGCCGCCGTGGGGCCGAACACCGCCCTGCCCCACCACATCCCCGGGGAGGCGCGGGTGACCCGCCGCACGGCCGTTTTGTTCGATGTGGGTTGCCGGGTGGGGGCCTACCGGTCCGACTTGACCCGTTCGTTCTATTACGGTAAAATCCCACCGTCGTACAAGAAGGTTTACGACATCGTGGCCGCCGCCCAGCGCGCCGGTATCGCCGCGGTTTTCCCCGGTTCCACCGGGGGCCGGGTCGACGCCGCCACGCGGGGCACCATCGCCCGAGCGGGTTACGGGCGGTACTTCATCCACAGCACGGGGCACGGGGTGGGCATCGACATTCACGAACCTCCCTGGAACCGTCCCAAGAGCCCCGACGTTTACAAAAACAACATGGTCCTGACGGTGGAGCCCGGCGTCTATCTGCCGGGGCGCTTCGGCGTGCGGATCGAGGACACCCTGCGGGTGGTCCCGGGCGGAAACGAAATTTTAACCAAGGTTTGAGGGGAAGCGCATGATCGACACATCGCAAATGGGGAACGGCACGGTCTTCGAACACGAGGGCCAGGCTTATCAGGTGGTTTGGTTCCAGCATCACAAGCCGGGCAAAGGCGGGGCGATGCTCCGCGTCAAAATCCGCAACGTCCGGACCGGTTCGACCATCGAACGCACGTTCAAGTCCGGCGAGCGCTTCGTTGAATTGTCGCTGGCGCGGCGCCCGATGCAGTACCTTTACGCCGAAGGCGACAATCTCGTCTTCATGGATCCCGGCAGTTTCGATCAAATTTCGGTGCCCCGGTCCAAACTGGGCGAATCCGCCCGCTTTTTGACCGAGAATATGGACGTCCAGGCGCTCTACCTGGAAGACGAGTTTTTGGGGGTCGACCTGCCGGCCAACGTTCCGCTCAAGGTGGTGAGCACGGTGCCCGGCATCAAAGGCGATTCCGTGTCGAACATGGTCAAGCCCGCGACCCTCGAAAACAACATCGAGATCATGGTACCCCTCTTTATCAAAGAGGGCGAAACCATCCGCGTGGACACGCGCACGAGCGAGTACCTCGAACGCGTATGACGACCAAGACCCGCGTGAACGGTGAAACCACCGCCCCGAGCCTCGACGAGTTGTTGTCTTTCGCCCAGGAGTCCGGATTGACGGAAGTGGTGTGGGAAAAGGGGGACCGGCGCATCGCGTTCAAGCGCGCCACCGCCCCGCCCCCGCCGCCCCCCGTCGCCGAACCGGCGCCCGCGCCGGAGGCCCCGGTCGCGCCCAGGACCCACGTTGTCAAATCCCCCATGGTGGGCACGTTCCAACGCGCCGCCAAGGATCGACCGCCCCTGGTGATTGAGGGCGGTTCCGTGACCCCCGGCGCGCGGCTCGCCATCGTGGAGGCCATGCAGGTGCCCAAGGACGTCATCGCCACGGTGTCGGGCCGGATCGTGAAGATCCTGGTGGAGAGCGGCAAGCCGGTGGAATACGGCCAGCCGTTGTTTGAAATCGAACCCACGGAAGGGCCACCCCATGTTTAAAAAAATTCTGATTGCCAACCGCGGCGAAATCGCCGTGCGTGTCATCCGCGCCTGCCGCGAACTGGGGATCAAAACCGTCGCGGTTCACTCCGACATCGATCGAAGTTCGATGCACGTGCGTCACGCCGACGAGTCCGTTTGCATCGGGGCCGCGCCGGCGGCCGAAAGCTATCTCAACATCCCGGCGATCATTTCCGCCGCCGAGATCACCGGGGCCGACGCCATCCACCCCGGTTACGGGTTCCTGTCCGAGAACACCCATTTCGCCGAAGTTTGCGAAAGTTGCCACATCACGTTCATCGGGCCTTCCAAGGACGCCATCCGCAAAATGGGCGACAAGGCCGAAGCCCGCAAAATCATGGGCGACTACGGCGTGCCGATCATTCCCGGCACCAAGGGGTGCGTCGACATCAACGACAAGGAATTGATGAAGACGGCCCGCAAGATCGGTTTTCCTTTGTTGGTCAAGGCGAAGGCCGGCGGCGGCGGAAAGGGCATGCGCGTCGTGCAGGACGCGCATTTCTTGAAGGACGCCATCCTGGCCGCCCAGAACGAGGCGAAAGCCGCCTTCGGCAACGGCGACGTGTACATGGAGCGCTACCTCAACGCGCCCCGCCACATCGAAGTGCAGATCCTGGGCGACGCCCACGGGAAAGTGATCAGTTTCCCCGAGCGCGATTGTTCCGTCCAACGCCGCCACCAAAAATTGATCGAGGAATCGCCCTCCTCGTCGATTTCCGACACGATCCGCAAGAAAATGGGCAAGGCCGCCCGTCTGGCGGCCAAGGCCGTGAAATACCAGACGGTCGGCACCGTGGAGTTTCTGTACGACGAAAAAACGGACGACTTCTTTTTCATTGAAATGAACACGCGCATCCAAGTCGAACACCCCGTGACCGAAATGGTCACCGGCATCGACCTCATCAAGGAGCAGATCCGCACCGCCGCGGGGGAAAAGATCCCCTTCGACGCCGAGGACGTGCAGATCAAGCACCACGCGCTCGAATGCCGCATCAACGCCGAAGACCCGGAGCGCAATTTCATGCCTTCCCCCGGCAAAATCACCAACCTGATCCTGCCCGGCGGCCCCGGCGTGCGCGTGGACACCCACGTCTATCCCGGCTACACCATTCCGTCGTATTACGACAGCCTCATGGCCAAGCTCATCGTGGCGGGCCGCGTGGGGCCCGGCGGCGGGCGGGAATCGGTCATCCGCCGGATGGCGCGCGCCCTGGACGAATTCGTGGTCGAAGGCGTCAAGACCACCATTCCCTTCCACCGCGACGTCATGGCCAACGAGGCGTTCCTTCGAGGCGACGTCAAAACCGACTTCATCGAAAAACACCTGGCGCTCCAGCCGGTCCACTGACGTGAAACGGTCCGGCGCGCCCCGCCCCTCCATCGAAGACCGCATCGCGGCGAGCCTCCGCGAGTCGAGCGACACCCTGCGTTTTCTGATGAAAGAATCGCCGGCCATCGCCCGCGCGGCGGGTCTGTTGGTCCTCGCCCTCCGTAAAGGGAAAAAGCTGCTGGCCTTCGGCAACGGCGGTTCGGCCGCCGACGCCCAACACTTGACGGCGGAACTCTCCGGTCGATTTGAAAAAGACCGGCGGGGCCTGCCGGCCGTGGCCCTGACCACCAATCCCTCCGCGGTCACGGCCATCGCCAACGATTATTCCTACGACGATATTTTTTCGCGGCAGCTCCAAGGGCTGGTCGCCAAGGGCGACGTCGTCGTGGCCATTTCCACCTCGGGCAATTCCCGCAATGTTTTGGAGGGCGTCCGTGAGGCCAAGAAGGCCGGGGCGACGATTATCGCCTGGACCGGCAAGGGCGGGGGAAAGCTCAAGGAACTCGCCGACGTCTGCCTCGATGTGCCTTCCGACCGCACGGCCCGCATCCAAGAAGGTCATTTGGCCATCTTGCACGCTTTGTGCGCGATTGTGGAGGACGAGCTTTTTCCTTCCACGGGGAAGGCGAGTGGCTACAAGTAGGGTTCTCGGCGCCGCCACCCTCGCGCGGCGGCTCGGGCGGTTGCGACGGGGAAAAACCGTCGTTTTCACGAACGGCTGCTTCGATTTGGTCCACGCCGGGCATTTGAAAGTGTTGGAGTGGGCGCGCCGTCAGGGGGACCTCCTGGTGGTCGGCCTGAACGCCGACGCCTCCGTCCGGCGCCTCAAGGGACCCCGACGCCCCATTCTTCCGTTGAACGACCGCGCCGCCTTGATGGCCGCGCTCAAACCCGTCGATTTCGTGACGTGGTTCACCGAGGACACGCCCCGGAACTTAATCCGCCGCCTGCGCCCCGACGTGCTGGTGAAAGGCGGGGATTGGACCGCGGACGCCATCGTGGGCCGGGAGTTCGTGAAGAAAGTCGTTCGCATTCCCCTGTTCAAGGGGCGGTCGACCACGGGGATCATCGAGAAAATCACCCGGCTCCATCGATGAACGTCCGGGGCGCGCGCCGCCTGTTGGACGCCAATTTGAACCGCGCGCGGGAGGGTCTGCGCGTTTTGGAAGACACCGCGCGATTCGTTTGGAACGCGCCGGCCCTTTTTGCCCGCCTGCGGTTGGCGCGGCACCGGTTGGATCGGATCACCCGGCGGGCGTACCCAGCGCTGGTGGCCAGCCGCGACAGCGCCGCCGATATGGGTCGGCGCATGAAGGAAAACCCCCGACGCAGCCCCGCCGGATTGGTGGCCGCGAACTGCCGTCGGGTGGAAGAGGCCCTGCGGGTGTTGGAGGAATACGGCAAGGTGTTGTCGCCACGGTCGGCGGGCGGGTTTAAACGGATTCGGTTTGAAATGTACACGCTTGAGAAAGAGGTCTTAAAGCGGACATGAGAGAACAACGCAAACGGCTTTTCGATTTGTCCGATGTGTCGTTGTATTTCGTCACCACCCCGCCCCGGGACGGGACAAGTTACGTGGACCAAGTGGCCCGGGCCTGCGCGGGCGGGGTCGACATCGTGCAGTTGCGCGACAAAAAGATTTCGACCCGCGAGCTTTTGCGCTTGGCCAAGGAGTTGCAGGCGATTTGCGACCGGACCGGCGCCCTGTTTGTTTTGAACGACCGCGTGGACGTGGCCCTCGCGGCGGACGTCGACGGCGTTCACGTCGGCCAAGAGGATTTGCCCGTGCGCCACGCCCGCGCGCTCCTGGGGCACCGCAAGCTCATCGGGTGCTCCACCCATTCGACCGCGCAGGCCCTGGCGGCGGTCGGCGACGGGGCGGATTACATCAGCTGCGGGCCGATTTTCGCCACACCCACCAAGCCCGATTACGCGCCCGTCGGTTTGGAACTGATTAAGGAATACAAACGGTTGGTTCGGATTCCCTTCGTGGCGATCGGCGGTATTGATCTCGGAAACGTGGACCGCGCCGTCGCCGCCGGGGCGGACCGCGTCGCCGTCGTCCGCGCCGTGGGGGAGGCGACCGACCCCGCGGCCGCCGCCCGCGCGTTGAAAGACAAAATTTCAAAGGCCAAGGCCCAACGCCTCGCCGTTGCGCCCAACTGAGGAGGCCCCATGAGTCAAAACGTCACCCAAATGCACCGCGCGAAAGCCGGGGAAATCACCCCGGAGATGAAAATCGTCGCGCAAAAAGAGCGCGTCGAACCGGAATTTGTCCGGCAGGAAGTGGCCCGGGGGCGCGCCATCGTTCCGGCGAACGTGAACCATTTGAAACACCGATTGGACCCCATGATCATCGGCATCAACTTCAACTGCAAGTTGAACGCCAACCTCGGCAATTCGGCCACGACCTCCGACATTCAATGCGAATTGAACAAGGTGGACATGGCGGTCAAATACCACGCCGACACGTTGATGGACTTGTCCACGGGCAAAGATCTGGACCCCACCCGCGAAGCGATCATCAAACACAGCACCGTTCCCGTGGGCACCGTGCCGATTTACGGCGTGTTGGCCCGCTGCGGCAAACCGGAGGACATGACGGCCGAGCTCTTTTTGGACGAAGTGGAGAAACAGGCCCGCCAGGGCGTCGATTACATGACGATCCACGCCGGACTTCTCAAGGACCACATCCCCTTGACGAAAAGCCGCATCACCGGCATCGTCTCCCGGGGCGGGTCCATTATGGCGCAGTGGATGCTGGCGCACAATCAAGAAAACTTTTTGTACACCCGGTTCGGGGAACTGTGTGAAATATTTAAGCAACACGACGTCAGCTTCTCCCTCGGCGACGGCCTGCGGCCCGGGTGCCTGCACGACGCCAACGACGAGGCGCAATTCGGCGAACTGAAAGCGCTGGGCGATTTGACGCTCAAGGCCTGGGCCCACGACGTTCAGGTCATGATCGAAGGGCCGGGGCATGTCCCCATGCACCTCATTAAAATGAACGCTGAAATCCAGCAGAAGTGGTGCCACGAAGCGCCCTTCTACACCCTGGGGCCTCTCGTGACGGACATCGCCCCCGGCTACGACCACATCACCTCGGCCATCGGCGCCGCCATCATGGGGTGGTCCGGCGCGTCGCTCCTGTGCTACGTCACGCCGGCCGAACATCTTTCACTGCCCAACGCCGAGGACGTCCGTCAGGGCTGCATCGCCTACAAAATCGCCGCCCACGCGGCCGACATCGCCCGGGGCCGCCCCGGCGCCCGCGACCGCGACGATGAACTGTCCCGCGCGCGCTTCGAGTTCCGCTGGAAGGATCAATTCCGTCTTTCCTTGGACCCGGAAGCCGCCCAGGCGAAACACGATTCGACGCTGCCCGAAGAGGGGTTTAAGGACGCGCGTTTTTGCTCCATGTGCGGCCCGAAATTCTGCTCCATGCGCATCACCCAGGACCTGCACAAGATCGTTCAAGAGCACACGGACCACGTAAAGGCGGGCGTCGTCGCGCCGAAGTTGGACGCGCCGGCCGAGGTTCCCCAGGGGATCGGGGCCTAATATTCGGCCCGTTTTGGTAGAATAATGACTTCGAAGCAGTTTTTTTCGGTCACGGTCCGGGTCCCGGCGTCTTCCGCCAATATGGGTCCGGGGTTCGACGCGTTGGGAATCGCCCTGTCGCTCCACGACGAATGGACGGTGCGGGGGGGGGATTTTCCAACCCCGCTGGGGATCGACACCGGGGGCTCCGTTGGCGTTCCCACGAATGGGACCAATTTGGCTTACCGGGCTTTCCGCCGGGTGTTCGCGATGCGCCGGCGCGCGTTGCCCGCGTTGCGCTTCACGTTGAAAAGCGCCCTGCCGGTTGCGGGGGGATTGGGATCCTCCTCGGCGGCCATTGTCGGAGGCCTCGTGGCCGCCAACGCCGTGTTGGGCCGTCCCTTGTCCTCGGACGCTTTGCTGGACGAGGCAGCCGCTTTTGAGGGGCACCCGGACAACGTCGCTCCCGCCCTTTTGGGGGGTTTTTGCTCGGCGGTCATCGTTGGGAAAAACGTCCGCTGCGTCGCCCGGACGGATCCCCGGATTTTTCGGGGGCTCGTCGCCGTGGTCGTGACGCCGGATTTCGCTTTGAAAACGGAAAAAGCCCGGGCCGTGTTGCCCGTCCGGGTCCGTCGGGCCGACGCCGTGTTCAACACGGGGCGGGCGGCCCTGCTGGCCAGTGCGTTGTTGTCCGGACGTCGCGATTTGCTGGCCGTCGCCATGGACGACCGGTTGCACCAACCCTACAGGAAGGCGCTGATCCCGGGGTTCGCGGGGGTTTTAAAATCGGCGACCGCGGCGGGCGCCCACGGGGCGGCGCTCTCCGGAGCCGGGCCCACGATCTTGGCGTTGGCGCCGGCGTCGCGCGGAGCGGCGGTGGGGCGGGCAATGGAACGCGCGTTCGGCCGCGCCCGCGTGCGGGCGACGGCCAAAATATTGAGCATCGATACCCGGGGGGCTGTCGTCTCCTCGTTGAGAAAGGCGTCAATCGCATGAGTCAAATCGTTGTCATGAAATTCGGCGGCAGTTCGGTCGCGGACGCCGACCGCATCAAGAACGTCGCCCACCGCGTCATCGCCAAGCGGCGGGCGGGGCACCGCGTGGTCGTGGTGGTTTCGGCCCCGGGCGACATGACGGACGACTTGATCGAGATGGCGGAGAAAATCACGGAGCGCCCCTCCGGCCGGGAAATGGATATGTTGTTGTCCACGGGGGAGCAGGTGTCGATCGCGCTTCTGTCGATGGCCATCAATCACCAGGGCGTCCAGGCCGTGTCGCTCACGGGGCCCCAGGCCGGTATTTTCGCCGACGCGGACCACACCCGCGCGCGCATCGTGGACATCCGGCCCAAGAAAATTTTTGATCAATTGAAAAAAGGCCGCGTGGTGATCGTGGCGGGTTTCCAAGGCCTCAACCCCAACGAAGACATCGCGACGCTGGGGCGGGGCGGTTCCGACTTGACGGCGGTGGCCCTGGCCGCGGCCTTGAAGGCCGATGTGTGCGAGATTTACACCGACGTCAAGGGCGTCTACACGACCGACCCCCGCATCGCGCCCGAAGCGCAAAAGATCGACCGCATTTCTTTCGAGGAAATGCTCGAGCTCGCCGGGGCCGGCGCGCAGGTGATGCAGCCCCGCTCGATCGAGGTGGGGAAGAAATATAATGTCGACATTCACGTCCGCTCGTCCTTCACGGACGACGCGGGCACATTGATCACGGCGGAGGTGCCGCGCATGGAAGACGTGGTGGTGTCCGGGGTCGCCTACGACCCCAAGCAGGCGAAAATCACTTTGCGCAACATCGCGGACCGGCCCGGCGTGGCCGCCAAGATCTTCGGCCCCCTGGCCGACGAAGGCATCAACGTCGACATGATCATTCAGTCCGCGCCCCAATCGGGACGCAACGACATCTCTTTTACCGTTGCGCGCGGGGAAACCAAAAAGGCCATGTCGGTGTTGGACGACGTGTCGCGCGATTTAAAGGCCGACGAGGTGGTTTTGGACGACAAGGTCGCCAAGGTCTCCATCGTGGGCATCGGCATGCGCGGGCACCCCGGCGTGGCGGCGAAGCTCTTCAAGACCCTGGCGGACGCCGGCGTCAACATCGATATGATCTCCACCTCGGAGATCAAGGTCGCCTGCATTGTCAAGGAAGCCGACGGTCCGAACGCGGTCCGCCTGGCGCACAAGGCCTTCGGCCTGGAGAAGCCGCGTCCAGCGGCCAAACGATAGGATGAGAAAAAAGCCGGCGTTCTCCGCCCCCGTCGTTCGACTCTACGACACCACCCTGCGCGACGGCACCCAAGGGGAGGGCGTCTCCCTTTCGGTCGACGACAAACTGAAAATCGCCTCCGTCTTGGACCGTTTGGGCGTGCGCTACATCGAGGGCGGTTGGCCGGGCTCGAACCCCAAGGACGAGGAATTCTTCCGCCGAGCCAAAAGCCTAAAACTTAAGAACGCGAAGCTGTCGGCCTTCGGCAGCACGCGCCGCAAGGACACGCCCGCCGCCAAGGACCCGAACCTGGCCGCCCTGGTGCGCGTGGGCACGCCCGTGGCGTGCATTTTCGGGAAATCCTGGGATTTGCACGTGACACACGCCCTGCGGGCGACGCTCGACGAAAACCTCAAGATGATCGGCGACTCGGTGCGGTTCCTCAAATCCAAAGGCAAAGAAGTCGTCTACGACGCCGAGCACTTTTTCGACGGCTACCGCGCGAACGCCGAGTACGCTCTCTCGACCCTGCGGGCCGCCTTGGAAGCGGGGGCCGACAATTTGACCTTGTGCGACACCAACGGCGGGGCCTTGCCGCACCACATCGCGGACATCGTCCAGGACGTTCGTCGTCATTTTCCCAAGGCCTCCCTGGGCATCCATTGCCACAACGATTCCGACGCGGCGGTGGCCAATTCCCTGGAGGCTGTTCGCCACGGGGTGACGCTGGTCCAGGGCACCGCCAACGGACTCGGGGAACGCTGCGGCAACGCGAATTTGATGTCCGTCATCCCCGGCGTCATGCTGAAATTGGGACTCGCCTGCGTCACGGACGGGCAGTTGCGGTTTTTGACCGAGGCCTCCCGCTACATCGCGGAGGTCGCCAACCAGGTGCCCCACGACCACCAACCTTACGTGGGGGTTTCGGCCTTCGCGCACAAAGGCGGCGTGCACGTGTCGGCCATCACCCGCCACGACGCCACCTACGAGCACATGACGCCGGCCGCGGTCGGCAACAAGCGACGGGTCTTGATTTCCGAACTGGCGGGGCGTTCCAACATGATTTTGAAAGCGCGGGAATTCGACATCGACCTCGAAAAGCATCCCGAGGCCGTTGACAAGGTGATTCACCAGGTCAAAGCCTTGGAAAACCAGGGCTACCATTACGAAGGCGCGGAAGCGTCGTTTTACCTTTTGGTGGCGCGCATCGTGCGTCCCTTCTCGCCCTTCTTCGATCTCAAGGGGTTTCGGGTCATCGTGGAGGAAGACCGCGAGACCAAGGCCCTGGTGGCCGAGGCCACGCTGAAGTTGGCCGTGGGCGGCCGCATTGAACACACGGTGGCCGAGGGGCACGGGCCCATCGACGCCTTGGACCGCGGCCTGCGCCGCGCCCTGGAATCGTTTTACCCGGCCCTCAAGACCATGAGCCTGGTGGATTTCAAGGTGCGCGTCATCGACGGAGCGGCGGGCACCTCCTCCAAAGTCCGGGTGATCATTGCCAGCCGCGACGCGGCGGAGGAATGGGGCACCGTGGGCGTTTCGGAAAACATCATTGAGGCGTCCTGGCAGGCGCTTCGCGACGCGGTCGAATACAAACTGTTGAAGGACGTCCGCCGCAAAAAACCGTGAACTTCGCCTTGTTTTGCGGCGGGGTCGGCCTTTTAGGCTTTTTGTCCGCCCGATTCATATCGGTCTCGCCGTACCGATGGATTTGGGTGTTGCTGCCCGGGGCGGGCTGGCTGGTGAGCGTGCTCCCCTTTCACGACTTTTTTCCGGAGAAATTCCGGGGGGGGGCTCGGGCGGGTCTGCAGGGGTTGGGGGGCCTGTTGGTTTTGCTTTCGATCCTCATGGTCGCCATTGAAATAATGAACAGCTCCATCGACGCCGTTGGACGATTGGCGTTGTGATCCGCCTCCCCCGCTTTCCTTGAAATCGGCGAACCCTTTAAAAACCCTCCCATAACTCCATAAAAATCACTTGAAAACCCCCGGGGTGGGGTCTATCCTTGAGACGGAAGCCCAATGACGACACCCCTGGATTCGCCCGACGGTCACCTGCCGGAAAAAATCGGACCCTATCGCCTTTTGGATAAGTTGGGCGAGGGGGCCAGCTCTGTGGTGCACCGGGCCTTTCACGAAGAGGACCCGACCCAGCCGGTGGCCATCAAACTTACCAAGGGTTTCTGGACCGAAGCGGACATCGAAACCCGGGTCCGTTTCGAACACGAGGCCGACTTGTTGTCGCGCTTGTCCCACGATAACATCGTCCAATTGCGCCGCTTCGGCGTGCACGGGGGCGTCCTCTACCTGGTGATGGAACTGGCGGCGGGGCGCGCCCTGTCGAAGCTGATCGTCGGTCGGGAAATCCTCAAAATCGTCGATATCGTGAGCGTCCTTCGGCAGGTGGCACAGGCTCTCGCCCACGCCCACGCCAAGGGGATCCTCCATCGCGACATCAAACCCTCGAACGTGGTGGTGGCCCTGGCCAACGGAGCGCCGCGCGTCAAAGTGTTGGATTTCGGCTTGAGCCGGTTGCAGGGCCGCGCCATCGGTTCCCAAACAGTGGGGACCTTCCTCTACATGTCCCCCGAGCAGTTGGGCATCCTGCCCCAGGCGGTGGACGAGCGCAGCGATCTCTATTCCCTGGGTATGCTGGCCGTCGAGCTTTTGAACGGCCGCCACCCGTTCGCGGGCCAAGGGGTTCGCGAATTGATCCACAGTCACGCCGCCGTCGTGCCTGAGCTCCCGACGGAAACCCCGGAGGGCCTCAAAAACATACTTCTGGCGCTATTAAAAAAAGACCCCGCCGAGCGCTACGCGAGCGCCGCGCAGTTGGGGAAGGACCTGGACGTCCTTGAAGAACGACTCCGCCGGGGCGAGGGGGGAGCGTTTCCCCTGCGGTTGGGGGACGTGGGGGGGAAACTGGGCCTGCCCCGGTTTTTGGGCCGGCAACCCGACTTGGACGCCCTGCGCGATCGATACGAAAAAGCGGCCAGCGGCGGCCGCGCCTGGGCGTTGCTCTCGGGGCCGTCCGGTGTGGGCAAGAGCCGTTTGATCGGCGAGGCCGCCCTCGGGTGGTCCAAGGGACCCGTTCTTTGGGCGCGCGGCCGCGATTACGGCCAGGCCACAGCCCACGGCTTGGTCGCCGAACTGTTCCGGGGTATCTCCCCCGAGGCCCTTTCCCCCCAAGCCGCCGAGCGACTGCGAACGGCGGTGGGGGAGCGGGGGGAGGATTTGCTCCGACTGGCCCCGGAACTCCGCGCCCTTTTGACCGGCCCCATGGACACAACCGACCTGGCCCCGGAGCGGCGCCAACAGCGGTTCCTCAACGTGGCCCTGGACGCGATGCAGGCCCTGGGCGACCGGGAATCTCCATTGGTGCTGGTCGTCGACGACGTGCAATGGGCCGACGAGGGCAGCATGATGGTGCTCCGTCGGTTCTTGGAAAGCGCCGCCACCCGTTCCGTCCTGGGGGTTTTTGTCCACCGCACAGACGCCGGGCCGGGCGGGGAGTCGGTCCCGGCGTTTTTGGAGGCCCTGGGCGGCCTGGAGGAAACACGACGCCTGGTTCTGGACCCTTTGACCGAGGGACAAATCGCGGCCATCGTTGATTCCATGTTGGGCGCGCCGAACCCCGAAATAGCTTCAGCGGTCGCGGCCCAAGCCAAGGGCAACCCCCTGTACGCCGTGGAATTCCTCCGGTCTTTGGTGGAGTCGGGGGCCATCCAAGGGGGCGGGAAGGAAGGGTGGCGCGTGGTCGATCCGGCGCTCCTTCGCGAAGGGCAATCCGGCGGCGTGGCGGGAAAGATCGCGGGGCGTGTGGATCTGTTGCCCGAAGAGGAGCAGGCCATCGTTAAAATCGCGGCGGTGGTGGGAAACCCTTTCGAATTCGACGTCCTGTCTTCCGCCGTCGCCCGGCGTCTGGGACTTCCCCCCGAGGAGGCGGCCCGTCGGGTGGCCCACGCTTTGGAGCTCGCCGGCCAGGCCCGTCTGGTGGAGCCCCTTCCCGGCGGCGGGAAATACGTTTTTTCCCATAACAAAATCCGCGAGGCCATCGACGCCCATTTGGGCGAACAGCAACGGGTGGACCTCCACCGTTGCGTCGGCCTGGCGCTGGAAGCGGCGGGAAATCCCGACGGGCGGATGTTTGATTTGGCCCATCATTTCACCCGCGCCGGGGACGCGGAACGGTCCGTGGCGTATTCCTTGCGGGCGGGGGAAATCAGCATGAACCGTTACGCCCAGCGGGAGGCCCTGGCTTTTTTCGGCACCGCCCAACAGGGTCTGGAGTCCATGATGCCCGGCCCCCGCCGCACCGCCACGGAACGCCAACTGCTCGAAACGCGGGGAGAGGCCGAACGGATGATCGGCCGTTACGAGGAGGCTTTGCGCGCTTACGAGCGCGCCGCCGCCCTTTCCGAGGAAAAGAAAGACCGGATTCGGATCAAAACCAAAATCGGTCGAGCCTTGTTTTCCAAGGGGGAACACCGGCGCGCCGCCGGGGTTTTGGAAGAAGCCCTCGGCTTGGCCGGGGATTCGATCCCCCGATCCCGGTTCGTCCTTTTCCTGGGTTTGTGCCGGGAATTCGTTGTTCAGCTGTGGCACACGTTGCGTCCGCCCCGCGCCCGGAGCGGGGCGGGGGAGGGGGTCAAGGAGCTCGGCCGTTTGTATGACGAACTGTCCCACGTCTATTACTTCACGGACAAACTCAAAGCCCTGTTCATCCACTTGCGGCATTTGAATTTTGCGGAGCGATGCCGGGTTCCCGAAATTCTGTCCCAAGCCTATTGCAACCACGGCCCCGCGGCGTCCACCGTCGGTTTGATGAACCGGGGCGTCGATTACATTTTGAAGGGACTCGCCTTCCGGGAACAGGCCGGGGACCGCTGGGGCGTGGCCCAGGCGCGGAGTTACCTGGCCGCTGTCTTGTTCCTTTCGACGCAATCGCGCGAAGCCATTCGCCAGGCCCGCCTGGCGGAGCCCGAGTTTGAGGAATTGGGGGACCGCTGGGAGTTGATCACCCTTTATTTGACACTGGCGTCGCTGTACGCACAGGTCGGGGAGTGGGCCCAGTCCGAAGCGTACATTGAACGCATCCGTCGATTGGCCACGGTTTCAAAAAATTGGTCGGGTCTGGCCCTGGCCATCCGTGGAAGCGCCGAGTTGTTGGGGCGGATTCCCCCCGATCAGGTGATCGAACAGGCCCAGGCGGTCCTGCCGGTTTGCCGCGAGGCCGGCGATAACACCGCGGTGGTCGGGCTCCTTTACGCCTGCGGGCGAAGCGCCCACGCCGCCGGCCGACCGGAACAGGCCGAGGCTTATTACCGGGAAGCGTTGGATCTAAAGGCCCGTCACCCCATTGCGCGGGGCGGTCACCTGGGCCTTCCCTTTCGAATGACGGACGCCCTGGTGGCTCGGGCCCGTCGCGCCCACGACGCCGAGGAAAAGCGTCGGATCCTTAAAGAAGCCGTCCGCTGGGAGCGCGCGGGACGCCGGGAGGTGACCTTTTCGTCGATCAAACTGCTTTACACCCTGAGCCTGTCCACCCGGGCGAATCTTCTGAACGCCCGGGGCAAACACAGGGCCGCCGAAGCGCTCTGGGAGCGTTGCATGATGAAGGGGTTGGGCCGATTAAGCCCCAACGAGATGGCCATTATTTTTGGCGATTTCGGCGAGGCGCTGCTCCCCCGGGACCGGGAGCGCGCCGTCAATCTTTTGCGCGACGCCCTCCGCATCCACGAGAAAATCGGAAACCGCCTGGAAATGGAGCGAATCGCGCGCTTGTTGCCGGAACTGGCCGTGGCGCCCTCCACGGAATCCATCCGACCCTCCCGGTCGGCGACGGGCTCGTCCTCGTCCTCCCACGGCCGGTTGGTGGAGGCGGAGCGCCTGGAAACCCTGGTGGAGGTTTCGGTTCAATTGACCGGGATCTTGGATTTGGACCAGTTGTTCCACCGCGTCGTCGATGACGCCGCGCGCATTTTCGGGGCCGAGCGGGCGATCCTGTTCTTGAATGAAAACTCCCCGGAAGGATTTCGCCAAAAAGCCGTGTCCCAAACGGAGGGAGCCAAATCCGAGGCCCGCCCGGTGCCGGGGGCCATCCTGGTCGAGGTGCTGAAAAAAGGCAAAACCCTCCTCAGCGACGACGCCCAGCTCGACGCGGCGATCAACGTCTCCGAAAGCGTCGTGTCGTCAGGGGTCCATTCGTTCATGGCCGTACCCCTGAAATCCAAAGAGCGGATTCTTGGGGGGCTCTACCTGGACAACCGCCTCCTCAAAGGCCTGTTCTCCAAGCACGACCTCAAAATCCTCGCGGCCTTCGCCTCGCAGGTGTCCGTCGCCCTTGAAAACGCGCGGCTCTTTGCGGGACAGACCCGCGCCCAGGAGGAATTGCGTCAGCTTTATGACGCCAGCCGCGAGTTGATGGGCGTTCTGGACCGCCGACTGATT
>Ga0268298_10000326_pt1 | contig 61641 bp, 64 predicted proteins | sample WWTPWeurt_MetaG_FD_194462 | JGI IMG/M metagenome (GOLD analysis project Ga0268298, IMG submission 194462) | Activated sludge microbial communities from WWTP in Nijmegen, Gelderland, Netherland - WWTP Weurt | ecosystem: Engineered > WWTP > Aerobic digester > Activated sludge | place... | reverse complement strand
AGATTATGGAAGAATTATTACAACAAAAAAACTATTATTGTAAACCCAATTCAGGACTAAAAATGAATTGTAAACTTATTTCAGGATTAATAAATAAAAACTGTAAACTTTTTTTAGGACGATACAGAAGCCGTTCAGCCCCGCTTTTGGCAATACCTTGTTGTGCGTTCGTTTTTTTTTATGCAGTTAATGGATTTATATGTATTTGTCCTCCAACCGCTTTCAATACTTTCATTATTGTTGAAAATTGAGGTTTTGCTCCATCGGATAATGCCTTATATAAACTTGGTCTGCTCATTCCTGTTTCTTCAGCAATTTTAGTCATACCAATTGCTTTGGCAATATGTCCGATTGCTGTTATAATTTCTGCATCACTGCCTTCTTCCAACACCGCATTTAGATATTCAGCAATCATTTCGTTGCTGTCTAAATAGTCTGCTATGTCAAATTTTGATGTTTCCATTTTTTATTTTTTTAATTTCTTCCAAATTTCTTTTGCTTTTTCAATGTCTTTCTGTTGAGTAGATTTGTCTCCACCAATCAACAAAATAATGATTTTTCCATCAGTTTCTTTGAAGTACACCCTATAACCTTTTGCATAATTAATTTTTAGTTCACTTATTCCATCTCCAACGGGTTTACAATCGCCAAAATGTTCTTCATTCTCAAGTTTTTGAATTCGGAACAAGATTTTTGCTTTTGCTCTCAAATCATTCAATTTCTTAAACCACTTGTCAAATTCTGTTGTTTTTTCTATAAAGTACATTTTTTAAACTGTATTCATTCGGATACAAAATTATAAATAATATTTCTGTTTCGCAAGTTAATCTTCGAGGATTTCGTTTCGGTAAAATGACGCACAACGTCCAGAGCTTTCTGCTGTGCTGGTATTCCGTGTTGGGTCAGCCCGGTACAAAAGCCCATTTGAAAAACTGATGATGAAGTTATGTACAAAAGCTCAATAATAAAAGTCAAGCCCGGACTGAAGCTGATAGTAGCAAACAGATGAGGATTTATTCGTCTGCCAGCATAGCAGAAAACTCCCTGTTAGCTGCATACTTTAGTCATTCTTAAACCACCAATGTTCATCAAATTCGCAGCCTTTTTTTCGGTCGCCATGATTAATAACGGATATACGACCTCTTTTTGAAAGCATATTGAAGGTATACTGTCTAACTCCAGAATTATATTCGTCAGGAAAAATCGGTTTGATGTCTTCTTCTGGAAAAGATATGTGCATACCCACACTAAATTTCCATTGTCCATCGAGGTCGCCACGAATAATACGCAAATAACCGCTATGAAAGTCGTCTGGATATTTTTCTAATAACATTAAGATGCACTTTGTCGAGTCGCCATTGAAAAAAATGTATTTGTCAAAAATCCGTTCAACAGGCACTTTGATTTCCGCAAAGGGTTTTAATGTGTCTTTCTGTGTCTGATAAAAAGTGTTGGCTTCTCGGAATACTGTCTGGTAGGTCGTCGAGGATTCAAGAGATTTTAATTTGTTGTCAAGGCACTTGGCGATTTTATTTCTGAGACGACGTTCATTGCTGTCGCTTGTCCAGAATTTATAATAAGCGAAAATAAGTCCAGCGATTACAAGGATTATTATTAGAAGTTTCTTCATTAAAGTTGCAGCTAACGTTCCGGGTATTGCCGAAGGCGGGGAAATTTAGCACTAAAGTTCAATCGAAGAACGAATGCTGAACCTTGCATAAATGCCCAATCGGAGCCGTTCAGCCCCGCTTTTGGCAATACCTTGTTAGCGGTAGGCATTATTTCCGTCCAGCGTTGTGTCGTTTTATTTTGCATTGTCATTTTACAATTCTTTTTTCATTACTACGATGTCTTTACCACCTAATGCAAGTCGTTCCAATTGTTGCCAAGCAAGTCGTTTATATAAATTTTCGGCTGTATGTGTAAATAAATATATGTCTTTTAGTCCAAGGTCTTTTGAGTGTTCTTGAATGTGTTTGCAGATTAACGCACCTAAACCTTTTCCTCTGTTGTCGGGCTTTGTGTATACTAATGCTAACCAGTTTTTATAAATTTTAAGTCGTGGCTCTTTGTCAAGCAGTCCAACGTGGTTGTAAAGTCCGCCTGTTGCAATTGGATTGTTGTCGAGAGTCATTAAAATCTGAAACTCATAATTGTTAGCCGAAAGTTTTTTTGTTTTCTCCATTGTCGTCTGAACGGGAATGTTCCACTCACTTAAATACCAGTCAGCAATAAGTTCGATGTTTTCGTTATCGTCAGGTAGAATTATTTGATATTTTATGTCTGCCATAAATTAAAATGTCCGTTGGTGTTTGGTCGTCTATACTTACAGCTAACGGTTCAGGTATTGCCGAAGGCGGGGAGTTTTAGCACAAAAGTTCAATAGAAGCACTGCTGTTGAACCTTGCACAAATGTCCAATCGAAGCCGTTCAGCCCCGCTTTTGGCAATACCTTGTTAGCAGCAGTAATTCTTTCTCTGTCCATTATCATTGGTCGTCAATTTTGATAATATTTTGCACCAAATCTGTTCGTTTAAATTTATCAGTGTCTAAATCTAAAAATATTTTCTGTTTATCAACTGTTACGAAACCGAACCAAAGTAAAAATCTGTCAAAAGTCCGAACACCGTAACATCTAAAAAATTGTCTTTCAGGAGTAGAGTAGTCAGGTTGGAAAAACGTAATGAATTTTGGAAATGCTTTTAAATATTTGTCAGCATAAAAGTCAACGGTTTGTGGTTGGTCGCCAAATTTGTCAAGCATAATTACTGAAAATGCCCAACCCAGTTGTCCGATTGGTTGCTCCGGATAACCGTCATTAAAACTCCAAAGAAACTTGTCTGTAAACGCTTGAAAAAACTGTTTGAATATTTGTAAGCGATTGTTAGTCTCAAGAAGTTTGGTTGCTGTTTTTGTCAAAGTTAGTTTACCTGATATTTTTTTTACAAGTCCTGCAAGTTCGACTGTCAGTCTTGCACTCCTGATGGAAATACTGTCTTCTTCTCTCCAAAGTTTAGTTATTCCGTTTTCTATATGTTCTTCAAGCAAATATCTCTTGTTGTAAAGTTCTACCATTACTTTCTTCGGTAATGCTCCGAGAGGTGTCAGCTTAATTTGTTTGTCACGTTGAATTATTTTCAAATAATCTTCTACAATTCTAAAAATAGGAATTTGGTCAAGGGTTTTGCCGTCAATGCCTTCACGAAATTGAATTGGAGATTTGTCGCCAAATGTGTCGTAAAGTAAATGATGAATTTCAGTCGGTGATAGTCCCAAAAAGTCATCCATCGGAGCGTTGTTCCGTAGTAAGATATTTGTTTCTATGTCGTCAGGTAATTTCATTGTTGCACGGTCGTAATATTATTGCTGCTAACGTTCGAGTATTTGCGAAGGCAGGGAATTCATTGTTCGTCCAGCCCAGTACAAATGCCCAATTGAAAAACTGAAGTTGAAGATATGACCTAAAGCTGAATAATGAACGTCCAGCCCGAACCGCTGTTGATAGTAGCACATAGCTGATGCTACATTGTCCTGCCCTGCTTTTGCAAATACTTTTGTTGCCTGCATGTGCCTCGTCTGTCGCTACGGCTCAATGCCCAAAATTAGAAGAGGAACTGGCGGACTATTGCGTCCTTGTCTCATTACATTGTAAACTTCGCCTTCGTAGTATGCAACACCACTGCTCATTTGTGCTTGCATTTTCTTTGTCGGCAAAATTTCAATGCCTAAGTTGATTACACCACCCGAATAAAACAGCATGTGTTTTACAAACAAGTCAAAGGCAACAAAAGCATATTTGCCAAATTGAACTTCTACTGCAATTTTATCTTTGACAAAATCAGTCTGATTGTAGCTGTAAATCGGTTCTTTTTCACCGTTTGCGATAAGAAAATCCTTTTGTTCTTTAGCAGACATTAGTACACTCTTTTCCATCAGTTCTCGGTTAAGAGTGATGTAATAATTATAGCGGCTTTCTTCCCATTTGCGTTTGTAAAATTCATTATTGAATGCTTCATTCAATTCAATGGGAGATAATAAACTATTGCCGATTTTTCTTTTCTCTTTGCTTATTTTCGTTCTTAGTTTATCAGCATCAATGCTGGCAATAACTTCCTTTATTTCTTTGTAAAGATTATTATGATGTACAATTAAATATTCTTCTCCATTCAAGTGGGAATACTTCTGTGCTATTTTCATTTAATGTCCGTTTGTGAAATTTAAAGTAAGCCATTCTTCTGGAACTCTTGAAACTTTGTCATTACCACTTGGCTTATGAATGGGTTTATTGATAGGTCTTACTTTCAGCATTCCTTCTTTCAATTCATTTATTCTTTGTCTTGCTATTTTGCAATAGGTATCTTCTTTCTCTATGCCGATAGCATTGCGTTTATTTTTTATTGCACCAATAACAGTTGAACCAACTCCAGCAAACGGGTCAAGCACCCAACTGTTTTCTTCTGTCAATGCTAAAACACAGCGTTCAACTAATTCAATTGGAAATTGGCAAGGATGGTCAACCTTTTCGGGATGATTTGATTTTACGTTTGGAATATTCCACATGGCTTTATCCCAATCTTGCTCAATGATTTCCCAAATGTCGCTTGGGTTTTTTCCTAATGGATTGCCTGATACTTGACCCTTTTTTGGTCCTTTAAAATGTCGCTTACCAGGATATTTTGATGGCACTCTTACATTGTCAAGGTTGAAAATATAATCATCAGTCTTGCTGAACCACAATATTGTTTCATATCGTCCGCTGAAACGGTTTGAAGCATGAAGTCCGTGTCCAAAATGCCAAATGATGCGATTGCGAAGTTGCAGTCCGTGTTTCTTGAAGATTTGATAATAAAAAATGTCAAGCGGAAATACTTCACCTTTATCAACATAGTTTCCAACTTGCCAGCAAAGGTTTCCCTTGTCGGAAAGTGTCCGCACTAACTCATCTATAATTTCTTCTTGTGTTTCAAGATATTTTTCAATGCTGGTCTTTGTTTCGTAAGACTTACCAACATTATAAGGCGGTGAGGTCAATATAAGGTCAAACTTGCTATCCTCAATCTTTTTGAGAACGGTCAAACATTCGCCCTTCTTGATTTCATATTCAGTGTCAGCGCTGATATAATCGAATAATGGTTCTTCCACAATCATAGTCATACTAAAATTATTAGCTCAAATTTAGCACATTAATGTTAAGACTGCCAAAAGACGTTTTTAAAGTTAAAATGTCGGGGAAAACTGGTTAATAAACGGAGGGTTCAAATGGCATTGCAGGCAACGGCCACGCATTGGCGATGGCAGGGAATTCATTGCTTTTTCAGCCCGAACAAAAGTACAGCAAACGAACAAAAAGTTGAGATTTTTATTCTATTGCTGAACAGAGAATTTTCAGCCCGGAACCACAGCCCAACAGCGAACAAAAAGCTGATGATATTTCGTTCAGCCCTGCTATTGCCAATGCGAATGTTGCCTGCATGTGCTTCGTCATTCGTCTTTGTTGTCCTTGCGATTTAATAATGGTCTATATTTTTTTATTAGAAATTCTTCAAGTTCATAACGTCCAAAATGTGTTGGATAAAATGTCGCTTTGCAAGATTTCAAAAACTCTGTCACTTTTTTGTCCTCAGAAACTTCAAAGTATTTTTTCTTTCCATTCCGTTCTTGCAACTTGAAGTTTAAAAGTTCTGTTCCGATGTGGCGTCTAAGTGCAGAGAAGTATGTTGTACCGCTATGGGTTTTATGGCGTTCGCTAATGTCTGAACTCTCACCGATGTAAATTAGTTTCTCAAGATTGTTGCGTACAATATAAAGTCCTGCAACATTATCAACGTTACAGTCAAACCACAGGCTAAATTTTCCTTTTAAAATTTCTTGCTCTGCTTGTAGCAAAATTTCTGCTTTTGCTTTTTGAACTTTGTCCCAAAGTCCATTCTGGTCAGCAACACTGTGTAAATTTCTTTTGTCAAGCTGAAACCTGTTTAAGATTGTCGGAAGATTTGATATGCCAAACTCTTCAATTTCTTTTCTACCGATGTCTGTTGTGATAGCCTGAACTTTAAATGCGTCAATGGGAATGTTACTAATCGCTTTATTTGTCTTTTGAAGCTTAATTAAGTTCTTATAAAAAGTTGAAGTCGTTGGTTTAAATTGTTGTTTTAAACGTTTACTCAATTCCTTGCCCTCGCCAACATAGTAATTGGTCTTGTTGTGAGAGATAAGATAGTTGCCAAAACTATTGTAGTCAATATCGCTGAATAGCTGATAAGGCCTTGTTTTAAGTTTGTGTAAACCGTCCGAAAGAATGGTGTCCGAATTCTTCTGAGTAAATGTCCAACTGATTTTCGTCATAAGAGGAATGTTCGTTCGCATTGCAGGCAACGTTTAAGGCTTGGCGATGGGCTGGTATTCAATGAACGTCAAGCTCGAACGTCAGCCGATTGAAAAACTACAGCCGAAGATAAGTACAAAACGCCGATAATTGTTCGTCTGCTGGAACTATTGCTGATAGCGAACTACAGCCGATTGTTATTCCTTCAGCCAGCCTATTGCCAAACCTTTTGTTGTGTGCTTGTGCTTCTAAGTTTGTTTTTGTCCTTTTCGTTTTATTTGTCCGCCAAACCAAATTCCTACCAATAAAGCTGGAATAATTCCAAATACCGTCACCCAAAATAATGGCTTGAAAATGTAGTCTTCAAATGGGTTGTCATTAGTACCAATATTGTCAACCCCTTCCTGAAAAAAGCCTGTCCAACCACTAAAAAATGAAGTTGTCAATAATACAGCCATGCCGCACAAAAAACCAATAAGAATAGAATTACGTTTTTTAATAATTATTTGCGTCCCCGCAATTTGTCCGAATATGTGTCCGCAAAGAAGCATAATAATTGCACCAATAAGGATGTTGAGTTTATAGTCAATTGTCGTAAACCAAAAAAATGCTTTTAGAAAACCTTCATCCGATGAGATGAGTGCAGTCATAATGAGTTGCGCTATGATAAGTCCAATTCCAACAGAAATAAGTCCTTGTCGGCTACCAATTTTTTTCGCTTCTATTTCTGTCATTGATTTTTGTCTTGCAAGAATAAGTCTATTAGTTTTTGGTGGTCTGTCAACGCATAGCACACAACGTTTTGCGGCTTGGCGTAGTGGCGGATTTTAGTACAAAAGTTCAATCGAAGAACTGCACTTGAACCTAACATAAAACTGTCATACGAAGCACTGAACCCGCCATTACGCCAAACCGCTGTTGTGTGCTGCCCTTCTGTTTTTGTCGTCTGTTTGTCAGTCATTTATTGTTTGTTTTGTGGTGCGTTGGCTTGGTGGCTCTTTTGCATTTTTTTGTTTGGCTTGTGTGTCAGCAAAAATGCAAATGTGCCACCAAATAGGTTGGCTTTCACTAAAAAGTCAACGGATTCCATTCTTCAATAAATTTGTTTCGTTAATTGAAATCTTCTGTTCTTCAATTATATTGTCTGTTTCATATAATACACTTGCTATTTTAATTTCTTCATCATTTAAATACTGAAAACATTTGTTATTATTCCATTTGCTGTGATGCTCTTTTACCGATTCTTGCTTTTCCATTAGCGATTTAAAATTGTCAGGAATAAATGCTCTAATATTCGGTAAATATTTACGCTTAATGTCGGTGTAAATATTCAAGCCGTCAAAGTCCCAATCAAACAAATAGAATAATGGCAATTTTGGTTTTGGTATAAATTGAAGTTGTCTTGTATTCTTACCGCCTGCATACCAAAACTCAATAAAGTCGTGTCTTTGAGTAATTAATCTATTTCTATTTTCACAAAGAATGATAACTCGTGATTCCTTCTTAGGATAAAGAACTGTAAGAAATTGTTGGTCTTTGCTTTCTTCTGGGAAATATTCAATACCTATAATAGACTTAATAGCTTTTGATAAAATACTGTCGGATTTTCTATACTTTGAACTCCCAAAGTAATTTGTCAGGATTGTTTGAAAAGAATATTCGTTATTAATAATTGTTGATTTATCATTTTCAATCAAAATCAATGCTTCAAATTCTTCAACAGAACAATGATTTTCCAAATTTTCAATTTGATGTTTCTTGATGAATGAATCGTATTTCAGAAATGAAGGAAAAATATCTTCGGCAAAAGGTTTATCAAAAGAACTTGTTTTGCAAAGTTTATTGGGGCTTTCTATTGCTTTTGTTAGATATTTCCGTTCAAGCATATACAACACCAACGCCTCGCTTTCGTAATTCTTATGTAAACATTTCTCATCAGAAATCTTTACTAAATACTTTAGAACTTTATATGGTGTTTTGCTTGGAATCATCTGCTATTGTTGTGTTCTAAAGTGAAAGTAGAATCTGAAAAATGTGTTTCAATATCTTCAATCAAATTATCTTTTGAAAAGCAAGCCTGAATACCTTCGTTAAACTCAAAGAGTTTTTCATCAGCATTTTTGATAAATTCATAATAGATTTGATTACCGTCTTGAAATGTTAAATCGTTCGCAGTAATTGTCATTGTGAAAATTTGATAGTCTAAGCGTTGTGCAATTTCATAAAGCATATCAAAATTTTCTCCTAACCCTGCAACTTCATCAATTGGCAAAATTCTTATTCCTTGTTCTATCCTGTCAAATGCTTCTCTTGATTTTCCTTCAACAATTGAAAGTTTAGCAATACAAAGTAAGGCTAGCATTCCATAATTCTGACCCGAACTACCTGGACTTATTTCATCGTTGGGGTCAACAATTTTTGCAGATGCATCATAATAATTAAAAGGATTTAGAATGTCGTTTGCTTTTGCTTCTGTTCTAGTATTACAATACTTTTTGAAATTCATTTCAAGCAATTCCTGTGCATTAACTTTTGTTTTTTCACCAAACAAAGAATCTGCAAAATTTGCTTCTGAAATATCTTTATTCAAAGCGTCAATCCATTCAAGTTTATATTCACTAGAAAACTTCCATTCGAGCGAAACTTTATTGTGAGAAGCCAATTTAAAATTAGAAATGACTGCTTTGACTGTGTCAAGATAAGTTGTTTGCTGTTGAACAATTCTTTTTAATTCTTTTACTGTATCATAAATTTTTCGTGCCTCCTCTTTGCTCAACTCTTTAATTTGTTGACTAAGTTTCGCAAGTTTATCTTCAATATCAGACTTTAAAGACTTTTCAGGGTCTTCTTTGTTTGTAATAATCTCTGGCGGAATAAGTTCCCAAATTAAAGTGTTTAAATCGTGATTGTGATTTTTTAAAATTGGATTACCCTTTAATTCTTCTGAAAACGAGGTCAATGTTTCCGAATACTTATTTTCATAAACTGATTTTGTGCTATTCTCATTTGCACGAACTCTTGTAAGAACTTCCTCTGTAATAGGTTCTAAAAATTTGTCAGGGTTAAACTCTATATTAAAATGTTGTTTGTAATCTTTTGCTTTACTTTCGGCTTGTTGGCGTAAATAAGGAATTACTGATTTATTGCTGTCAACCTCTCCAATTTCTTGCCCTTTAGATTGAAACAAAGTATTCTCCCGTTTGATAAGTTCTTGAATGTCGATTTCGTTTTTATACTTGTTTTTAAACTTTGTGGTTTTATCTTCTTGATTTTTCTTAAATGGGTTGTCAAAAAACTCTTTCCCACTTTTAAATGGTAACTCAAGATTTACTTTCCAAGAAATAATTTTGGCTTCATTTGCAGATTTTTCAATTGTTAATCGTTTACGTTTATGAATACATTCTGAAAGCTTTGTTCTAATTTCTTTTGCAGAAGAAAGAGCATTTCTTTGAATAGTGTCATTAGCTGTTTTCTTTTCTTTGCTAGTTGATTGCAAATTCAATTGTGCAGAATATTTTTCTAACGCAGCCGTATAAAGCGTTCTTACTTTTTGTTCTTGCGAAAGTATTTGTTCTTGCTCATAAAATTCAATCTGTTCATCAAGTTGCTCTTTCGTTATTTTTAAGTTTGCATCTTCATTGAAACTTTCAATCTCTGTTCGGTTTAAATAGGCATTTAGATGCTCTTCTGAATATGAAAATTCATTTGAGAAAATTTTATCAAGTTTTTCAATTGTAGTATTCTCTTGTTTTAGTTTATCAATTTCCTCTTGGTAGTGAGAACCGATTCGTTCAATTTCTTCCTTTAGTTTTTTCGGGTTACCAAAAATGTAATCTTTTCTTTTTTGAACGTGATAATGTAAGCCCGAAAGGTTTATAACAAAAGTATTTGCTGTTTCTTTAACTTCTTTCTTTAATGCTTCAACAAAATCCTTTGGTGAAGGAATATAATTTTCTTTTTCGTCAAATTTTGTTGGCTTGGTTGCAAAATGAAACAAAACAGATTCCTGTAATTCACTTAATTTCATTTCTTCTTTTACTGCCCAACCTGCAAAAGAATTGCTGTCTTGTGAATTGATGATTTCTTTTAATTTCTGTAAATTATCAATTTCTATTTTGATTTGTGGCTTGCGTTGAGAATAGAACTCAATTGCCGACTTAAACGAATTTGAATATTTAGATTGTTCAAACTCTTTTTTCAAATTATGAGTTATCAGAAATTGATTGAGTTCGCCAAGCTTAACTTTTTGAAGCAGCACTTTTTCTTGAAGTCTAAAAGCATTTTTAACTTCTTCGCTTGTTCTGTAACGGTTTATAAGTGTTTCAGCGGATTCAATTTTTCTTCTTTTATCTTCTAACTCTTTGTAAGGCTTTTCAAGTTCTTTAAGTAATTTATCAAGTGTATCTAACTGTCTTTGAATGTCTTCATTCGCAGATTTTGCCGTTTTGTATTTCTTTTTTTCCTCGCCAAAGTTTTTTAAAAGTTTTGCTATTTCATTTTTTACCGCTTCAAATTCGATTTCGTTTTTTCTTTCGCTAACAACTATTAATTCAAGTTCAGTTTCAAAGCATTGTTCAATTGCGTCTTTTAACTGTTTTTCTCTTTGTTTGTGTTGTTGATAAAAATGAGTAGCTTCTTTAGTCAATCTTTCCTCGTATGCTTCAACTTTTGCCTTTTTTAAGGTCAGCAAATCATTTAAGATATTACGTTTTTTTGATAAAGCATTTTGGGTTTCCCATTCTTCTTTATATCTACGGTGGTCGTCTTCAATAGCTTTTGATTGTTCCTTGAATTTCTTTGCAACAACATCATCTTCCGTAAATAAAAATCTCTTGAACGCATTACCTTCTGTTGCTACCTCTTTTCCTCTTGAAAGCGTTTGCAAGGAGTGAGCATATTGTTTCTGTAAATTTTCATCTTCACTTAAATCAAGGTGCAGTATTTTGTTTTCCTTTAAAAGTTTGTGATATGCTGATGTTTTATGAAAAAAGGTAGTTAGATAAATTTGCTGTTTATCAAATTTTCTTTGAAAATTTTCTGGTGTTAAAAGTTCCTCGTTTTCATAAAAATCTTTGTAGCGAATAATTTTATCAAGAGGCTTGAACTTAGGGTTCTTTTCTGCATCAAGTCCCATTTGACCTTGAATAATGAAAGGATATAATTGTTTCGGGGAACGTTTAATCATTACACCTATCACTATGAATTTACCTTTTTGCACTTCTATATTCAGAAAAGCGTAAGCAGAATTTAGTTTCTTTAAAGGTAGTTCATTGTATTCTCTCGGGTCGTTTGACGAGGTTGCAGATTTATAGAATTTTCCTGCGGTTAAAATCAATTGAGGAATATCGGCAGCAACCAAAGACTTTCCTGTTCCACTTTGTCCTGTAAAATCTGTTCGTAACGGATGAACCAACAAGTCAGTATTGTTGTGTCTAGTAATTCCAACTGTGGATATAGAATATATTCTCGGGTATTTTTTGCCTGTAAAACTCATTCTTAATTACTACTCATTTGTTGTTTTTATTTCATCAATGTTGTTGATTGCATCAGCGTATATTAACGCAATTCTTTCAAAAGCTGGCAACAACTCAAACTGTTCGCTATCTTCTTCTGAAATTTGAATCCAACCTAACTTTTCTAACTCTCTTAAACTGTCGTTTGCCCACTTTAAAAGCGTTGTTTGTGTTGTTGCCGATTCTTCTTTTACTGCACCTAAAAACAAGCGATGGATGTGTGGTTTCATTTTTGGGTGATTATTTAAGACCTCAACGAGTTCCTGTCTTGAAAGTGATGTTGAAAATCTTTTCTCAACCCGATGTAGCGTATAAAGAAAAATTGCAAACAAAGTGAATTTTGATTTTAAACTTTCTTTACTTAACTTGCTTTTTACTTCGTCAAAGTATTCGAGATAATAGAATTTGCCATTTATACTTTGATAGTAAGAAAGTTTAGCTTGATACATTCTCTCGTAGAAAGAATACAATTCTAAAAAATTGTCTTCAATGAATTGGAAAACTCTTGTTTGTGACTTATAGTTTTGTATATGCACACCGGAACGCAACTGTTGGTCAGCATTTGAAAAGCGGTCAAGGCTATGATATTTTAATTCAAGGACTGTTTCTTTATCTTGATGTTCCATATTGCATTATTGTGATTATTACCGCTAAGTGAATATTCTCTTGTGGTTTCAATTTTATATTTTTCTTGTCTTAATTTTTTAAGAATATGCTCTGTTCCTTTAATCGCAAGTTCAATATCTTCTTCTTTTGTCAGCATTTCCATATAAAAAGTAGAAAAATCAATTTCGTCTGAACTCGCTAATTGGTCTTTCAAATTAATTAGCCAACCTTCAATTTTTCGTGCTTGTTCCTGACGCTTTCTACTTTTGTTAGCTGCTGCTTCTATATTTTTCAGATTACGATTAACTGTTTCCGTTTTTTGATTTTTAGAAACACTAAAGCTCTCATAAAATTCAGGGAATAAGAATTTTTCAGGTGTGTCTTTGATAAATGAAAGTGGCTGCACAAAGTCAGGCAACTTAATTTCCACCGCATAGAAAAGAGAATCTTCGTTGTCGGTTCTGTTAGATTTACTTTCTGTTTCAGCTTCTTCCAACACTTGATAAAAGAATGTTTCAAGTTTTCTGTCAAATGCTTTCTTACTAACAATGTCAAACAAACTTCTTACAATGTTTTTGATTTTCGTAATGTTGTCGCCTGTTTGTTCAAGTTTATATTTGTAATGTTCAAGCGTTTCGTTCAGGTTTCTTTTTATGTCAATGAAATCAAAGCTGTCAAGTTTGTTGAGTGGTGTTTCCGCAAGTATGTCTGTAATTGCGTCTAAGCCGTTAAATGATTTTGTAAGTTTCCTTCTGTCTTCAATTACAATATCCATTTGTTCTTGACAATAATCAAGTAATTCTTCATAGGGCATTGTTTTGAATTTCTCATTCAATTTGTTTTTGAGTTCGGAAATTTGAAAATCCATTGCAATAGTTTGGTTTGCAATTTCTGGCTTCAAGACTTTTAGGAATTGTGTTTGATACCAAACTTTTAAGTCTTCAATATTTTTAGACTTCAATTCAAGTGTAGTTTTAACATCGTTTAAAATTTTCTCAATAATTGAAGGATTGAGTAAGGGTTGTATTTTTTCGTAAAACAAATTACAAAGCTGTAGTGAATAGTCTGTGAGAACTATTCGTTTTTCCCTGTTCCTGTCAAGAAATTGTTGTCTTAATAAAGTTTGAAAGCGTTCTTCAACTTTTTGGCGTTGCTCTCTTTCTGTTTCTGTGTCTTCTTTGTGAAGTTTTCTAATTAGCTCTCTTATTTCAGCTTCACTATATGATAGTTTTTCAGCGTTTTTATGCGTTTCTGTGAAAAGAGAAAACAAGACCTTAGCATCTGTTCTATTCGGAACGATATACTCGAATCTTTCTGCAAAGATTTCTAATATTTTGTCTTGGCTTTCCATATTCCACAAAGTTAAAATCTATGCTTGTAAAAGTATCGATTGTTGAAATGTTTGTCAGGGTGGTGGGTGGGCTTGGGTGCGTTGGGGCAAAAGCAAATGTGTATCGTCCTGAAATAAGTTGACAATTATTCGTCACTTAAATTTGGACAAAATATGGAAAAAAGAACCATCAACAAAGAGGCTATTATAGCCGAGTATTTAACAGGTGATTATAGTTACCGCCAGTTAGGAAGTAAATACGGAATAGATTTTCGTAAAATTCACTCTTGGGTAAATCGGTATAAAGGCAATATAAAGCCTAAAAAAGCTGTTATTAATCCACAGGCGGTACAATCTTTACCCACTGAGGTAAAGCAATTACAAGCTGAACTACGTAAGGCAAAACTCCATGCTGAAGTGTTGGAAGAAATGCTTAAACTTTCTGAACATCTTACAGGTATTGAACTGAGAAAAAAGTTTGGCACCAAGCAATCATGAATGTAGAACAAAGGCAGCCGAGAAGCATTTCTTCACTTTGTTCATTGCTTGGTTATAGTCGGCAAGGCTTATATAAAGCCCAGCTAAAACAGCAAAAACATTGTTATCAACAAGAACTGGTAGTGCAACAAGTACACCAGTTTCGTAAGCAACAAAAACGTTTGGGTGGCAGAAAATTACATTTTCTTTTAGCTCCATTTATGAAGCAACATAATATTGATATGGGTAGAGATGCGTTATTTACATTACTTGCCAACATCAGCTATTGATAAGAAAAAGAAAAAACAGAAAACCGGTAACCACCTATAGTTATCATTGGTATAAAAAGTACAAAAACCTAATTAGGGAGTTTATACCCACAGCTCCAAACCAGCTATGGGTAAGCGATATCACTTACATTACGCTCAATAACAGTTTTGCATATTTAAGTTTAATTACTGACGCTTACAGCAGAAAAATTGTAGGATTTTTTCTTTCCAGAACCTTAGAAGCAAAAGAGAGTATCAAAGCTTTGCAGATGGCAATACAATACAATCCTAACCTTAAAACACTCATCCATCATAGTGATAGAGGCATACAATACTGCTGCAATGATTATGTAAGTATCTTAAACCGTAACAAAATAAAAATATCCATGACCGAAAATGGTGACCCACTAGAAAATGCTATTGCAGAAAGAGTAAATGGAATTTTAAAAGATGAATTACTACAAGATAGATACAAGAATTTTGAAGAAGCCCAAGAAGCAGTAGCAGTTGCAGTAAGCGTTTACAACCATCAAAGACCTCACGGAAGCATCAGTTATAAAATGCCACAAGAAGTACATTTTAGTAAAGATGTGGTTGAAAGAAAATGGAAAAGCTATTACAAAAACTATGAAGTACAAAATGCAGGAATATCCAATCAATAACAACGATGAAAAAAATATTTCTTTAGCTGTGGGGGTTACGAACTATTTTTTCAACTATTGACTTAACTTTGAAAAAACAACAGAGTGAAAACCTCTATCAGGATTACAAAAAAACTGTAAACTAATTTCAGGACGATGCCCCCCCCCTTTTGGGCATTCTTCATAGCAGGGCTGATAAATGGAAAATAATTTCATCATACCACAATCACCTTTAATTAAAGACGCTGTGTGTGCGTTCTGGCAGCTTAAAAGTTACAACTGCCCATCTTTGGATGAAACCATTATGCCCAAAGGTGTTGTAGAAATTATTTTCAGTTTTGAAACTACTAAATTATATGCAAGAATAAACCAACAATCCCTGACCATTCCAAGTTGTTTTATTCAGGGTTTTCACACTTGCCCTGTGCAACTTCATCTTACTGGCAGGCAATTTTTTTTTGGGATATTATTACATCCAACGGCCGTGAAACATATATTCAGTTTTCATCCTGTTGAATTCACAAACTCTGTTATTGATTTAACTTTAATAGACCCTTCTTTTTATGGTTTATGGCATCATTTAGGTGAACAAGATAGCTTTGAAAAAAGAGTATTCGTTTTTACAGAGTGGCTGATAAACAGACTTCCTATACTTACCGAGAGGGAAAAGGCATTTAATATTTTTTTAAATACGCATAGCGACATCCCTTTGTCAGTTTCGGATGTGGCAAACCAATTTTGCTATTCATCAAAACAACTTTCAAGAAAATTATTTGAGCTTACAGGACTCAATACAGAACAAACGCTACTTTATAAAAAATATTTACAGACTGTTCACCTCTTGCACTATTCTGATTTATCATTAACGGAAATTTCTTATAACTGTCATTTCTTTGACCAATCACATTTTATCAGAACGTTTAAGTCCTTAAGTCAGATTACCCCTAAAGAGTATAGATCAAGGAAAAGCAATATTGCAGGACATATTATTCGATAATGTCCATTAAATACAATTTTCGACTTATCTCATGTCTCATCTTTGTGCTAAATATTTATTTAGTATGAAAGGTAAAAACATATTCTACATTCTGACCTGTATTTCCTTTTGCATCATAATTGGAGCAGGCGTTTATGAGCATTTTGCTGTTTGGCCCATTGCATTTTCAGAACCACCGAAGTCGCTAACGATGTTTCAAGGTGATTATGCAATGCAACCGGCTACATTTTGGAAGTTGATACATCCATTGACCCTTATTTTGTTTATAATTACCTTAGCACTGAACTGGCGGACAGGGAGAAGAAAAAGTATTTTGACAGCACTCGGTATTTATTTTCTCATGCTCGTTGCAACATTTATATATTTTGTTCCACAGTTAATGCAACTAATAGGTACACACTATTCAGAAACAGTTGATACAAGTCTTCAAAAAAGCGGTAGCTTATGGAAAAAGCTTAGCCAGGTAAGGGCAGTATTAATGGTTGTTTCTGCTTTTGTTCTACTTTCAGGTTTAACTATAACTGATAAACAAAAGGAGAACATTTGATTGGATACTTACCCACTAGTATTGCACTAAATGCACACTACACACCAACCTTCTGAATAAACCAGAATTAAGGCTGCTGCTATCAAAGTAACAGTTGTAAAGCTAACAACTTTTGTGTATATATTATATTGAAGGTTTTCAAAGTCCAACACTAACAAAACTATTCGAACGTTAGCTGAAATACCACTCATTCGCTGTCGCTCATTCGTTTGACGCAAAAAGTTGCTTCACAACTACTCTTTTGCTAATTTCGCCTTACGTCCTAAGTTTCACTTTTTAACCCCTTGCTAAGAGGCACTTCGCCTTACAGCGTATTTGCGAAATGCAAGGGTTTAAAAGTGATTGCTCCCATGTCTTAACAAAACAAGTTTTGTAAGACACTTCGCAAACACTTAGGACGTTAGCGGGCAGTGTAAAACAAATAACGACAGAGAAATATGATTACACCAATTACAAAAAAGTTATTAAAATCAATTCTTGACAGTATTGAAATAGATAAAATCATTTATGCAGAAGTAACACCGCCTGGAGCAATGGGAAACTCAGGTGGTATTATATTTTACATTAGACGAGAGAATAACACAGAAATGTTCTGTTTTGAGACAAACATTTATGATGACGAAGAAATATATCTTTTAGCAGAAAAAGTATTATTTAAACATTTAGACAGAGAAAACAATATTAGTGGCAAGGAGCAATTATATTTTGATTTTTATTATGGTGGAATGGGTAATAATGTTTTTATCAATAAGAAAATAAATCTCTCAATTCAAGACAACTATTTTGTATACCGCATAGACGATTTAGAATACCAGATTTTTTCGTCAGTTCAAGGTGTTTTTAATAGTGTCGTTAATCAAATGAACTCTAATAAATCAACTAATTCTTCTATATCAAAAAGAATTTCTCCAAAATGGATTGACAAGTTAGAAGATGACGAAATATTCGTTTTCGGTAGTAATCTTGACGGACTACACGGTGGCGGAGCAGCAGCTGTAGCAAGAAAATGGGGTGCAATTTGGGGACAAGGCGTAGGTTTGCAAGGTCAAACTTATGCTATTCCAACAATGCAAGGTGGCGTTGAAACGATTGTACCTTATGTTGCTGATTTTTTGTCGTTTGCTAAATCAAACAATAATTTAAAATTTCTTGTCACTGAGATTGGTTGTGGTATTGCAGGGTTTACAGTTGAACAAATTGCACCCTTGTTTAAAAAAGCACTTGACGAAAATATTGAGAATGTTTATTTACCAAAGAGTTTTTACGAAGTGTTAATTAATGAAAATACACCGAACCGCTAACATCGTATTGGCAATAGGAGGGCTGAACAGCTTCGTATCAACAGAAGTGCAAAACTCAACTTTTGTTCTTCGTATCAAGTTCAGTGCTAAAAATCCCGCCCATCGCCAATACGCGGCCCGTTAGACAAAATGCCACTCATTCGCTGTCGCTCATTCGTTTGACGCAAAAAGTTGCTTCACAACTATTTTTTTACTAATTTAGCCATACAGCGTTTTTACAAAATTGCAAGGTTAAAAGCGATTGCTCACATAACTTATCAAAACAAGTTTTGTAAGACACTTCGCAAACACTTAGGACGTTAGCGGCAAGCATAAAAAAATGGTAATAAATATGATCATGGCAAAACAATTTATCTTAGGTTTCTTCCTTTTAATATTCATACAGGTCACTGCCCAAGATGACATCGTGAAAGTTGGGCAGCAATTCCCTTCATTTGAAGTTTTATCACAAAACGGACAAACGTTTAGTTCAAAATCGTTAAATGGAAAAGTAGTTTTAATTAATTTCTTTGCTACTTGGTGTGGACCATGTTTAGCTGAACTTCCAGTACTTGAAGAAAAGGTTTGGAATAAGTACAAATCAAATCCAAAATTTCAGTTACTTGTAATTGGTCGAGATCATACTGAATCCGAAATACTTGCTTTCAAAACAAAACGTAAATTTGACCTACCTATGTATCCAGATAAATCAAAACTGATTTATTCTCTTTTTGCTAAAAAATATATACCAAGAAGTTATTTAATCGACGAAACCGGAAAAGTTGTATACTCATCAATGGGTTATACTTCATCTGAATTTGAGAAAATGTTAAATATGCTAGATGAACTGCTAAAATAGTATTACCCAAAAACCAATGCCAGCCGCTAACAGCGGTTTTGCGAAATTTGGGCGTGAGTGATTAATGGAAAGATCTTTTTGTATATTTGACTTAAGTCTTAATGGAATGATTTGGGAACATATAAACCCAAACTTCGCTAAGCCCAGAAACGTAAGGCGAAATGCCACTCATTCGCTGTCGCTCATTCGTTTGACGCAAAAAGTTGCTTCACAAATATTTTTTAACTAATTTAGCCATAGAGCGTTTTTGCAAAATGCAAGGGCTTATAAGTGATTGCTCCCATGACTTATCAAAACAAGTTTTGTAAGACACTTCGCAAACATTTAGGACGTTAACTATAATTTTTAACAATTGCTCAATTTCTAAAAACGTATCATAAATTTTAATAGCATAAAAAAATACATCTACTATGAGAAGAAAAATAATTACTACTGCTTTAACTCTTTTTATTTTTATAAATTCATTTGGACAAGATGAAAAAATCTTGAGCAATCAAAACGGATTTGAAATTACTTACAAAGCACAAAAGCTTAGTGAAGGTAATAAAGACAAATGGCTTATTACTGTTACAGCTATTAACAAGACAGACCAACAATTATACTACGCACTGCCAACAATGAAACAAACAAATGGCTCTTATTCTATTAATTCTTTTGCGAATCAATTTTCTTCAAAAGTGACAGTAAGAAATGCTGTTGGCTTTCTAGCAAGCGATGGAGTTAAAGTAAAAGGTGAGCCAACAAAATATTTTACAGAAAATAAAGGAAGCATTCTAGCCCAATACGACCCAGGTCGAATCTATAACTATGAAAATACAATCAAATTAAAACATGGTGATACCCCTATCGTTACAGTTTCTCATAATTATACTCTAAAAAAATTAAGTGAATTTAATATTGAGGTTTCTGCAACTCTTGTTGATGGCGATTACAAAACAAGTTGTGGTTCAAATACATTTAGCATTTCTACAAAAGAAGAAAACAACAAAACATTCATTCTACAAAGTGTAAATGGAAAACAAATAAAATGGAAACAAACATCTCCAACGATGTTTGTAAAAGAAAATGATACAAACTCAACATTATCGTATAATAAAGAAAAGAAAACATTTTCATATAGCAGTTCAGATGGTATTAATTGCGAATGGATAAAGCTATAAGAAATAAAAGATACTCTCAACACGCAGGCCTATCAATACTGTTTTTAATTAAAAAGATTGTATAAATAAATTCATTTAGCATTTCAAAAAACAACTTATTTATTTTTAAAGAAGTTAGCTTTCAAATCTTTTACTGAAATTTGTTCTTTGTATTGCTAAAAAATCAATGAAGAAATTATTCCATAAAGAAGGGTTATCTCCACTAAAATATAAAGAATTTAGATTATTTATTGCTTTTAGGTTTTTATATATAATGGCTTTAAGAATGGTTAGCACAGTTGTTGCTTACGAACTATTTCAAATTACTCAAAGCTCTTTTTCTATTGGCCTTGTTGGCTTATCGGAGTTTATACCTGTATTTTCATTGGCATTATATGCTGGCCATGTAATTGATAAAAGCGACAAAAGAACCATGCTTATGAAAGGCATGATGCTGTATGCTATTTGTGTGGTTGGTTTAATAGTTGTAACTCATTCTTCCATGAAAAAACATTTATCTGTTACTGCAATGGAAATGTGTTTTTATACAATTATTTTTTTTACAGGAGTTATCAGAGCATTTGTAGGCCCTTCAAACAATGCAATTATTTTTCAGCTTGTTCCTAAAAGCATTTTGCATTTTGCATCTAACTTAAGTTCCTCTACTTTTTTAACAGCTTCTATTGTGGGCCATGCCAGTGCAGGCTTTTACATTGCCTGGTTTGGGGTAAATACTACTTTTGTATTAATACTTTTTTTCGTAATAGCCTCTGTTTTCATTGTTTCAAAAATTATTAAAAAACCAATTACCAATACAAAATTGGATGTTAAAACCTGGGATAGTATGAAAGAAGGCTTGTTGTACGTTTTTAAAAATAAAATTTTATTGGGTGCTATTTCATTAGACCTTTTTGCTGTATTATTTGGTGGGGCAGTTGCTTTATTACCAGAGTTTGCAAGCAAAATTTTACGTGTAGGGCCAATAGGTTTTGGTTGGTTAAATGCTGCTACAGACATTGGTTCCATGCTTATCATTATTTCCTTAACCCTATTCCCTTTAAGAAAAAGGCAAGGGGAAATAATGCTATATGCAGTAGCTTGTTTTGGAATTTGTATTATGCTTTTTGGACTAAGTAATTTTTATACAGTATCCTTTATTTTATTGCTTTTAGCAGGTTGTTTTGATGGTATAAGTGTTATTGTACGAAGTACAATTTTACAATTAACAACACCCGATGAAATGAGAGGCAGAGTATCCTCTGTAAACTCTATGTTTATAAACAGCAGTAACGAGCTGGGGCAATTAGAAAGTGGTATAGCATCTAGACTTTTAGGTCTTAGGCCATCTATTATTTTTGGAGGTTCGGTTACTTTAATTGTTGTTATTATTACTTGGTTTAAAGCAAAACAATTAAGAAAAATGCAGTATTAAATTACAAGTAAATTTTTAATTATTTTTACCCGGTTTACAATTTTAATATGACGTTACAACAAAACAATAAAGCAGTTGCCACTTGGTTGCTAGTGGGTGCTGCCATGATAATTATTCAGGTTTTATTAGGTGGCTTAACCCGTTTAACAGACTCTGGTTTATCTATAACCGAATGGCAGCCATTGCTTGGTTCAATTCCTCCATTAAATAATACAGATTGGCAAATTGCTTTCAATAAATATAAAGAGCTAGCACAGTTTAAATTCTTACACAGCCATTTCAATTTAAACGATTTTAAATTTATTTACTTCTGGGAATGGTTTCATAGAATTTGGGCAAGATTAATGGGTGTAGTTTTTATCCTTCCATTTGTTTACTTTATTTATAAAAAATGGATTAACAGAACTATGTTAATGCCTATGATTATTTTATTTTTATTGGGCGGTTTACAGGGTTTTGTAGGCTGGTTTATGGTAAAAAGTGGTGTAGGTACAAGTTTAGTTTTTGTAGATCATACTAGGCTTGCAATACATTTTATTGCAGCATTGGTTTTATTGGTTTATGTAGTTTGGTTTGCACTAAAATTAATTATTAATAACAACCAACTTATTAATGCACCAAAAATAAAACGGCTTAATATTTTAATAATTGCTTTACTTACCATACAATTAATTTATGGGGCATTTATGGCAGGCTCTAGAGCTGCTTATAGTGCAATAACCTGGCCAAGCATTAATGGCTTTTTCTATCCACCAGGCATGTTACATAAAGAAAGTTTATGGTACGATTTGTTCAACAATTTATTGGCAATACAATTTATACATCGTGGTTTGGCATATTTACTTTTAATTGTAATTATTATTTTTACGCTTCAACTAAAAAAAATAAATAGTAGCAAGTTTTTAAATTCAATAAAGTTTTTACCATTTTATCTTGTAACAGTACAGGTTAGTTTAGGAATTTTTACCATAATAAATTATACTACCAAATACAAATTAATTTTAAGCATCACTCATCAATTTATTGGTATGCTATTATTGGTAAGTTTATTTTTTACCCTTTTTATTGTTAGAAAAAAATAAACAAATATTAAATTGAAACTACCTTAAAGTGATATATTAATTTAGATTTGAGTTTTATACGTTTATCTTCGTTTTATGAATTTATATTATTGTTATGATGCTTATTGTGGTTGGTGTTATGGCTTTAGTCCTATAATAAAAAAAATTGCAGAAGAATATAAAAATGTTTTACATACAGAGGTATTAAGTGGTGGAATGATTTTACCTGAAACACCAACCCATATTGGCACTATGGCTAATTATATTTTAAAAGCATATAAAACTGTAGAAGAATATGCAGGAATAAAGTTTGGAAAAGATTTTTTATGGCATATAGAAAATCCGACACTTAGCGATTGGTTTCCTGATAGTTTAAAACCTGCCATTGCTCTTTGTATTTTTAAAGAATACCATGCTAATTTACAAATTCAATTTGCCAGCGATTTGCAGTATGCATTAAATTTTGAAGGAAGAGATTTAACCGACGATGCTGCTTATTTACATTTGCTAACAAAATACAATATTCCCAAAAATGCATTTTATGAAAAAATGAATAGTGAAGAATATATAGACAAAGCCAAATACGAATTTTCTTTATGCAAACAATTGCAAGTAACCGGCTACCCTTGCGTTTTATTACAAGCCAATGAATCAAAATTTTATTTATTAGCTAAAGGTTTTACAACCTATGAGGAATTAAAAAAAAGAGTAGAAAATGTTTTAAATGAACTTACTGCCAACTAATTATTATGGATAAAAATATAGAAACTATTCAAAAGTTTTATACTGCCTTTCAGCAAAAAGATTATGAAACTATGAATAGTTGTTATGCAAATGATATTGCTTTTAGCGACCCTATTTTTGGCTTATTACATGGCAACCAGGTAAAAGCAATGTGGCAAATGCTTTGCACCAATGCTAAAGAGTTTAAACTACAATTTAATAATATTAAAACCGATGATGATGAATATTATACTTGTAGTTGGATTGCTATGTATAGATTTTCTGCAACCAACCGTAGAGTTGTAAATAAATGTACTGCATACATGCGATTAAAAGATGGAGTAATTATAGAACACAGCGATGGTTTTAATTATTATAAATGGTGCAGGCAGGCTTTTGGCATTAAAGGTATATTATTAGGCTGGAGCGGATTTATGCACAAAAAAGTTTCGAATAAAGCAAGAAAACAATTATTTAAATATATGGAGCAACATGGTTTATAATTTTATAAAAGTTTAAATACCTTTTCCATAATAGTTTTGCATATATTGCACCCATAATTTTTAAAAGCATGAAAGAACATAAGAGTCATACTATTGATACTGCATCTTCAACAAAAAAAATAACTAGTTTATTTGGAAAAGAGAACTATATTTTGATGGCAGTTGGTGCTATAATAATTACAGTTGGCATGTTATTAATGAGTGGTGGCAAAAATCAAGATCCAAATGTTTTTGATGAAAGTGTTGTTTACTCAACAACCAGAATTACCGTTGCACCAATACTTATTTTAATTGGCTTTGTAGTAGAAATTTATGCTATATTTAAAAAACCCAAAGCATCTGCTTAAATAACAGATATATATACAAATTTTTACTAGCGATACAATGTTTTGTATCGCTTTTTATTTTTATTCATTTTAAGCAAGGCTTATCTTCGTTTAGTTATGACTTTTAATGATGTAATTGGCAACAAAAATGTAAAACAGCATTTATTAGAATTAATGCTACAAAACAGGCTACCACATGCACTACTTTTTTTAGGTAAAGAAGGTAGCGGTGCATTACCTTTGGCTTTGGCCTTTGCACAATTAATTATTTGTCAGCCAAAATCATCGCCTGTTGTAGAAGATTTATTTGGAGGCATGAGTGCCATAAGTAACGAACCATCTTTCCTTCATCCAAACGATATTGAAAGCTCAACCAGTTATTCAAAAGCTAATTTATTAGTTCACCCCGATTTACATTTTTCTTTCCCTTTTATTAACAAAAAAAATTCAGACTCTTCTACTATTAGTGCAGATTATATTACAGAATGGAGAGAGTTTTTAATGCAATCTCCTTATGGTAATTTGTACGATTGGCTTCAAGTTATAAAAGCAGAAAACAGACAAGGTAATATTTCAGCAAAAGAGTGTCTTGAAATTATTAAAAAACTAAGTCTAAAAAGCTTTGAATCCGATTACAAAGTTTTATTAATGTGGTTACCAGAATTATTATCTAAAGAGGGTAATAAACTTTTAAAATTAATTGAAGAACCACCACCCAATACCATTTTTATTTTTGTTGCAGAAAATGAAGAAAAAATTTTACCAACCATTTTAAGCAGATGCCAATTAATAAAAATTCCTTTGCCAGAAAATGACGAAGTAGAAGAAGCCCTTTTAAAAAAGGCAAATATAGAACCCGAACAGGCAAAACAAATTGCAGCTATTAGTAATGGTAATTATAGAGAAGCTTTACATTTAATACAACATGCAGAGGAAGACTGGCAAGGTTTATTAAGAGATTGGCTTAATACTATAATGAGAAGATTGCTGCCCGAAAATATAAAATGGATTGAAGAAATAAGCAAAATAGGCAGAGAAAAACAAAAGCAATTATTACAATATTTTAATCATACTATTGAACAAGCATTAAGGCTAAAAACCATTGGAGCTGATAATATTAGCTTATCTGAAAGTGAAAAAGATTTTGCTCAACGTTTTAATAAAATTGCCAACATTAGCCAAATGCAAGCTATATCAGAAGAGTTAGACAAAGCAACTTTTTCAATTGAAAGAAACGTAAATGGCAAAATAGTTTTTACTGCTCTTTCTGTTAAATTATATCATATTCTAATAAATAAAGTAGTGGTAGAAGTATAAAAACACTTAAGTATTTATATATCATTAAATTACTGTATAAATAAATGAATATTGGTAAAAATATAATGTACAAAAGAAAAAAAATTTAACTTAAAAAATTCAAACCTTACTTTTGCTCAATCCTTCTACAAAAATGAGCAACACATTACAGAGCAACGAATCTATCTCCTCTTCAAGAAAAAAAATTATTGTACTTGGCAGTGGCCCTAATAGAATTGGCCAAGGAATTGAATTTGATTACTGCTGTGTACATGGTTTATTAGCCATTAAAGAATGTGGCTACGAAGCTATAATGATAAACTGCAACCCCGAAACTGTGAGTACAGATTTTGACATGGCAGATAAGTTATACTTTGAGCCTGTTTATTGGGAGCATTTATGGGAAATTATAGAATTAGAAAAACCCGAAGGAGTAATTGTACAACTTGGTGGGCAAACTGCTTTAAAGCTTGCAAAAAAATTACACGAAAAAGGAATTAAAATTATAGGCACTTCCTATAATGATATGGATATTGCTGAAGACAGAGGACGTTTTAGCGATTTGCTTAAAGAGCTTGAAATTCCTTATCCTAATTATGGTACAGCCTATACTGCAGAAGAAGCTATAGAAGTTGCCAATAAAGTAGGCTATCCTGTTTTAGTTCGCCCAAGTTATGTACTAGGTGGGCAAAGAATGAGAATTGTAATTAATGATGAGGAAGTAGAAAAATCTTGTATCAGTATTTTAAAACATATCCCTGACAATAAAATTTTAATTGATCATTTTTTAGATCGTTGTCAAGAGGCAGAAGTAGATGCTATATATGATGGCAAAAGTTTTCATGTAATGGGGATTATGGAACATATAGAACCAGCAGGTATTCATAGTGGTGATAGCAATGCCGTTTTACCAGCATTTAATTTAACTCCACTAGTTATAGAAACTATGCAGTACTATAGCGAAAAAATAGCAAAAGCATTAAACATTAAAGGCCTTATCAATATTCAGTTTGCAATTAAAGATGGTAAAGTTTATGTTATCGAAGCCAACCCAAGAGCTTCTCGTACAACACCATTTATTGCAAAAGCCTACCAAATACCATACTTAAATATTGCCACCAAAGTAATGCTAGATAAAGCAAAACTTAGCGACTTTAATTTAGAAAAAAAATTAGATGGCTACGCTATTAAGGAGCCTGTTTTTAGCTTTAATAAATTTCCTGGTGTTAACAAAGAACTAGGCCCCGAAATGAAAAGCACTGGAGAAGCAATCAGGTTTATTAAAGATTTGAGAGACCCCTACTTTAGAACTTTGTATAAAGAAAGAAGCATGCACTTAAGTAAATAATCTTCTTCTTAAAACAATAATTGTACTTATCTCTTTATCTATTTTGATTTAATTTCTTTAAAAAAAGACCACATTGGCTTTAATATGCCTAAAAACAATAACTTTAGTTTAAATTTTTATAATGAGGTTATTGTTGATGCTTGCTATATTAATTGTTTTTTTTACAACTGTAACTGCTCAAAAAGTTTTTAAAGATGCAAATGGCAGCTATGGGTTAAAGGATAATAATGGAAAAATAATATTAAAACCTACTTATACCTTCATTCGTTCTTTTGTAGATGGCTTTGCAGCCATTGCCATTAACAAGTACCCCAATATTAAATGGAGTTTTATAAATACTAAAGGCCAAATAATTACTCCTTTTAAGTATGATAAAATTGATTTTTTTTCGGAAGGATTGGCTGTTGTTAAACTTAACAAATTGTATAGTTACATAAATAGCTTAGGTAAAGAAGTATTTGGATTTATTTTTTTAGAAGCATTTGGATTTCATCAAAACATTGCTGTTGTAAAAAATAAAAACGGAAAATATGGAGTAATTAATAAACAAGGTAAAACAGTGGTTAATTATAAGTACGATAATATGAATAGCCATTTTACCGAAGGTTTAGCATGGGTAACCTTAAATAATAAAGTAGGTTTTATTAATGCAAAAGGTATAGAAGTTGCTGCTTGTATTTATGATGATGCAGGTAATTTTAATGAAGGCATGGCTCCTGTAAAACAAAATGGCAAATGGGGTTTTATTAATAATAAAGGCAAAGTAGTAATACCTTTTCAATACGATGTTACCTCTTTAAACTCTTTTAATAATGGATTAGTAAAAGTAAAAATTAATGAATACTACGGGTTTATTAATAAACAAGGAGAAGAAGTTATACCTTTTATATACGAAAACGTAGATGACTTTAGCGAAGGTCTTGCAGGCTTTTTAAAAGAAGGGAAATATGGATTTATGGATTTAACAGGTAAAGAAATAATAAAACCAATTTATAAATATACCTGGGGTTTTAATAATGGCCTTGCAGCAGTTGAAGTTGAAAATGAAAAAAAAGAAAACAAATGGGGCTTTATCAATAAAAAAGGAATCCTGGTAATTCCGGCTCTGTACTCTTCTATTCTACCACAGCAAAACAAACACACCCATAAGATAATTTTTGGGTTTTATAAAAACAAAGCCTACGTTTCTTTATCAGATAAAAACAACTTTTACATTAATAATAAAGGCTTAAAAATTAGCGATTAAGTTGTATCCCTTCCTTAGTCTAAATTTCTCATCAAATTAATTCTAAAGTGTACTATCCAATTAATATCTTTAGAAGTATGAAAAAAATATTATTACTGCTGCTTCTGCCAATTGTAGCCAATAGTCAGCAAACCGATTCTTTATTTATTAAAAAAATAGCTGATGAAATTTTAACTAATGGCAAAGCTTATGACTTATTATACCACTTAACAAAAAAAATTGGAGGCAGGCTTGCAGGTTCGCCTCAATACAACAAAGCAGTAAATTGGGGGTTTAACACTATGCAACAAATGGGTGCAGATAAGGTTTTTCTGCAAGAGTGTATTGTACCACATTGGGTAAGGGGTGTTGGCGATTTTGCAACATTACAAAATACTAATTCCTCTTCTGTCAAAAAACAATTAAATATTACCGCTATTGGCAACTCTTTAGGTAATACTAAAATCATCAAAGCTCCTATTATTTTAATCCACAATTTTCAAGAATTAGAAAATAAAAAAGAGGAAGTAAAAGGCAAAATTGTTTTTTATAATGCTGCATTTAACCCAACCAATATAAGAACATTTAAAAGTTATGGAGAAACGGCATCCTACCGTGTAAATGGTGCTAGCCGTGCTGCAAAATATGGTGCAGTTGCTGTAATTGTAAGAAGTTTAACCGAAGCAACAGATAATCATCCTCATACAGGAACATTACGTTATAACGATTCTTTTCCTAAAATACCAGCAGTATGTGTAGGGTTAAAAGATGCAGATTACATAGCACAAAATATAAAAAAAGGTAATTGGCAAGTAGCCCTAAAAACAAATGGAAAATTATTGCCAGATACTATTAATCATAATGTAATTGCAGAACTAAAAGGAACAGAATTTCCTAATGAATATATTACTATTGGTGGACATTTAGATAGTTGGGATGTAAGCGAAGGGGCACATGACGATGGTGCAGGTGTTGTGCAAACTATAGAAATATTAAGAGCATTTAAAGCTTTAGGCTACCAACCCAAACATACTATAAGATTTGTATTATTTGCTAACGAAGAAAATGGAACAAAGGGCGGTTTGAAATATGCCGAAAAAGCTAAAGAAAATAAGGAACAACATATTTTTGCTTTAGAAAGTGATGCAGGTGGTTTTACACCAAGAGGTTTTTTATTTACGATGGATAAAGAAAAATTAGCAAAAGTTAAATTGTGGTTGCCTTTATTAAAACCTTATGGTACCGAAGCTTTAGATGCTGGTGGAGGTGGTGCAGATATTGGCCCTTTAAACAAAACATTTAACACCCCAATTGCTGGCTTTATGCCAGATACCCAAAGATATTTTGATGTGCATCATTCCGTAAATGATATTTTTGAGAACGTAAATAAAAGAGAACTTTTATTAGGTGCTGTTAATATGGCTGCACTAATTTATTTGATTGATCAACATAGCTTATAAAACACAATGAATATGCTTAAAAAAAAGTTTGTAAAAATTTTTCTGCTTGTATTTATTTTAATACTAATCATTTTTGGATACTTTAGATTTTTTTATGTATTTGCCGAAGGCACTAAAGCCGGTGTATTAAATACTTTTCAAAAAAAGGGATATGTATTTAAAACTTGGGAAGGCATAATTATACAAAGCGGCTTTAAACAAAATGTACAAAGCAACGAATTTGAGTTTAGCGTAATTAACGAAAAAATTGCAAAAGAATTAGAAAAACATTCTGGCAAAGAAGTGAATCTACATTACAATAGATATTTTGGAACATTGCCATGGCGTGGTGTTAGTGTATATGTAGTGGATAGTATATTTGAAATTAGAAACCCAGACAATAAAACTAATATTACACCACAATAAACTTTAGTAGAAAAAACTACCAACTATTTTTTAATAGCAATAAAAAAAAATTTACTATTTTTAATAATATTTAATAGTAGAAATTTTGAAAACATTAGAATATAATATACAGCTTAACCAACCTTCTGAAAAAGTTTGGGATTGTCTTTGGCAAATAGATAATTATAAAAAATGGACAAGGCCTTTTTCCGAAGGAACCTACTACAAAACTTCTGATTTTAAACAAGGCAACAAAATTCATTTCCTCTTACCCGATGGAAATGGTATGTACAGTACAATTGAAGTTTTAATAATAAACAAACTGGTTATTTTTAATCATATAGGAGAGATAAAAAATTTTGAAGAGCAACCATTAGATGAAAAAACAAAACAATGGACAAATGCTAAAGAAAGTTATGAGCTAATAGAAACAACTTATGGAACTAATCTTATTATAAAGGTAGATTGTGCAGATGAGTACTTAGAATATATGAACACTGCTTTTTTATTAGCTATTGAAGAAATAAAAAAATTAGCTAGTTAATATTTATTAATAATAAAAAATATAAAAATGGCAACAGTAAATGTTTACTTAACTTTTAATGGTAATTGTGAGGAAGCTTTTTTATTCTATCAATCTGTTTTTGGTGGTGAGTTTCCTTATATAGGACGTTTTAATGAAATGCCACAAAACGATCCTAATTGCCCACCAATGAGTGAAGAAGATGGAAAAAAAATCATGCATGTTACACTTCCTATTAGTAAAGAAACCTGTTTAATGGGCAGCGATACATTTGGCGATTTTTCTCCACCACATATTCAGGGTAATAATTTTTCCATTTCAATAAATACAAACAGCACTGCCGAGGCTGATAATTTATTTAATGCACTATCTAAAAATGGCCAAGTAGTAATGCCACTAAATAAAACATTTTGGGGAGCCTACTTTGGTATGTTTACAGATAAGTTTGGAATAAATTGGATGGTAAATTATGATGAGCAAACAGCATAGTAAACATTGGGAGTTCACCAATAAAATTTTATTGCATTTTTTGCCTTCTATTCTTTATTGCTTTGCATTAACATGTATCATTAATGTTGGCTTACCACAACAAGGTAAATAGGTAGCAATTGCAATTTTAATATTTCATTGTAGAAATATTAATTAATAGCTCATTACAATCTACTATTGTTTTTGTATTACCATATTATCAGTTACCTGTATTTTCCTCTTCACTTTTATATTCTAGAATATCAGCAGGCTGGCAGTCCAAAGCTTTACAAATAGCATCCAATGTGCTAAAGCGAATTGCTTTTGCCTTGCCAGTTTTTAAGATAGAAAGGTTAGATAATGTCAAATCAACTTTTTCTGAAAGTTCATTCAGAGAAATTTTACGCTTTGCCATCATCACATCTAAGTTTACAATGATTGGCATAATTTATACAGTTAAATCGTTTTCGTTTTGAATAGCTACTCCCTTTTTGAAAATTGTAGCAATGATATGAATTACAGCCCACATAAAAATATAGGCTTCGCTATCAACCCAAAATTGGTTAACCTTGTTAAGAGCCAAGCCTTCATGCATTAAATTTTTAGTTACTTCTCTGCCAATAAAACTTAATAGCCCTATAGAAAGAGTAAAATAACTTATGTACGAAATTTTTTTAGCAACAAAAGTGCTAAACGGTTTGGTTCTGTCCATTGTATGCATTAAGCTTATAACGGTGTAAAATAAAACAGCTTTTAAAATGGAAATAATTAGAATAAAACTGTAAATACTAAAAAAAGCAAACTTGTTTTCATTATACATTTGAATTAAGTCTAACTTTTGGTAGAGATTTTGGACAATTTCTGGCTTATACAAACTGAATAAGAAGTTTACTACTAAGGCTCCTGCTTCAATAGATAAGCCTATAAAAATTATCCAAGCTATAGCATACAAGGCCCAAAATACGATGTTGTTTGTTTTTGACATATTTAATATTTTTTTTCTTTTACATTGCAAACATAATAAATATTTATTGATAAACAATAAATTTATATTTTAATTCAAAAAATATTTTACATTAAAAAATTTATTATTTCTTAGGGTTTACATCAGATTTTTAATTATGCATTGTATTAAAAATACAAAAGCAACTATAGTTGGTGCCCAATTAGTTATAGAAATAAGTGTTGAGTAATATTGATTGCTTGCATGTTTTGTTACTTAGAAACATAGAGCTAAGTTACAAGGCCATGACTCAGGTCATTTAGGTATGTAGTTTTCAAATTTATATTTGTATTTAAAACATTTATATAGAGTATGATTGTTTCTCAATTAATTCACCCCAAAAGTATAGCTGTTATTGGTGCATCAGATAATACCACTAAACCAGGTGGTATGGTTTTACAAAACTTGCTTAAGGGTAATTTTAATGGTCCAATTTATGCCATTAATCCAAAGCCTTTAAATATAGAAGGTGTTATAAGCTACGATAATATAAATAAAATAAATACAGTTGATTTAGCCATTATTGCAATACCTGCAAGTTTGTGTTTGCAAACAATTAAAGAGTTACTTAAAAAAGGAGCAAAAGCATTTATTATTTTTTCTGCAGGTTTTTCAGAAGCAGGAGAGCAGGGCATAGCCATTGAAAAAGAAATTGTAGAAATAATTAATAAATCCAATGCAACATTAATTGGGCCTAATTGTGTTGGTGTAATTAACCAACATTATAAAGGTGTATTTACAACACCAGTTCCTGAATATGACCCTAATGGTTGCGAGTTAATTTCAAGCTCTGGAGCAACAGCAGTTTTTATAATGGAGTCTGCTTTGTTAACAGGGTTAAGGTTTTCTAATATTTATTCCATTGGCAATGCAGCACAAACAGGTGTAGAAGAAATTTTAGAATATTTAGATAATACTTTTGATGAAAAGAAAAGTTCTAAAGTTAAATTATTGTATTTAGAGCAGGTAAAAAAGCCTTTCAAATTTTTAAAACATGCTACTTCATTAATAGAAAAAGGATGCAGGATTGCTGCTATAAAATCTGGTTATTCAGAAGCTGGCGGAAGAGCTGCCTCTTCTCATACTGGTGCATTGGCAACATCTGATAATATTATTAGAGCTTTATTTAGAAAAGCAGGTATTGTTTATTGTAGCAGCAGAGATGAGCTGATTGCTGTTGGCAGTATTTTTCAATCTAAAAAACTACAAGGCGAAAATATTGCCATCATAACCCATGCAGGAGGCTCTGCAGTTATGCTTACAGATGCTTTAACATCTAATGGTTTAAACGTACCTCCTTTTGAAAGTGATAGAACACAAGAACTTTTGGCAAAATTAAATCCTGGTTCTTCTGTTAATAATCCAATAGATTTTTTAGCAACAGGCACTGCAAAACAATTAGGAGAAATAATAGATTTTTGCGATAACTACGAAGCAGTAGATGCAATGGTTGTGGTTTTTGGAAGCCCCGGTTTATTTAATGTAAAAGATGTGTATGAATTGCTTGATGAAAAAATGAATAGTTGCAAAAAACCTATTTATCCTGTTTTACCATCTTTAATAAATGCCGAAAAAGAAATAAAACAATTTTTGAATAAAGGAAGAGTAAATTTTTCGGATGAAGTAAATTTAGGCAAAGCATTGGCTCATGTATATGTTTCTACAAAATATAAGTTCGAAAAAACAATATTGCCCGATATGGATATTGTTTCTATTAGATCTATTATTAATACTGCTCAAAATGGTTATTTAGATGCTGCTACTTGTGTGGAATTAATGGAAGCAGCAGGTATTGAAATTGCAAAGCAACTAATTTTTACTCAAGCTCATGAAGTTGAAAATATTGAAAAATTTATTAAGTTTCCTATTGTAATGAAAGTAGTAGGACCAATTCATAAAACAGAAGTAGATGGAGTAAAATTGAATATTATTACTACACAACAAGCTATAGAAACTTTCCATTATTTAATGCAAATACCCGATGCTACAGCAGTGCTTGTACAAGAGTTGGTTAAAGGAGAAGAGTTGTACTGTGGTGCAGCAAAACAAGGCGATTTTGGACATGTGGTTTTATGTGGCTTAGGTGGAATTTTTTTAGAACTAATTAATGACACTGCATCTGCAATGGCTCCAATGAGTTATAGCGAAGTTAGGTTAATGGTTGAATCATTAAGAGGTTATCCATTACTTAAAGGATATAGAAATAAAAAAGGCCTAAATGAAGAAAAGTTTATTGATATTATTCAAAGAATTGGTGCATTAGTACATATTGCACCAGAAATAAGTGAGTTGGATCTAAATCCAATTAAAGCCGAAGATAAAAATATGGTTGCAGTAGATGCAAGAATATGTATTGATAAAATAAATAAATAACATTACCCTTCATGCCTAAAATAATCCATTACTTTAAATAAGTGTAGTATATAAGGAAATAAAGCATGCATACTTTCTGATGCACCTTTTGTTGACCCTGGTAAAGCTATTATCAATGTATTTCCTTTTAATCCTCCTAAACTTCTGGACAACATTGAGTAAGGTGTAAGCTCCTGGCCAAAACTTCTGGCAACTTCTCCAATACCAGGTATTTCTCTATCTAACAAGGGTTTTATTGCTTCTGGTGTTACATCTCTTTTAGATAAACCTGTACCACCTGTTAATAAAATAATATCTACTTGTTTGCTACAATAAAAATTTACTTTATCCTGAATATCTTTTACCTCGTCTGGTATAATTGTATAATCATTAATATCTATTTCATATTTATTTAAACAATTTATGATTGCTTTACCTGCAGAGTCTTGCTTTTTACCCTCAGCTATACTATCAGAACAAACAATTACTGCTGCAGAAAGTTTTCTCGAAAAATTTTCTCCGAATTGAGATTTACCTCCTTTCTTTTTCAGTAATTTAATATTGTTTATTTCAACTCCTTTATCAATTGGCTTTAACATGTCATACATGGTTAATGCTACTACAGATGCTCCATGCATAGCTTCTACTTCTACACCAGTTCTATAAATTGTATGCACTTCTACCTCAATAAAAATTTGCAACCCATCAATAGTATGTTTTATTTGAGCAAACTCTATGGGTAAAGGATGACAGTCAGGAATCATTTCACTAGTTTTCTTTATTCCAAATAAACCAGCAACCCTGCTTGCTTCTAAAACGTCTCCTTTGGGTACAGTTTTATTATTAATAGCATCTATGGTAGTTTGTTTACTAACAGTTACAACTGCTTGAGCTATTGCAATACGATGCGATTTTATTTTTAACGTTATATCTACCATTGTTATTAAGAATTAATTTTCCATTGTGAGTTATTGTTACAAAAAATTTCCTTGCCCCACACAGGTGCTTCTTTTTTTATTCGTTCTACAATTTCTTCACAAGCTTTAATGGCTTGTTTTCTATGTATAGAAGAAACAAAAACAAATAAACTAATTTCTCCTGCATTTACAATACCCAGGCTATGATAAATGTGCATGCAAACCAGTGGGTATTTTTTAAAAGCATCTTCACGTATTTCATAAAATTTTTCATTTGCCATTTCTGTATATGCAGTGTACTCTATAGCTTTTACCTGTTGCTCCTTAATTATATCATTTCTAACCTGACCTAAAAAAATACTGTGTGCACCAATATTTTTTTTAGTGCTATGTTTATAAATAGAATTGCCAATAAACTCCGCAGTAATTGCACCCTCTATAAAAATATTTTTTATTTTTTCGTTTTCCATTGTTATCTCATTTAATAAATACTATCATTAAACTGTTTTTCCCATGCTACTATACCACCTTTTAAGCTAACAATATTTAGGTGATTATTTTTTGCTTTTAATATTTGTGCTGCTTTAATACTTCTTTTGCCATGCTGGCAAAATACAACAACCCTATTTGTAAGTTCAATATTTTGAATTTCATTTACAAAATTACTTAATGGAATATTTATACAACTAAACGCTTCTACTTTTGGTATTTCACCTTCTTCTCTAACATCAATAATTTTTATTTCTTCATTTTTTCTCAACTCTTCAAATTCAAAAAAATCAATTTCTGGTACAGTATTATTTAATCCACAATGCCAATCGTAATTAAAATTTTCTATCTCTGCTTTGGTAGTAGGAAAGTTATTACTATTGTGTGTAATTGGTAAAATATCGAATAAATAACTTTTATTGTTAAGTACATTATACGATAAAATTTTATTGCACAAAGGCTCTCCAATATTGGTAATAATTTTAATAGCTTCGGCAGCCTGCATTGTTCCAATTATTCCTGGCAGCACACCAATTACTCCAGCCTTGTTACAGGTAGGCACATTATTGGGCAATGGTGGTGTAGCAAATAAATCTCTATAATTGGTGCATATATTTTGTTTATTAGGTAAATTAAAAACACTTACCTGCCCTTCAAATCGTAAAATAGCACCATATATTAAAGGTTTTTGCAGTATTGTACAAATATCATTTATCAAATACTTAGTAGAAAAATTGTCTGTACCATCAATTACAATATCATAATTATAAATAAGGTTATAGGCGTTAGTATTATTTAATTGTATGGTATGTGTTTGTATATGAATAGAAGGATTAAACGCCTTAATTCTTTCTGCTGAAACAGTAGTTTTATGTTTGCCAATATCATTTGTATTATACAATGTTTGCCTTTGTAAGTTGGAAAGCTCTATCAAATCAAAATCAACAATACCAATTGTACCAACACCAGCAGCAGCAAGATATTGCAATGCAGGGCAACCCAAGCCTCCTGCACCAATTACTAATACTTTAGCATTAAAAAGTTTAGCTTGTGCTTCTGTTCCAAATTCTTTTAATAAAATTTGTCGTTGGTATCTATCGTATAAATGATTATTCATATTAACCTCCTGAAAAGGGTGGTAATAAAGCTACAGTATCGTGGTTGTTTAGTGGCATATTTGAATGAATGATTTGTTTATTAACAGCAATTTTATAGTCTAATGTTTTTAAGGATGCATATTGTTGCATTAAATAATCTATCAAATCATTAGTGGTATTTATATTGCTGAAAGTAAAACTTTCTCCATTCATTGCTTCTGCAATTTGACCAAAGGCTAATACATTAATTTGCATAATTTAATAATTGAAATGCATTTTCAAAATCGTTTCTATCGTTAATATTTACAAATTGCGATTCATTAAAAAGAGAATTATCATCCACATTAATTTTTAGTACATTAAAATGTTCAATCATGTTTTGCAATTTAACTTCATTCTTATCAATCAATTCTTTCCATTTTACTAAACAATTTTTAGAATATACTGCACACAAAGGTTGTAATTTATTTTTATATACAGGTATTGTAATATCGTAGTCATTGCATTGATTAATTAAAAATGCTATAGCATTAGAATTAATAAATGGCATATCGCAACTTACAACAACTACATAATTTGTTTTAGTATGTTTTAAAATGGAATAAATACCACCCGCCGGACCAAGATTTTTTTTAACATCTTTAATTACCTCTAAATTAAATTTTTTATACACTTGTTTATTGGAAACTATAATTACTTTATCAAAAATTAATTGCAATTCATCAATTGCCCATTCAACCAAATGTTTATTTTTAAATAAGAGCAAACCCTTGTCTGTTCCCATTCTTGAGCTTTTGCCACCTGCAAGCACAAATGCATCTATATGTTTAAATTTTTCCATAAACTACGTAAACAATAATTTATATGAAGCCAGTAATAACACTGTAGCTAATAAAGTTTTTAAAAACGAGTTTGTTGCTTTAATAGCACCAACATAAGAGCCAAGTAGTCCGCCAGCAAATGCTATTGCAATCATTACTATCATATTGTTGCTAACATCAATTCCTTTGGTTAGTAAGCCTGCCATACCAGAAATAGAATTAACTAAAATAAATAAGGCCGATACCGCTGCTGTTTGTTTCATATTGCCCCAATGAAGTAATAAAATAACAGGACTTAAAATAATACCACCACCAATACCAATCATACCAGAAAATAAACCAATTGCAGCACCAATAATTAATGATAAAATAAGGCTTTGTTCTTTAGGTTTATTATTATTATTAAACTTTATGCCTATTAATCTAATAACACAGAATAACAACAAAACACCAAGAATTAATTTATATAATTTTACATCAATAACAATTAGGCCTCCTAAAAAAGCAGCAGGAAAAGATGCAATAGCAAAGGGCCAAAATAATTTCCATTTAAAATGATTGCCTCTATAGTATTGTATAAAAGCTGTAAACGAAACAAAAATATTTAGTAGCAAAGCAGTTGGCCTCATTACTTCTGGAGCAAATGAAAAAAATGCCATTAATGCTAAATAACCACTAGCACCGCCATGCCCTACTGATGCATATAAAAATGCAACAATAAATAGTAAGCCAAAAAACAAAACGCTATATACTTCAAAATTCATTGTATAAATTAGCAATTAGTTTATTCTATTTATTTCAATTGATTTTAGCCAAATAACTTGTCTTGGTCCAGTTTTAATATCATTGGCACAAATTAGCTTCATATCGCCATGTGTTTTTATTGGCTGTCCATCTTCTTCAAATAATACATACGTATTTTCTCCTGTTGGGTTATTATAAATTTCTGCCCACGAAAATGTTGCTTTATAATTATCTGTTGCCCTTGCTACTATAACAAAATTTCTATCTTTATGATTGGTTTTTTTAATGCCTGCCTTATCAATTATATCTTTTAATAACACCCCTGTTTTTGTTTTATGTTTAGATGTTGTAATACCGGTTTGGCATACAACATTTAAATTATTTAATATTTTGGTTTGCATTTTTTTTAAGGAATCAACAGTTAATATTACCTCTCTTTCCACATCTCCTTTAATTATAATTTGCTTACTAATAAACTTGGCTGTATCACTTGCTGCAACAGGCTTTAAACATAAATCTGCCGAATCTTTATTTGCTAATTTTTCTTCTGATTTACTACTTGTTGCACTATTGCAACTTGCTATTATTATATACAGTGCAATAATTATTTTGATAGATAAAGGTTTCATATTTTGCTGAATTATTAATAGTGTGCATTTTAGCACAATACTTTATGCTGCAAGATTTAAGACCTCAAAATAAAAAGTTAGAATGTAAAAAAATATGACTAGAATTATACAATCAGTTTTATATGAACTAATTCTCCTTTTTCAAAAAATTCTTTCTCCGGATTTAGTTCAATTAAACAATTTGCTAGTGCAAAAGAGTTCATTTTATAGCTTTCCTGATTATCTAAAATAATAACATCGTTGTTATCTGTTTTTCCTTTTAAAAAAAAGGTTAGCCCTGCTTTTTTTTGAAAATGATGAGCTAATGTTACTGTTGCATTTTTGAAATATTTTTTTTGTGTATAATAGCCAACAGCTTCGGCCACATACATATAAAAGCAAGACAATACCGATGCTGGATTGCCTGGCAAACCAAATACTAGCGTATGGTTAATTTTTCCAAAATAAAATGGCTTTCCGGGCTTTTGTTTTACTTTATGAAATATTTTTATTGCTCCACATTTTTCTAATGCAGAATTTACAAAATCATAATCTCCAACAGATACACCTCCAGTAAGTATTAAAATATCTGCATTTAGCGTATTCTTGATAGCATTAATTATTAACCCTTCATCATCATCAACCATTTCTATTGATGTTGGTGAAATTTTCATTTGTTTTAATACTGCAGCTAATGCAAAAGAATTTGATTCGTAAACTTTTCCTTCAACCAATTCTTCATTAAGTTGTAAAAGTTCTTTGCCTGTTGTTATTATGCTTATAGTGGGGTTTGAAAATACTGAAATAGTTTTTATTCCAAAGTTTGCCAATAAGGCAATGGAAGCTGGTGTAAGCAAATGACCTTTTTCTAACAATAATTCATTTTGTTTAGTTTGAGAGCCAATTGGCCTTACATTTATGCCATTTTTTAAATGAGTATCCAAAATTTTTATAGCATTCCCTTTTTTTTCTACATGCTCTTGAATTACAACTGTATTGGTATTAAATGGCAATGCAGCACCAGTAAAAATTCTTACAGCTTCTGCCTTATTAATTGTGCCATCATAACATTTACCTGCTTGCACTTCTCCTACAATTGTTAATTCATCTTTTCCATTCCAATTATCAAAATTAAATGCATATCCATCCATTGCAGATTGTATGAAATGTGGAGAATTAAAAGGAGCGTAAATGTTTTCTGCTAAAACATAGTCAAGTGCATCTCCAATTTTAATAGGTATAATTTTATGGTAGATACAATTTTCTGCAATTAATTTTTTTGCTTCAGATACTGCAATCATTTTTCCTTTCTAAATATTTATACAAATTATTTTTTGCCCGCAATTCGTTTAATCATATTTCTAAATATAAAATAATGAAATGGCAACATAGAATACCAGTAATTACGACCCATTATACCCTTTGGACGAAAGGTTGCCGTTTGTTTTAAGATAGACCGATTGTTATTATTTATGATAGAAAATTCTAACCATGCCTCACCGGGTAATTTCATTTCGGCAAATAAAAGAAGGCGATGGTTTTTTTTATCGGCTAAAATTACACGCCAAAAATCTATTGTATCGCCAGCTTCTATATCTACTTTACTTCTTCTTCCTCTACTTAATCCAACACCTCCAATTAATTTATCAAAAACGCCTCTAATTCTCCAAAGGCTATCTGCATAATACCAACCTTGTTCGCCACCAATACTAAAAAATCGGTTAGCCACTTCTTCAATTTCATCTGTAGATATTTCAATCCATTTTTTATCTTTAAAACAACCATTAACTGGCACTTCAATATACTGGCTTACATCTAACCTATGTAGGCTGCTGGATGCAGAGTCTGTCCAGCTAGAAACAACCATGTTTTGTTCTATTCTTGCAAAAGCTAATTTTATGGCTTCTTCATAAGTAAATAAATATTGTGGAATTATTTCTCTTATAGCATACTCTTTACAAACAACATCATTTTTCATACTATGCACTAATTGTTTTGCTATAGTAAAATTTGCCGATGTGGTTAAATTTAACCAATACACTGAAAAGCCAGGAAATAAAACAGGAAATGTAATTATATATCTTTTATACCCTCTAACTTTTGCTAAGCCTAATAACATTTGTTTATAGCTAAATATATCTGGCCCTCCAATTTCAAAGGTTTTAAAATATGTTTTTTCATTGTGTACACAATGTTGTAAATAATAAATTACATTACGTATTGCAATTGGTTGGCATTTAGAGTTTAGCCAACGAGGTACAATCATTACAGGAAGTTTTTCTGTAAGGTCTCTAATAATTTCAAATGAAATGCTACCGGAGCCAACAATAATTCCTGCTTCGAAAATGGTATAAGGAATACCCGATTTTATAAACACATCTTTTACAACTTTTCTTGCAGTTAAGTGGTTCGATAATTTATCATCGTTGCTAATGCCACTTAAATATATTATTTGTTTTACATTGGTTAATAAGGCAACTAATACAAAACATCCTGCTGCCCTTAGTTCATATTCTTTTAAAGTATTGGAGGTATCGCTTAAGGAATGTATAAGGTAATAAGCTGCATCAAATTGTTTATTTTTAAAACATGGAACAGCATTTTCGGGATGCAAAAAATCAAACTCAATAATATTTATTTTATCTAATAAATCTTTTGCTGGTTTAAACCTGTTCTTATCTCTTACCACACAAGTAACTTCATGACCCGACTCTACCAATACTGGTAATAACCTCATTCCTATATAACCATTAGCTCCTGTAAGTAATATATTCATACGCTATTGTTTAACCTCCAATAAAAATCATACTTCTATTTTTAATTGCTAAAGCGTCATTTATTCCATTTATAGAATTGAATTGTCCCCCTTGTATTTCTTCCTTATCCCAAACGCATTGTTGAATTAGTGGTTCAATATTTTCTTTGTTTCTTAATGCTGTTAAAATATCTACCTCAGTTTTAGAGAACAAACAGTTTTTCATTTTTCCATCGGTAGTTAATCTTAGTCTATTACAACCACCACAAAATGGCTTACTCATTGTACTAATAATTGCAAATGTGCCTTTATGGTTTACTGCTTTAAATTTCATTGCAGTATCACTTTTGTCTTGCTGTAGGTTTTCGTATTTATATTTTGTTTTAATAAGTTGAAGTATTTCTTTATAATTAAATACTTTATCATTACTCCAATTATTTCCCGAAAATGGCATAAACTCTATAAACCTAACATGAACAGGTTGGTTTTTTGTCCATTCTACAAAATCTAAAATTTCGTTATCATTAGTATTTTTCATTACTACTACATTTACTTTTACTGTAAAATCATTTTGTAGTAGAAGGTTAATATTTTCATGTACTTTATCAAACTCATTTCTGCCTGTAATTAATAAATTTTTTTGTTGCTTTAATGTATCTAAACTTACATTAACGGTTTTAATATTTGCTTGTTTAAATACTTCAATAAATTCATTAACGTAAACGCCATTGGTTGTAATTGCCAATTCAACATTTAATTTAGCTAATCGTAAAATAATTTCTTTTGCATCTTTTCTTACTAAGGGTTCGCCACCTGTAAGCCTTATTTTAGTAATTCCGTTTTTTACGAAAGTGGTTGCAATTTGTTCAATCTCATCGGGGCTCATTTTATTAGATACAGAAAAATATCCTTTTGGTAAATCAATAGGATTACAATAGGTGCAACGTAAATTGCATTTATCTGTTATAGAAATTCTTAAATAAGTATGTGTTCTATTAAATTTATCGGTTAGCATAACTCTATATTATAATCAATTTTTAGAGGGCAGGTCTATAGAGAAGTACTTTTTCATTTGATGTGTAATTTTTTCATAATCGCTTGGTGTTAGGTATTTATGGGCTAATGGAAAAACTACATTGTCTTCTCTAAAGATATGCAATCTTAGCATTTCTACCAACGACAAGCCTTGTTCTATAGCAGTATCCATCAGCAATGCATTAGATATAGGATCTGTAATTCTAGAAGTTATACCCATTAAGCTAAAAGTTAAGGTTGCCAACTCCATCATTTTTATATGATCATTCTCTAACAAATCTACTGCTGTATCTGGTATTTTTCCTGTTCCATGTTCTCCATTATCTATCATTCTATCATGAATTAATGGAAATAAAATTCTTTCTTCTTTTAAATTATGAAGTACAATTTTTTCATCAATAAATGCAAAAAAATCTCCAAGCTTTTTATTGCTTTCTTTATTCACTCCATCTTTTTTTATGGATAATAATGTAGCTTCAAAATCATTAATTTTTTCAAGTGTTATTTTATGTTCATCCATTAATGCTTGCATCATAGCATGTAATTCATTATAGGGTACTGGTTCTACACCTTGTGGTTTGTAAGCATCGGGTGGGTCCATTGGTGAGTAAACTTGTACATCTCCTGTATCTTTTTCTACAAATCTTTTAATATAATCGCTATTGTCTTTATTTCCGTTGTTAAAAATGTTGTTCATAGTTTGTATTTATTTTTATTTTAAAATAAAATGATTTTGGTTTACCAATTTAGAATATAAAAACTTTAATAATCCTAAGAAGGTTATTGTCCAGGCAATAATTGCCAAGTAAATAAATGCCTGATAAAAATAATGCAAAAAGGGCATATTTAAAGCTTTAGACATTCGATAGGTGCAAACTGCATACATGCCTTGCGGAAACACAGCCCCCCAATATAAAGGGTCGTATTTTAAGGGATAACGTTTAATAATATGCCGCCAAATGGCTAATATAATCAGCATTGGAATCCACCATGTACCAGTTGCCCAATAAAAAACTGTGAAGCCTTTTATAAAAGGCAATAACGAATCTAAAAAAGGTGCCCCTGGTGCATTTAAAATTAAAACACTTCCTCCAAGTGCTGATATTGCCATTGCACCCATATTTATCCAATAAGGAGGAGCTAAATCATCGGGAGAAAATTTAAAAAAAGTATATCTATAAAAGATTAAAGAAATCATCCAGATATAAAACATGCCTCCCCAAAGCCACATAGATAATGCAAAAAAATTAATTTCAACTCTGTAGGGTTGACCAATATGCGTAGCTACTAACGCACTTAAAATAGAAACCGATTGTGTGGCAACAATTGCTGTAAGCCAACCACCCGTTATTCCTTTATCTAATGTAGGTTTATTTTGTTGTGTTGTTAATGTTGTAAAAATGGTATAGGTTAAAAAAAGCCATAATAAAATACCCCAAACTAATAAAACTGTTGCAATTGTAAATCGTTCATACATTAAAGCATACTGTATTCCTAAAACACAAGTTCCTGCAACTGTAGTAAAAAAACCTGTGCCTGTAAGGTGATTGGTTAAATCGGTTTTTAAAAATTTAAAATACCATACAACTCTTAAAATAGTTAATGCCCATAATAGCACAAAGAAAATATTGTTAAGAAAAAAGAGAGTAGTAGCAATCCATTTAAACTGCATAATATATGCACCAATAGAAATAATGCCTGTTGCCATTACTAAAGCAAAGTAAGCAGGAGAAAGTGTTTTTATACCTTCTTTTATTGTTGTACTAATTTGTATGCTTTTATTCTCTTTCATTTATAATTAGTAACATTCTTTTGTTTATTGCTATTAATTATTTTTCTGTAAGGCCTTTATTGCTGTACGTTGTAATACAATACATAGCATAACTAACGCTGCTAAAAACATCCAGCAAGAAGTCCAAATGCCTGTTTGTTTTAATAAAAAACCAAAAATTATTGGGCCACAAAATCCTCCTAACCCACCTAAAACTCCTACAATACCACCAACAGTTCCAATATTATTAGGATAGTAGTCTGAAATATGTTTAAATACTGCTGCACCTCCTAAACCCATCATTATACCAATTATAAAAACCAGTGTGGTGAAAATCCATTTATTTGCCTGAAAATAAATAAGAGAAACCCCTTTTGCTATTAAATCTCCTTTCTTAACCTCCTCACCAACTTTTACATTTGGTACCTGATGAAAAGTAGTTGTTGGTAAAAACAAAAAACCTTCCTGATCATGATGAATACCAAACCTGATAGTAACATTGGATGCATCACCTGCTTTGTCTTGAAGGGTGTACACATCGCTTCCAATTAATATTTCAGAATTGGAAACGGCCATTACTTTACCAGCTTTTTTACTCATAATGCCTTGTCCTGGTGCTTGTATTTCCATTCTAGGTATAAATAAAAAAATCATACAAATAAGACAAACACCCAATGTCCAAATTAATAACATTCTTGCACCTACTTTATCCGATAACCAACCTCCTGCTGCCCTAAACAAGCCTGCTGGCAAACTAAAAGCTGCAGCCATAAAACCAGCAGATACAATAGATAAAGAATAAACATTTACATAGTAAGGAATTAACCATTGAGACAATGCAACAAAAGCTCCAAAAACAAAAAAGTAGTATAACCCAAAACGCCAAACCCTTACTTCTTTTAATGGCATAAGCCTTTGTACCATTGATTTAGATACTGGCGAAATTTTGTTTTTAGCAAATATAAAAAACACAATAGCTGTAATTACTAATAAGGCAGCATATAGCTGTGGTAATGCTCTCCAGTTTTCAATATCTGCTCCATTATTAGTTATTTTTTTTAATAAGGATGGTGCAAAAATTGTAGTGAATGCTGCACCTATATTACCTGCTCCAAAAATGCCCAATGCTGTACCTTGTTTTTCTTTGCTAAACCATAAACTTGTATAGGCAACGCCAGCAGCAAAAGATGTGCCTCCTAAACCAAAACAAAAACTAAGTAATAAAAATGTTGAGTAGTTGTTTGCATAGGATAAAAAGTACATGGGTATTGCACATAAGATTAATATAAATGTCATCACCCATCTGCCACCAAACTTATCTGTTAAAATACCTACTGGCAATCTAAAAACAGAGCCTACTAAAACCGGTACACCCATTAACCATCCAATTTGAATAGGGCTCCAGTTAAAAACTCTTTGATCTACTAAATAAGTTACTAATACACCATTAATCATCCAGGCAGAAAAACAAACAATAAATGCAAATGTGCTTAACACAAGTGCAGCATAAGAGGCTCTTGGGGTTGAAGTGCTGTTCATATAGCTGTTTTTATTTGGCAGGTTTGGTAAAATCCATTCTACCACCTTCAGGATATTTATTAGAATATCTAACTAAATACCTTCCACCATTAGTTATTATACTACTTTGTGGAATAGGACTATATGTATTGCAACCCTCAAATTTTTTTCCATTTATTTCATACTCAAAATCTATATTAGATTGGCCATAGGTTTTGCAAAAGCCTTTGGTTGTGCCAATAATATATTGCGGATTTTTGAGTAATGCTGCTTCTATTTTATATGCATTAAAAACAAAATAAAATATTGTTGAAATAATAAGTAAAAGAACTATGTGAAGTAGTTTTTTATTGCGGGTTGGGTTTCTAAAAATCCTAAAAATATTTAAAACAATACCTCCACTTAGTATTATTAGTAAAATAGATTTTACTATTTGATTAGTCATTAATTGCTCATCACTAACAATGCTTAAAAACATGACTATGTATTTTTGGGCCTCTGTAGAGACCAAGGTGTTTTATGGCTACGAACCTTATTTTTATCCCAATACCACATAACTTGTTGATAAGGCCTCCATATATAATTTAATGGCAACACTAATAAATGTATTAATCTCGAAAAAGGTAAAATACCTATTATAATAAAAGCACCAGCAATATGTAACTTAACCATTAAAGGCAACAATACTATTGCAGAAGTTTCGGGGTTAAATTTAAAAATTGAATATAGATAAGGAGTTAGTAAAGTAGAAAACCACGATGAGCCCCAGCGGTAATTATAAGCAATCCACAAGCCTGCAAATGTTTGTAGAATTAATAAAACATAAATGGCAAAATCCATGTAATTTGTTACATACCTTAAACGTGGTGTAGTATATCTTCTTATAAATAAATTAATAAGCCCAACTAACATACTTATACCAAACATAAAAGCAGATATTTCTAAAATCATTAACCTAACAGGTTGGCTGTTCCAGGCTAAAACACCTCTTGGAAAAAGAAATGCAATTAAGTGCCCTAAAAAAATAAATACAATGCCCCAGTGAAAAGGAACTGAGCCATAGAATAACTTTTTACCTTCTAAAAATTGAGAAGATAAAGAAGAGACTTGAAACTTTCTACTAGTATATCTATAGATAGATCCAATTAAAAAAGTTGCTATAGCCACATAAGGCAATACAACTAAAATGAAATTATCAAAAAGGTTCATAGCCTGTAGTTTTATTATTTATAAAATGTTTTAATTTATTTTTCTGTGAGCATTTCTGTTTCAATGTTTACACTAAAATCTTTTATTTCTGTTGGCTCATCCATTAACGAACCAGTGCTGCCGTTTGTATCAATAATATTATATCCAAAGTCTCTTTGTAAAACCATAAACAAAGCCATTAATGTGGATTGAAATATTGTTCGATAATTTTGAGAATAGTCTAGCAATACTTTTTGGTGTTTTTTATATACCGTATCTTTCTTTTCTATTTTCTCTATCGAAAATTCACTAATCATTTTTTCAACTGCAGGTATAATTAGCAAGGTTGCTATTTCATTTCTCACTTCATCATCTCCTATTTTAGGTAATAGTTTTAATAAATTAGGAAGATGGTCGGATAATTCTGTTTCGCATTGGTTGCCCACCTTATTATGTTCTTCGTTTAAGTGAACAAGCAATTTTCCTCTTTTATAATCTTCGCCAAATAAAACAAACCCAATATCTAAAGTAGTGATAGCCTGAACATCAAAAGATCGTAAATAAAGTTCTTGAATTTCTACAGCTGAATTGTTATTAATAAATTCAACAAAAGGTTGTAAGGTTATTGCAGCTTCCGGAAAACTATTGTTTAAATAATTATATACTTTTTCAATTCCATTCTTATACTGGTTATTATCTGGATATAAAAATAAGGATGCTAACAACTCGTAGTTTGCCAAATCGTTGGCAGTAGAGGTATTATTATTTTGTACCATTTCCATAGCTACATATTTTATTTACTCTTAAATTATTTTTAAATGCCTCGTACTGGTTTTGTTTTAATACCAAATCCTGCATCGCCTTTAGTGTCTCCTGTAAAATCCATCATTTCTATTGCTTGTTCTCTATGAGCTGCTGGAATAACAAACCTTTCTTCAAATTTTGGTAATGATGTTAAAGCATATATAGCATCTGCTTCTTCAGCAGTCATGCCTGCATCTCTAAGTGTTGTTGCAACTTTTTCATCACTAATATCTCCAACCGTTACTTTTCTTCTATGAATACGAACGGCCATTAATTTTTTCCATTTTTCTTTTATTAGTTCTTCATCACCAGCACTAAATAAATTGGCAATATATTTTAATGGAAAACGAATTTGATCTAATGTACCCCAAAGCTCTTCGGTACTTGTATCATACAACCAATTATCTTCCCATTTTTTTGCAATTGGATGCATTTTATCTTGTTGTTCTGTATTATCTGTTTTTTTAACAGTTGCCATTACAGGTAACAATGGTGGAACATAAAATAACATTGGTAATGTTCTAAACTCTGGGTGCAATGGCAAAGCCAATTTCCATTCTTTTACAAATTTGTATATTGGTGAGTTTTGTGCTGCATGAATGGTAGAATCTGCTACGCCGTTTTTCTTTGCTTCTCTAATTACATTTTCATCAAATGGATCTAAAAGCATATCCATTTGGCTATTGATTAAATCTTTTTCATCTACACTTGCTGTAGCTTCTATTTTAGAAGCATCGTAAAGTAAAACTCCTAAATATCTAATTCTTCCAACGCAGGAGTGCATACATGCTGGAGCTAAACCTGCCTCCATTCTTGGATAACATAAAATACATTTTTCTGATTTTCCTGTATGCCAGTTGTAATAAGATTTTTTATAAGGGCATGCCGTAACACACATTCTCCAAGCTCTGCACACTTCTTGATTGATTAATACTACTCCATCTTCGCCACGTTTGTAAATTGCTCCAGATGGGCAAGATGCAACACAGGCAGGATTTAGGCAATGGTTACAAATTCTTGGCAAATAAAAGAAGGCCATTTTTTCTAACTGAAACATTACTTCTTGTTCTTCTGCAGTCATGCCTTTAAAGTTTGGATCATTTCTGGCATAGTCTGGAGAGCCACTTAAGTCATCATCCCAGTTAGGTCCCATTTTAATATCTATTGGTTGACCAGTAATTAATGAAACAGGGCGAGCTGTTGGTTGGTCATCTGTTTCTGGAGACTCTATTAGGTCTAAATATTTATACGTAAAAGGTTCATAATAATCATCAATAACAGGTAAGTTGGGGTTATAAAAAATGTTGGTTAGCCCACGTCTTTTGCCTGCACCCTTTAATTGTATTTTGTCGTTTCTTTTTTCCCAGCCTCCTTTATAAATTTCCTGATCTTCCCATTTAGTTGGATAGCCTGTACCTGGTTTGGTTTCTACATTATTCCACCACATATATTCTGCACCTTTTCTATCTGTCCAAATATTTTTACAGGCAATAGAACATGTATGACACCCGATACATTTATCTAAGTGAAATACCATAGCTATTTGTGATCGTACATCCATGAGTTTATAGTTTTGAATGATGAATTTTAAATACTGCTATTATTTTTACCAAACTAGTTTTTCCATTTTTTTAACAATTACATGGGTATCTCTTTGTGGTGCCACAGGCCCCCAATAATTGAAATGATAGGAAAACTGGCCATAACCGCCATTTAAATAATTTGGTTTTAAGTGAATACGTGTAACACTATTATGCCCTCCTCCTCTTCTATTGCCTCTTAGTTGCGATTTTGGAATACCTACCGTTCTTTCTGGCACATGATATACAACACATACACCTGGTGGAATTCTTGAGCTTACGCAGGCTCTTGTTACATACACACCATGGTCGTTATGAACTTCTACCCAGTCGTTATCTTTAATGCCTAGTTCTTCAGCATCTACCTCACTTAACCAACAAGGTTCTATTCCTCTTGATAAGGTTAACATTCTCAAGTTTTCCATGTAGGTAGAGTGAATATGCCATTTACCATGTGGTGTTAAATAATTTAATGCTTTTGCTTTTCCATTTTTCCAGGTTTCTCTCAAATCTCCATACACTTCTGGGCTTGGTGCAGGTTTAAATGTTGGTAAATGTTCATCGTACGCTATGTACATTTCTTGGTCTAAATAAAAATGCTGACGACCAGTTAATGTTCTCCAAGGTACTAGCCTTTCCACATTATAGGTGTAAGCAGAGTATGCTCTTCCATTATTCATTAAACCCGACCAAACAGGTGAATTGTTGTATCTATGTGGTTTAGTTAATAAATCGGCATATCTAATTTTTACTCCTAAATAATCATCAGATAAATCTACAAGCGATAAGCCTGTTTTCTTTTCCATGTACTCATAGGCTTTTTTGGTTAGTTTGCCATTGGTTAAAGAAGAAAGGTGTAAGACTGCATTGGCAGCCCATTCATCTTCTTTAATAGAGGGTAGTAGTTTATCTTTATATTTTCTTTGATGGAAATGTTGAGATTGGCACATTTCATCAAATTCTTCTTTACACAAATAATGGTTTCCATGTGCACTTAATCCTTTTTCTTTAATTGCATCTCCGAGGGTGATAAATTTCTCATACAAATCTGTATAGTCTCTTTCTACAACACTTATTTTATGCATAGTTTTACCAGGCACTGCATCACACTCTCCAATATACCAATCTTTAATGGTTGGCTGAGAAATTTCATCTACACTGTCGTGAGATAAAGGTGTTGCAACAACATCTTTTTGCACTTCTGGAAAATATTTTTTTGCCATTTCGCTAGTTGCTTTAGCCAAATGTTTAAAAATATCCCAATCTGTTTTCGACTCCCAAACTGGTGCTACTGCTTGCCCTAATGGATGTATGAAAGAATGTAAATCGGTACTGTTTAAATCTGCTTTTTCGTACCAAGATGCTGCAGGTAAAACAATATCTGAGTATAGTGCCGATGAATCCATTCTAAAATTCAAATCCACTACTAAATCCATTTTACCTACTGGTGCTATATTGTGCCATTTTATTTCTTCTGGCTTATCATCTACATCTTGTGCAATAACATTTGTATGGGTTCCTAAATAATGCTTTAGTGCATATTCATGTCCCTTCATACTACCAACTATTGCATTGCCACGCCATATATACCAAAGCCTAGGAAAGTTTTCTTCTGCTTCTGGCTCGCTAACAGCATATTTAAGTTCTTTAGATTTTAGTTTTTCTAAAACGTATGCTTTTATTTCATCGTCATTTGTAGCACCATTGGCAATTGCTTGTTTGGATAGCTCTAATGAGTTTTCGTTAAATTGAGGATAAAATGGCATCCACCCGTTTCTTACAGATGTAAATATGGTATCTGCCACGTGTTTATCTGTCCATTTATTTTTATTAGTAGTGTTGTAGTTTGAATGGTGTCCATCATACCTATATTGGCAAGTATTAATATAATGCCAAAGTGGTGCTTGTTGTAACCTTGAAACAGGCACCCAATCTTTAGCAAAAGCTAAAGAACCCCAAGAATCTACTGGTGCTAATTTTTCTTGCCCCACATAGTGATTTAAACCTCCTCCATTTTTACCTACACAACCAGTAACCATTAATGCCATTGCCCCTGCACGATAAGTTAGGTTTTGATGGTACCAATGATTAACACCAGCACCAACTAATATCATACATTTTCCTTCTGTTGTATTAGCAGTTTCGGCCCACTCTCTTGCAAATTGTAATAAAGTTTTAGAATCAATGCCTGTAAATATTTCTTGCCAGGCTGGTGTGTATGCAGCATCTGGATTATTATAGTCTGTTGGGTAATCTCCTTTTAAACACCTGCCTACACCATATTGAGCCATGGTTAAATCATACACTGTGGTAACTGGTACTCTTCCATTTTCTGTATCAAGCCATTTTACAGGAACACCTCTTACAGCTGTTTTAGATAAACCAAATTCAGTAAATGTTACTTCTAAAACATCGTCATTATTATTAATAAAACTTAAAATCGGATTGTAACTTTTATCTGTTTCGCCACATTCATATTTCATATTCCATTTTCCACCTGCTTTATCCCATCTATATCCCATGGTGCCCTTAGGAACTACAAATTCTCCTGTGCCTTCATCTATCGATAAAAATTTCCAGTCTCCATTTTCTATATTTTTCCATTTACTTAATTCATTTGCTCTAACCATTCTGCCAGCAGTAAAGCCATTTTCTGTTTTTGTTAGATGTACCAACATGGGGCTATCGGTATATCTTTTTACATAATCAATAAAGTATGGTGTTTGTTTTTCAAAATGGTATTCTTTTAAAATTACATGTGTAACCGACATCCAAAATGCACCATCGCTGCCAGCATGAAGAGGAACCCATTGATCTGCATATTTGCATAATTGGCTAAAATCAGGAGAGAAAACTACAGTTTTGGTACCATTATGTCTAGATTCTGCAAAGAAGTGGCAATCTGGTGTTCTAGTCATATTTAAATTGGTACCCATATCAGCAATCATTTTTGCGTTGTACCAATCGGCACTTTCGCAAACATCTGTTTGCTCGCCCCATATTTCAGGAAAGGCTGGAGGTAAATCGCAATACCAATCGTAAAAGCTAAGATTTACACCTCCAAATAATTGTAAAAACCTGGCACCCGATGCATAGCTTAACATAGACATTGCCGGAATGGGTGAAAACCCAATAACCCTATCGGGGCCATATTTTTTAGCAGTATGAATATTGGCTGCAGCCATAATTTCTAAAACCTCATCCCATGTTGTTCTTCTAAAGCCACCCTTACCTCTTGAGTTTTGGTATTTTTTTCTTTGCTCTTTGTTATTCTGTAAATTCTCCCATGCTTTCATTGGGTCTCCATTCACTTTTTGTTTTTCTTCTCTAAAAGCATCTAATAAAGTACCTCTTATTAAAGGATATTTGATACGCAATGGGCTATATAAATACCACGAATAAGAAATGCCACGTTGGCAACCTCTTGGTTCGTAAGGCGGAAGTTTATCATCTATTAAAGGATAATCTAACTGTTGTGTTTCAAATACCACAATTCCTTCTTTTACATGTATAGCCCAAGAGCAGCCACCAGTACAATTTACCCCATGTGTACTTCTAACAATTCTATCATGTTGAAATCTGTTTCTATAAAATTCTTCCCATTTGCGTGTTTGAGGAGAGATGATGTCTTTTATCCAGCTCATGTTTTTATTATTATAGATGAATGAATATTTTTAAACCTTAAAATCTTTCAATTCTTTAATTAGTTCTATAGTTTCTTAAACTTTGCTGCCGAAAAAGTTATTTTTTAAGGGTTAGGTTTGGTATTTTTTTATTCCTTAATTTTTATTTAAGCTGATTTTATTTGCCTGCTAAATACCGATTTGTTTACAGCTTGCCTTTTTCTTTTAAACCAAAAAAATGAGTAAAGGCTTAATAAAAATACTATACCACCACCGCCACCTAAAAGCATATAGTTACCTGTGTAATTACCAGTTTTAATTGCCGATTTTTCATCAACATATACTAAAAATGTAGTTAAGTCTGCAACCTCTTGTGGTGTAATAGGATGCATTGCATAGGTTTCTTTCATTTGTGGATAAGGCAATCCTTTTATAACGCCTGCAACACCTGTTTCAGTTAATCTGGTAACACTTTGTGTAAGATCTTTTGCTAAAGCGCCACCTGTAATAAGGCCTGCAATATTTACGTTATGACAAGAGTTGCAAGATGCACCAGAGTTAGTGAATCTTAAGTTACCAACAAATAAAGCCCTGCCTCTTTCAATATCTCCTGGTAATAATTCTTCTTCTGGTATTGCTTCTTCTGCACCACCTCCACTAGCTTCTTTTAGATAATCATAAATAGATTTTATTTGTTCTTCAGAAAGTTGAGGATGATCTGGCATTGCCATTTTACCATAAGCATTAAAAATTGAATCGGCATATTTATCTCCAGATTTTATTACCGATTGAGATGACTTTACAAATTTTGTAAAATAATCTAATGTTAAGTGGTTGTGAACATTGGCTAAATCTGGGCCTATAAGTTTTCCTTTTCCAACAGTGTGGCAGGCAGAGCAGGTTTCTTTAAAAATTTCGTTTCCTGCTTTTTGGGCATGTAGCTTTTTAGCCGAAATAACAAATAAAGTTATTGTTACAAAAATTAAGTGAGGAACTATTTTCATACTGTGTTCGTTTTTACAGCTTTAAAAAATTGTTACATCTCCTGGCTTTTGATATTAACTTGCTATTGTACTATTTCCATTTAATTTTTTCCCGATTTCGTAATCAAAGACAAATATATCCCGAAGTGAAATAGAACCAAAATATTTTTTTTAAATAAATACCCTTATATTTTGATAATAATAGAAGGCATATATGCAGTAAAAACAAAAGTTTACATATTGTTTTAAGAAAAAAACTTACAATTTTGCATATTCTTTTAAAATAGTATAACTATAAATGATTGTAGCAAAAAAATTTAAGTGGGAGGCTGCACACAGGCTACCTTGGCATATAGGTAAATGTAAACAATTACATGGCCATTCTTATAAAATGATTGTTGAGTTTGAAGGGGAGCCAAATGAAAACGGAATGATTATTGATTTTAATGACATTAAAAATATGTTAGACCCCTTGGTTAAACAAATAGATCATGCAACTATAATTTCTAAAAACGATATAGAGTTAAAAGAAATATTTGAGGCCAAACAATGGAAGTATTTTTTATTACCCTACGATTCTACTGCAGAAAATTTATGTGCCTTTTTTTTAGAAACCATAATAAATGAAAATAAACAGGTTTTAAAGGAAAACAACATTTCAAAAGTGGGTATAAAAATTTTTGAAACAGAAACCGCCTATGCCTACTCTACTAAATTAGTTGATTAAATGTTTTTATTTTTTAAATTAGTATAATGTAGGATACCTACTTTGCTAAAGTTTACATTCCTTTTTAAAACACAATGTTTACAATTTCTTAATTAGAATTAATAAAATTACAATTCTAAAACTGAATATAGTTTAGTTTAAATTCATTGTTTTAGTAACTTCATTGTAAGCAATTACAACTTTATATGTTTATAACTCTTAGAACAACTGTTAGGTCTTATTTTGTTGGTATTGGCCAAATTATGTTACAAGAAAATGCAATTACAGGATTGTTGTTTTTAATAGGAATATTTTACAATTCGGTTTTAATGGGCATTACAATATTTTTTGCAACAATAATTGGTACAAGCACAGCCAAACTATTAAAGTATGATGTAAATAATATAAATAAAGGGCTTTATGGGTTTAATGCTGCACTAGTAGGCATTGCTGGTATTGTATTCTTAAAAATAAAAATCTTATCTATTTCTATTTTAATAATTGCATGCGTACTATCCACAATTTTACACAACTTCTTTATTAAAAAAAAATTACCCGTTTACACATTATCTTTTGTAACTGTTACATATAGTATTATTTTTTTTATAAAAACATTTACACCAAATCTTTTAATATTAAACGAAGGCTGTAGCCCTGCATACAATTTAAATTTTGACTATATTTTTAAAGGGTTTGGTCAAGTAATTTTTCAAGAAAATGCAGTATCTGGTATAGTTTTTTTTATTGCTATTTTTATTAGTTCTCCTATAGCTGCCATTTATGCTATTACATTTTCGGAGTTATCTGGTTTAATTGCAATTAGTCTTTCCATTCCTTTAAATCTTGTTAATGCTGGGCTATTTAGCTACAATGCATTGTTATGTGCTATTGCATTTGCTAATAGAAAACTATTTACTATTTTTTGGGTTTTGCTAGCCTCTTCCCTTTCGCTAATTTTTAGTTTGCTTATGAATCAAATACAAATTATTCAACTTACACTTCCGTTTGTATTAGCATGCTTTATTGTTTCTACTCTTAAAAATAGAAACCATATTAATAAGCAATTATTAAATTAACCATTGTAGTACTGTGTAATATTTATTAAATTTATTATTATACTTTCCGTTTATAAAATTAAATTAAGACTTTGGTGTCTTTTTTAATTAATCTACTATCTTTGCCACCCAAAAAAATCTATCTCTTTTCATCCCTTTATAACAATTTATATGAGTAAAAAAATGAGAACACTAACAGAACCATTTAAAATAAAGATGGTTGAACCCTTGCGTATTACTACAGAAGAATATAGGCAAAATGCTTTAGAAAAGGCGGGTTATAATCCATTTTTATTAAGGTCGGACGATGTTTTTATTGATTTATTAACCGATAGTGGTACAGGTGCAATGAGTGACAAACAGTGGGGAGGAATAATGATGGGAGACGAAAGTTATGCTGGTGCAAGAAGTTGGGAACATTTACAAACCGTTGTACAAAACCTTACCGGAATGCAATATGTTTTACCTACACACCAAGGTAGAGCAGCAGAACGTATTTTGTATAGTATTTTAGGTGGTAAAGGAAAAGTATTTATTTCTAATACACATTTTGACACAACCAGGGCAAACATAGAATATGTAGGTAGTGAAGCTTATGATATTGTTTGTAAAGAGGCAGAAGATGTAGAATCTTATCATGCTTTTAAAGGTAATATTGATTTAGAAAAATTAGAAACTCTAATTCAGCAACATGGTAAAAACATTGCTGCAATTATTATGACTGTAACTAACAATTCGTCTGGTGGCCAGCCTGTAAGCATGAAAAACATGAAAGATGTTAGAGCAATTTGTACTAAATATGGTTTAATGATGGTGATTGATGGTTGCAGAATTGCAGAAAACAGTTATTATGTAAAACATAGAGAGGAGGGCTTTGAGAATAAAACCTACAAAGAGATAGCACAAGAAATGCTTAATCTAGGCGATGCATTTATTATGAGTGCAAAAAAAGATGGAATGGTAAATATTGGCGGCTTACTAACACTAAAAGATGAAGCCTTATCTGTAAAATGTAAAAACTTACTCATCATTTCCGAGGGCTTTACAACTTATGGAGGCCTATCTGGTAGAGATATGGAGGCCTTAGCCATAGGCTTAGAAGAAGTGTTTGATAAAGATTATTTGCATTACCGTATTCGTAGCACAGCTTATTTAGGAGAAAAATTAAGAGAAAAGGGTATTCCTGTTGTATGGCCTATTGGTGGGCATGCTGTTTATATTGATGCAAAAAAATTATATCAAAATGTACCATTAGAAGAATATCCAGGGCAAGCCTTGGTAATTGATTTATACTTAAAAGGTGGAATTCGTTGTGTAGAAGTGGGAAGTGTAATGTTTGGTAAATATGATGAAAATGGAAAACTAATTCCTGCTGCCAATGAACTTGTAAGAATGGCATTACCTAGAAGGGTTTATACACAAAGTCACTTAGATTATGTATTAGACGTATTTGATGATATTATAGAAATAAAAGATAGAAAAAAAGGATTTAAAATTACTTACGAACCTCCTTTCTTAAGACACTTCACCGCACACTTTGAACCTATAAAATAACAATATGGCAAAAATTACAAAAAGATCATGGGCAGAGCCTTACAGAATGAAGATGGTAGAACTTTTAAAAGTAACTACCCGCCCACAACGTTTAAAAGCTTTAAAAGAAGCTGGTTTTAATACATTTCTTCTTCCTGCAGAAGATGTATATATTGATTTGTTAACTGATAGTGGAACAAATGCAATGAGCGACCAACAATGGTCGGCTTTTATGACTGGCGATGAGGCTTATGCTGGCAGCAAAAGCTATTATAGAATGGAAAAAACCATTCAAGATTATTATGGGTATAAATACATAATTCCAACACACCAAGGCAGAGGTGCAGAGCATTTACTATCTAAAATAATGATTAAAAAAGGCGATTATGTACCAGGTAATATGTACTTTACCACCACAAGACTTCATCAAGAGTTAGCAGGTGCCAAGTTTGTAGATGTAATTATAGATGAAGCCCACGACCCCAATAATCCTTTTCCTTTTAAGGGCAATGTTGATATAAATAAATTAGATGCATTAGTTAAAAAAGTAGGAGCATCTAAAATACCTTATATATGTGTTGCTACCAATGTAAACATGGCAGGTGGGCAACCTATTAGTTTAGCAAATTTAAAAGAGTTAAGAAAATATACTAAAAAGCATGGTATAAAAATAATACACGATATGACCCGTGTAGCAGAAAATGCTTACTTTATACAACAAAGAGAAAAGGGTTATCAAAATACCAAAATAAAAGACATAGTAAAAGAAATTTGCTCTTTAACAGATGGTGCAACAATGAGTGCTAAAAAAGATGCCCTTGTAAATATTGGAGGCTTTTTAGCAATTAACGATTGGGATATTTATGAAGAAGCCAGAAACCTTGTTGTAGCATATGAAGGGTTACACACTTATGGTGGTATTGCAGGAAGAGATATGGAAGCAATTGCTGTAGGTATTGTAGAAAGCCTTAGCGATGCACACCAAAAAGCTCGTGTAGGCCAAGTAGAATATTTAGGTGCTAAAATGCAAGAGTACGGTATTCCTATTGTAACTCCAATTGGTGGTCATGGAATATTTGTAGATGCAAAAGCATTTTTACCTCACCTAACCCAAGACCAATTTCCTGCTCAAACATTAGCTGCTGAAGTGTATTTAGACTCTGGTGTTAGAACAATGGAACGTGGTATTGTATCTGCTGGAAGAAAACCAAATGGCGATAATTATTATCCTAATTTAGAATTAGTTCGTTTTACACTACCCAGAAGGGTTTATACACAAGCCCACATGGATGTAGTAGCAGAATCTGTAGCAATGGTTTACGAAAACAGAACAAAAATAAAAGGCTTAAAAATGATTTATGAGCCTAAGTATCTTCGCTTTTTCCAAGCCCGTTTTGAACAATTAAAATAATACCTTTCTATTTTATATTGAAAAGGAGTCAATTAATTTGGCTCCTTTTTTTATGAAATTGGTTGCTATTATTAGAAATTTAAAAAATAAAATTAAGAAGAGCAACTCTTCAATATAGAGAGTATTACAATGCAATGGCTTTTCAACTTTAGCTATAAAGTAACAACTTTCAATCTCCCTCCATTAAAATATCCTAGCCTTTTTTCTGGTACATTATTTTTATAAAAAAATATTTCTTTTCCCTACAATTCCATTCCTAAAAGTTTTCTATTTTATTTTTAGTTTTTATTTATTTAATTCAACTTCATTATTAGAGCTTATTGTAGTATTATTAAAACTAGTATGTTAACTTTGATAAAAGCACTAAAATATGACCAACACAAAAAGGCTATTTGTATTATTCTACCTTATTTCTTTTATCTGCCTTTCTTCTTGCACCTCTTCTAAAAATATTAATCTAAGCAACCAACTAAGCAATAGCAATTGTAAAAGTTCTATAGAAAATGCCATTTCTAACGCCCCCTTACCTAAACCCATTTATGAAATTGAACTAGATAGCTTGCTTACCAATAAGTTTTCTTTTGCCGCCTTAAATACAGCCAACGCCATAGGTGTTATTGATAATTTAACTATGTATGCCAGGTTAAAAAAAGACGAAAGAACAACACCAAAATTAGAAAGAAGAGTGGTTATGTTAGAATTGTTGCAAAAAATTACACAACGTATAAATATAGCCTCTTTAGAAATTTCGGCAGTGGCAAGCGAATTAGATTGTGAAGAAGAAAGGGCAAGCCAAGTAGCCACCTATTTGAAAAGTAAAGAAAGTGCCAAAGAAAAAAATTTAATCATTGGCTCTATGATTGTTGGAGCAGTAGGCTCTATTGCTGCAGAAATAATTTCAATGAATTCAAATAGTGGTAACACCTCAAATATTGTTGCAATTACAACCAGTATAATAGATGTTGGCTTAGGCACACTTATAATTTTAAACAATAAAAGCATAGAATTTTATCATAATAGAAATGCATTAAAAGACATTTGGAACAATCCAAAAACATCTTCTTTTTTTACACCTTCCATTTGGTATTATTTAACTTATGAAAATGTATCTAAAAACGAAAAATCTTTACGTAAACAGTTGATAGAAAAATGGCAAGATTTTGGCCAAATAACTTCATCCAAAAATAAAGATAAAAATATAGAACTTTACTTTGGTAATGGAGGAAAATATGAGACGGAACAATTAAAAAATCGTGCAGATATGCATGACCAAATTGAATCTTATATAACCCTAATGAAACAAGATTTAAAACAACTTTCAATAGAAATTGAAAACTTAAATTAATATTTTAAAAATGAAACTTGAACACAAACAACAAAATATTATTCCTTTTCCTAAGTTTTTATTACGATTGAGCCGATATGCAATTTTTGCTTTTTCACTAATATTGTTATCTGTTTTAATTGGCACACTTGGCTATCATCATTTCGGAAAAATTGGTTGGTTAGATAGTTTTCACATGGCTTGTATGATATTAACAGGCATGGGGCCAGTAATAGAAATGCAATCGGTATCTGCTAAAATTTTTTCATCATTATATGCATTATATAGTGGTATTGCATTTTTAAGCTTAACTGCTGTTTTCTTTACACCAATAATTCATAGGCTTTTGCATATACTTCATATAGATCAAAATAAATAAACTTTATAGCACATAAAATATTTACAATGGAAGAATTAGGGCAAATAGAAGAATTCAAATCGTCTCCAGAATTGGTTGAAAAATTATACCAACATGGTATTATAAAAAATTATGAAGCAGGTAGTATAATATTAAATGAACATTCACACATTAGGTCTATACCTATTGTAACATCTGGAATTATAAAAGTGATTAGAACAGATGAAGAAGGAAGAGAAATTTTATTGTATTATATAAAAGCTGGCGAAAGTTGTATCATGTCTTTTTTAGGTGGCATGCACAATGAGGCAAGTATAGTAAAAGCAGAAGTAGAAGAAGATGCTGAAATACTTTTTTTACCTATTGAAAAAGTTTCGTTGTTTATTAAAGAATATCCTCAATGGTTAGAGTATATTTTTAAATTGTATCACAAACGTTTTGAAGAATTATTAGAAATTATAAATGCAATAGCTTTTAAAAAGGTAGATGAAAGGTTGTTAACCCTGCTCCACAAATTAGCAAATCTTACTCAATCTAATATTATAGCCATAACTCACGAACAACTAGCAAATAAATTAGGTACTGTTCGTGTTGTTGTTTCAAGATTATTAAAGCAATTAGAAGAAGAAGGAAAAGTGCAATTAGGCCGCAATAAAATTACTTTATTATAGTTGCTGCTTGTTTTTTATTCCTTAATACTTATTTATTTAAAGATTCATTTTATTAAAGAAATGTAAAACATTGCATAGTGTAACAAAAGTAACCAACTATATTTTTAAATATATTCATCTTTGGTGTCTTAAAATATTTCGCTATGTTTTTTCAACATGTATTTGATAAAAGCCTTGCACAAAGTAGCTACTTTATTGGCTGCCAAGCTACAGGAGAAGCAATTGTAATAGATGCAAAAAGAGATATTGATACCTATTTAGAAATTGCCCAACAAAATAATTTAAAAATAACACATATAACAGAAACACATATTCATGCCGATTTTCTTTGTGGCTCAAGAGAATTAGAAGCAGTTACTGGTGCAAGAATATATTTATCTGACGAGGGCGGTAAAGACTGGCAATATGAATTTAAACATATTGGCTTAAAAGATGGCGATACTATTCAAGTAGGTAATTTAACTTTAAATGTGTTACACACACCAGGCCATACACCAGAAAGTATTTCATTTGTTTTAACCGATAATCCTGCAAGCAATAAACCTGTAATGGTTTTTACAGGA
>Ga0268298_10000324_pt1 | contig 61732 bp, 60 predicted proteins | sample WWTPWeurt_MetaG_FD_194462 | JGI IMG/M metagenome (GOLD analysis project Ga0268298, IMG submission 194462) | Activated sludge microbial communities from WWTP in Nijmegen, Gelderland, Netherland - WWTP Weurt | ecosystem: Engineered > WWTP > Aerobic digester > Activated sludge | place... | reverse complement strand
ACAATCTCCGGGATCTCGCCGATGGCCACATCCCGCCAGGCGGTTGCCTGCAGGTCTTGAAAAGCTGTCATACTGGCCGCGGTCAGCAGGCCAACGGCCAGGATCTGATACGCCCAGAAGAGGATGGATCCGCCCGGAATCTGGCCAAAGCCAATATAAGCCAGGTTGCCCACCAGGGTGCGCCCCAGGGTGCCGTCAAAGACATTGAAACGGATCGCAAAAACCGTCAGGAGCATGGTGGTGACACCGCCGTAGAACAGGAAACTGGTCTGCACAAGCCGGCCGATCCCGGATTTGCCGCTGTAGTAATCCCACAGCTTTTTCCAGCGCGGCAGCTTTTGCTTGCCCCACTTCACAATCTCGGCATCTTCGTCAATCACAAACTGGATCCCGTTGGACATGGCCTCAAGCCCACTGAGGGCTACCAGGCCTTTCATGGAGGCTGTCAGCATGTGGTACAGCGCCTGACCCAAACTCGCCGGTTGGACAATTTCTGTCACCAGCTCTGCCGGAACCTGGCGCAGATGCGCCAGAACCAGGCCCACCGTCATGGTCACGGTCATCATCAAGAAAACCCCGAGCATGGTAAACACAACCTGGGCTGATTCACCCCGGCCGCGAATGGTCAGGAAATAGTTAATCGTCACCAGGACGGCCCCGATCAGAAAATGCCAATACCAGGGTATGCCTGTTGCAGCCCGCAGCGAGAGCAGCTGGTCCACACCCGACAGCGTGGAAACCACGATCGTGAAAACATAATCCTGGATGAGAACCACTGCCACAATCAGACTGAGGGCCGGGGAGAGATAGCGCATGGCGGCAGTGTACGAGCCGCCGCCCTCGTTGAACGTACCCAGCGAATACATGTAGAGTAGGCCAAAAACAATGTTGGCCAGGGCAATGATCAGCACAGGCAGATAGGCATAATTCTGCAAGCCGTAAGGATGAAGGGCGCTCATCATCTCACCGGTGGCATAAAAGAACGAGGTGAAATAATCCACCCCAAACAGAGCTACAGCCGCCAGCAGACCAATCTGACCTGCGCCGTGAACCGCAGCGCTTTCCTGCTTTTCGCGCGGTGCGGCGCGATAAGCAATGATGACAAAGGCCGCCAGTAACAAAATAGATAAAATTGACATACAAACCTCTTAAATTTCTTCAAACTGGAGCGCCGGGCGTTTTTGCACAGCATCTTACTCCAGGTAAACTTGTCAGGATTGAACCGGCCGGGCAGACCGGTCAAAAGCTGCTTCGAGCATCATCAGATTCGCCAACAAATATTTGCGGGTGGAAGAGCCCATGCGGGTGTCCTGGGCAGCTTTGGCAATCTCATCGCGCACAGCCCGCACAACAAAAGCCGGCACAAACATGATCCGCCCGGCAGGGATAATTTCCACCAGGTGAACTTCCAGCGTCAGGCGCTGATCGTCGAAGTAGGGCAGGCTGACGCTCAGACCGCGGTTGAGTTCATTGTTCTTTACCCGGGTCAGGATCGTGTCGATAATGTCCTGGGTCTGGAAGCGCGCCAGGGCCCGCCCCTGGTTTACCAGCTGACCGAGGATGCCGTAGCGCTTCTGCTGGTAAACCGGATCTACGGTCATATAGGGCGCCAGGCCGGCTGCCATGTGGAGTACAGTCAGGTAGCGCTGCATGCTGGCAAGAATTGCCTCTGCTTCACTTTCCGAACCAACCAGCAAATGACCATCATCATCCAGGGCGACCCACTGCGGCAGAAAGAAGCGCCGGGCAGCCGGGACAAACGGCACCAGAAGTTGACCGCTGTTCTTATCCGGGCGGCCTTCTTCGGCAATTGCATCACCGGCAGCCGTAATCGCCGAGCCTTTTTCTCCAGCCCGTTCAAGCGGGATCGAGGGCGTTTCTTCGCCTTCGGCGGCGGTGTACTGTACGCTGCGCCCGGCGGGCAGCATGGTATGCACCAGGTGCATGACCAGGCTGTAGCGGATCAGGCGGGCGCCGGCAGCGGCCCCTGGCTCTGCCGATTGTTCCAGTTCCAGCAGGCGCTGCTGCAGCACGCTGCGCATATCGCTGCGTTTGAGGCGGTCTATGACCCCGCCCAGAGTTTGGTCGCGCTGGTCGGCCGGCACGGCCGCCGCTTGCCCACCCGCCAGAACAACCTGGTCGGGCAGTTTAAACCGCAGTTGGGTGGACAGATCGAACAGCCCGTTCGCAATACTCGCCGCCTGGGTTTGCAGGAAACGCTGCACAATGCCGGGCTGGGCGTTGAGCAGATCCTGGGCTGCCTGATATTCCTGGCGCAGCTGGCTGGACATTGCATCAGCCGGAGATTTTTGAGTTGAATTTTTTAGCATATTAACACCTTTCCAAAATACCACCTCAAAAGTTCGAAGAAATGGGGTGTTTTGCAGATGAAATCCACAAAAACACCCCAAAGCTCACTTTATTGAACTGGTATGTTCCAATACCTACCAGTGTAGTGGAAAGGTATTAATTCAGTGCAAATAAATGGATGAAGGGCGTTAAAAAAGAATAAAGATGGGGTTGAGGACAGGCTTTTTTAATCAAGCAAAAAACGGTAACCGATCCCGGGCTCGTTGATAATGTATCTGGGGTGTTCCGGATCAACTTCCAGTTTGAGGCGCAGCTGGCGGATATAAACCCGCAGATATTCGACCCGCTCGCTGTTCTCCAGCCCCCAGACGCGCGCCAGGATGGCCTGGTGGCTGAGCACCCGCCCCGCATTGCGGGCCAGGTAGGCCAGCAGCTTAAACTCAGTGGCCGTCAGATGGACTTCCACCCCATTTTGGGTCACCCGATGCTGGGCCAGGTCAATTTGGAGTGCTTCCGAGCCGATCAGCGGGGCGGAAGCTGTACTGCCGGCCTGGGCCGAATGACGCAGAGCCACCCGCAGGCGAGCGATCAGCTCTTCGATCCCGAAGGGTTTGGTCAAATAATCATCAGCGCCCTGATTGAGGGCCAGGACCTTATCCTGCTCACTGTCGCGCACCGAAAGGATAATGATCGGCGTCTGGGTCCATTCACGCAGGCGGCGGCAGACCTCGACGCCATCCATATCCGGCAGGCCGAGATCGAGGATGATAATATCGGGCTGCTGGGCGGCGGCCAGCGCCAGGCCGGTTTCGCCGTTATGCGCCACCAGCACCTGGAAGCGCCTGGCCTGCAGGATGGTGCGCAGCGCCCGCGCAATTTGCGGTTCATCATCAATGACCAGAATTTTGGGTTCAGTATTCATGGGCTGGGTAAATAGGGTTGTTCACCCTGCCAGGTGAGCGGCAGAGTGAGATGGAATGTGAAACCAGAGGGCGAGTTTTCGGCCCAGATCTTGCCGCCGTGCACTTCGACAATCCCATTACAAATCGAAAGCCCCAGCCCAATACCAGATACTTTCTCGGCAGCCGTAATGCGGTAAAACTTATCGAAAATATGTTCCAGATGTTCCTCGGCAACCGGCGGGCCCTGGTTGATAATTCCGAGATGCAGTGCCTGCAGTTCATCCTGAGCCCAGGCCCGCAGGGTGATCAGGCTGTTCTCCGGCGCATATTTGACGCAGTTACTGAGCAAATTGACCAGCACCTGTTCGATGAGGACATAATCGACCGGCAGCAGCGGCAAGTCGGACGAAACGTCCAGCGCCAGACGGTGGGTGGTGATGTGCATGCGCTGCAAGACGCCATCCACAATCTCGCGCAGGCTGTTCCAGCGCTTTTGCAGCTTGAGCGAGCCGGCCTCCAGCCTGGACATGCTGAGCAAATTGCTGACAAGCTGGGTCAGGTGGTCTGTTTCTTCTTCAATGGCCTGGAGCAGCTCTGTCTGAACTGCGCCATCCAGATCATAATCGCCCAGCAGGCTGGAAACAGAGGCCTTGATGGTTGCCAGGGGCGTGCGCAGCTCATGTGAAACCGAGGAAAGCAGGGCCGACTTGAGCCGGTCGCTTTCTGCCAGGGCGCGGGTTTTCTGCTCGCTGGCGGCCACCTGAGCGCGCTCCAGCGCCATCACACCCCGCAGCATAAAGGCCTGAATGGCGCGCTGATCCACCCCGGCCCGGGCGGCAGGGCTTAGCCAGATGCGCACCTCGCCCACCAGTTTTGGGCCGCTTTCCAGCGGAACCAGAAGTGTAGGCGCTGCCGCCAGCGCCTGTCCGGGGAGCAGGTTTTCGGCCAAAGCAATCAGGGCCGATTGGCTTGAAACCGACGAACTATCTTCGAGCGGCTCCAACAAAATTTCAACCTTTCCTGCCTCAAAAGCATGCAGCGTCTGGCTTGCCAGGGCCTGGAGGATCTTTTCGGGGGTATTCAGACCGATCAGAACGTTGTTCAACTCATACAGGCGCAGTGTTTCCTGTTGGTGCGCCTCGGCCACCGACTGGCTGCGCTGCGCCTGACTGATGAGCTGGCTGATGGCGGCCGCCACTGCCAGGAAAATCACCAGGGTAATCAGATCCTGGCTGCGGTGGATTGAGAAGGTGTAATAAGGCTCCAGGAAAAAGTAGTTCAGCGTCATGAACGAAACCAGGGCAGACGAAATCCCCCCGCGCCAGCCCCAGCGCGCCGCGCCAATTCCCACCGGCAGCAAATAGAGCTGCGAGATCATGGCTGTGTTCTCCTCGGAACGCAAGGCAAACAGGATCAGGGTTGCGAGGAGCGTCAGCAAAACAGATGCGCCAATTTCATTCAGCGCCCGATAGCGAACAAGCAGTTTTGAGTACATTGCAATCAATTATACGCCTTCTAAACGGAAAGGGGCGTTTGTCATGATTCTATCGTTTATTTTGGGCATAAAGCGCTCAACCAAACGGCAGAATTAATATTGGGGTATTGACAATACTATATATCACACAGTATAATAGAATTATGAATAAAGAAGAACTCAACATATTAAAAGATAACGTGATGCAGGAAATCCGGCGCGGCGTGTTGGAGCTGGCAGCGCTGAGCGAGTTGAAAGATGAAAAGTACGGCTACTCATTGATCAACAGCCTGGCGGAAAAAGGTCTGACGGTCGACCAGGGCACCCTGTATCCCCTGCTCAGACGGCTGGAAACCCAGGGGCTGCTGAAAAGCGAGTGGAACGTGGAAGGTTCACGACCGCGGCGCTACTACGTTCTCAGCCCGGCCGGGCAGGAGGCGCTGGTGGTCCTGACTGCCGAATGGCACGAGCTGACCAGGGTGATGAACGAGCTGCTAAATAAAGAATAATTGAAGGAGAAATCTCATGGAACTGATTGAACGCTACTTAAGTGAAGTTGGGCGCTATCTGCCGCGCCAGAACCGCAAAGATATTCTGGGCGAGATGCGCTCGGCGCTGGCCGACGCCCTGGAAGACCAGGCTGGAGAAAACCCAACCCGGGAACAGACGATTGAAATGCTGCGGACCTTTGGCGAGCCGCGCAAGGTTGCCGCCCGCTACTATCCCGAAGGCCAATATCTGATTGGCCCCACCCTTTACCCGCTCTTTCGCCTGGTTTCGGGCATTGCCCTGGCGGCGGTGCTGGGAGCCCAGATCATCGCCTGGTTGGTGGCATATTTCTTTGCCGGGCAGGCCATCGATGTCCTCGAAACCTCGGCCGGGTTGGTCAGCAGTCTGCCCTCCACCCTGGGCTGGGTGCTGATTGTGTTTATCATCTTACAGCGCTTCGATGTGCGCCCGGATGAGGACGAAAAGGCCTGGGACCCGGCCAGCCTGCCGGAGGTGGAAGGTCACGACGAAGTCAGCCGCGCCGAGCGAGTGGCAGGGATCATTTTTCAGTCCATCGTGCTGGCGGCGCTGACGCTGTTCTCGGACCGGATTGGATTGTACGTCTTCCCTGGCGGAACCTTCTTTGCCAACCCGATCCTGCCTGGTTTCATCCCCTGGATCAATCTTTCGCTGCTGGTGGCAATTGGACTGGATGTTTACCTGCTCTGGCAGGGGCGCTGGAGCACTGCCAGCCGCCTGGTGCGCCTGGGCGCCAATCTCTTCGGGATTGTTTTGCTGGGGCTCTTAGCCCAGGCTCACATGGATTGGCTGCAGGCCCACAATGCAGGCACATTCTTCAACTCAATGGAAGCTTTTGCCCAAAATATCGAAAGCGGCGGGCAGGCCTTCCTCCAGATCTTCATGGTGCAGATTTTCTGGCTTTCGTTCAGCATCGCCCTGGTTGTAACCGTGATCGAAACTGCGGTATCGATCTTCAAGATGCTGCGCAAGCTGCTGGACCGCTGAGCAACTTAACGAAACAAAAAGCGGGTGATCCTGGCAAAGCCAGGGATCACCCGTTTTTTGTTTTACTGTCAGTTTTTGGGTGTGTTGGCGAAGAGCTTGACCAGGACTTCGCTGGCATCCAAAATGCAGTCTTGCGAAGCATCCAGGGGTATGGCGACCAGAAAAAACGGCCTGGGCGACGCTGCAAGCTCTGGAAGCCCTTCCATAGGCAGGTATTCCCGATAACCCAGGTTGTTGGGCTGATCGAGATAACCATAAATCTGGTAGGTGATTTCACCGAGGGCGATTGTGTTTTTAAGGGTTCCCTGAGGCAATGCCTGGGGGTGTTCTTCCAGGCGGCAGCCAGGGAGTTTCTTATGCTCCAGGAATGCGCCGCCCGCTTCGGTAGTCTTCAACTCCCACAGATCATGCCGATACTGCAAGAAATAGGGTGCTTTTTGTAAAGCGAACTCCTTATAAGCATTGGCATTGCTCAGCAGGGAAATATTGGCGACCACGATCTTTGTTTCGTCGTCATAAAAGCTGAAGGAAAAGACCCCGTCCGGCGCCGGGCCAAATTCAAACCAGCCCGTGATTGGAATATAAGGGCCGCTGAACAGGGCCCGGCGATAAGCCACCCCGCCGCCGCCAATATGATCATAGCGATTGCCGCGAATATCCTTGAGGTACATATTGGCGTTAAACTGATCGGAGGTTTTCGCCACTTTGCTCTGAGGCGATTCGAGCAGCGTCCAGGAAACATAAAAGACCATGTTCCGATTGGGTTTGACCTCAACACTGGTGACGCAAAACTCAACCTGAATAAAAGGGGCTTCGGTTCTGCCTTTGACGCAGCCGCCAGCCAGGTACATACCCGGCATGGTCCGCACGGGCAGCGGCGTGGGAGTTTCGGTAGGGGTGGCGCTGGGTGTAAGGGTGGGGGTAAGCGTGGGCGTATTGGTCAGGGTTGGCGTGGCGCTCGGCACAGGGGTCTGGGTGCTGGTGGCAGATGGCGTCAATGTCTGGGTTGGAGCGGCTGTAGAACTGGCCGGCTGCTCACTGGGGCGAGTGGGCTGGGCGTCCGGCGCCTGGACAACAGCAGCCGGGGCTGGCGAGCCAGGAGCGCAGGCAGCCAGCGAAATGAGGATGATCAGGACAACGAAGTTTTGGAAAATGGTATTTTTTGGCATAATTTCCTCCCGTGCGAGGATTATACCCGATCTCGAATCAGGCGGAGGCCAATTGGGCGGCTGTTTTGGGCACCCGCACCTGGAGGGCAAAGAACAGGCTGGTCAGAGCGATCAGCACGCCCAACAGGAATACATACTGGTAGCCAAACTGATTCCAGATCACCCCGCCCAGGAGGGCAGCGCTAATCGAGAAGACATGGTCGATGGTCACGGCGGCAGTCAGGGCGGGCTGGACATGTCCCGGCTCCAGGGCGGTCTTTTTCATGTAGGTGGCTCGCGCCATCCCCACCGAAAAGATCATTTGATCGACCAGGAAACAGGCGCAAACCACCAGGAAGGCGATCTGTTCCGGGAAGATGAAGCGGGCAAAGCCGTACCCAAAACAAACCAGCACCAGAATCACAGCCTCAGAAGCCAGCACGGTCCGCTCGCCAAAGCGGTCGATCGCCCAGCCCAGAAAGGGCTGAAACAGGATGCCGATGATCCCGCCCAGGGTGAATAAAGTAGCCATGATCTGGGTGGGTTGGTTGAAGACCTGCACCAGCACCCAGGGGGCAAAGGTGATAAAGATCTGTTTACGTGCCCCAGAGATGACAGCCAGGATGTAATACAGGCGGTAGGCGGGCTGCAGGGTGAGAAAGGTTTTGGCGCGCTGGGTTTGTTCGGGCCGCATCGAATAGAGCAGCCCGGCCGCAGCCGCCAGCCCAACCGCCACCAGGACAAAGACAGTCTGGAAGGTGAACCCCAGGTACCTGAAACCAAGCATTACAAAAAAGCTGCCCAGCACCACCGCCAGGTTGCGGAGTGCATTCAACTGCCCCAGGCGGCGGCCATCCTGACCTTCCTGGGCCAGTTCCATACCAATGGTCGTCGCCAGCGGCATAAAAAGATGATTGCCCATACTGTAGATGAACAGCCAGATCATCATCACTCCGTAGCCGGCAGAGGCGAAACCGATCAGCGCAGCGCCAGTCGCACCGAGCAGCATGGCAACCACACCCAGGCGGCGGCTGCAGAGGAACCAGAGCAGGGCCGAAACAAACACCACCAGAAAGCCGGGCAGTTCACGCGGAAACTCCAGAAATGAGCGCTGGAAACCGCTCAAAGAGAAGGTCTCATTGAGATAGTTGTTGAAGGTGGCGTCCATCATACTGAACGCCATCCCCATGGTGAATGCAGCCGCGGCAAAAATTTGCAGCTCACGTGAGGAGCGCCGGAAACGATCGATTATATTCATGGGTTAAGCCTTTTTGGTGCGTTGATTATACCGCCCTAGATGATACGCCGCCAACGCAGTTGAAAGTTGATTTAGCCCCGGGGTATAATTCCTGTATAAACGAGTTAAATGAAAGTGAACCCAATAAACAGAATGCCCGGACGGTTATGCTAAAGCAGGAGCGAGTTGCCCCGATTTTCAAAATAGGCGCGGTGCCCATTGCAGGGGATGCCATTCTGGCTCCGATGCATCATGTTTCAGACTGGCCCTTCCGCTCGCTGTGCAGCCAGCTTGGCTCGGCCATGAGCTATACCGAGCTCGTCAAGGCCGAGTTTATTGTCAGCGCCTTTGAACACATGCAGCCGCGCTTGAAATATGAAGAAGCCGAGCGGCCGATGGTCTTTCAGCTTTATGGCGATGACCCGGACGAACTGCTGGAAGCTGCCCTGCGGGTACAGGAGCTGTCTCCGGACATCATTGACATCAACATGGGCTGCCCGGCCGACAGTGTGGCCAAACTGGGGGCGGGGGTGGGCCTGATGCGCAACCCGCTGAAGGTGGCGCAAATTTTCAGCAAGCTGAGCGCAGCCCTGCACGTGCCGGTAACGGGAAAAATTCGCCTGGGTTGGAAAACCAGCCGCAACTACCTGCTGATCGCCCGGATCATTGAAGAGAACGGCGGCGCCGCCGTGGCCATCCACGGGCGCACGAAAGAACAGCAGTACAGCGGGGAGGCGGACTGGGATGCGGTTGCGGAAGTGAAGCGCACGCTGCAGATTCCGGTTATCGGGAATGGAGATGTCCGGACTGTGGCAGATATTGAACGGATGAAGCGCTATACCGGCTGTGATGCAGTTATGATCGGGCGGGCCGCCGTGGGTAACCCCTGGATCTTTGCCGGCCTTGACCGGGACCAGGTCAGCGCAGAGATGCTGGTGCGGATGATGCGCCAGCACCTGCAGCGCAGCCTGGCATTCTACGGTGAGCGCAAGGGGCTGCTCTTATTCCGCAAGCATGCCCTGCAGTATCTGAAATTTCGGAATATGCCGCGCAGCGTCCGGACAAACATCCTCCAACAGGAAGATGCCGGGAGTTTCCTGGCGCTCCTGGAGGCGTATTATGCTGGGGCGGCGGACTAGTCCCAAGCCTGTTTTTGGTGTTTTATGGGTGCTATAAAACACAAAAAAACTCTTTGACTATTTTGATATAATAAACCAGTCTTTGCGCTGGATATCACAAACTGGAGAAAGGCAAAATTCAATGCGCGTTCTGGCAGTCGCCCTTTCCAAAGGCGGGGTGGGCAAAACCACCACAGCGGTAAACCTGGCACACGCCCTGGCCCGCAGCGGGCAGCGGGTGTTGTTGATCGACGCCGACACCCAGGGACAATCCGGGCGCGCCCTGGGGGTGCAAACGGCGGTTGGCCTGGCCGAACTGGTGGCTGGCGAAGCCAGCCCGGCCCAGGCGGTGCAGCTTGCCCGCCCCAATTTGAGCGTGCTGCAGGGCGGGCGGTCGCTGGTGGGGTTGAAGCAAGTCATCGCCCGCAAAGAATTTGGCGGCGAGCGCACGCTGAGCGAGGCGCTGCAGCCCTATGACGAGCAGTATGACTTTGTCTTGATCGATACGGCCCCCGGCTGGGACGCACTGACGGTCAATGTCTTGTTTTATGCCCGCGAAATTTTGGCCCCGGTCTCACTGGAAGTGATGACCCTGCAGGGGCTGATGGACTTCCAGAAGAGCCTGGCGGCGATCCAGCGCTACCACCCGCAGCTGACGCTGCGCTATGTGGTGCCGACCTTTTACGACCGGCGCGTACGCAAATCGGAAGAGATCCACCAGCAGTTGAGCCATTATTTTGGCGCCCAGTTGTGCGCACCGGTGCGCTATAACGTGCGCCTGTCAGAAAGCCCAGGTTATGGGCAGACCATCTTTGAATATGCGCCAGGATCAACCGGCGCAGTCGATTATCAGGCATTGGCAGAAAGGGTGCTGCAAGCATGAGCCAGCGCAAACAAACTCCCGATATTTTGGCCGAGATTCTGAGCGTTGATAACGCTGTCCCGCTCCAACCTGCGCCGCCGGCAGTTCCACTTCCGCCGCCTGCACCGCAAACAGCCCGGCGCAAAGCCAGCCCCAAAGCGGCGGCTCGTCCGGCCCCGGCCCGTGAGCCGGCGGTTCAGACTGAACCTGCCAGCCCATTATACGAATATCTGTGTGTCTCATTCCAACGGCACCACACCTGGAAAGCGCGCTATGTGAACGGCGCCGAGCTGGCCCACTGGATGCTTGGCCCCGAACTGCATGACTTTGTGAACCAGATGGGGGATGACGGCTGGGAATTGTGCGCCGCCAGCGCCGGTGAAACGCTTTACGGCCCGAATGATACCCGCCAATTGTTTTTCAAGCGCACGCAGGCGGAATAATTCTTATTGGCGAAAGTATTGTCAAAGGGGAGCGTATTTGCAACCCGATATCCCCTCCTGGTCAAGGAGGGCCATAAGTTCAGCATGGATGATAGTTATGTTTTCAAAACCCCGTATTCTAACTAGTGGTTTTTGTTTGCGCATAAACTCTTCATTCATAACCAGTTTCTCCAAGTGCTCAATAAGACGCCCGCGATGATCTTCGTAACGAATTACACTTTGTGTCAGATCAATTACATCTTCAATCTCAAGAAGCCTGAATACTTGATAGCCAACTTGTAGCGGTCTCCCGGATTTCTTCCCTACTATTTCAGCCGGGAACAACTCATAAACAACTCCGGCTCTCTCAAAAATAGATATCATCCGACTAGAATACAAATCAAATAGTGTGGCATTCCAATAATTATCAGGCATAGGACCATCTTCTGCTATAGTAAAGCGCACATCAGGCATCGAAATTGAAAGTGGAGTTCCATACCACCATTCCGACTGGATTTGTAGATGTTCACCAGAATAATTCTGAATTTCAGCATTGATTACTTCGCCGTTCCAAGTTATGCTTTTTCGCAAAAAACGATAATACAACATCTTTTTCATGACTTATTCATATCGCTAAAGAACCTGTTTCTTCTGGGTAATTGGCAATGGTATTGCCATGTTTGCCAGGATTGTGTAGGCAAATGTATTAATGTCGCCTGACTCGATTGTTTAAAAACCAATCTGTTGTTATGATTGAAATGGGAGGAACGAAAAAATGGACGAGACACGTAAAAAGATCCAGGTAGCAATTCTTGAGGACCACCAAAGCATCATCGATGGTTATGTCTTTCGATTAAGTCAAAAGCCTGAAATTGTAATCGTTGATTACATCAATTATGGTGAAGGGCTGGTCCAAATGCTGGATAAACATCAAATCGACCTTCTAATATTGGATGTTCATGTACCAACGTCATCCGAGAATAGAAACCCTTACCCGATTATATACACCATCCCGCAACTTCTGCAACAATATCCAAAACTAAATATTCTTGTTATCTCTATGCATGACCAAGCCACCCTCATCAATGCCGTGATGGATGCGGGCGCAAGTGGTTTCATTCTAAAAGACGATATTTTCACCATACAAAAACTAGGCGAAGTTGTAAAAATTATTACAGAAGGAGGGATCTTTCTCAGCCAGCGGGCGTACCAACAATTATATAAAAAAATACCCAAAGAAGAAACTCCCACACCACGGCAATTAGAAATGCTCTCTTTGTGCGCAGCATATCCTAATGCCACCACTGCCGAATTAGCTCATAAATTGCAAATCGCCAACTCAACCGCGCTCAATCTGTTATCGGGAATTTATGTTCGTCTGAAAGTTCAGACTCGGACCGCTGCGATCCTCGAAGCTCAGCGACTGGGATTACTGCCATTCATTGATAGGACCACTGAAATCTAATAATTAGCGTCAGCTGAATGTATAAGTGATTTTGGCTCCTCCACGCCAATCGAGGCCATCAACCGAATTACAGGATTTATGACATCTCCCAATAGAGCCTGCAAAGGTTTTGCCGTATTTAACTCTAAATTTGAAATGAGCGCCAGCGCAGTTTGATACCGTTGGATGATTTGATGGATGCAATAGCTCACTGCTCCGCAACGAATGAGTATTCCTTGCGCTTCAGATAACGCCCCAGGTTCTGAAATTCTTTCCCGCAGATAACGAAAATAATCCTTTTCTGGATGATCAACAGTCTGCGCAAATAAGATTGGTAAGGGGGAGCGCCCTAATATCCAATCGGGATTGGCGGGAACTGCCATGACATCGTTCAAATCATCATGGATTTGGATAAGCTCTCCATAGATATGACCGAATTCCTTGAATTTCTCCGAGGTCTCGATTGATACACCACTTATCAAAGCTCCGATCTGCAACCCGGTCCCGAAGAAAGGGGCACTTTTGGTTCGTATCAACTCCCAGTATGCATCTTCTGAGTTAGGATTTTGAACATCTAAATACTGGCCAAAGGCTGTTTTAAGAATCATCTGGTTGATACTTTGAAGCGCAGCTAATTTTACGTTAATGGCAAGATTGCTTTGAACGAGCGCATCAATTCCGGCAGCCTGAAATGCGACAGCCAGGTTTGCTGCAGATGCTTCTCCAATTCTGTTATATGCTCCGCGAGGGTCAGCGTCCAACATATCATCGATCAAAATAATGCTGATCTGCATACAAGCAATTGCAGCTATCCCGGGAACCAGTGGTTCATATCTCCCACCAATTGCTTCACATGCTAAAACGGGGAGTTGCCAGTCTCTAGGTTTCTTTTTTGTGATTATTTCAAGTGTTGTCCTCATGTCTGGCCATGAATTGACAATTGGTAAATCCATTAGATATCGAAAAACTGATGTGTAGAATTCCATTTCACACTCCTCAACAACTGACCGGGATTGCTCCCGGCCAGCTGCTCTTCTTTATTGTTCGTTCTCGGGCTGATACCAGGGTTCCCATGAGGGAGCCCCATCCAGTGTTTTCAATTTCTCCATGCCTACTTGTGTTAACTTGATCAAGGCAAGTATATATGGATTTAATCCATCCTGTTCTTGTTGAAGCATTAAATGAAATGCTTGTATGTCAGTCATATCAGTCATCCTTTATTGGTAGAATATAATATGGTTATGTTTTTTAATTTTGGTTCAGAATGAATGTGTTTGGTAAAATAAAAACCTCCTTTCGAATAAATGAATTCCAGCAGATCAATTTTTTGGAAAGATCCTCCGAGGGCATAAGCTTAAGAGTTTTGCATGCTTATCAAATTGACTCGCCTCTTTCCTGGCGGTAGTGCAACGAAATCCATAAGTTCCTTATCGACATTTGCTGATGCGAGCCCTCTTCAGTTAGGAGTTCTTGAAGAGCAATAAATTTACGATCAACTGGAAATCTCGGTATTTATCAACTCAATCTCAAAATTTCCCCCATAGCTTCTAAAAAGAGTTCTAATATGAATCGCCATTTCCACGACAACCGTCTTATCGAGTTAATTCTGCCCTGGCCAGTGTTGGTGTTGTTAATTCTGTTCTCGTATGCCAAATTTGTAATAACACCCTTCATTGGATTTGATTTTTCTATGGCGAAAATCACGGAAATTTATGCCCCTACTTCAACGAATAGTCTCCAGGTCGGTGATCAAATTCTGCAATTTGGAGAAATTGAAATGTCTGAATTCAATGTCGATTTTCAAAAGGTGTTAGCTGAAAATCTAGACTCCGGGAAAACAGTACCAATTCTCATCACCAGAGGTGAACAGATTATCAGGGTGGATTGGGTGATTCCAGGGCCAGACCAAAAGCAATTGGTGCAGCGGATCAATGGAATCTGGTGGTTATCTTATGTATTTTGGATGGCTGGAACAGCAACCCTTCTCTTTATCAGACCAAGAGACAATCGATGGAAGTTATTGATCGCCTTCAACTATCTGACAGCTATTTGGTTAGGCGCCGGAAGTGGCCCATCCCACTGGCACATCTGGAATAGTGGACTTATCCTAAACTCCACATTGTGGCTTTGTCTTCCAGTGTACCTACATCTCCACTGGGAATTTCCAAAACCCTTTATGAAAATTCCTCGGGCAATCTGGATCGTTCTTTACATATTGAGTATTTCCTTTGCCGTAGGTCAATGGTTTCAGTTGCTCCCCCAAAATGCTTTTTATGTTGGCTTTGTAATAGCAGTTCTCGGGAGTGTGGTCTTATTGGTGTTGCATGGGATCGTTCAAAAACAAAACAGAAAGGATATTGGTTTTTTAGGATCGGCGGTCGCCCTAACAATGCTGCCGTCTGTTGGCGTCGCCTTGGTGTCGGCTTTAGGAATCACTCCGCCCAGCTTCATAACCGGAGGGGCATTCCTGGCACTTCCCGCCTTACCAGGTGCATATTTTTTGGTAATTTACAGAAGACAATTTCAACTAATTGAAAAACGGATCAGACGGTTGACCAGGATATATCTGGTAATTGTCCTGGGGGGAATTGCAATCATGTTGCTATTGACTTTATCTGATATGAAGGGGACGCTGAGTAACTCAACAATTATTACGGGAATAGGCGTTTCCCTGATGTCAATTGTTAGCGCGATTACTGGTTTTTCACCTTTTCTGGCACTTCCTGCATTATTGGGAGAGAAAATTTCAATTGGTCACGATATAAGCGAGGTAGAAATCCGGGCGAACCGTATTCTGGCCCTCTTTTTATTTATTATTTTGATGATTGGCATTCTCGCCGCAGGGGTAACTACCGCAAATTTTCTGTTTCAGTTTCCAGGCGATTCCATTGTGCTTGCGGTGGGGGCTTCTTTGATCGCCTGTTTGATCACCGCAATTGGTTTTGCGCCCTTTCAAAGTATTGTGGATCGGGTTATTTTTGGTGTTACGCTCCCCTTCGAAGATATATTGATACAATATTCACACCGGATCACAACAAGTCTGGATTCAAAGAGGTTGGTCACCCTCTTAAAGAATGAACTACTACCCAGCTTACTAATTCGGCAATCAGTCCTGCTTCAGATTGATTCCGGGACTGTAAAACCATTTCTAGTTTTGGGTATTGACGAACCGCGGATTCCGGCAGTTTCAGATATATCTAATCTTCAGAATTGTGCTAACAGGTTCCTTTTTTCTCCAGAGACAAGCATACAAGATTATCCATGGATCCGGCTTGTAATCCCGCTTAAGGTTGATGAAGATTATGTGGGGTTCTGGCTGTTTGGCAGACGAGACCCGGATGACTACTACTCTCAGCCTGAAGTCAAACTTCTGAACTCACTTGTAAACCAGACAGCGATTGCATTGACGAATATTGAACAAGCAAAAAGGTTGCACACCTTCTATCAATCCAATATTGATTGGCACGAAGAGGAACGAAAAGTTCTGGCACGCGAACTTCATGATGAGGTTCTGGGGCAAATGGCGTCACTATCAATGTCTGCAGCACCTCCAGATTCCCCCGAATTTCTCGAACATTTTTCTCGGGTTACGAACAGCATCAGGCAGATGATCACATTACTCAGGCCTGCCATGTTGGAGTATGGCTTGTGGACAGCACTTGATGAATTCATTGACGGAATAAATGAGAAGACTGCCAATCAGGCAACCTTACGCTTGGAACTGCCAAAATCACACCTCCGTTATGACACCAAAATTGAGGAGCATCTCTACCGGATCGTACAACAGGCGTGTGAAAATGCGCTACGCCATGCTAATGCAGATACTATTATCGTTTATGGAAACCTTGAACAAAACCGTGTCAATTTAGTTGTGGAAGACAATGGCATTGGATTGAAATTCGATCACTTGGATATAAGCGATTTATTGGCTAGAAGGCATTTTGGGTTAGCAGGAATGTCAGAGCGAGCCGCTTTGATCGGAGGAAATTTGAATATTGCCCCAGGACCTGAGAAAGGAACAAGAGTGATCATATATTGGGATTCCGAATGAGCTTGCATTGATTGTTGACATGGTACAGGATTAGTAAACCGCATGTCCGGAAATTCTCAAAAGAAATAATTTTTGTTATATTCGATTATTAATGAGGGTCGTCGAATTATACATGTGACATAATTCTACACCCTGTCGGGGACGGCTGGTAAGGGTTTTTCCCTCTGGAAGGCCGCTTTGGGCGATCAGACCCTCGTTTTTTTACGAGAGTCTGTTTTTTTACTCCCCTGATTTCCCTGCGCTTACCCTGTAAGCGGGTATCGCAGAATCTCAAGCACCGACCAGGGATGGTCGGTCAAACCGGCAGCCATTGCCGGGGGGCGGGGGTGCTGTTTGCGCAGCCTGCAGCGCGGGGAGAGCTCGAAAACCACTAACCGAGAAAGTTACCGCATTGGTCTTTATGGCATGATGATCTTACTAGTAAGACGAAAGGAACGATTATTGATGGATATTCTTGCCACCACCCGGATGTCCTCAAAAGGACAAATTGTGATTCCCGAATCTATTCGCAAGCGCCTCAACCTGAAAGAAGGCACCCAATTCATCGTGGTTGGCGAAGGGGATGTTGTCATCTTGAAAGCAATTACCCCACCCAGCATGCACTCTTTTGATACTTTGATCGAACAGGCCCGCCTACAAGCAGCAGAATCTGGTTTGGAAGGTGCTGATATTACCAATGCTATTAAGAAGGCGCGAGCAAAAACGTGAAAGTTGTTCTGGACACCAATGTGTTTGTTTCCGGCGTTTTCTTCAGCGTCTTGGTGAAATCCTGACAGAGGAGCGCCGCAACTTCATCCAACTAACCCTGCACACCAGCAAAGATAAGGATGACAAAGGCGCGTACCAGCCTTCGCTCTGGTTCACCGTCAAGGCGTTATCTCGTGATGGCGATGAGCCCCTGGTGAACAAGTTGGCTGCGATCACCAAAGGAAATCTTCTGCTATCCCTCAGACTGGAATATCATGAAATATTTTTACTTCTTGATTGATCCGGTCGCTCATGGTTTTTTCAGCAACTTCAAGATCATAACGAACCTGTAAGCGCATCCAGACGGCGGCACTGGTGCCAAAATAACGTCCAAAACGCATTGCAGTATCCACCGTGATAGCGCGCTGACCACGCACAATTTGACTGATCCGCAGCGGGGCGACGCCAATATCATGTGCTAAACGGTATTGACTCAATCCAAGCGGTTTCATAAAATCCTCAAGCAAAATTTCGCCTGGGTGTATCGGAGATAAAGTTTCGTCCATCATTTTTACCTCATCCATGGTAGTCCACGATCTCAGCATTGCTCGCTTTATCATCGGTCCAATCAAAACAAATCCGCCACTGGTCATTAATGCGAATACTGTATTGACCCGCTCGATCGCCTTTGAGCTTTTCGAGCCTGTTGCCAGGTGGAGCCAGTAAATCTTGTAAGTCTTCTGCGTCATCCAAATAAATCAATTTGCGACGAGCAGTACGTTGAATATCTTTTGGTAACTTGTTCGAAATTTGACCAAGATAAATCTCCTTGGTTTCGTCATTGGCAAAAGATAATATCACACAACAATAATATCACGAAACGATAGCAATATCAGGTAAAATTAATGTTGCTATTGTATTGCACCTCCCCCTCATCTGTGGTAAAATTTTCCCGCTTGAAAGATGAACATCTTCAAGCGGTTTTGTGTCAGGGGAGGTGCCAGAGTGGCTGATCGGGCTCGCCTGCTAAGTGAGTGTCGGATATAAAGTCCGACCCGGGGTTCGAATCCCCGCCTCTCCGCTGAGATTTACCAGACAACCCTGCTGAAACAGCAGGGTTGTTCATTTAATCGCTAATGAGACCTATGCGTCCAATCCATTCAAAATGACTCGAAGTCCATCCCGTGAAGATCAGGAGTTTCATGATGCGTATAGCGGTTTTGGCGGATATTCATGGAAATTTGCCAGCTTTTGAGGCAGCCTTGAAAGATGTATCTCAGCAAAAGGTGGATCAAATTATCCTTGCAGGAGACATCGTCAATGGATCGCCCGATTCCAAGGCTTGCTGGACTCTGGCGTTGTCTTTAGGTTGCCCGATCTTGCGTGGCAACCATGAGCGTTACGCAGCCCACTTTGGGACACCAAAAGCATCTCCACTATGGTCTATGGAACAATTTGCCCCGCTGCAGTGGACCGTTGAACAGTTTTCCGAACAAGATCGGCAGTGCATGGAACAACTCCCATTAGGTTTACGGTTGCCTGAAGCCCCCAACCTTTTTATGGTTCATGCAACCGAGCGAGATGATCATGATGGGATCGCTTCCCACACGCCAGAACATGTATTACAAGAAATGTTTCCAACGACACAGGAGCGGTACATTATTCGAGCTCATGACCACTGTGGACAGGTGCGTCTCTGGAAAAAAGGTTTTCTTGTTACAATCGGCTCAGTTGGCTTACCACTGGATGGCAACGCTACTGCGCAATACCTTCTCCTTGATCAAGAGAAAGATGGGTGGAATATTCAACATCAATCTGTGCCCTATCCTATAGAGGCTGTGATCAGCCGTTTTTATGATACAGGTTATCTTTCCTCCGTGGGACCGATGGGACGCCTGTTTTTTCGACAGGTGGTAACCGCTTCTCATCAGATCACTCCTTTCTTACGACTTTATGCGCAGTGGTCGAAACAAGGGGATATTTCATTTTCGAAGGCAGTGGAACGATTTTTGAGCCTATAAATTGGGTTGAAAGTCGCTGCGGCTTATCTGCCGCTCGTTTTGCGCCGGATCAAGCTTTGCGCTGAAACAGCATCTTCGCCGCGGTCTGGGTCAGATCGCTCAGCTGGCGCGCCCAGCGCGACAAATAAAACCACGGTAATTTTAATTTATCTTGCGAGCGAAACTCGAGCAGCACAAACTCGGGTTTCGGGAACACTACCCCCCACAAAAACCGCAGCCTTCCTGGCCAATCCAATTCCAGCAGCAGCGTAATCGCCTGCGCAGAGCGGGTATCGGGCAGCCTGAGCCGGCCTTCTTCTAATTGGCTCAGTCTCGCTTCCAGGGGTTCATTAAGCGCCTGGAGCAAACCAACCGGCGGCGTGATTGCAAACACTTCCCCAACCTGTTTAATCGTCTTCAACAGCGCATATTCCCACTTCAAATTCCTGGCTGCAGCCAATACCTCTACCCAATTGAGCTCTGCTGGCTGGTCTAAAAGCAGGGCCAAATCATACAGCCAGATCAGCCGCAGCTGCTGCCCGTTGTGATGCGTGATAAGATGTGCAGGCAGATACAGCAAATTCGCCTGCCGGTTCAACACAACTGCCTGCCTGAAATCTGGCGAGTAGGGTTCCACCTGCTGCCAAAACCAGCGCATATCCTCTGCCAAATTTTCTTCACGGCCATAAATCAAGCGCCAATGCAGTTCTACTGGAAATTGCATACCGTTATTGGGCAAAAATTGGATATGGTGCGGGGCAGCCTCGGCCGGCCCTGGCGAAAACTGTTCATAGCGGCTTTGCTGGTAGTCAAGCCGTTCAAGCACGGCGCTCGCTTTTGGCAGATCTTCCTCGTGCACCAGTAAATCAATATCCGACATCGGTCTTAAATGGGCCGCCGGGTAAACATGCTTCCCCAGCGCAGAACCTTTCATAACGACCACCGGAATTGCCTCTTTGTCAAATTCCTTTAACAGCCTGGTCAGGGTCTCTTGAAAAATTACAGAACGAGCCAGTTCGCGATAATTGCTCTTCTGCAGAAACTCCCAAACATCTCCGGGAATCAGAGTGTGCCTGGTCTTTAAGCTGCGATAAACCAGCGGCGCCACACCGTTGGCGCCAACAGTCTTTACAAATTCTCCCCACTCCTCCTGCCCAAAATTTTCAAATATCTGTGGCTGCACACTGCCAGCCAAACATTGGCTAATGGCTTTGTAGACCAGATTAATATGCAGATCGGAGTTTTGCGAAAAGGTCATTTTATTGTTGAATACTTTCAAACGAACAGGGTGTGTTATCGAATAAGGTCTTTGGCCGCCACATCATGGGCGCTTTGCCGCCAGCGGGCTTTTCGATCCTGAATGACAGGGCCGGGTGGCGTTATTCTCGTTGACGGTCAGCAGTATAGTATACACACATTTTGTTTAAATCAATAATATTTGCCACCGGTTCGGGGTTTTGGGGTGTTATAATCAATTTTTGAGATTCAGGCGACGACTAAGGAGTCAGGGTTTTCGGATGGATAATAGACTGGCGTTTTATAAGAGTACTGTTGAGAAATGGATTACCGATAAAGAGAAAAAAATACTGATTGTCGCGGGTGGGGATCGCGATTTCATCGTTTTTCGCGAGCTGGGCTTTACAAACGTCACAATATCCAATTTAGATCCCAGAATGAGTGTAGAAGATTATCTGCCTTATCCCTGGGTTTATCAGGATGCTGAAAATCTCACATTCCCGGACAACTCTTATGATATTGTTGTAATTCATGCAGCGCTCCACCACTGCTATTCACCGCACCGGGCTTTGCTGTCGTTGTACCGGGTTGCGCGCGAGGGGGTTCTTTTTATTGAGTCGCGCGACAGTATCATGATGCAGTTTCTCGTCAAGTTTGGTTTCACGATCGATTACGAACACAATGCCGTTGTCGCCAATGATTTTATCTATGGCGGGGTGGAAAATTCTGCCATTCCCAACTACGTGTACCGCTGGACGGAACGCGAAGTTGAAAAAACCATCCTTTGTTACAACCCACTGGCGCCCCACCGTTTTCGTTTTCTGTATGGCAACGACATGCCCCGAATTTTGGATATGCGTCAGAATGCCTCGTTCAAACGCTTTTTGATCAGGGCGATGAAGTCGTTTTATTTGATTTTTATTTTACTCTTCCCAAAACAACAGAATTTGTTTGCCTGTTATATTGAAAAGCCGGATGTATTTAAGAATCATTTCGAATGGCTGGAATACAAAGACGGCAAGTGGGGTTTTAACAAGAAGTGGGCAAAAGCAAACTTCAACAATATGGATGGGATTGATTGAGCATGTCAAAGAAAGTCCAGCATATATTGTTTAGCGCGCCCAATGCCAGCGGTTTTGGCGGGATAGCAGTGGTCAAGAATATTATTATGGCTGCCTGCCAGCTTTATCCTGACTGGAAATTTTCTGCGATCCTGCCGGTCGATACCCGTTATGACAGTTTAAAAAATATCCCCAACTTAAATATTCATTGGACTTCCCCATATTTTCTCCGCTACCTGGCTCTGTTTTATGAATTTTTTGTGGAAGTTCCGAATATCATCAAAAAAATCAAACCGGATATTTGTTTTTCTTTGGGTGATATTGGACCGCTCTCGATAAAGATCCCCCATTTTGTGCTGATGCACAACCCCTTGATCAATTATTACAAAACGGAACATTATCAAAAGCACATCCTGCCCCCTTTTGATCTGGCAAACAAATATAAATTCGCATACAACTTTTGGCACTTTCAGCAGATGGTTCCTGATATTGCGACCGCGTTTGTGCAAACTCCGGTAATGGCAGAGGTAACCTGCCAGGCCTTTGGAATGCCGCCCGAAAAAGTAATCTCTGTCCCGATGGCGCCGCCAGATTATGTCATTTCCGGGCTGGATACTTACGAACCTTTTGCGCCGATTGCATCCCACCCGGCAAAACTCAAATTGTTAGTCCTTTCCAATATCGTGCCCTACAAAAACCACGGCATCCTGCCAGATGTGTGCCAGGTATTGAAAGAAAGAGGACTGGAGAATTCAGTCCACATTTTTTATACAGCCAGCGCCAGCCATGGCATGGGTGTAAACAATTTGCTGGCCCGGCTTGCACCTTATGCCAGCCAGTGTACAAACCTGGGCTATATTTCGGGGAGCCTGGTGCCCGGGGCGATTAAATCCTCATCGGCTTTGTTATTACCCACTTTGCTGGAGTCGTTTGGTCTGCCTTATGTGGAGGGTTTGTATTTGGGTAAGCCAATTCTGACTGCCAATCTGGACTTTGCAAGGTGGATGTGCGGCAAGGGCGCCCTGTATTTTGATCCATTCTCCGCCAACGACATCGTCGATGTCATTGAAAAATTGGCCGGATTTTCGCAAGCTGAACTCGACACCCTCATCCAACTGGGAACAGAGCACCTGCAAGTCTTTCCCAAAAACTGGACAGAGGTTGTGAAGAAATATTTTTACTGTATTGAAGCTGTTTTACAAAAATCAGGCCCAGGCGTAAAATCCTAAAAAAGGTTTCCCCTGAACCTGAACTCCGCTCGATACACATCCGATGCATAAGTGGAGCGCGAATAGCTTTGACAAAGATGAGGTAAATAATGAAGAAAGTCTACCTGACCAATATCACCGCCGACTTGGATAACATCAAGGCGGCATTTGAAGCCTCTTACCAATACCTTGGTCTGAAAATCAGCCCAGGTGATCGTTTGGTAATTAAGCCTAACCTGACCTGTGATTATTATGTCCCAGGTCTGGTGGTGAGCCCACAGGTTACCGAAGGGTTCATTCAGTTTCTGTGTGACCATGGCGCAAAAGTTCTCTTTGTGGAAGGCGATGGAGGAAATTATGCGTACTCCATGGAAAAAGCATACACCAATCTGGGTTATGCCGGGTACCGTCAGCGCTATGGAATTCAATATGCCAATGTCTGCGTGCTGCCCAAAAAGGATTTCGAAACCCAGGTTGCCGGCCGCACAGTGAAGCTGCCCGCACCTGCATTTTTGCAGGAGCACGATTACGACAAATTTATCAGCTTTGCGGTGTTTAAAACCCATGTTCACACCAAGGTTACCCTGGGTTATAAAAATTTGTGGGGGCTGATACCCGATACGATGCGGATGTATTACCATAAATTTTTGGACTGGGGCATTGTCGGTCTGGCCAAGGTGCTCAAACCGGACTGGACGATAATCGACGGTTTTATCTCCCTGGACCGTGAGGGACCCATCAATGGGGTTCCGGTTCAGACCAACCGGATATTGGTGGCCAATGACAGCGGCGCCGGCGAAGATACAGCCTGCAGGGTCATGAAAATCAACCCGGATTCGGTCAGGCATCTGCGTTTTGCGAAACAAGAGGGCCTGATCCCGGCGCTTTCGGAGATCGAGACCAACGTTCCCGTTTCCGAATTTCAAACCCACCAGTTCCAGGTTGAGCGCCCGTTCTTTGCCCGCCTGTCCTGGCGCCTGGCGCAGTTTCCGGAACTACAAAAATTGGTCTATCAAAGCCCCGTCTCGCCGTTCATTTACTCCATCGTAAATTCGCTGCGCAAAGGCCACATGCAGGTTGGGCAGCGGAATCGGAGTTATGACGATATTGTCCAAAGACAACCAGAGGCCGTAACCCTTTGGGAGTAAAAGAGCGAGCGATGGATAAACCCAAAATTGTCTTTCTTAACCAGTACGCCGGGCCGCTTTTTCGGGAATTGACCGAGGATCTGGTAACCGAATTTGGGATTGGGCACCTCTATACCGGGCATGTACATGAAATTAATCAAACCTATGATGCCAGATTAAAGATCATCCCCTGTCCAGACCAGGAAACAAGCAGCGGTTTCAGCCGGATTTTTTCATGGTTCAAATATGTTTTGGTGGTTTTGCCAAAACTTTTCACAAAATCACCCATGCTGTTCATTGTTTCCAACCCCCCGATCATTCCGTGGGTGGGTTTCGTGCTAAAGTGGCTGACAAAACAGCGCTATGTGATCCTGATTTACGATTTATACCCGGAAATGTTAATTCGCTTTGCGGGTTTAAAGGTTAATGGGATCGTGGCCAATATTTGGCGCAAGCTTAACCAACTTGCATTTGAAAACGCAGATGCCGTGCTGACCATCGGTGATTATATGGCACGCCAGGCTGAGACCATGTTTGACCCCGCCCGGACGAAGCTGGGGAGAACCGCGGTGATCCCGACCTGGGCAGATACGAATCTGATCAAACCTTTGGCCAAAGAAGAGAATTGGTTTGCAAAGCAGCATCAGCAAGTAGAAAAAATGACGGTATTGTATGCCGGGACGCTGGGATTGAAACACAATGTCACAGCTATGGTTCATGCGGCCCCAGCTTTGCGCCATCTGACGGATGTTCACCTGCTGTTTATCGGCCGGGGAGCGCGCTATGAGTACATTAAAGAATTTATCGCCTCGAACGAGCTGCAGAATGTGACCCTGTTACCCTTTCAGGAAGAAAAGGTCATGCCGTATTCATTGACAACCGGTGATGTTGCCGTCATTGCGGTGGACCGCGGCGGTGAAGGTGTCTATGTGCCAGGCAAAACCACCTACTACATGGCTGCCGGGGCGGCTCTTTTGGTGTTGAGCGCCAGCAAGAACGAAGTCACCGATTGGGTTGAAAAGTTTCAATGCGGCATCGTCGTGGACCCTGATGACGTGGATGGCTTTGTCAGGGCGGTTGAACGTTTCAACCATGATCGGGAATTCCTGGCTCTTTGCAAACAGAATTCACGCGCCGCTGCACTAAAATACTTCGACCGAAAAGTTTGTTCAGCCCAATTCATCGACATCTTGAAAGAAATTGGGCTTGAATAGCTTTATTTGATTTCCAACCACTATGAGGAAATCATGATCAGAATAATTGTGGATCCGATCCAATCTTGATAAGGAGAAAACCAATATGTCACACAAAAAAATTGTAGTCCTCGGCGCCGGGAATTTTGCTCGGGAAACAATGGATGTACTTAAAGCGATTAACCAGCAGCAGCATCAATTTGATGTGCTTGGATATTTGGATGATAACCCAGAAAAACATGGAAAGCTCTTAAATGGCTGGCCGATTTTGGGAGGAATTGATTGGCTCGGCCAGGGTAACAAGCAGGAAATTTTCTCGGTGTGCGGAATTGGCGAACCCCATATTCGGCGCAAAGTAATCGAAAAAGCGCTTGGCTTTAATGCCAAATTCTGTAACGTCATTCACCCCAACGCTCTCCTGACAGAGTTTGTCGAGCTGGGGGAAGGGATCGTAATTACTGCCGGGTGTATCTTAACTTGCAATATCAAAATCGGTAATCACGTTCATCTAAATCTGGCGACGACAGTTGGGCACGATGTGGTTATGGGCGATTTTTCAACCACAGCTCCAGGTGTCCACATTTCTGGCAATGTCAACATCGGCGAAGGCACCTACTTTGGAACCGGCGCTGTGACCGTTGAAAAATTGACGATTGGGGAGTGGAGCATCATTGGCGCAGGCGCTGTCGTGGCAAATCATTTGCCCGCAAATGTCACAGCCGTGGGTGTGCCGGCACGCGCAATCAAAGTTCGTGAAGCGGGCTGGCAAATCGTTTAAAGTTACCTGAACTGTTCAAACCCCTTTGGATTTGAGATCCAGCAGACCAAGGAGCTGAGCATGGCAGCCGTCCGAGAAGATCCCAGACCGGACAAATTTCATTGGGCGAAGCGTGTTGCCCGGAGAGATATTCAAAGGCTCTACGAGAGTGACGAGCGCGGCCTGCTGGATGACGAACTGCTGGATTCAGTTCATTATGCCATTCATGCCCGCGTTCGGGATATGTTTGAAGTTCGAGAGGCTCAGACCTTTGGGCGGGTAAAATGCCGCAGCTGCGGCACGCCCGTACCCCAGCCGTATCAAATGGGCTCGCAGAGCAAAAATAACGGGCTGCAATGCGAACGGTGCGGCTGGCAAACCACCTGCGGCGAATTTTATGCCAGTTATACCGGAAAAAGCCTGCTGCCGGGCTCTGTGGCGCATATCTTCGAGGCCTATCTGGAACGCTTTGCCGCCGCCGAAACGCCGGCGCAAAAACTGCTGCTGATTGATTGGCTGATCCACCAGTTCCATGTGAACCAGGGCGTGGCGCGCATGCCGGTTGGCGAGAATGTCATCCAGGGGACAACGGATCAGGTGCGGGAGTTGATTGAAGCATTGGCCTCTGGCACCGGCAGCACCCAGGGATTATCCTCTCTGGAGGAATGGCAGGCGGTCTACTACAACCCGATCCGGCTGTTCAAACAAGCCCACTCACACAGCGAGGTACAGCAGATCGCGGCCCGGCTTGGCATTCAGGGCCGGCGCCAGATGTCAGAGGATGAACTCATCCCCGAAATATTACGCCTGGCTCCGCATTTGGCTTTATCCGCTGATGAAGACCCACACCCAGGATAAAAGGAGAAAACTGACGATGCTGAACTCCCCCTCCCCAACGCCTGCTGTTCCAGCCTTGCGGCCGGCAAGCCGGTGGTGGCAAGGATTGCGTCTGGTTCCTTTGGGCAGCATGCTGCTGGCTGTATCTGTGCTGCTGGCTGCATTTAGCCTGGGGGGCATGCCGAAAATTGCGGCCTGGTACCTGGTCGAACTCATCCCGCCGGCACTCGGCCTGGTTTCGCTGATTGTGACCGGCTTGTATGGCTGGCGCAAACGCAAATTCAACCGGCTGATGGCGCTGACGCTTGGTATGGCCTTACTTTCACTGCTGCCCCTGACTGCCCTGGTGATACCGGTGCCATTTCCAGCTTCCCGCGCCTCAGCCAGCCCGGCTGCCACAGTCCGTCTGCCCGCCAATGAGGCGCTCAAGGTGGCCTGGGGCGGCGATGCCCTGGAAACCAATTATCATGTCATCACCCCTGACCAGCGCTGGGCGTATGATTTGTTTGTCGCACCCTATCTTTCCGGCAGTGAGCGCCTGGAAGATTATGGCTGCTATGGCATCCCGGTTGTTGCCCCAATTGCCGGACTGGTTACCCAGGCCCATGACGGCGAGCCAGATCAGACACCGGGCATTCCTTCCAATAACTATACTGCCCCCACCGGAAACTTCGTTGTCTTCCAGTTAGAGACCGGCACCTATCTCATCATTGCTCATCTCAAACAGGGCAGCCTGTTGGTAGCCAGCGGTCAAACCGTGACCGAAGGCCAGCCGATTGGGCAGTGCGGTAATTCAGGCAACACCAGCGAGCCTCATATCCACATTCACCACCAACGGCAGGATCCCGCCGTGTTTCCGCTGAATTTCGCGGAGGGTTTGCCGCTCTATTTCCGCGATCACGATGGCGCCCCCATGCCGGTTGGCGGTTTTAAAATTGAAGGCGAGAAAGCCACTGCTCTTGGCGATACCGTTCAGCATATTGGCAAATAATTCATTAAGAGGAATGATGACTTACGAGAAGGCTTTACGCTCACAATATCAGGCGGCGCTTGAAATGCTCAAGCAGACCGTCAGCCAATGTCCTGAATTGATTTGGGACAACCCGGCCGACAAGACCAAATTCTGGCGTATCGCCTATCATGCGCTGTTCTTTACCCACCTGTACCTGCAAGAGACGGAACATGATTTCACAGCCTGGAGCGGGCACCGCGACGAATACGAATTTCTTGGCCCGATTCCGTGGGAGAATAACCGCCTGCCCAAAACGGGAGACCCATTCACCCGGGAAGATATCCTGGCGTATCTCGCTGTCTGCGGCCAGCAAATTGACGAAAAGACACAGCAGTTTGACCCGGAGGCCGGATCGGGGTTCTCGTGGCTGCCGATGAGCAAACTGGAACTGCATATCTACAACATCCGTCACCTCCAGCAGCACACTGCTGAGCTCATGGAGCGGCTGGGAACGCGGACCGAAATCAGGCTGAATTGGGTCGTCAAGTCAGAAGCCTGAGGGCAGGCTCTCGTTTTGGGCAACAGCCCAGACCGTATCCTTTTCGTAGCCCAACCATAGGCCAGGCGTCAAGCAGGATTGTACCGCTCAGGGTATCATAAGATCAGTAGACAACAGACAACTCTTCTCTTCTTCTCCTCCTTGAAAAGAGAGCCAGACTTTGGGCAAAGTCTGGCTCTCGTAATTTAACCCCACCGTTTCACAAATCCACAACTAGCCGGCCGCCGCCGCCCACGCTTTTCTTAAAGTCGGGGTTTGGGGTGTTTGTTGCGGGCGGCAGCCCGCAACAAACACCCCAAATTCATCTTTTCGATACGTCGGCGGCAGGTTTTTTCAGACTTTAAGAAAAACCTGTGCCGCCACCAGCTTTGCCACAATCTGCGCTCCATGCTTCAGCATGAGGGAGATATGGCCTTCAGAGGGCAAAAAAGTGGAACGGCAGTTGGGCAGGCGGGCGGCAACCGTTTTGCCCATCGCCAGGGGGACGTTGCGGTCCTGCTCGCCGTGCCACAAAAAAATATTGGGGCAGGTGACTGCGTTCAGGTCGAAGGTCCAGGGCTGGGTCATCAGAATTTCTTCATGCACCCAACCGCTGACCGTCAGGGAGATGGCATCCTGTGTCAGGCGTAAAATCCAGGCGCTGAAAGCCGGGTCAGCCAGGGCCAGGCGGTCGGGCTCGGGCATCTGGGCCCAGATAGAGCGCATCTGGCTTTCCAGCCGCTGGGGCTGGCGGCGCAGCGAAGCAAAGGCAAACGACAGCATCAGGCGGGCCAGCCAGGGCATCTTTTGAGCCAGATTAAATTTCTTCCGGTTGGATTCGTGCATCCCCTGCGAGTCCCCGCTTAAAGCCACCGGCCCCACCCCCGAGACAATCCCCAGCGCCCGAATCCGCTCGGGCATCTGGTGGGCACAGGCCAGGGCAAACGGCCCCCCGCCGGAATACCCCAGGGCGATGAAACGCTCGATCTTCAAATGATCGACCAGGGAGCGGACATCAGCGCCGATATCCGCAACACTTCGCCCCGGGAGCGGGGTGGAACGGCCAAACCCTGGCCGGTCAAAACCGATGAAGCACAAATCGGGGCGCTGGATGTATTCGGCAAACAGGGCAGCTTCCATGCGCGAGCCGGGTATGCCGTGAAAATCCAGTATAGGGACACCATCGGGCGGGCCGTAGACCCCATATCCCAACTGGCGCCCATCGGACAGGCGCAGGATGCCCTCGCTCATCATTCGGCGGCCGTTCCGGCAGGAGCGGCAGAACCGGGGCGCGGCTCACCACGGCTGACGGGGAGCAGGGCCAGCGCAGCCCCGGCGACCACAAAGACCTGCACCAAAAAGATCATCGAGTACTGGTAGCCAGTGGCTTCGATCAAAATCCCGGTCAGGGCCGGGCCAATGGACATCCCTGCCATGTTGGCCATCGAAGTCAGAGCGGTCATCACGCCGAGGGTGCCGTCTGTGGGCGCAGAATCAATCAGGGTCACAAAGCTGTTGACAAACCACAGGGCGTAAAAAATGCCCGTGACGATCATCAAAGGCAGAAACAGAGCCGGAGAAGGCAGGAGGAAGATCAGCAAAGCCGAAACCGCCCAGCCGATGCAGCCAATGAGCATGGTGCGCTTGCGCCCGATCTTATCGGCCAGCAAAGCGGCGGGAAAAGAAGCGAGCATGACGGCCCCGCCCGCCACCAGGAACGGCAGGCCGGCAGCGGCCTGTTCGGCGCCCAGTACGGTCATGTTGTACGAGCTGATAAAAGCCTGGATGAGCGAGAAACCAAACATCCCCAGAAAGATGCTGAGCGCCATGAAAAGCACCGAGCGCCTGTTTTCGGCGGGGAAGGTGCGCAGTACAGTCAGTGTGCGCTGCAGCCCGGCCTCGTTTTGCTGTCTGCCCTGGTCGTCCTTCGGGTCGTTCACCTCGGACCCTTTCCTTTCTTTGATCAGGAATGCGCCCAGACCGAGCAGGAGCAGGGTGACAACCAGCGAAAGCAAATAGGGCAGCTTGATGTTGATCTCGTACAGTGCGGAACCGCCGATACCCAAACCGATCGAGAGCAGGGTGGCCAGGATGATCCCAAGCGAGCGGGCTTTGCCGCGATCCTGAGATGGGGCGATGTCATAGACCAGGGCGTCAATCGGGGTGCGGGCAACTGCCAGCGGCACCAGCACCAGGAAGAGCAGCACCAGAAACGGAATAAAGAGCGGCAGCAGCAGGCTGATATTGCCGCTGGAACTGGCGGGGACGGCAGAATAAATAAAGGGCACAACCGCCAGGGCGACAGCGGCGAGTGGAACGGTAAGCAGGATAAAAGGCATACGCCGGCCCCGGCTGCCGCGATAGCCATCGCTCCAGGCTCCAATAATGGGGGCGAGGATGAAGGCCGCGATGTTATCCAGCACCAGAATAAAGCCGACAACCTTGGGGGTCAATCCAAAACCAAGGACCTGGGCCTGGAAATTGGGATTGCCACCCTGCAGGTAGAGTGGAATATAGGTGTTATACAGAAACCACATAAATCCGTCAATGGCGCCAGCGCCGATCAACAGAACGAGAACAACCTGCCACCAATTCGTCTTTTGTTTGTCCATACCTTCCTCCTGGAAAATTATGTCCAGATATGGGGGTGTAAGCGGCTTCGCCGCTTACACCCCCATATCTGATACTTATTTGTTGGGTGTTTTTGGGGATATGCTGTTTTTATGGGATCAAGGGGGTCTTGGCTCAAGAGAGAATGTTGAGCCGAATATTGGCATATTATACGGTAATATTAGCCTTAACGGATAGAACGCTGAAGGAGAAACACGATGAAATACCTGTTGATCAATGGAATGGATGCTGCCAACGACCTGCTGAAATTTGCCCAAAACCTGGTCCAAATCAAGAGCTATTCCAACGCCGAAGAACAATTGGCCCGCTTCGCTGCTTCCAAAATGCAGGAGCTGGGCTTTGACGAAGTCAAAATCGATCGCTATGGCAATGTGCTGGGGCGGGTTGGCAGCGGCGAGCGGAGCATCCTGTTTGATTCGCACATGGATACCGTGATGGTGACCGATGAAGACCGCTGGGAAGTGCCACCGTTCAGCGGGGCAATCGTGGACGGCTACCTCTGGGGCAGGGGGGCGGTCGACATGAAGTCCAGCCTGGCAGCCTCGATTTATGCAGCCGCCTCCGCCAAAAGCCAGGGGCTGCTGGAAGGCAAGACCGTTTACGTCTCCTGTACAGTGGATGAAGAGTACTGCGATGGCGAGAGCCTGAAGCTTTTGCTGGCCGATCAACAAATCCGCCCGGATTTTGCGGTGGTGTGCGAACCATCTGGCAACCAGATCACCCTCGGGCACAAGGGCAAAGCTCAGGTGATCATCAAAACCAGAGGCGTCTCGGCGCATGGTTCTGCCCCGGAAAAGGGGGTGAACGCCATTTATGAAATGGCCGAAATCATCCAGCGGGTTGAGAAAACCAACCTGGAGTTGATGCAGAAAAGCGGCGCCAGGCGCGCCACGCTGGTGATGTCGCAAATTTCCAGCACCAGCGTCTCGCTGAATGCCGTCCCCTCGGCCTGTGAAGTTTACCTGGATCGCAGGATGATCGTGGGCGAAAACGAAGAAACGATTCAAAACGAAATGAACCGGATAACCGCCGGTAAACAGGCGACCTGGGAACTGGGAACCCTGCACCGCAAAACCTGGACCGGGGAGGAATTAACCTACGAGCCGCTGCACCCGGCCTGGGAGATCAGCCTGGAACACGAGCTGTCCCGGGCATTTGTGGCTGCCTATGGCGAAGTGATGGGGCATGCCCCGACAATGTATGATTTCTGGGATTTCAGCACCAACGCCGTCGCCCTGATCCAGGCCGGTGTGCCAACCATAGGTTTTGGGCCGGGAGAATATAAGCTGGCCCACATGCGCAATGAGAAATGCGCCGTAGATGAAATTGTCGATGCCTGTGTACTGTATACCCGGGTGATCAGCAGACTGTGAGAGAATATCGAGGGCAAAAAGCTACAATACCGTTTTTTGCCCTCGATGGTCACTATTGCACAAATGGAACTTTTGTTCTATAATAGTAGAGAAAATTGATCCATTTTATCGATAGGAGAAAACTATGAACACAACCGCCAACACAGCATTTAGCACCACAGCCTGGGAAGAAAAGGCCTACACCGAGATGGAAGATGGGCGCAAGCTGACCCGCGTCCAGGCCGTCTTTGCCTACTCTGGAGACCTGGAGGCTGAAGGCAAAGTGGAATATTTAATGGCCTACAGCCCGGATGGGACCGGCAGCTTTGTGGGGTTGGAATATATCGTCGGGAAAATCGGCGGACGGGAGGGCAGCTTTGTGGCCCAACACACAGGCACGTTCGATCCCCAGTCGGTCACCACACGCTGGGATTTTGTGCCCGGCCTGGGTACGCAGGCGCTGAGCGGGCTGACGGGCGGCGGGCAGATCATTCTGGCCGGCCACGGACCCTATACCATTTCCTTTGAACATAATTTATAGGATATATCTCAGGTGGCGTAGCCACCTGAGATATATCCATTTTATTTCTCGCCGGCCTGGTGGGGGAATCCCAGGGCGGCAGCCAGGGCGTAAAAGCGCTGCGCTTCGGTCTGGCTGCCAGAAAGCTCATGCGCCTGGCCCAAACTCAGATAGAGGGATGGGTAAAAATCTTTGACCCGTTCATCGCCCACCGCGTCGGCGCGGCGCAGCGATTCCTCGTTCCAATACAGGGTATCCGCCGGGTTCTTTTGGCCGCGCGCCAGGTAATGGGCCGCCACACAGGCCTCATAATCGTCCCCGGCGGTATCCCAGGCCTGTTGGTACAGAGCCCAGGCATCTTCGAGACGATGCTCAAATTCGGCCTGAGTACCCTGCAGACAAAGCTGGATCACTGGATTTTGAATGTCCAAGGTTATTCTCCGGAATGTGAGATCGGCGGGACCGCCAAAAATAACCGGAATGAGCCAGGCGCCGGCTTATTCCGGCCGGCTTGCGGGGAAAATTTCCTGGCAGAGTGCATACAGCTCAGCCGATAATGGAATTGAGAGCCGGATGGAAGCGCCAGACGGCAGGGACAGAGTCAGATAGACCAGAGACCCAACCGGCGGAATGGTTTCACCGGCCGCTGATCCGTCAGGCAGCCCGACTGATTCCACCTTCAGCGGGCTGTTCTGCACCTGGCGCAAGAACTGGACCAGGGCTGTATCCAGCCGGGCGGCATCCAACACGGCTGCATCCAGCTCGGCTGCGGGCACTGGCGCCTCTGGCGCCGCTGGCGGCGGAGCGGCGCTGTTCAGTTCCTCAATCCGTTCGGGCTGGCCCGAGACGGGGCGGCCCGTTTCGGGCGGCGCAGCGGGCAGCCGCGCAGCCGGGTCACCCAGGATCATATAATTGCGGGCGTCGTTGTGGGTCAGCCATAAATCACTCAAAAGGTACTCATCCAGCCGGTAACCCGGGATGCGGGTTTTGTTTTGGATGTCGGTGATATCGGTTGCCAGTTCGGCATAGCGGCGGTTAAAGGCATCCATTGCCGCGCCCACCGGGTACCCGCTCAGCAGCTTGCCGAACAGATCCTCAAAGACATTGAGCTGCGGCTGGTTGTTATCCGCCAGGAACGAAAAACTCCAGGCCCGGTCCACATGCCCGATCACTGCCAGGGCCCCACCGTTGGGATGGGCCAGCATGCGCTGCGGCAGAGCTGCCAGAAAATCACCCCCAGCGATTTGGAGCGGCTTTTGCTGGTCAACGATAAATTCGTCATACTGGGGGGTGCCTGCCCCGTAGCAGGCAAAGAAAAATGCCATCAGACCCTGGAGTTGGGCCTGCGAACTTAAATGGTCGCTGGCAAAATAGAGGTCATCGGTCACATCACCTTCATGAAAAAGCGGGCCTTGCCAATCCTGACAGAGCAGGGCGCCCTGCTGCGGACGCTGGCGGGGGTCGTTCTGATCGAAGACCATGCCGTGGGTGGCGCTGAAAAGCAGCGCCGGGGTTTGCGGGCCGCCCAACCAGCTTTCCAGGCGCGCCCGGGTGGCCTGCTCGCCCAGCGCAGCCTGCACATCCCAGGCGGGAATATCACTGGCGGCAAATGGCAGCCTGAGCTTTGCGCCAATCTGAAGCAGTTCGGCTTCAGAATACGGACGCCCCTCCAGCATATAACGGACGCCCTTCTGGGTGATGAGCCGTTCCAACCGGTCGCGCAGCATCCTGACACGCCATCCGGTCTGCAAATATTCCACCAGCGGTCTGGCAAGCCGGTCGTGGCTCAGGCGGGTGTTCTCGTCATCGGGATTGGACGGCGCAAACACGCCCACCCGTCTGGGGCGCGCCAGACCCTGTTTTTCGACCCGGGTGACACTTTGCGCATAGTTGGAAAATTCATCCAGCTGGTCAAAATGAACCCGCCCCGTCAGGTACTGCACATCCAACTGATATTGAAAGGCAAAGGGAATTTCCTGCGGGCTGGCAGCGATCAGCAGATAATAGGGCACTTTGTCCGGGTTTGGGACACCGTCCGGGCTGGCGCCTGCCCTGATCAGCCAGTCACGTTTGGTTTCGCCAGGGATATACCCATTCCGGCCCGAGAAAACTTTGAACCGGGGTCCGGCAGCCTCCTGGCGGTGACGAAGCAGCTCTGCCAGAGCGTCCTGGCGGGTCTGAAGCTGCCTGGCGTCCAAATTTGCAGGATAAATGACACCCCAGCCGGCTTTGGCCAGATCGCGAATATCCAGCTCAAAGCTGCGGGTCGTGCCGCGCTTCTTGCGCAGCAGTTCGTTCAGGGCGTTCTGGTCCAACCGGCTGCCCAGCGCCAGGCCGGTGACCTGGGCAGGGCTCAGTGAAAGGGCGTATGCGCCGCCCTGGGCTCGAATTCCGTTCAGATCGATGCGCTGTTTGTGCTGATCCATACCTGCCCTCCGGGGTTCGTGAATGACTCGATAGGGGGAAATTGGGAGTGATTAGCGGGCGAAGCCCGCTAATCACTCTCAATCCCCCGCAAGTTACAGAATGATTGTATGTGGGCTGAATTCACGTGTCAAGGCATGCACCGGATTGAAACAGCGAAAATTCGGTCATGATATACTTGATGTATATGGTTTATTGATAGATCCTCCCCAAATTAATGGCTCCTGATCTGATGAAAGGATAAAAGGATAAAATGCCCACCAAAATTTTTCTCAGTGTTGGCCGTACTTCTACCGACAGACAGGAACAGTTTGTCAGTGAATTGGAAAAATTTATCCAAAGCCAGGATCTGGTTCCACTGACGGTTGGGCGCACCTATTTCTCCAGCCAGCAGCCATTAAAAGCTGTCGCCGATTTGATGAACGAAACCTACGGCACAATTGTGGTGGCATTCGAACGCCTGATCATCGAAAGCGGTGTCGAAAGGCGCGGCAGCCCACAGCAAAAGCCGATCGCCAACCTGACTCTGCCCACCGTATGGAATCAGATCGAAGCCGCCATGGCCTACTCCAAAGGACATCCCCTCTTTATGATTGTGGAAGAAAACCTGAAGGATGAGGGCCTGCTGGAGCGCGGCTATGATTGGTATGTGAAACGGGTGGCGCTGGAGCGCTCGGCCCTGTTTGACCGCGAATTCATGGGCGTGTTTGCGGATTGGAAGAACCGGGTGGTGGACTTTGAGAAGGCGGCGAAAAATACAGTTTCGACCCCGGGCGAAAAGGCCCCAGTCGAACCAGTTCGGCCTGCCAGCAAGCCAGAGCCCACACCCGCTCCGGCCGCCTATGTGCCCAAAGCGCCAGCTCCAACCAATAAATTTCGGATCCTGTTCCTGACAGCCAACCCATCCGATTCCAGCCGCCTGCGCCTGGATCATGAAAGCCGGGCGATTGATGAGGCCCTGCGCAAAGCCGAATTCCGTGACCGGTTCACCTTCGAACAGTACCAGGCGGTGCGGATTAAAGATTTGCAGGAATGCCTGCTGCGCTTCAAACCGCATATTGTTCATTTCAGCGGACACGGCAGCAGCGCCGGGCAAATCCTGCTGGAAGACAATAATGGCAACAGCAAACCGGTTTCAGAATATGCCCTGGGGACCCTGTTCTCCGTCCTGAAAGACAACATTCGCTGTGTGGTCTTGAACGCCTGCTATTCGGAAAAACAGGCCCAGGCGATCGCTCAGCACATTGACTGCGTGGTGGGCATGTCGGATGCGGTTGGCGATGAATCGGCGGTCAGCTTTTCGGCATCGTTTTACCAGGCCCTGGCCTATGGGCGCGATGTTCAGACGGCCTTTGAGCTGGGCCGTGTCCAGATCAACCTGGAGAGCCTGGACGGGCCAGAGGTTCCCAGGCTGCTGTCGCCCAACAGCGACCCCAAAAAGGTGTTTTTTCACCTGGAAGAGCCTTAGACCTATGCATGATCGTCCCCGGGTATGCGCCGCGGTCATCGAAGATGACCACATTCTGATGGTGCGCCACCGCAGCCCAGAGCGTGAGTATTGGACGCTGCCCGGCGGGGGCGTGGAACCGGGGGAGACCCACCTTCAGGCGGTTCAGCGCGAGGTGCTGGAAGAGACCTGCCTGGAGGTGAGGGTGGGCCGGCTGTTGTTTGTGGCGCCGTATATCTACGGCACCTGCTACTGCTACCTGGCAGAGCGGGCAGACCTGACGATGGAGGCCCGGGCCGGCGGTGACCCTGAGGACGCCGATCTGCCGCCAGAAAACCGCCTGCTTCAAGGCGCGGGCTGGCAGCGGGTAGAGGAAGTGAAAGCAGACCGGCAGGTATCCAAGGTGCTGCTGGCATTGCAAAGCCCTGCTCATCTGGTGTTTGAAAAAGAAATTTAAAGACAGACCGGTTCCGCAGCGGGCTGCAAAAAGATCGGCAAAATAAGGGCATTTAAAACGCTGTCAAGGGGTAAAATAGCTAACAAATTCATCCAATCCACCCGCAAGGGATAAGACAGAGGATATCTATGCAATTACAGATTAATGGTAAACCTTATGAAATTGAAGCCGAGCCAGACAGATTGTTGTTATGGGTGCTGCGAGACGAATTGGGCCTGACCGGCACCAAGTTTGGCTGCGGCATCGGCGTCTGCGGTTCGTGCACCGTCCACCTGGACGGCAACCCCATCCGCTCGTGCAGCACCATGCTGTCGGCGGCAGCCGGCAAAGCTGTGCGGACCATCGAGGGCCTGGCAGAAGTGGACGCCAACGGCGAAACCGTTTTGCATCCAGTCCAGCAGGCCTTCCTGGAAGAGCAGGTTCCGCAGTGCTCGTGGTGCATGTCGGGGCAGATGATGACCGCCGCGGCTTTGCTGGATCAGAACCCCAACCCCAGCCCGGATGAAATCCGGCAGGCCATGGACGGGGTTTACTGCCGCTGCGGCACCTATCACCGCATCCGTAAGGCCGTGGATCGGGCGGCAAACCTGGCGCAGCACGCTGGAGGGCAGGCAGAATGAGCGAACCCACTCACCCACCCAAACGAAAACGACTGAGCCGGCGCGACTTTTTGATCATGCTCGGGGTCGGCGCGGCCGGGCTGTATGTCGGCGTCAAGCTGGGAACCCCAATCCTGCGCCTGCGCCTGGCAGAATATCTTGAAGAAGCCGGCGGCCCGCCGTCGGATATCGAAGCCCCCCCGGATGCCTGGTTCGAAATTTTGCCAGACAACACTGTGCGTCTGTACCTGCCGAAATCGGAGATGGGCCAGGGCGTGCATACCGGCCTGGCTCAAATTGCAGCCGAAGAGCTTGAGATTGATCTGGACCAGATCGAAGTGCGGCACGCCTCGACCGACCGGCTGGCGGACCCGGTGGCTACATCCGCCAGCACGACGATCTCCGGGCTGTACGTCCCGCTGCTGGAAGCTGCCGCCACCCTGCGCGAACTGCTGCGCGGCGAGGCGGCCCGCCAGCTCAACGTTCCCGCTGAAGATCTGCAGCTGGAAAAAGGTGTTTTCAGCCTGAAAGCTGACCCGGCCCAGAAACGAACCTACCAGGAACTGATCCAATTCTCGGCCGGCTGGGAACTGCCCAAAACACCGCCCGCCCTCAAGCCGCCCAGCCAGTACCGCGTCATCGGGCAGCCGGCGCAGCGCCTGGATCTGCCCGCCAAAGTGACCGGCCAGGCCGTTTACGGGTTTGATGTGCGCGTTCCGGGGATGCTGTACGGCGCAGTCGCCAGGCCAAAGACCATTGAGGGAAAGTTGAAAAGCGCCAAACCAGGCCAGGCAGCCAGCCAGCCGGGTGTGGTCAAGGTGGTCACAGACGGCGACTTTGCCGGAGTGGTTGCCAGTTCGCGCGACCAGGCCTACCGGGCGCTGGGAAAGATGGAAATTGAATGGGACGCCGGCCGGCTTTGGCAGCAGTCTGAGATTGATGCCATGGTCACCGTTGGCCAGGGCCAGGGTGTGGTAATCCAGCAGGTGGGCCAGCTCAAGCCAGCCATCGAAAGCGGCCGGATTGTGGAGGCCGCCTACCGCACCCCAATGGCATTCCACGCCTACATGGAGCCGCTGGCCGCTGTAGCAGACGTGCGCGCAGACAAGGTGGAGGTTTGGGCATCCACCCAGGCGCCTAAGGGCCTGCGGGGCAAGATCGCCAAGGCGCTGGATCGTAAAGACGAAGAAGTCATCGTCCACCCGGTTTATCTGGGCGGCGGATTTGGGCGCAAAATTGATGAGCGGGCAGCGCTGGAAGCAGCCCGCCTGTCGCAGGCGGCAGGCAAGCCGGTGCAGGTGGCTATGAACCGCAAGGAAGACTTCCTGACCAGTTTTGTGCGCCCGCCAACTCACAACATCCTGCGGGCCAGCTTATCGGCCAGCGGCGAAATCCTGGCCTTCGACCACCAGGCCGCCAGCGGCGAGGTGGCCTTTGCCTTTTTGCCCGGCCCGGTTGGCGGGATCATGGGCGCCGATTTTGGCTCGTACCGCGGGGCCATCACCCATTACAACATCCCGAATATCCAGACCACAGCCTGGCTGGCAAAACTGCCCGTCTCCACCGGCTGGTGGCGCGGTCTGGGTTTGATGGCCAACACCTTTGCAATTGAAAGCTTCATGGACGAACTGGCCGAAGCCGCCGGGCTGGACCCACTGGAATTCCGGCTGCGCCATTTGCCCGACAGTGAAAAAGGCCAGCGTATGCGCAGCGCCCTGCAAACCGCGGCCGACAAGGCCGGGTGGGGCGACTCTTTGCCCAACGGGCACGCCCTGGGCCTGGCGCTGGGCTATGATGTGGGCACCGTGATGGTTGAAATTGCCGAAGTTTCTGTCGAAAATGACAGGATCCGGGTCCACAAAGTGACAGCCGCCGCCGACCCCGGCCTGGCGATCAACCCGGATGGCGTTCGCGCCCAAACCGAAGGCGGGATTACCATGGGCTTGAGCGCTTCACTGATCGAAGCGGTCACGATTAAAGACGGCGCCCTGCAGGCTACGAATTTCCACGAATACCCCCTGCTGAGCAACGCCAACGCCCCGGATATCGAAGTGGTCGTTCTGAACAGCCGCACCACCCCCTCTGGGATGGGCGAGCCGCCAATTGGCCCCATTCCCGCCGCGGTAGCCAATGCAGTCTACGCCGTTACCGGCCAGCGCCTGCGCAGCCTGCCGTTAAAGTTCGGCTAAAAAGACAGGCTTATGGAGCTGTGCAAGCGGATTCGCCGCTTGCACAGCTCCATACAAAGAACCCAAATATTCAGCGAATAAGGAACTTTCAAGATGAGCAACCCATCCCAAACCATCCAAACACCCCAAGCCAGCCAGCGGACTGACCTGCTGGTGCTGTGGGGCGGCATTCTTTTCAGCCTGGTTTTCACCGGCTTGATCTGGTGGGCAGGCGCCCGCCTGGACGCCATTCAGCTCCTGCCCGACCAGGGTGTGGCCTGGTACTACTGGAAGCTGCCTGCCCCCACTTTCTGGACCCGGGCCTCGGCCTGGGGCTTGTACCTGGCGCACCAGATCTCGATGTGGGTGTTAATCTATATCGGCCAGAAAAGCCAGTTGAAATACAGCACCAGCCTGCACAAGGTGAATCTGTGGGCGCTGGGTGTCAATGCCTTATTTATTACGCTCCACTTTGTCCAGACCCACATCTGGTATGACGGTCTGGCGCAGGATGTATCGATCTTCAGCTCGCAGGGCTCGGTGATTGTGCTGCTGGTCTGGGTGATTCTGATGGAAAACCCGCGGCGCGGAATATTTTTTGGCAAGAAAATGCCAATCTCGAAAGCAATCATCCAGTTTGCGCGCAAATACCACGGTTACTTTTTCGCCTGGGCGACCATTTACACCTTCTGGTATCACCCGATGGTTTCCACCAGCGGGCATCTGATCGGTTTCATCTATATGTTTTTGCTGCTCCTGCAGGGCAGCCTGTTTTTCACCCGGATCCATATCAACAAATGGTGGATGGTTTTCAACGAGTTCACCGTCCTGATCCACGGCGCGCTGGTGGCGGTGATGCAGGGCAACGGGATCTGGCCGATGTTCGCCTTTGGTTTTGGCGGCATTTTTGTCATTACCCAGATGCACGGGCTGGGACTGTCGCGCGCCGTGCGCGGGGTGCTGCTGGCTGTTTATATTGGCCTGGTCCTGTTTGTTTACAACGGACGCTGGGCTGCTCTGAACGAGATTATCCGCATCCCGGTGATTGACTACCTGGCGGTGCTGATCCTGGCAGGGCTGTTTGGGCTTGGGCTGTGGGTGGCGCGTTTGGTGCGCGGGAATCGTTCTGGCGGTGTTGAGGCTTAGGAAGTTGAGGAGAAATATGGAAAACTTTTCAATCCCATCCATCCCGGGCGAATTTATCTGGCTGGGCGAGCCGCAAGCCTGGAACCTCGATCCAAGCAAGGGTTTGTCGATCCGGGCGGGAGAGCAAGAGGATTGGTTTGCCGACCCGGCTGGCGGCGAGGTGAAGAAAAACGCCCCGGTGGCGCTGGTGACGCCCCCTGACGAGAACTTCATCCTCAGCGCAAAAGTCTCTGTGGCTTTTGCCGCCATGTTTGACGCCGGGGTTTTGCACATTCACTACAACCAGGACCACTGGGCAAAATTATGCTTTGAATATTCCCCGCAGGGCGTTTCGATGGTGGTTTCAGTGGTGACCCGCGGCGTATCGGATGATTGCAATTCGGTTGAGATCGGGAAGTCGGAAATCTATTTACGGGTGGCGCGGACGCCAAAGACAATCGCATTTCATTACTCGCACGATGGGCACACCTGGCATTTCGTGCGCTATTTCACACTGGGCGAATGGGATGCCGTCCGGGTCGGCTTTTCGGCCCAATCACCGACCGGAAAAGGCTGCAGCGTGCTTTTCTCTGAGCTAAGCTATCGGGCTGGCAGCCTTGCAGACAACCGGAATGGCGAGTGAAGCGAAGCACACTGCCGCCTGAGTGAAGAGTACCTGGATGCATGGGCAAGCCGATTTTTGTGACACCCTGGCTGCATAGCTTGTTTTTAGCCTATTCATAAGACAGATTTCCGAAATACCTTTTTCAGTCAATTGATTTATAAGTCAATTGACTGAAAAAGGTATCTGAATGCCGCGTTTTACAGGTCCGGTCGTACCAGGCGCACTATTCGGCCAGGAAGGCGATTTTTCACTGCCTGTTGTACGTTCGGTCGATGGATATCGTTCACCGGCTAGCCAGGTTGAATTCGATGCGCTGGCGGACATGACTCCAGATGCTGCTCGACCATGCGCTGGATGGTATCGATCAAATGGCGCAGTAAGCGCGCATGGCGTAAAGAACTGGCTCTGCTTGCCAGAATACTGAAGCAGCCTCAATCTGCAGAAGATTAATCTGTATCAAGAATTCGACAGACAATCAGCGAATTTCAGCCAGCACATCAGGTTCCAGTTGACAGACGAGGGCGGGTCATGACGTAAGAAAGCTCTGGTCCATAGCCGCTTGCCATCGGGGGTTAGCACAAGTACAGATAAAGCTCATCCAGACGAGCTACTCCAAGCGCGGTGGATTAACAGATATTAACTTGACAATTCACTATTGTTATTTAAAATATATCATATAATTTAAATGATAAAATAAAAGCAAGGAAATTGAATGAACAAACCTGAAACCATTGATGTCCTGGAAGTAAAACCAATCAGCCTGCAAACCCTGCGAGTGATTGCTGATCCGGTTCGAGCCAGGATGATTGGCTTGTTTTCAAATGGACCGACCACAGTGCACAAATTGGCTGAGCAATTAGGCGTGCCGCTGACCCGCCTGTATTACCACATCCACCAGTTGGAAAAACACGGCCTGATCCAGGTGGTGGATCAGCGGCCGCGCGGTGGCACCGTGGAAAAAATCTATGCAACCACTGCCCGCACATTCCTGGTAGATCGTTCCGAGTTCATATCAGAACCGCAAGAAGCGCTGCAGCAGGCAAACATCCTGATTGATTTTGTCCTAAACGAAACGAGCAAGGCACTGCGGAAAAGCGTAAAGGATGGAAGTGTTGATTTACAGCAAAACCCGCCTCACCCACAATCTCTCCAGATTCGGCGCGGCTTGGGACAAATTTCGAGAGAACGGGCGGAGAAACTGCACCAGCGTTTGATTTCTGTCCTGGAAGAATTTACCGCACCGGATGAGGATATTGAGCAAGAGAAAAGTGAGTATTGGCTTGCGCTGGCCTTTTTCCCAGTCCGCTTTGATACGTCAAAGGAGTACGATGAACAAGCGTGATCTTTCAGTTTCTATGAACCGCGCAAACGCTTTTGTGCTGTTTGTTGCTATTCCGTTTGGGGTATTGCAGTTCTTCCTGTTCGAATGGCGGCATCCCACGCCAGATAACACTCGCGAATGGAATTTTTTCTTCCTGCTATTCGTTTTAATCCTGGGTGTGATCGTGCATGAACTGATCCACGGCATCGCTTGGGCGCTGGCTGGGCGCAAACCCTGGTCGTCCATAAAATTCGGTTTCCAGGTCAAAACATTGACACCATACTGTCATATCACCGAACCACTGGAGGTCAATGCTTATCGGATTGGCACATTTATGCCAGGGTTGGTCCTGGGCATCCTGCCGTATCTATACAGTTTTATGAGCGGCGACACCAACTGGTTTTGGTTCAGTCTGGTTCACACGGCTGCCGCAGGCGGTGACTGGCTCATCCTATGGTTGATTCGCGATGTCCGCGCAGGGTCGCTCGTGGAAGACCATCCCACAAATGCGGGTTGCTTTGTTTACGAGCCCTAAATGTCTCCTCGCAATAAAGTGGGGGTCGGGGTGTTATGGGCGGCAAAGCCCGCCCATAACACCCCGCTTCCCCCAACTTTTTGAGACGTTCCAAAGATTTCCGGAAATTGTCATCCATTAAAGGTATGAGCGATGAATAAGTTTGGTTTTGCAATGAAAATATCATTTGAAGTTCGCCTTGCAGCCATGAGTATGCTTGGTTTAGCATTGTTGAATGCCACGCACTGGGCACGCGGGAATTTTGCTGTGACGAACTCCGTATTTCAATTTCTCCTCGGCATAGCCCCAAATGTAGCGGCAGGTTATGCCATGCCGCTCATTCTTGCCAGCTTCGTGCCAAAAGTGGTCAAAAACGAAAATAAAGACGAAGCGCTAAAAATATTTTTATTCGTTTCTGCTTTTACAACATTTGGTCTTATCGTATGGGAGTTTATTCAAGTCAACAGCAAGAATCTTCACTTTGATACGAATGATATTGGAGCAACTTTTTTTGGGACTTTATTGGCCTATGTTTCGTATTTGTGGCTCGCCAATCCAACAATATCGCCCGAGCAAGACAAGACACAAAAGGTTTAGGAGTAATCATGCTTCAACCAGGTATTTCAGATTTTAAAAATAACAACAAATTCCAGCTCCTTGCAGAGCTTGGGCACAAGGACTTAATAAGCTTTCTCAATGAATATTATTGGAAAAGAAATTCCTGTGTAACGATCCTGCATTACCTCATTTCCCTTGCCGCACTCATTGTCTGGTTGGGGGCCGGCTTTCAACAAAAATATTCCTTCGATGAGTGGCTTACCAGGTTTGGATTTGGCGTCCTTTCCTTTTTTGTGCTGCTGCCGATCCATGAATTGATTCATGGGCTTGTTTATAAAATCGCAGGTGCGAAAGATATTCGTTTCGGCGCATCGCTGCGTCAGGCGTATGCCTATGCCATCGCTCATAATTTTGTGGCGAACGGGCCTGTCTTCGCTTGGGTTGCGATAACACCTTTTATTGTGATTAACAGCATCCTTGTTCTTGGAACTATCCTGCTTCCACAGTATGCTTTTTATTTGACAGGAGTCCTATTGCTGCATATTGCTGGGACAAGCGGTGATTGTGCCATGCTCAATTATTTATGGGTAAATCGGCATCAAGCGATATTTACCTATGATGATGCTACTGAAAACAAAACCTATTTTTACGCTCATGTAGAAATCTTAAATTAGCCATAAAGACTTCAAGACTTACCGCTGTTATCAACCGTCACCGGCAAGAGTCAGATTGCTGGTTTTCTCTGAAGGCAGCCGGAGCGGCAGGTGGCAGACTACCGGGATGAGGCTTATGCCTGCAAAAGGTATCAGCTCAATAAGTCAGGGGATGTGAGGTGTTTTCGGCGGGCGAGTAATGAGCCGGAAAACCTGAGCGGGACTATAATTTCCTTACAGTTTGCGAATAAGGAGAAAGATATGCCAAAACCGATATTTGCTTCTATCCTGATATTCCTTGTAACCACCAGCCTGGCTTAACCACGGCTGGATGGCGGCCGAATTCGACCAACAGGCCCACAGGGTAAAATTCGTCCGTTCGCAACCTTGATCCAAACCCGGCGTATCTAACGTCAGTTCGATAAGAGATTTTTGGGTGTTTTTTGGGTGGCTACGCCACCCAAAAAACACCTAAAATAAGTAACTTCTCAATAAAGTGGGGCGTGGGGTGTTTTCGGCGGGCTTCGCCCGCCGAAAACACCCCACATCCCCCGACTTATTGAGATGATACAAAAATAACCTCTTTTCGAGCTAACCCGAACTGGGGTTATCTAACCTTTTTCGTAGGGCGAACCGTCGGCAGCTGGAGCTGTAGCGCGGCCAACCACGCCCGTCAGAATCACAATGGTTAAGATATAGGGCAGCATCTGGGGGAACTGAGAGGGGATATCAGGGCGGAAGATGCTGATGGTTGAAGTAACACTGTTGCCCAAGCCAAAGATCAAGGCTCCCATCAAAGCCCCAAATGGAGACCATTTCCCAAAAATCATGGCTGCCAGGCCAATAAAGCCCAGGCCATTGGTCATCAGCGGGTTGAACACATCCACGGCCTCCAGGGTGAACCAGGCGCCCCCAAGACCCGCAATCAAACCGCCCGCCAGGACGTTCAAATAGCGGGTACGCAAGACGTTGATCCCTAAGGTATCTGCGGCGCGCGGATGTTCACCTACGGCGCGGGTGCGTAAACCCCAGGGGGTATAAAAGAGAACATAATTAATAAAAATCACCAGCAGCAGCATGGTGTAGACCAGCGGCTTTTGCTGGAAAAGAATGGGGCCTAATACGGGAATTTCACTTAAGAAGGGGATCTTCCAGATTGGAAAAGTTCCCGGGCCGGGCGGAATATTTTCAGCCAAATACTGGCGGTAAAAGTATCCCGTAACCCCAATCGAGAGGATATTAATCACTGTACCACTGATGATCTGGTCGGCGCGCAGCGAAATCGATACCCAGGCATGCAAAGCCGACAGCAGCACAGCAACGACCAGCGCAACGAAGAGCGCCACCCAACGGCTAATGTTTCCGGCGGATTCCACACCTACAACATCTTTGATCGCCTGAAAAGCAAATAAATTGACCGTATAGGCGACCATGGCAGCCACCAGCATTTTGCCTTCGATGCCAATATCCACCACGCCGGCCCGCTCGCAAACCACCCCACACAGGGCGGCAAAAGCGATGGGGGTGGCGTAGCGCAGCATTTGACCCAGCGTGTCCACAATACAAGATTGGTTGCATTTGCCGCCAATCACCAGGTTGAGCAGTACCCAGGCTGCCACCATACCGAAAGCAACCAGCAGGAGTGTGATCCAATTGGTGCGCAGTCTTCTTGAACGAACCGGAGACGAATTTTCAGCCATGGTTAACCTCCCCCCCAGCCTTTGGTTAGTGGAACCGCTTCATCGGGATGCGGGCCGCTGCGCACCCGGTAGACCCAGCGGATAATGGCTGGCGCTGCTACAAAGAGCAGACCCAGGGCCTGAATGACGGAAATAATATATTTTGAAACCCCGGAACTAAGTTCCATCAAATCGGCCCCATTGCGCATGGCGCCAAACAAGAAAGACGCTGCCAGGATTCCAAAGGGAGAATTTTTGGCAATCAAAGAAATGGCAATACTGTCAAACCCATAGCCGCTGGAAAAAAAGAGCGGCAGGCAGCGGCAGGTGGACACACCCAATACCTCAATGGTGCCAGCCAACCCCGCCAGAGCGCCCGAAATAATCATCGCCAGCATAACATTGCGGGTGATACTGATGCCAGCATAACGGGCCGCATTGGCGTTTGACCCAACCACCCGCAGTTCGAAACCGAGTGTCGTTTTCCACAGCAACCACCAAATGAAAAAGGCCGCCCCCACGGCTAAAAAGATACCAATATGGAGTCGATCATATTGGTCTGTAAAAGGCCACCAGAGACGGGTCAACGGCGGCAGCGCAAAGAAGCACACGATGCCAAAAGCCAATCCCACCAGGCGAGCAAACCAGGGGTTGGCAACCAGGCCGGGCCTGGCTGCCTGACGAGCTTTCCATTCGCGGGCCACAATCCAGGCTACCAGGGCCAAAACGATGGCAACCAGCAAGGCGTTGAGAGGATTTTCAAGACGTTGCGGCACAGATTGCATCGTCCACAGTTCTGCTTCTACCGAAACCGGGACAGTTTGGATAGCACTGCTGACTTTATCCTTAAGCAGGTTTCCCACCAGGTACTCCGTCAGACGAAAAGCCACATAATTCATCATGATCGTATTGATGACTTCGTGGGCGCCGGTTTTTGCCTTGAGGTAACCAGGAATCGCTGCCCACAGAGCGCCCCCGGCAGCGCCTACCAGCAAACACAGCGGGAGCAAAATAATTGCAGGCAGGCCTTTGAAGGCAACGCCCGCCCAGGCTGCCGCTACGGAGCCAATGGTGTACTGCCCTTCCACGCCAATATTGAACAGGCCAGATTTAAACCCCACCGCTACGGCGAGGCCGAGGAAAACATAGGGAATTGTAGCCACCAGGGTTTCGGTCAGCCCGCGCTGCTTCAGGAAGGCCCCCCGAAACAAACCGCTGTAAGCCTCCCAGACGGTCAGCAGGCTGCCGCTGGTGAGCCAGATGATTATAGCGCCCAACAAAAAGGCGCTGAACAAAGCCAGAACGGGTGTAAGCAGAGCCGACTGCGAAGCTGCAGCCCAAAAGCGGTTGGTAGGGCCAGAGGCAGATGTCTTGGTGGTCATGGTTTACTGGTCTCCTCTTTTTTTACGCCTGCCATCAGCAGCCCCAAATGCTCTCGGGTGGCGCTGGCAGCATCCAGGGTCTCTATCAACCGGCCCTTATACATCACGGCGATGCGGGTGGAAAGGCTCATAATTTCATCCAGTTCGGCGCTAATCAGTAAGACGGCAGCGCCTGCATCGCGGGCAGCGATAATCTGGCTGTGAATAAACTCTATACTACCCACATCCAGGCCACGCGTAGGCTGGTTCACAATCAAAAGCTTAAAGGGGCGGGATAATTCACGGGCAATAATCACCTTCTGTTGGTTCCCGCCCGAAAGCGACCGGACACTGGTTTGGATGCTGGGCGTTCGGACGTCAAACGTCTGAACGAGTTCGGCTGCCTGCTTTTGAATGACCGCAAAATCCATCTCAATGCCGGCGGCAAATGGCTTTTGGTAATAGGTGCAGAGCACAATGTTATCGCTGATGGGAAAATCGAGCACCAGCCCGTGCTTGTGGCGGTCTTCAGGCACATGCGCTGTGCCCGCTTCAATAATCTGGCGCGGTGGGCGATTGGTAATATCGTGATCCAGAAGAGTAACTTTTCCCTCAGAGGCGTGCCGCAGGCCCGTCAAAGCCTCAGCCAGTTCGGTCTGACCATTGCCCTGTACACCTGCAATGCCCAGCACCTCACCGGCATGAACTTCCAGATCAACAGCATCTACGGCTTTGTGACGGCGATCATCCATGACACTCAAACCAGAAACATTCAAAACGGCTGCCCCGGGCCTGACATCGGCTTTATTAACTTGCAGAATCACTTTTCGCCCAACCATCATTTCTGCCAGGATTTCCGTAGTAGCTTCTTCTGGGCGAACCGTCCCAACCATCTGGCCGAGGCGCATCACGCTGATCTGGTTGGCAACGGCGAAGACCTCGCGCAGTTTGTGAGTGATAAAGACAATCGACTTGCCCTGTTTGGCAAGATGACGCATAACAATGAACAACTCATCGGCTTCCTGAGGGGTCAGCACAGCGGTCGGTTCATCCAGGATCAAGATGTCGGCTGAACGATAGAGGGCTTTGATAATTTCGACCCGCTGTTGAGCGCCAACGGGCAGGTCCTGCACAACAGCCGTCGGATCCACGTCCAGGTCGTTTTGCTTGCTCAGTTCACGAATCCGGGCAGCAACCTTGTTGCGGTCCAGAACAGCAAATTGACCCAGCGCGCGGCTGCTGGCTGTCACTGTTTCCTGCCCCAACATAATGTTCTCTGTGACCGTCAGGGGAGGTACAAGCATAAAATGTTGGTGTACCATCCCAATGCCCTTGGCGATGGCGTCATGGGGCGACTGAATGACCGTAGGCTGACCGTTGATCAGAATCTGACCTTCGTTGGGTGGGTACAGGCCATAAAGAATATTCATCAATGTAGACTTACCGGCCCCATTCTCCCCCAGAAGAGCATGAATCTCACCCTTTTGCAGTTCAAAGTTTACATGGTCATTGGCGAGAACACCAGGAAAATGCTTGGTAATACCGGAAGCTTGCAGCGCCAGGGTCATAAGAGCTCCAGTCTTCTCGATAAAGTGGGGTGCGGGGTGTTTTTGCGGGCTTCACCGCAAAAAACACCCCGCTTCCCCACATTGTTGAGACGAAATTTCTAAAGCGAGAGGATGTCCACAATGGGACATCCTCTGTTTTGATTGTTGACTTTAGGGCTTGTAGCCAGTGCTGAGGGTGCCGTTTTTCAAACCATCGGCAGCTTCTTGAACCTTGGCCTTGGTCTCAGCAGAGATTTTGCTGTCCCAGTCATGATAACCAGCCAGACCTACGCCGCCGTTCTTCAGATTGGCGGTGTTCATGCCGCCCTTCGATGTGCCGTTCTTGACTGCTTTGATGTATTCGTAAACAGCTACATCCACGTTCTTGGCAGCAGAAGTCACCAGGGCGTCTTTCACTTCGGGGTAAGTATTGTACTGATCAACATCCACACCGATTGCAGCCAATCCAGCTTCCTTGGCAGCCAGGAGGCCGCCGTTGCCGGTGTTGCCGCCAACGCCAAAGACGACGTCGCATTTCTGTCCAATCATCGACTGACCAGTTTCTTTACCCTTGGCAGCGTCAATGAAAGAGGGGATATAGACATTGAGGGACTGGATATCAGCCTTGGCCCACTTGGCGCCGTTCTGAAAACCGGTGACAAAACGAACCACGGGGGGAATTTCCATCCCAGAAACCGAGCAGATTACGCCCGTTTTCGAGATGCCAGCAGCTACAACCCCGGCCAGGAAACCAACTTCGTCTTCCTGGAACATCAAAGAGGTGACATTGGTCAAACCGCCATCCGCATAGCAGTCTTTGACTGTGTCAGCGCAGGCTTTGGAATCCTTGGTGGGGAAGAAGGCATTGTCAATAATCGCAAACTTAATATTGGGATATTGTTTTGCCTTAGCCGCGGTCGCATCACCCATCAAAAAGCCGACGGTGACGATGATATCATAATTCTCGGTAGCAAACTGATCGATATTTTTCTCATAATCGGTCTGCTGCTTGGACTCGACGTACTTGGCTTCATAACCAAATTCCTTAGCGGCCTTCTGGACACCTTCCCAGGCAGACTGGTTAAAGGACTTGTCGTTCACGCCCCCCGTATCAGTGACCAGACCGACTTTCAATGTTTTGGTAGCGGCGCCTCCAGCGCAGGCAGTGAGTACCAAAGAGGCAATCATGACGACTGCGAGGATAAAACTGATCTTCTTCATATTTTTTCTAGCTCCTTACTTGAACTTCTTAATTGCGGGAATTTACGCAATCTACTTTAGTCTAGCATGATCCAAATATGTACGCAAGGTGATTTATCCATGCAATCAGGGTTTTCTTAATCTTTTTTAGGTATATGCTGCGGGCAGAAGCCCACAGCATATACCTAAAAAATAACGAAGGGATTCCCATGCCGTGTGCCTGGACAGAAACCTCTATCCCCTTGTATGTGCCTGTGTAACCATAAATGCCGCGAACCTGATTGTACAGCCTGGCCTCTTGAAGGAATGTTTCAGCAATATATTTTGCCCGCAGCGGATCACCTGGCATAATGACCGTTCTGGCAATCTCTCCACGCACTGCTGAATTGCGGGGCGTTGGGGTATTGTTTTCTGTGTTCAAAGGGTTCTCTCCTTAAAGATATATACGTACGCTGCTTTGATTGAAACAGATTATCGTCAGATTGTCTAATTCTGGCATGGGTGCGCACACCAGAGGTCAGTACGGTGGTTTGAAAAGTGGCCAGCCTGAACGCTCGCTGGATTACAAAGCTAAAACCGCAAAAATAAAAGGGTTGTTTGTGGGCGAAGCTCACAAACAACCCTTTTATTTTTTCTTGCAATTCCATAGATATGGCTGGTATAATTCCGTTGCTTTGGAAAACTAAACACCGGGAGGGTTGGCCGAGCGGCCTATGGCGCTTGTCTTGAAAACAAGTTCGGAGCAATCCGACGGGGGTTCGATTCCCTCACCCTCCGCCTCGTGAAATTGCCCGTCAAAAGCGGGCAGTTTTATTTAAGATGTGAAAGCGGCAAACCCGCTTTCACATCCCCAAATATGAGCTTTAGAACAGATCTTATCTCCAACCCAAAGTGGTAGAATAAAAATAACGTCAGTTCGTTATAAGAGATTTTTGGGGATTTTTTGGGTGGCTACGCCACCCAAAAAATCCCCAAAATAATCTCTTTTCGAACTAACCCGAACTGGCGTTAAAAACAGCTTTCAAGGATTGGCACGATGGAGTATGCAATGGATCATGTGGTTTATTTAGATGCTCAGGCAAAAGAACTTGAAAACCTGCTTTCAGGCAAAAAAACGATGCTTATCCGCGGCGCAGCCGGGCGAAAGCTGCCCCACGGGCGCGTTCAGGCCAACGATGAATTGTATTTCATCAACAACAACGCCGAAGGCCTGGTGCGAGCCAGGGCCGTTGTCAGCATGGCGCTCCACTCCGAAAAACTGACCGAAGCAGAGTCGCAGAATCTGGCTGCCCAAAATCAGGATAAGCTCTGCCTGACAGAAAAACAGCTTGCCCGCTGGGCAGGCAAACGCTACCTGGTTTTGATTGAGGTGGCGAATGTGGAGGCCGTGTCTCCGTTTGGCATCGACAAAAGCAATTACGGCAATATGGATGACTGGCTGCCTGTCGAAGCGATTGAAACGGTCAGGCTGCCATGAAGCTCTCCCACGTCGCCCGATCGACATTAATCATCGCCTTCTTTTTCGCACTGGATAAGGGCCTGGGGCTGCTGCGAGCGCGTTTCTTTAACCTTCAGTTCAGCTCAGCCGAGCGGGATATCTTCTTTATCTCCAACAACATCCCGGATCTGCTCTCGGCGCTGATCTCCGGCGGAGCGCTGGGAATGGCGCTGATCCCGGTGCTGACCGAAGCCATGGACAAAGACGGGCGTAAGGCGGCCTGGGATCTTTTCAACCAGGTGCTGAACCTGGCATTCCTGGCAACCGCTGCCATTTCGGTGGCCATCATCCTGTTTGCCCAGCCCATCGTCCAGTACCTGATCGCCCCCGGGTTCAACGACCCGGCGAAATGGGCTCTGGCGGTGCGCCTGATGCGGTTGGACCTGGTCGCCATTCTGATCTTCTCGATCAGCGGGCTGGCGATGGCCGGCCTGCAGACCAACCAGCATTTTCTGCTGCCGGCCATGGCGCCGGGCTTTTACAACCTGGGACAGCTCATCGGGATCAAGGTCCTTGGGCCGCGCTTCGGAATTGACGGCATGGTCTATGGGGTTATTCTGGGGGCTGCGCTCCATCTGGCCATCCAAATCCCAGGTCTGCTGTATTACGGCTGGCGCTGGTCGCCAAAACTGTCACTCAAGACACCGCGCCTGCAGCAGGTCTTCAATGTGCTGGGGCCGAGGGTGCTCAACATGACCTTTATCCAGAGCTATTTTGTCCTGCGCGACCGCTTTGCCTCCTACCTGGAAACCGGGGCGGTCTCGGCGCTCAACAACGGCTGGTTTATCATGCAGGTCCCCGAGACGCTGATCGGCACGGCCATTGCGATCGCTCTGCTGCCCACCCTGGCCGACCAGCTGGCCCGCGGTCAAAAGGACGCCTTCCGCGAGAGTATCAATGCCGCCCTGCGGGCTTTACTGGCGCTCACACTGCCGATTGCCGCCATTCTGGCCATCACCATCCGGCCGCTGGCCCAGGCTGCTTTTGGTTTTGAGGGGCGTGAACTGGAGCTGGTAGTCTGGACGACCCGCGCCTTCCTGATCGGTCTGACCGGCCAGACCTGGCTGGAAGTGGGCGTACGTTCATTTTACGCCCAGCAAATCGCCTGGCTGCCTATGGCGGCAGCGGCACTGCAGGCGCTGGCCTTTGGGGTAACCGCCCAGGCTCTTTCAAGCTGGCTCGGGCCAACTGGCATCGCCCTGGCCGATACCATCACCTTTTCAACCCAGGCGCTGATCCTGATCTGGCTGCTGAACCGCAAATTCCCCGGTCTGGCCGATGTCAAAATGTCCCTTTTGCGCGGCCTGCTGGCAGCCACAGCCGGGGCCGTCCTGGCCTATGGGCTGATCAACCTGCTCCCGGTTGGCCCGCTGCTGGCTGCGATCGCGGCCAGTGCGGCTGGCGGGCTGCTGGCTCTGCCGTTGATCTGGCCGGAGGTTCGTTCACTGCTGCGCCTGGGGACGGGCTAGCTGGAGGAAACGTTGATGTCGAAATTTTTACACACTCTGTTGACCGCTGTCTTTATGCTCAGCCTGCTGGCCCAACCCGGCCAGACCTCTGCCGCCCAACCCGCAGGCAGATTGCCTGTGGACAGGCTGCCTGCGGACAGTCTGCCTGCGCTCAGCCAGCAGCAAATCCTGGCGAAAATTGACCCCTGGGTACTGCAAACCGCCGCAGCCGGAGAAACGGAGTTTCTGGTTTTTCTGACCGAGCAGGCCGACTTGAGCGCGGCAGCCGCTTTGCCCACCAAACTGGCCAAAGGGCAGTATGTTTATCAGACCCTGACTGAAACCGCCCAGCGCACCCAGGGAGCGCTGCTGCAAGTGCTCGAAGAAGCCGGCGCCGTCTACCAGCCGTACTGGGTGACCAATATGATCTGGGTGCAGGGCGGACAGACTCTGATTAACACCCTGGCCGGGCGGGCAGATGTCGCCCACCTGTACGCCAATCCATCTGTCAAAGCCGACCTGGGCTCAACAGCCCCCACTTTAACAGACGCCCAGGTGATTGAGGCTGTTCAGGCGGTGGAGTGGAATATCAGCCTGGTGAACGCCCCACAGGTCTGGAATGCCGGGTTCAAGGGGCAGGGCGTGGTGGTTGGCGGGCAGGATACGGGCTACGATTGGGACCATCCGGCCCTGATCAACCAGTATCGGGGCTCCAGCGGCGCCACAGTGGATCACAACTACAACTGGTACGATGCCATCCACGAAGTTGACCCGCATAACAGTGGGACAAACCCGTGCGGCCTGGATGCACTCGCTCCTTGCGATGACCATGGGCACGGCACCCACACCATGGGCACAATGGCGGGTGACGACGGCGCGGGCAACCAGATTGGCATGGCGCCTAAAGCCCAGTGGATCGGCTGCCGAAACATGGAGCGCGGCTGGGGCAAACCGAGCACCTACGCCGCCTGCTACCAGTGGTTTATTGCGCCCACCACCCTCTATCCCAATGATCGCCAACCTGATCCATCCAAGGCGCCCGATATTATCAACAACTCCTGGGGCTGCCCAACCAACGAAGGCTGCACAGACCCCAACGTTCTGCTCAGCGTGGTCAATAGCGTGACCGCCGCCGGGATTCTGACCGTCCACTCTGCCGGCAATGAAGGCTGGCTGAACGGCAGTAACCAGCTGACCTGCAGCACCGTCCAAACTCCAGCTGGCATCTATGCGGCCTCCTTTACGGTGGGCAATACCGATGTGAGCGACACCCTCAACCCAAGCAGCAGCATCGGCCCAGTCAGCGCCGATGGCAGCAGCCGGATGAAACCAAATATCGCAGCCCCCGGAACCAGCATCCGCTCCAGCGCGCCCGGGACCGGTTACCGAACGCTGACAGGCACCAGCATGTCGGCCCCGCATGTCGTTGGTCTGGCTGCCCTGCTGATCTCGGCCCGGCCAGACCTGGCCGGGCAGGTGGATGAGCTGCGCCAGATCATCGAACGCAGCGCAGTGACGGCCGTCAAAATCCCCGGTCAGCCAACCACCTGCGGCGGAACCAGCCCCACCCAGATCCCGAACAACTTCTTCGGCTGGGGGCGGATCGACGCCGAAAAAGCCCTGCAAACGGCGCTGACCCGCTTCACACTTGAAGCGAGCCAGACAACCCCCGCAGCCGGTGAGTTAATCACCATCACCCTGGCCATTACCAACAGCCATCCACTAAACGCCCTGACCGGCGTCAGTATAAATGCCAGCCTGACAGAAGACTGGGTGGGCGTTCGGTCGAGCCATGCCTACAGCCAAACGGGCAGCAGCTTTGCCTGGGATCTGGGGCAAGTCAACCCCAACACCAGCACCCGGGTCACCATCAGCGGCTACGCCGGCCTGTGTGCCAATTCAGCCAACATCCTCTCAGCACAGATGAGCAGCAGTCAAACCCCGCTCAGCACGGCTGCCGGCCCACAGCTCAACTTTTCCGGCCTGACCCTGACCAGTCAGGGCCCAGCCAGCGCCCTGGCTGGCAGCACGATCACCTACACCCTGGGTGTCACCAACGCCCAGAATGGGGCTGTAATCAGCAGCCTGGCGCTCAGCAGCACACTGCCTGCCGGGCTGCAGTTCATCCAGGCCACGCCAGCTTACACCACAGCCCAGACGACCATTTTCTGGCAAATTCCGGCGCTGGCGGGCGGCGCTGCCTGGCACGGACAGGTTGCAGCCAAAATTCTAAGCTCAGCCGCCAACCCGCTGGTCAACCAGGGCGCCGAACTGGCGCTGGCAGGTTTGCCAGCCTGCCGGGCGCAGCCAGTCGTCACCCAGCTCATCTGGAAGGACTTTTTGCCCATCCTGGTGCGCTAAAATTAATTTTCACCGCAGTTCGGACTGGAGATTATTGGGTGTTTTTTGGGTGGCTACGCCACCCAAAAAACACCCAATATTTCTTGGTCCGAACTGCCGTAATCCAGGGGTCATGTGCAGGTGGCAAAACACCTGCACATGACCCTGAGATATTTATCGTTTTTCGCCTGTTGCAGGGTCGACCCCGGTATCAATAAATCCGGCCTGCAGGTCGTCCAGCGTCTGCTGTGCCAGTCGCTGGCGGCCCAGGCCAAATTTCTCGCCCACATTTGCCAGGGTCAGCGGCAGATCGACCTGGCTGCCCGCCTGGCCCCCCAGGATGCTGGCGGGTAAAGCGAGCAGAGCCTGCTCGTCTGGCAAGATCGAGACCAGATGATTTTTACCAGGCTGAGCGGGCGGCGCATACCCGGTAATCACAGCCACACCGTTGTCAGCAAGATAAGTCAACAGACCGGCGTCATTCACATTGGGGGGAAGGTAGATGGTCTTCACGCTCTGGGCAATCAACTGCCCGGCGGCAGCCTGCCATTCAGCACTGCTGGAGGCAGCTGGCAGCTCAACGTAGACCGGATAATCTACAATAGGCCCATAAAATGGGTTGCACAGGCCGCAGAAATAAGCTGCACCGTTCAAAAAAGCGCTGCGGGCGGCCCGGCCAGCGGGGGTGTCTGAGACACTCAGCACACCCACCCGCCAATCTGCGGTCAGCATGGCAGCGATCACCCCGGCCAGAAAACCCTGCTGATCCACAGCCGGCGGGTGAACCACGGTCAGGTTTTGGGCGGGCTGCAAATCAGCCGCCCCAAAGACCACAAAATGGGTTTGGGGAGCAGCCGCAGCAACCTGGGCCAGATCCAGCCCGGGCGCAGCCGCCTCGGCCGAGATCAGCGCCAGGCGCAGGTCGGGCTGGACAGCCGCGGCGGCAAAAGTTTCGCTCTGATCCCAGCGCAGGCCCTGAGCGCTGGCAGCCGCCTGCCAGGCCTCCAGAACCTGCTGGCTGAAAAGGCTGTCTGAAACAGGGCGATAAAAAGCCACGACCAGCCCGGGAAGGGCGGTGGGGGCGGTGGTGGGCGGCGGAACTCGGTGGGCAGGGCAGTCTGTCCGGGGTCTGCGGGGGCGGCTGTCTCGGCGGCGGGGGTGTCAGAGAGGGGCGTATCACTCGGAATGGAAGGCGCGCAGGCCGTGAGCAGTACAGCCAATAAAACCATAAGGCAGGTCAAACGAATTAATATTTTCATACGGGCATATTTCCACACCAGACCTGAAACGGCCTGAATCTTGCAACATTTTACGAACGAAAGGCCAGACGGCCATCCGGGAACTGAGAGACACGCATCTCCCAAAAAATCTCTTCTCCCGAACTGATGCAATTTTACTACACGGACGATTGAATCTATGGATAATACCGTCAATGTTTGGGTGGCGCAGCTACCCAAAAACAACCTCTTTCGAACTAACCCGAACTGACGTTATAATAGCGGCATGATTGAAATGAAAATTCCCGGACGGGGAGAACTTCAGCTGGAACACCTGGTTTGTGATGTGAACGGCACACTGGCTGTGGACGGCGAACTTTTGGAAGGTATCGCCAGGCGCCTGAAAACGTTGAGCGACCGTCTGCAGATTCACCTGATCACTGCCGATACCCACGGACGCCAGGCGGTCATCGACCAGCAGTTGGGCCGGCGAGCTGTGCGCATCCTGCCGAATGACGAGGCCGGCCAAAAAGCCGCGTATATCCAGCAGCTTGGCGCCGAGCAGGTTGTGGCGGTCGGCCAGGGCGCCAACGATGCCCTGATGCTGCAGGCGGCCGGCCTGGGCATTTGTGTCTTTTCTGCCGAAGGAACGGCCGTTGAAAGCCTGCTCTCCGCCGACCTGGTGACAGCCGACATCTACCAGGCGCTTGACCTGTTGGAATACCCTGTCCGCATCGTGGCAACCCTGCGCAAATGACTACATCCGAAACCGAACTGCTGCCCGACGATCCGGAACAGATGCCGCCCGCCCGCCGCAGGCGCGCCAACCGCTGGCTCGTCCCGCCCGACAGCGACGAACGCGGCGCCTTTTTGGATGAGCTGGCGCACCGCACAACGCCCACGTTTGATTACTACCTGTTTTCATTCCTGGCAGGCACGATCATCGGTCTGGGCTTTTTGTTGGACGCCCCCTCGCTCCTGCTGCTTGGCGCTCTGGTTGCGCCGCTCATGGCGCCCACCCTTGGCCTGTCTTTTGGGGCGGTCATGGGATCCGCACGCTTCTTTTTCCGCAGCTTCTCCGGGGTGGTAATTGGCAGTCTGCTGGTCTTTTGGGGCGGCGCCATGGCTGGCGCCCTGACCCTGTTCTGGGCCCCATCCAAATTGGATCTGATCCATATTTTCGCCCAGCTCTCGTGGACCAATTTTATCGTCCTGGCCGTGGGAATCATTCTGATTGCCCTGGCTACCATCCACAGCGACCAAAAACCCTCGATCCCCAGCATCGCCGTAGCCTTTGAGCTGTATCTGCCGCTGGCGGCAGCCGGGTTTGGCCTGACCAGCCGCATTCCCCACCTCTGGCCCGATGGCCTGGTCGTTTTTATTATTTACCTCGCCTGGGCAGGCATGATTGGCGCTTTCACGCTGGCTGTCAGAGGCTTCAGACCGGCCAATTTGTTTGGTTACTCGCTCAGCGGGGCACTGGTCCTGCTGGCCTTTGTGCTGCTGATCGGGATCGGCGGAGCTGGAGCCGTGGTCACCACCCAGATCGGGCTGCCCACATTAAGCCCAACCCCAACCCTCACCGAGACGCCCATCCCAACCGCCACCCCCAGCCCAACCAGCACCGCAACCCAGGCGCCGCCAACCCAGACCCCCACCCCCAGCGAGACGCCTACGCCGCAGCCAACCCTGACTCCCACCATCACATCCACGCCGCTCCCCAATTTTGCCTACATATTCGCCACCAGCGGCGACCCGCCCGGGGCGCGCCTGCGCAAAGAGCCCGGCGGAGAGATGATCCGGACTTACCTGAACAACACCCTGGTTGAGGTTCTGCCTGAGGTCGCCGAAGCCAACGGGTATGTCTGGGTCAAGGTGCGGGTGGTCAAAGACGAAACCATCGGCTGGATCCTGCGTGATCTGCTCCTGCTGGCAACGCCTTCTCCCAACTGGTAGCACCCGGCGAACGCCCGCTGGCACACGAACTCAAGCGGCTCTGAGCCGGAAAGCGCCGGGAAGCAAGTCGGACACGCTCGCCTCAAGGGTGACGCTGCCGGCCTGATTGACGATGATCACAAGCGTTTCCAACCCAAATTCTGACAGCACCTGGCGGCACGAGCCGCAGGGCGAGCCGCCATCTTCGGTTGCAGCCACAATCGCCACAAAATCCCGCTCCCCCTCAGAGACGGCTTTGAAAACCGCCACCCGTTCGGCGCAAATCGTGGTTGGATAGGCGCCGTTCTCGATATTGACCCCGGTAAACACCTGCCCGGAAGCCGTCAGCAGTGCCGCTCCCACCAGATAGTTGGAATAAGGCGCATAAGCCATTTGGCGCACTTCCAGGGCTTTTTGGATCAACAGACGGCGCATCTCTTCGTTAAGCATTTTGTTCACCTTCGGGGGGTTCGGGAGCAGTATGAACAGCCCGCACCTTACGGATCCGGCGCCCACTGACCTGCTCAACAGTTAATTGAATATCGCCCACCTGGAGGGTGTCGCCGTTTACCGGCACCCTGCCAAGCTGGCTGTAAATAAAGCCGCCCAGCGTCTCGGTTTCGTCGCTGGAAAGATCAGCCTGCAGGACTTCGTTAAAATCCTTCAAATCAACCCGGCCCAAAAATAGATACCCACCCTGTTCCAAAGGCTGGTAAGGGAGTTCTTCGGCCTGGTCGTATTCATCGTGGATTTCACCCACAATTTCCTCAACGATATCTTCCAGGGTGACCAGCCCCGCCACGCCCCCATATTCGTCCACAACGATCGCCATATGCACCCGGCTGGTCTGCATCTCATCCAAAAGCTCGTCGACCCGCTTGGCCTCGGGGATAAAATAGGCCGGGCGCAGCAGGTCTTTCAGGTTTGCCTGCTGGCCTTTGAGTTTCCAGGCCCGGAGCAGATCCTTGGCATACACCAGGCCGATAATCTGATCAATGTTCTCCTCATAAACTGGCAGGCGCGAATAACCGGAAGCCAGAAATGAGTCTATGGCCGATTCAACCGAGAGCGAGCTGTCGAGGGCGGTCAGATAGATGCGCGGCGCCATAATTTCGCGCACCAGGGTGTCACCCAGTTGAAAGATGGAGTAGATCATCTCACGCTCTTCTTTTCGTCCTCGGTAACCCGGTTGGAATCCCCCTGAACGCCGGTGGGATGAAGGGCCATCGCCGCTGCCAGCAAAGGCGAAGAGATCGTCTGCAGCCCACGCGCAAAAGGCACAAGCCGCAGCGCCCAGGCTTCCAGCCGCTGGCTGACAACCCCTTTGATAAACTCCTCAATCAGGAACAGAAAGATACCTGCCAGCAGCAAAGCCAAAAAGGCCTCACCCACTGCCAGGGCGTAATTGACCGGAACGGGCAGCAGGGCCAGGATACAGCCGGCAATCAGAAAACGGCACAAAACCTGGGCCAGGTGAAAGCTGGCTGCCAGCTCGGTTGGGCGGTGAACCAGATCGAGGACAGCCTGCACCCGGGCATCTGTTTCGCGCCCGCTAAAAACCCGGCCCGTATTGGGGTTAAGCAAACTGGAGCGGGCAGCCGCCAGAATAAAATCAAAAATCAACAATAAAGCCAGGCCAAGCCAAACCGCCTGGAGCCAATTAATCATGTCCATCCACTCTCCGCACGACATGGGCGGGCACACCCACGACCAGGGTGTGATCTTCCACATCATGAATAACCACCGAGCCAGCCCCGGTGCGGGCGCCTTCGCCCAGTTTTACCGGCGCAACCAGCAGGGTATCGCTGCCAATAAAAACATCTTTGCCAATCTCGGTTTTGTTCTTATGCGTACCGTCAAAATTACAGGTAATCGTGCCGGCGCCAATATTGACACCCTCACCGATCTGGGCATCCCCGATATAGGAAAAATGGCCCATTTTGGTGCCTGGCGCCAGATAGGAGTTCTTCACCTCACCAAAATTGCCCATGTGGACGCCCGGCCCCAAATGAGCGCCGCTGCGCAGCCGGGCAAAGGGGCCAACATCCGAACCCGTTTCGACGATGCAGCTTTCCAGCATCGAAGAGAGGATCTTACAGTTGTCGCCAATTTGGGCATCCCGGGCCAGCGTATTAGGGCCAATTGTGCAGCCGGCGCCGATGACTGTCTTGCCGTGCAGGTAGGTATTCGGCCAGATGACCGTGTTGGGCGCGATCTGGACTTCGGGCTCAATATAGGTCGCGGCCGGATCAATCAGGGTCACACCTTCCAGCATCCAGTGGGTATTGATCCGCTGGCGCATCAGGGCCGTTGCCTCAGACAGGTGAACCCGGTTATTGATCCCGATCGCCTCACTGGCATCTTCCGCGAGTGAAGCCTGCACCGGCAGGTGATCCTCCACCGCCAGCCCCACCAGATCAGTCAGATAATATTCTCCCTTGGGAGAAAGCGGGATCCGGCGCAGAGCATCCCACAACCAGGCGCTGTTAAGGCAGTAGATCGAAGGGTTCAGCTCGGTAATCTTGAGCTGCTCAGGGGTGGCCTGGGGTTCTTCCACAATTGCAGCCACTTTGCCGGCAGCGTCCCGCACAATCCGGCCAAACCCGCGCGGGTTTTCCTGGATGATCGTCATCAGCGTCAGCGGGCCGGCGTGACCAGCCTGCATGGCGGCAACCTTCTGCAGACTCTCAGCGCGCAAGAGGGGCATATCGCCCAATACCACCAGCACCTGGTCCACCTGGCCGCGCAGCAAACTTTCGGCCTGCAGTACGGCATGCCCGGTGCCAAGCTGCTGGTCCTGGACAACATAATCCACCGTGTCGCCCAATGCCCTGCGCACCTGGTCTGCGCCATACCCAACCACCACCACCGGGCGCTCGCCGGTTGCCTGGCGGGCGGCCTCCGCCACATGCCAGACCAGCGGGTGGCCCAGAATAGGATGGAGCACCTTGGGCAAATCGGATTTCATACGCACACCTTTTCCGGCGGCTAAAATTAAAGCACGAGTCTTCATTTTTTACTCCAAAATAACAAC
>Ga0268298_10000323_pt1 | contig 61843 bp, 60 predicted proteins | sample WWTPWeurt_MetaG_FD_194462 | JGI IMG/M metagenome (GOLD analysis project Ga0268298, IMG submission 194462) | Activated sludge microbial communities from WWTP in Nijmegen, Gelderland, Netherland - WWTP Weurt | ecosystem: Engineered > WWTP > Aerobic digester > Activated sludge | place... | reverse complement strand
TTTTGCGCGACGAAGTGCAACGCCGCGCCTAACGCAACAAAGGAGAAAAACACATGAGCGACGTCGTTCGAGTGGGCCAAACGGTCCCGGATTTCGAGATGGAAGTGTTCGACCCGAAGAAAAACGAATTCGGGAAAGTGTCCCTGGCGGATTTCAAAAAACAAGGCAAGTGGACGGTGCTCGTGTTTTACCCCGCCGACTACACCTTCGTCTGCCCCACCGAGTTGGCCGACGTGGCCGTCCAGTACGCCGAACTACAGGCCGCCGGCGCCGAAGTGGTTTCGGTCTCCACCGACACCAAATTCGTCCACCTCGCCTGGCAGCGGGAAGAGAAACTTCTGAAAGACGTGAAGTACCTCATGGGCGCCGACGCCACCGGCAAAGTCTCGCGCCTTTTCGGCGTCTACGACGAGGCCTCCGGCTTGGCCCTGCGCGGCACCTTCATCATCGGCCCCGACGGCAAGCTGGCCTCCAGCGAGGTCAACTTCTACAACGTCGGCCGAAGCGCCGCGGAACTCCTGCGCAAAGCGCAGGCCAACGCCTACCTGGCCAAGAACCCCAACGAAGTCTGCCCCGCCAACTGGTCCAAGGGCGGCAAAACGCTCAAGAACCCCGGCGCCGCCATGGTCGGCCGCGTCGCGGAAGCCTTGAAGTAAGGGAGAATTGACCCGCGCCCTTCACCCGGTTCAGCCGGGTGAAGGGCGTTTTTTCGAACATGCCAACGGAAATCGAAGACATCGGCACCGAGCGCCCCCAGGTGCTCGTGATCGGCGGCGGCTTTGCCGGCGCCGCGGCCGCCGCGCGCCTCGCCGAGGGCGGCGTGGCCGTGACCCTGCTGGAAGAGCGCCCCATCCTCGGTGGACGGGCGACCTCCTTCAAAGACGGCGTCACCAAACAAGACGTCGACAACGGCCAACACCTCTTCCTGGGGGCCTACCGGGACACCCAGGCCTTTTTGCGCCGCCTCGGGGTGCTGGATCGCCTGCGGTTTGAAAAACAGATCGCCGTCTCATTCATCAACCGCTCCGGGCGCCGGTCCAAACTTGCGCCCCGGCTCCTGCCCGGCCGCCTCGGTTTGTTGCTGGGCGTCCTGCTCTTCCGCGAATTGCGCCTCAGAGACAAGATCTCGCTCCTCTGGGGCGTCTTGCGCACCCGCCCGCCCAAGGGCGGGAAGGCGCAAACCGTTTCCCAATGGCTTTCGATCCTTCACCAAACGCCGGGAGCCCGCCGCGCCTTCTGGGATCCGCTTTGTTACGCCGCCCTCAACGAGCGGCCCGATCGGGCCTCGGCCGCGGCCTTCGTCGCCGCCCTCAAAGAGGGTTTCCTGGCCGGCGGATCGGCCAGCGGACTCGGTTACAGCACGTTGCCCCTCGGCCGCCTGTGGGCCGTGGAATTGGCCGAATACCTTCGCCGTCGCGGCGGCCGCGTGGCCGCGCGGCTCAAAGCCACCCGGCTCCAGATCGACGGCGACCGCGTGACGTCCGTTGAGGTGGAGGGGGAGCCCCCCGTTCGGGTTGACGCCGTGGTGTTGGCCGCCCCCGTGAAGGAAAGTTGGGCCCTCTTGCCCGATGCCATCCGTGAACGGCACCCCGCGCTGGCGATGGCCGAATCGTCCCCCATTCTGGCCATCAACCTCTGGTTTTCCCGTTCGCCCTTCGAAGGCGCCTTCGTGGCGCTTCTGGACATGGACCTCCAATGGCTCTTCAACCGCGAGGCCCTGTGGGGCCCCGCCGGCCGCGGGCAGATCAGCGCCGTTTTGAGCGCCGCGCGCTCCCACGAACACCACACCAACGACGAATTGATCGCCCTGGCCCTGGCCGACGTGCGCCGCGCATTCCCCGATTTCACGGAAACCCCGCGCCACGCCACCGTGTTGTGGGAACGCCGCGCCACCCCGTCGCCCACGCCGGCCTTCTGGACCGCGCGGCCGCCGGTGGCGACGCCCCTGGCCAACCTCGTCCTCGCCGGCGACTGGACCGACGTGGGTCTGCCGCCCACCATCGAAGCGGCCTGCCGCAGCGGCCACCGCGCCGCCGAGGACATCCTGCGCCATCTCAAACACGCCCCGGAGGCTCTTCGTGCTTAAAGCGATCATCTTCGACTGCGACGGCGTCATCGCCGATTCAGAGCACCTCCATTTCTCCCTTTTCCAAAAAGTTTTGGCGGAAGTGGGCGTGCCGCTCACCCAAAAAGAATACGTGGACAACTACCTCGCCATGGACGACAAGGGCTGTTACCGCGCCGTCTTCGCGGCCCACAACAAACCGCTCGCGGACGACGAAATGCGCCGGTTGATCGCCCGCAAAACCGACCTCTACAAAAAAACCGCCGCCCAGAATTTGGTGATCCTGCCGGGGGTGGTGGAGTTTGTCATGGCCGTGTCGCAGAAAGTCCCGCTGGCCATGGCCTCGGGGGCCCTGCGCGACGAGGTGAAGCTCATGATCGGCGCCGCGGGCATCGATCAATTTTTCGACGTGGTGGTGGCGGCCGAGGACGTGGTCAACGGCAAACCCGCGCCCGACGCCTATTTGAAAGCGCTGGCCGGCTTGAACGCCAAACACCCCGGTCGAAACATCCAGCCGGGGGAATGCCTGGTGGTGGAAGATTCCAAGCACGGCCTGCTGTCGGCGCGGGCCGCCGGCATGAAATGCGTGGCCGTCACGACCACCTATTCCGCCGAAGAACTCGCCGCGGCCGACAAAGTGGTACCGGTGCTCACCGCCGTGCGCGTGAAGGATTTGGAGGCGCTCTTCGCGTGAACCCCGCCGGCTCCCGTCAAGAATTCGCCCGCCTCATCCGGCTCAGCCCCACGCGGCTTGATCTCGCGCGGGCGGCGCTCCTCGTCGCGGCGGAGGAGTACCCGCTCCTGGACCCCCGCCCCTACCTCGACCGGCTCGACAAATGGGCCTTCCGCGTGGTGGAAACCCTCGGCGGCAGCCGGGGCGATCCCCTGGCCACCGTCGCCGCCTTGAACCACGTTCTTTTCGACGAGGAACGCCTGCGGGGGAACGCCAAAGACTACTACGACCCCCGCAACAGTTTCGTCAACGAAGTGATGGACCGACGCCTCGGCATCCCCATCTCGTTGTCGTTGCTTTATTTGGAAGTCGCGCGCCGGGCCGACCTGCCCGTGGTGGGGATCGGCCTGCCGGGGCATTTCATCGTGGCGGTGCGCACCCCCGCGCGGAGCGTTTTTGTGGATCCGTTCCATGAGGGGGCCGTGTTGACGGAGAAGGATTGCGAGGCGCGGGTGTCCAAGATTTTCGGCGGGCGGATGTCGCTCTTGCCGGAGCACCTGGAGCCCGTGTCGCCCCAGTCGGTGCTCGTCCGGCTTTTAAACAATCTTAAAAACATTTACGTGGAATCCCGCTCCCACGCCAAAGCCCACGCGGTCATCGATAAACTGGTGCTTTTAGCGCCCACGGATTGGGCGATCCTGCGGGACCGCGGCCTTGTCCGCTTCAACATGAAGCAATTCCGCGGCGCGCTGGTTGATTTGGAATCCTACCTGACAAACGCCAAAGACGCCCCCGACCGTTCGGCCATCCTCAAACTCGCCAAATCCATCGCCCGCAGCATCGAAAAAAAGGGCGATCAGTAACTTCCGCTCAGTCGATCAGCGACCCTTTCCATTCCCGTTCCGCGCGGCGCGCGCGGCGGTTGACCCACCGCGCCAACACGAACAAGTAATCCGACAATCGGTTGAGGTAGATCTGCGCTTCGCGCAAAGTGGGATCGCTTTGCAAAAGCGGCGTCAGCGAGCGCTCCGCCCGACGGGCCACCGTGCGGGCCACGTGCAGAGCCGCCCCGGCCGGCGCCCCACCCGGAAGGATGAAATGCCGCAGGGGGGGGAGCGCGTCGGAGATCCGGTCGATCTCCCGTTCCAGCCGCGCGATGTGCTCCGCCGTGATCCGAGGCACGCCCCGCGGCGCGTGGCCGCCCCGGCGCGGGGCCGACAGGTCCGCCCCCAACACGAACAGTTCGCGCTGAATGTCCAACAGGAAGGCCTTGAGGGGCGCGTCGGCCCCGAGAGCGGCCGCCAGGCCCAACACGCCGTTCAACTCGTCCACATCGCCGTAGGCCTTGACCCGCGGGTGGTTTTTCCGCACCCGCACCCCGTCCAACAAAAACGTGTTTCCGCCGTCGCCCACCTTGGTGTAGATTTTCATGGGGCCATTTTAACCGTTCCGTCGATTGGCCGAAAGCGGTAAAATGCCTCCATGCCCACCGATGTTCCGCGCCTCCTGTCGGCCCTGCACCGGCTCTACGACGGGGCCGATTGCGCCCTGCGCCACCGCAACGCCTTCGAGCTTCTGATCGCCACCATCCTCTCGGCGCAATGCACCGATGAGCGGGTCAACCAAGTCACCCCCGTCCTGTTTAAAAAATACCCCACGCCCGCCGCGCTGGCCGGGGCGCCGCTGACCGCCATCGAAGAAATCATCCGATCCACGGGGTTCTTTCGGCAAAAAGCCAAATCCCTGTCGTCCACCGCCCGAATCCTTGTGGACGAGCACGGTGGCGAGGTCCCCCGCACCATGGACGCCCTGCTGCGTCTTCGGGGCGTGGCCCGCAAAACCGCCAACGTGGTCATGGGCAACGCCCACGGCATCGCCTCGGGCGTCGTCGTCGACACGCACGTGAAACGCCTCTCCCGCCGACTCGGCCTCACGCGCCAATCCGACCCCGTCAAAATCGAAAAGGATTTGATGAAAAAAATTCCGCCGTCGGATTGGATCTGGTTTTCGCACGCGCTCATCACCCACGGGCGCGCCGTCTGCGCCGCCCAACGGCCCCGCTGCGTCGACTGCCCGGTCCGAGCGCTTTGCCCCTCGGCGGGCAAGGCCGATTGACGCCCATGGACGCTCTCGACCCCCGCCACCGCGAGGCCGTGGACCGATTCAACCGCGGCGATTTTTTCGAAGCCCACGACGCCTGGGAGGAATTGTGGAACGAAGCGCCGGAACGGGAGCGGGGGTTCTACCAGGGCCTCATCCAGGTGGCCACGGCGCTCCATCACATGACGATCGGCAACATGCGCGGCGCGCGGCTTCTCCACGGCTCGGCGCACGAGCTTCTGGCGCCCTACGGTAAATCCCACGGCGGGGTGGACCTCAAAACCGTGCGCGCCCGGTTTGACGCCGCCCTGGACGGAATTTTGAAATTGCCCTTGGACGCCCTGGCCGGGCGCGGGCGGCCGGATTTGTTCAAGATCACGCTCACGCCCGAAAGGCGGTTTTCCATTGTCCTCCGCTGAGTTTCTATCCTCTCGGTTGGAGAAAAAAATCGAGCGGTCCTTCACCGTCGGCGGACTGCCCAAAACCTGGTGGCGCGCCTGGGCCGACGACATCCGCCATTGCCGCCGCTGCGGCGGGAAACTCTTTTGGAAAACCGTGCGGGCGGAGGGCCGCCGACGGTACGTCTGCGACCGTTGCGACCGGGTCTCCTACCAAAATCCGAAAATCGTCGCGGCCACCTTGCCGGAGCGGAACGGAAAAATTTTTTTATTGCGACGGGCCATCGAACCGGCCCGGGGGCTCTGGACCTTTCCGGCGGGGTTTATGGAATTGGCGGAGACCGTGGAAGCCGCGGCCCAAAGGGAAACCCGGGAGGAAATTTGCTGCCGGGCGGAACTTTTCGGCGGGCCGCTCATTTACTCCTACGACGACGCCGCCGTGGTGACGATCGTCTACCGCGCCCGGGTGGTGGGCCGGGCGCCCCGGCCGGGCGTGGAATCGCTGGAGGTGCGCGCTTTCGCGCCGACAGCGATCCCCTGGGAACAGCTGGCCTTCCGCAGCACCTTCCACGCCCTGCGGGATTGGGCGGCTAAAAAAACGTCCGAATGAGGCTCGTGACCTTGCCGACCACGGCGATGTTGCCGCGCAGGATCGGGTAGGCGGGGTTGATGGGTTCGAGGAAAAATTCGCGGCCGCCCCGGCGCAGGCGCTTGACCGTCGATTCGCCGTCGTCCACCGTGGCCACCACGATGTCGCCGTTGTCCGCCGCGGCCGTGTGCTGGACGAGCACCATGTCGCCGTCCATGAGCGTCGGCGCCATGCTGTCGCCCTTCACCCGCAGGACGAAGTTGGCCCGCTTCGCCATGGCCTCGTCCACCGCCAGGTAGTCCTCCACGTCCGCAATGGCCTCCAAGGGCATGCCGGCGGGCACGCGCCCCAAAATCGGCAACCGCAGGGTGGCCGTGACCAACCCCCGCGCTTCGAGCACCAACCCCCGCGCCCGTTCTTGCACGCGGCGCAACACGCCCTTGCGCTCCAGCGCCGCCAGGTGGTCCTGAATGGCCTTGGGAAACACGCGGAAATGCTTGGCGATCTCCCGCACGGTGGGGGGAAACCCTTTGGACTGGATTTGTTGCTGCACGAACTGATAGATTTGATTTTGACGGTCGGTTAAAGGTTCCATACCGACTACTATACAAAAGAACACATGAAACGCAAGTCCTTTTTTCACGTTCGTTTTTACGCTCTCGCCGCCGCGGCGTTCGGGCCGGCGGTCCTGCGCGCGGCCATCGACGGCCCGCCCATCGCCGACAACGACTACCGACTGGCCATCCTGCCCACGGTGACGGTCGGTTCCGCCCGCAAGGTGGCCCTGGGCGGCGCCTACGTGGCCGTGGCCGAAGGGGTCGAAAGCCTCTGGGAAAACCCCGCGGGCGCGGCCTACCGCCGCCCCCGCCAAACCGGCCGATGGGGCTACGACGCCACGCTCGGCTCCTTCCTCGTGGACGGCGACGACATCGACAACAACGGCAACCTCTCCGACGTCCACCGCCGCAACGCCGTTCTCAACGTGGGCGGTCTGTTGCGCTACAAGGGGTTCGGCGTCGGCTTTTTCACCGTGGCGCAGGAGTACGACCTCGACACGGCCAACGGCCTGCGGCGGTTCAACTTCAACGTGGCGGCCATTGATTTCGCTTGGCGCTCCCGCAATCAAGAATTTTTCTACGGCCTAGGCATCCGTCCCTTCGGCCTGGAGGCCCGCCCGGAGGGGGGCGGTTCGCGCTTTCTCCGGTTGTCCGGCTCCGCCGCCACGGCCGGCGTTCTCTGGCACCCCCGGCGGGGAAACTGGCGGGTGGGGCTGTCCTACGCCGGCTCGGTCAAGGACGACGGCCGCTTCCCGTCCGACGCCACGAGCACGGTCGTGGTCGAAGGCCTCGTCATCCCCCGGGAAATCACCATCCCCGTCACGGCCGCGCTCGGCGTGTCGCACACCCGGCGCACCGGCCCCTATTGGGAAGACCACCCCCTGCTCCTCACCGCCCAGGTCGATGTCACCGGAAAAACCGACAACGCGGTGGGAATCGAATCATTTCTCGAACAAAAATTTCAACCCACCGGTCGACGCGTCACGTTAACGCCCCGGGCCGGGGCCGAATGGGAGTTCCGGCCCCGCCGGTTGCGTCTGCGCGCGGGGTCGTATTTCGAACCGAGCCGGTTCGACGGCGTGCCGGGGCGGCTCCACGGCACGGGCGGGTTTCAATTGCGGCTCTTCCGGTTCCGCTTCATCGGCGAGCACCACGTCGCGCTCAACTACGCCGTCGACGCCGCCAGTCGCTATTTCACGCAGTTTATCGGCCTGGGCTTCTGGGCCTTCTAGTTCTCCCGTCCCTCCGCCATTCCCATAGGCGCACAGCGCCCGCGTCCATTCCCGCGCGCGGTCGCGCCTTGTTGCGCGCCCATGTGGCGGCCCACCGCCGCCTAGCGCCCGCGGAGCGCGCGGCGCTGGAGGCGCTCGCGGCGCGTTTTCGGCGCGAGAAACATTTCGCGGGCTGCGCCGGGTTCCGCGTGACGGAACGCGTGCGCTGGACGGTGGCCGGCTGGCGGACGGTGCTGGTGTACCCGGCCGGCTACCGCGCGCGGAGCGCCCGGCACGCGGGGGCGGGTGTCGTGGCGGAGGGGGTGGAAGACCGCGCCGGCGAGGCGACGCGGGACGTGGTGGTGCTTTCCTGGAGCGATGCCGGCGACGACGGCGGGCGGCTCATCCTGCACGAAACGGCCCACCAGGTGGATTTTCACTTCGGATTGACGGAACACCTGCTGGAGCGCACGGCGAAGGACTTAACGCCCTGGCAACGGGCCCTGCGGCGGGAATACAGCGCCTTCGTCAAGGCGCTGAACGATGGAAAGCGGTCGCCGATCGACCGCTACGCCGCCGAGGATCCGGCGGAATTCTTCGCCGTGTCGACCGAGGATTTTTTTACGACGCCAAAACGGCTGGCCGCGCGCCTCCCGCGCGTGCACGCCCTCTTAAACGACGTCTACCGATCGGACCCGCTCAGGGCGCGGTCGCGCTGACCGTCCGCGTTTCGATCGCCAGGCCGGGAAAATAGGCCTCCAAAATCTCCCGAAACCCGAACCCCGCCCGAGCCCGCCCCGCCGCGCCATGCTGGCAGAGCCCCACGCCGTGGCCCAGGCCCCGCCCCGTGAAAACGTAGCGATCGCCCGTCCGTTTTAAATTAAACCGCGCGCTCTTGAGCTCGTGCCAACCGCGACGGCGGCCCCAGCGCAAATAGAGATCCTCGCCGCTCACCGCGCGCTCGCCCCAGCGCAACCGGGCCACGCGGCCCGAGCGGTCCCGGCGCGCCACGGCCAGGCCGCGGTCCTTCGCGCCCTGACCGTCCAAAAGCCGCGCCAAATCGCCCGCGCGGATCTCCGTCCGCCAAATATGATGGGGAGCCGCCGCGCAAAAATCGCGGCCGCCGTTGTCGTCCCGCACGCCGCGCAAGCCCGCGCCGCCCCGGGGCCACACGTCCTCCGCCCAGGCGGTGTGGCCCCCGCAGTCCGCGTGGAAAAACACCTCCGCCGGCCGCCCGTCGCCCGAGAGGACAAGGCCCGCCGTCTCCGGCGCGGCCCGTTCCACGGCCGCGCGCGCGCCGCGCCCGCGGTACACCTGGCAGTGCGCCAGGTCGCAATAGTCCGCTTCGTCTTTCCAATGGCGGCCGCGGTTGCGGGCCAGGAACGTCCGCCCGACGACCAACTGGGCTTTGATGGCCTCGGCCGGCCAATCACCGGGCAACTCCTGGGCGGTCACCGCGCGGAGGAGCAAATCCTCCTCCAACACGTTGACCACCCGCAGCATCGGCTCTGCCACCGGCCGCGTCCCCCGCCCGCCGCTCACCACCAGACGCCCTTCGTAATCGGCCTCGAACCCCCGGGGCGTGCGCAGGCGCAGGGCGCCGCCCGTCGGTCGCAAAACCAGCTGAGCCGCCACCCCCCGCGCCGCCCCGTCGGTCCAGGCCACGCCCTTCGCCGTGGCGCGCACCGACAATTTTTCCGCCCGTCGGCCCGATTTGCCGTCGATCTCCAAAAACAGCGGGGAGTTGATTTCGATCGCGCTCGGCAACTCCTTTTGAAGCAGAACCACCCGCAACAGCGGCCCCGCGACCGCGTGAGCGGAAGCGCCGCGTGGGAACGGCCCATCCCCCGGCGTCGGGAGTTCCGCGCCCGGCCGCACCTCGGCCCGCGCCAACCCGGTCCCGAGGACCGCCGCCAGCATTAAAAATCGTCTCACGGCCGCACCACGAATTCCACCTGATCCATCCGGCCGCGGCCGTCCGCCACGGCCACGCGGTGCCGGCCGGGGCGCGGGTCGATGGCGAAGGCGTCGTCGGGCCGCGCCCGCCCCAAAAAGACCCCATCCAAATACCAATAAACCGGTTCGTCGCGGCGGGCCGCCGCCCGAAGGGGAATCTTTTGCCGCGCGGCGGGCAACGCCTCCGTCACGCGATAGCCGCCGCCCGCGCGCGGGCTCTGGATTTTCAGTTCGGTCGCGGCGTCCACCGCCGGGCAGCCGGGGGCGTGGGGCGGCGGGGCCTCGGCCGCGCGGCCCTGGCCGCGCAGGAACGCCGCCACCTCGGGCGGCCAGTGGCGCACCGTGCGCTCGGCGTAGGCCGCGCGCGGGCCCGTCATGCACGCGCGGCAAACCTCCCGCCCCGTCCGTTTTTCCACCGTGATCCGCCGGTGCAGGCCGCAGGGCGACGGATCGCTCCGTCCGGGGAGAAAGAGATCCTCGCGAAAAGCCGCGCAGCCCGGGCCCGCCGGTTCGCCGCTCTCGGCGCAGACTTTTCGAAGCGCCACGCCCGCCGGCCGCGCGAACCACGCATCGCGGTGGCGCGTCCATTCGTTCATAATTTCCGTCAAGAGCGGCGCCGCCGCCTTGGACCCCACGAGTTGGCTTGATCCCCGCGCGTTCGCGTTCCCGAACCAGACCCCCACGGTGATGTCCGGGGTGAAGCCCACGCTCCAAGCGTCCCGCAGGCCGAAAGACGTTCCCGTCTTGTAGGCGAACTTGCCGCGGTTGGCCGTGAACTCCCAAGACTGGGGCAAATCGGGTCGAAACAGCGTGGCCAACATTTCCGCCGTGACGTGGGCCGCCTCGGGCGAGAGCGCCGCGCGGCCCGCCGGCGCCGTCCCGCCCTCAAAAAATTGCAGCGGCCGTTGTCGCCCCCCGTCCGCCAGCGCGGCGTAGAGGACGACCAATTCTTCCAAGGTCAAAGGGAACGCCCCCAACACCACCGACAGACCGGGGTCCACGCGCCTCAAACGCGGACCGAAGAGGCGCGTCTCATCGAGAAACGCCGCTAGCCCGCGTTGGCCCAGCCGCCATTCCAAATCCACGGCGGGCGTGTTGAGCGAAAGCGCCAGGGCCTCCTCCGCCGCGATCGGCCCCCAGGCGCGCCGCTCGAAATTCGCGGGCTCGTAGCCGTCGTAGTTCCGCTGCACGTCATAGACCAAGCGCCGCGGGGTCAAAAGGCCCTCCTCCACCGCGCGGGCGTAGACGAACGGCTTCAGGAGCGACCCCGGCGAGCGAAGGATGTCCGCGCCGTTCACCTGGCCGTCGTGCTCGGCGTCGTTGAAATCGGGAGAGCCCACGTAGGCCAACACGCGGCGGGTGCGGTTCTCCACCACGAGCACGGCCCCGTTGTGGATTCCGAACCGGCGCAGGCGTCGCGCGGCGTGGGCCAGGCGGTCTTCGCAAAAAGATTGAAAGACCGGGTCCACGGCGTAGCGGCGCACCCAGGCGTTCGTGCCCCGGCGGGCGCGCTCCACCAAGTGGGGCAACCGGCGCGGATTCATAAAGCGCGTCGCCGGAAGAGGCGCCTCGCGCGCGGCGGCCATCGTCGCCGCCGACAACCCCAACCGCCCCCCGACGCGGGCCAACACTTTGTCGCGCTGGGCGCGGGCGGCCGCCGGTCGGCGGTCGGGCCGAAAGAGCGCGGGCGATTTCGGCAGCCCAACCAACAGCGCGTTCTCCGCCGGGCTCAGGGCCGCCGGCGGTTTGCCGAAATAGAGATAGGCCGCCGCGCCCACGCCCTCGATGTTGCCGCCCATCGGCACGCTGTTCAAATACAATTCCAACAACGCGTCTTTGCTGTGGGCGTGCTCCAACTGAAAGGCCCGAAAGATCTCCACCGCTTTCCCGCCCAGGGTGCGGCGCTTGGGTTCCATCAGTTTCGCCACCTGCATGGGGATCGTCGACCCGCCCATGAGCACGCGCCCGTGGCGCGCGTTCGACAAAACCGCCCGCGCCAGCGCCACGGGGTTCACCCCCGGGTGTCGGTAATAATGTTTGTCTTCGTAGAGGAGAAACCCCCGGACCAACGCCGGGGACATGTCGGAGAGGCGAAGTCGCAGTCGGTACTTATCGGAAGGGGACAGGTCGATGCGGGCCAGCCCGCCGTCGCGGTCCAAGTGGAGCGTCGAATAATCCGTCTCCCGGAACGCCCGCGGCAGGGGGAAAACAGCGTTCGCCAGGGCCCAAAACGACCACCACAGGGCCCCGGCCAGGAGCGGAAGCGCCGTCGCCACCGCCCAACGGTTACGGCGTGACGTCGGCCACCACAAGGGGTTTCTCATCGGGTCCGGTGCCGTTCACGTCCGGATCGTACATCGCCTCCGCGAAGGGGTTGGGCACCGTGTAACGGCCCGGCGTCACCGCGCGCACGGCGTAGGAGAACGTCCGCTCGCCCGTGAACCCCTCCGTAAAGAGCAGGATCCGGTCGTCGCGGATGTCCTGGTAAGCCGGGTTAAAGCCGCCGGGCGGGTCGAACCCCAAATCGCCCCGCGAGCGCAGGCGGGGATTTTCGATCTCAAACCCGCCGGGCAACAGGTCCACCACGACCACGTTGCGCGCTTCTTTCTCCGCCGCGACGGTGAGGGAAACCACCACCAGCTCGCCCTGGGCCACGTTGGAGAGGTTGACCTCGCGCCCCTGCGCATCGCGATAGGCGCGCGTTACCGCGAGCCCCGCCGAGCGGGGCTTGGTCGGTTTCGCCAAGGGCGTTCCCTCGGCCACCAGGTGGTAATAGGCCGTCGCCGCGCCGGTGTTGGTCAGTTTCACTTTCTTGCCGGACAAACCGGCGTCGGCCACCGACAGGTCTTTGCCCTCCAAAACGCGGGGGACCTTTCCATCGGCGGACAGTTCCGTTTTAACGGCCGCGGCCGCGCCGCCGAAGGCGCGCCCCAGGGCCATCAGGGCCCAGGCGTTTTCCTGGGTGGAACCGAAATGGCCTTCCTTCATTTGCGCGCCCAGAAAATCAACGATCTGCGTCACCCGCGTCGACGCGGGATCGGCCTCGGCCAGCGCGGCCAAGTGCATCGCCGTGTTGCGCAGCGGCGAGTTGAAATCGCCGAACTGCTGACGGTACAACCAGCGGCTCTTAAAGTTCGGCGTCAGCAATTTCAAAGCCGTCGCCCGGTCCCCGAGCCGGCTGTACGCCAGGGAGAGCAGCGCCCGCGACACTTCGTCCAATGACTCGGGTTTTCGCGACGCCACCACGGTCATGGACTCCCGGTCCGGCTGGCCCAACAACGCCTTGAGGTAAAGCAGATAAGGGTCCAACACCAATTGGCTTTGATCCTCCTGTCCCCGCCGATCCAGGCGGCTTTCCGCCATGTCGGCCGCGAGCTGGGCCGACAGAGGCGGCGGGGGCGGCGCTTCCTCGCCGCCTTCGCCCTCGTATTCGCCCTCGCCTTCCGCCTCGCCCTCCACCTCAAGGGATTGGCCCTCGGCCATTTCCTGAATTTCTTCCCAGGGGATTTCCACCACGCCCTTGGTCAAGAGTGTCCGCAAGCGGGCCATCACCACCGGGTTCACGCGATACCCTTGGCCCTGGGCCTCGATCAAAAAGTGCGAGACGTAGTAGGTCAGCCACCGCCCGCCCGAGCGGCCCCCCGGCCAAAAGGCGAACTCGCCGTTGGGCAGCTGCAGTTTTTGCAGGCGGTCCACCGCGCCCTGGACATAGGTGTCGATGGCGTTGGCCCGCTCGGCGAAACGGCCCGTGGAAAAGCCCAGGTCCTTCAAATACAGGAGGGGGAACGCCTGGCTGGCCGTCTGCTCCGCGCAGCCGTAGGGATAAGCGATCAACCGGTCCAGCGCCCCGAGATAGCGGAACATCGGGTTGCCCGACACGTTGAGCCGCAGCCGTTGACCGAAGGGGATGAACCCGCCCGGCACGTCCAACTCCGCCGACGCGCCGGGCGCCAAGGCGCCCTGCTTGACGACCGTTTGCAGGGAGGCCGCCGGACGCACGCTCAACTCCTCGCCCGTGCGCGACTCCACGCCGTTGCCGCGCGCCGAAACGGTGATCTTGGCGACCCCCGCGTCCGACGCCGCCCGCAGGGCGAACGACATCCGCGTCTGGCCGTCCTTCGTCAGATCGGCCTTTTGGGTCGATTCGGTCACGCTCACAGGCCCTTCGGCCTTGAGCGTGACGGTGAAACTCCCGGCCTTGCCGGTTTTGTTGAAGACGTCCACCGGCACGCGGAACTCGTCGCCGGGCGCCACGAAGCGCGGGAAAGACGGCTGCAGCACGATCGGGTCGGCCACCTCCACCGACCGCGCGGCGGAACCGAAACGGTCCCCGCGCACGGCCAGGGCCATCACGCGCACTTCCCCGTTGAAGCCCGGTGTGTCCACGCGCCAACGCACGCGGCCGGCGGCGTCGGGAGACAAAATGCCCGAAACGATCGCCATGGATTTTTTCTTTTTGGCCTGCACCGGGTTCAAATGCCGGCGCGTGAAGTCGCCGCCGTCGCCGCCGCCCAGGGCCAACTTTTTGGCCTCCAGGTCGGGCAACAGCAGGTCCATCAAGCTGAACGTGCGCGTGGTCAGGCCGTTTTTCCGATAGAAGAACGCCAGCGGGTCCGGAGTGTCGAAGCCCGTCACCTGTAGGACCCCTTCGTCCACGGCGGCCAGCACCACGTTCGTGCGCGCCGGGTCGCCCTCCACCGTGAGGGACACGTCGATCCCGTCGGCCGATTTGACGGCCGCGGCCGTGTCCCAGACCAGCGGGATCGCCCGCGCCTTCGTCTCAACGCTCAAGGGCGCCACGCCGAACGACTCCATGGGCAAGGTCTCGAACTTGGCCTCGGGCGGGCGCACGATCAACCCCACCACGTACATGTTGGGAATGTACTCGGCGCGCACCGGCAGGCGGACCGTCGTTTCCCGGCCGGGCATGTCGATCACGCGGGTCTCGTAGACGCGCTCCCGTTCCACCGTGAGGAAGAGTTTGCCCGGGAAGGGGGCGCGCACCAGCACCGTCGCCTCCTCGCCGACTTTATAATCGTCTTTGTCCAGAACGATCTGGAGGGTCTCCGGTGTTTGGAGGCTCACCGGCTCCGACCCCGCGCCCAAAATGTTGACGGTCACGCTGGAGCGCATGCCGCTCGGGCTCACCAATAAGATCGTGTATTCGCCTTCCTGGGCGGGCTTGAACGCCGACGCCACCGGCTTGGCCGGCAGATCCCGCACCTCGTTCAACACCACTTCCTCGTAGCTGGCGGATTGGTAATAGTTGCGGCCCCAGGACCCGGAACGGAAAATCGAGTACCAGGATTTCCGCCGGATCACGACGCGGGCCTTTTCGACCGCGACGGGCCGCCCCGCGGTGTCCACGGCGACCAGGTTGAATTTCACGTCCTGCCCCACGCGGCGGGGCCCGGCCTGATCCACCTTGAGCCCCAAATAATGGGGGTAGACATGGACGTCCACCGTGCCCGCGGCGCTCACGGGCCGACCGCCCGAATCGAAGACCTCGCTGTAGAGGTACGCCCGCAGGGCCGAGGGGGGCTTCATGTCGGGGATGGCCACGCTGTAGGTTTTCTCACCCTTATCATCGGTTGTGGCATCCCCCAGATCCACCTGCTCATCGGAAAAAGATCGGCCGGCGTCCTCAAACACGTAATCCGGATACGCGGGGGCCGAAAAAATTCGCGAGTAAAACCGCACGGTGCTCGCCACCCGATGGTTCACCGCCGGAGGCCCGAACATCTGCCGGGCGCGGACGGTGAATTCGAGGGGACGGCCGGCGGCCACGTCCTCGGTCGGCGGGGCCACGGCGACTTTCAATTTATCCGGAATGAATTCCTCCACCTTGAGCGACGCGGACCCCAGCGGGCGCGGCACGCCCGGTTGGTCCAACCGCACGTCGTAGGCGCCGGTCAAGGCGTCGAGGGGGAAGTCCACATTGAAGACGTACATCCCGTTGGCGTTCAAGCGCGCGTCCCGCCGCGCGTATTCGGCGCCGCGCGGGTCGGTGACCACGAGCTGCACCGGCACGTCGGGCGGCAATTGCCGATCGGCGGTGCGCACCACGGTCGTCAAAAAGGCGGTCTCCCCCGGCCGATAGACGCCGCGCTCGGGCGTGACGAAGGCCTCCAACCCCTCGCGGCGGAAGGGGTCCCCGCCGATAGGGAACTGGTAGGCGTTCTTTTCCGTCCGCTGGAAGAACAGGAAGGAGAAGTCGTCCTCCCGGCGCGCCACCACGAAATAGGGGTTTAATTTGTAAGGGTGTTTGCGCCAATTTTCAAAAACGGCCCGGCCCGACGCGTCGGTGGTTTGCGTCTCCATGACCTGGTTGGTGTCGCTCATCAGCTCGATCTTGACGCCCTCGGCGGCGCGCACGTTGTTCACCGTCACGGCCCACACCCACAGGTCGTCGCCCGATTGTTTGGCCACCAGGCCCAAATCGGTGCACAGGACCCAGCCTGTTTCCCGACGGTAATATTCCTTGGGGTCATAGACTTCGACTTGAAACAGCCCCTTGTAGGGCTCTTTTTGGAAAGCGGCCAGGCCGATGCGCTGCGTGACCTCCTCGTTGATCTCGCCCGTCTCCACGCGGTAAACGCCGTCGTAGACCGTTTTGGCGTAGGGCGCGCCGTATTCGTTGTTGAGAAACGCCAACAGATTGTTGCGGAATATTTTGGAAATCCGAACGCCCACCGTGTCCAGGTTCACTGTCTTGACGGCCAGCACCTGGGGCCCGGACAGGGACAGGATGTTCCCGCGCCGCGCGAAGGACACCGCGGGCGGCAGATCCGCGATGCGGACCTGGGCGGTGTGAGGCTGAACCATCGTCTCGCCGCTCTTAGCCACCAGGCCCGACGAAACGTGCACGCGGTAGTCCACGTTGGGTTTAAAGGGCCCCCGCAGGACCGCCATGGCGTATTCGGTTTGGATGTCCAAGGGCACCGACGGCGTGACGACCAAACGCCGCGCCACCTGGTCTTTGGACACCGGCGTGTTGAAGAGCACGCTCACCAGCGTGTTGCCCGGCTCGTGCCAAAGGCGCACTTCCGTCACCTGGGGCTTCGGCTTTTCGGGAAGGGCCATCACCGTTTCGTAGTCCTTCTCCAAAGGGACGGTGCCCTCCACGCAGGGCAAACCGGCGGGGAGGGAAAGGCGGATTTTTTGCGGCTTGGCCGAGGGCTTCACGCCTTCGCTGCGGAAATAAAACCGCGCCGGATCGAGCGCCCGCTCCCAGGACACGGGCAGCGGGGCGTCGTCTTTCGTCACCTTCGCGTCGCGGCGCAAGGTCTCCAACGCCACCGGATAATTGAAATTCAATTCGCCCACCACTTCCATGTCCTGGGCGGTGATGGCGTCGACGTTGTAGTAAACGCGCGCGCCCGTCACGCGGAAAATGTCCGTGTTGAATTCGGTGGTCGCGCGACCCTGCACGCGTTTCGCCGTCGACAGCAGCCCCGCCCCGTCGAACTCAACCCGGTACTGGGTGGAGGGCTTGAGCGGCCCCGCGGGCACGAACACCACCGACGTGGGCGAGTCTTGCCGATAGGAACCTTCCATCGGCGGCGTGATTTTAAAGCAGTCCAACCGGCGGGCGTCGCCGAGGCGGGGCTTCACCTCGCCCGAAAAAGCGACGCGAATCGCCACCCGGTCGTTCACCAACCCCCGGGGGGTGAATTCCACCACCGTCACATGGGTCCAGCGATACAAGAAACGCCCCGCCGGGATCAACACGGCCAGCGTCCCGACAACGAGGGAGAGTCGCCGAACAAGGGTTCGGCGTTGCGAGAGAAAAGCCCCGGCCCGGGCCCACAACGCGCCGCCCCAGCGATCCAGAGCGCGCCCCGCCCCCGCGAGGGATTCGCGGGCCTTCACGCCGGAACCGAACCGCGCCCGCGCCGACGCCGTCCCCTGGGCCGCCCGGGCCCAGGGCGCGCGGCCGCCCGCCGTCTCGGCCTGTTTCCAAGCGCTCCACCCGCCTTTAAAAAACCCGATCAACTCTTCCCAATAAACAAAAAGCCACGGCGTCGTGTAAAAGAAGAAGAGGGCCCCATGGAACGCGCGGTCCGAGAACGGCCGCGTCAGCACCCACGCCGTGGCGAACACGGCCACCCCCAGGGGGACCGCCCCGGGTTTTCCGAAATATTTCCGCCGAGTCCACCCGCCCAAGACGGGCAACCCCAGCAACAACCAATAGAAATGGTCGGCGATCCAGGCGCGGCTCTGATGGAGTGGACGGGGGAACAGCAAACGGAGAATCAAAAATCCGAAAGACGCCGCGAGGACGTACGCCAAGATCGGCCGCCAGCGCCCCGTGGTTTTCGCCCGTTCGGCGCCGTGTTTGATCATTTCCAAAAGCGGATCCAGGGCCACGAGGACAAGCAGGGAGGCGACAAAAAGAAACGTCAGTACAAAGAGAAGGGTCGGCGCCGCGCCGCCGGGAAAAAGGCGGGAATCAAACACGAGCGCTTTGAGCAGCGCCACGAAGACAACGGAGGAAACGGGCCGCGCCGTCGTCCCGATGAGGAATCGCCGCCCCGCCGCCGCCAGGAGACCGGCCCCGGCGGCCACGATCCATCCGTGCGCCAGGAAAAACCGCAACATCGTCACGCCGTCGCCCCACCGGGCCAACGCCCAGGCCCCGCCGTACAACGCGCCGAACACCGCCAACGCCGCCCCAAATCCTTTTTTCATGGTTCGCCTCGTGGATGGAATAGCCGGTCAACGACCGGAAAATATTAACAAAATCCCGGCCGTTCCCCGGCCCCGGGATTGGTGAAGGTCAGGCGGTGGGGATGGAAAGGGGAACGCCCGGGTGGACGGCCAAAACCACCTTGCCGAAATTTTTCCGTTCTTCCAGGCGCCGCTGGGCGTCGCCGATGCGCTCCAACGGGTAAACGCTGTCGATCACCGGGTGCAGGTGCCCCTCGCGCCAAAGCCGCGCGGCTTCGGCCAAGGCGCGGCGCAGCCGCGGGTCGGACGCGGGACGCCGCAACAGTCCCAAGCCGAAGACGGCGCGGGTGGAATTCATCATCTCCAGGGGCCAGAACACGGGAAAGCGAAGCAGGTTGAACAAACTTTTAAAAAAGCGGAATTTGCGATGGGCCACGAAGGAGCTCGCGCCGAACAGGCCCAGCCGGCCGAAGGGCGCCAACAGTCGGTAGGACTTGCGCAAGTCGCCGCCGCCGACGGAATCGAAGACGATGTCAAACCCGTCCCCGCCCACGGCCCGGCGCGCCGCGCTTTCCCAGTCGTCGGTGTGGGCGAAACACGCTTCGGCGCCGAGGGCCGCCAACCGTTCGTGCTTGGCGGGCCCCGCCAGGCAAAAAACGCGCGCCCCCGCCCGTCGGCCCAACTGCAAGAGCGCCAGCCCAACGCCGCCGCCGGCGGGACGCAACAGAATCGATTCACCCGCCGCGACATGGGCCTGGGTGTGGAGCAGCAACGACGCCGTCAAAAAATTCACCGGGAACGCCGCCCCTTCGGCGAACGAGAATTCCTCCGGCAGGGGCTGGGTGAGGGAGGGCGCGCACACCGCCTTTTCGGCGAATCCGCCGTGCCCCGGGAGGAACGCGCACACTCGATCGCCGGGACGAAACTGGCCGCCCTCCCCGGGTACGGCCTCCACCACGCCGGCCACTTCCATGCCGTGAACGGCGGGGGGACGGGGGGACTCTTTGTGAAATCCCTGGCGGATCAATATGTCGCCGAAATTGAGCCCCACCGCGTGAACCCGGACCAACAGCCCTCCCGGGGTGGGAACCGGATCGGGGCAATCCCGGTAAACCAACCCGTGAATATCCCCGTATTTTGTGAGCACCACGGCTTTCATAGTCGGTCTTTCATACTAACACTTTGTTTCGGCGCGAGCGCTTCGAACGAATCGCCGGTTGGCCCGTAAGGGGGAAGAACGTCATATCTAACCTTTTTGGTAATATAAGATTTCGGCCGCCATGGATTTCCGCGAGCCGGTGGAGGAATCATGAAAAAATCATTCGTTTGGGCCTTCGCGGCCGTTGTGTCGCTCGGGGTCTCCGTCCAGGCCATGTGCGGCAAATGCGAGGGGAAAGATTGTGAAGCCAAAAAGAACGAGATCGTCGCCTCCCGCGTGGCGGAGCTCAAGAGCCAACTCGGCCTGACGGCCGACCAGGAAAGCAAGATCAAAGCCGCCATCGAAGCCGAAGTGACCGAAAAATGCGCCCACAAAAAAGCCCTGCATGAGAAAATGAGCGCGGCCCACGCCGACACCGCCGCCAAAATCAAAGCCGTCCTCACCCCGGAACAACAAGCGAAACTGGATGAAATCCACGGAAAGGGCATGATGCCTTGCTGCGTGGAAGCCGCCCAAAAAGGCGAAAAATGCGCGAAATGCGCCATGGGTGGCATGAAGTCCTGCTGTCTCGAGGCCGCCAAGAAGGGGGAAGCCTGCAAGAAATGCCCTCCGAAGAAGGCCGGCGCCTGCTGCCCCATGATGGGTGGCGAATCCAAAAAGAAGTAGGTCAAGGTTTAACCCATCCCCCACCCTTCACGGGGTGGGGGATTTTTTTATCCACAGAGGAATCCAGTCGACACCACCCCCCGTCTTTCTGTACAATGATCGCGCAGTAAAATACATTTTGTTCGTTTTTCTGGTCAACTTCGTCCAGAAAAAAGGTGGATAACTGTGGATAGGATCAAAATACGTTTCCGACTTGGCGACCGCGAATTCGAGGCCGAGGGGGAAAAAGACACTGTTCGCGCCCAATGGGAAGAGGCCCGCGCCTGGCTATTTCAGGAAGAAACCGATAAAAAAGGCGGCCGCGCCCTCCCCCCGCCAAGGGAAGAAAAGCCGCTCCAAAAGAGTCTCTTTGATCTGGATGCGGGACGAGGCTCTCTCCGCCTGCGGGTCCTCCCCCCAGGCGGACCGGGGGGCGAACGACTTGCCAAGGCTTTGCTGTTGTTGCTCCATGGGTATCACACCCTCCTTCTTCAGAATGACGTGCCGGCCATTCGACTGGCCGATGACCTGCGCATGTCCGGCTTCGCGGGCGTGCGACGACTCTCCCGGGCGTTCGCGGCCCTCGAGACCCAGGGGCACGCCATCCGCTCCGGAACCGGCAAGGGCTCCCACTACCGCGCCACCGGCCCGGGAATTCAAGTCGCCCAAGCCATCGCACTGAGCCTCGCCCAGTAGCTTTCAATTATCTCAGGAAGTCAAACGGGGTGATGTTCTACCAACGAGGTCAAGCCTAGGGCCAGAACGACATTTCGTCAAGGGCCAAGGACAAATCCAGCCGACTTCATTGGTGTCCGATAATATATATTATGTTAAATATACACGATTCAAAGCCGCAAATTACGTTGCATATTTGTTGTTATATAATTTATATAAATACATAAACATAAACGATTTTAAGTGTGTTTGTGATTTTATTTATTGCAATTCAAACCAAGCGCTCTCAGACTAAAGAATAGGGGTGATTTTTTAATCTCTTCATGGGGCCAATGACCGCTTTTACTTGACAACTTTTATCGGAAACAACATGATCTGGATCATGGCTTTTTGTGGGTGGATGTTATTTGATATAGCTATTACAACAGCTTAGGGAGGCACCCTTGTTTACGATCGGCGAGTTCAAAGGCAACATGGTCATCAGCATCAAGCAAAATGAGTCCGACCGGTTTGGCGTGACCTTCGGCCTCACCAAGGCCAAACTCATTTTGGATCACATCGAGGACATTCGGAAGTTCTACGAGGACAACAAGGAAAAGATACAACGTCGCACAAAGCCGGCCGCCTAGTTGTAGGCCGACCGAAGAGAAGTTAAGCCGGGCCCCCCTCCAAGAGCCGGAGGAGGTACATCCCGTATTCGTTTTTTCGCATGGGCTCGGCCAACCGGCGCACGGCGTCGGCCCCGATGTAACCCTGGGTGTAGGCGATCTCCTCCAAGCAGGCCACTTTTAACCCCTGCCGGTCTTGGATCGTTTGAATGAAAACAGCCGCTTGGAGCAGCGATTCGTGGGTCCCTGTGTCCAACCAGGCCACCCCCCGCCCCAACCGCTCCACGTTCAGTTCCCCCTTCTCCAAATAGGCCCGGTTCACGTCCGTGATTTCCAACTCACCCCGGGCGGAAGGTTTCAGACCCGCGGCAATATTAACCACCCGGTTGTCGTAGAAATAGAGGCCCGTCACCGCAAAGGTGGATCTCGGAGTGGCCGGCTTTTCTTCGATAGTGACGGCGCGGCCCGCCGCGTCGAAAGACACAACGCCGTAGGCTTCCGGGTTTCGCACCGGGTAGGCGAACACGGTGGCGCCTTTCTCCAGAGAAGCCGCCAGTCTCAGACGCCCCGCCAAACCCTGCCCATAAAAAATATTATCGCCCAAAATCAATGAAACACAATCATTTCCTATAAAATCGCGTCCGATAACAAACGCCTGAGCCAGACCCCCCGGTTTCGGCTGGACCGCGTATTGAATGTTTAAACCCAGCCACCCCCCGTCCCCAAGAAGCCGCTTGAATCCGTCCTGCTCGTGCGGGGTGGTGATAATAAGGATGTCCCGAATCCCCGCCAACATCAACACCGACAGGGGGTAATAAATCATTGGTTTGTCATAGACGGGGACCAACTGTTTGCTGATGCCCCGCGTCAAAGGATAGAGGCGTGTGCCGGAACCTCCGGCGAGAATGATGCCTTTCATGATTGGGGGGATGATATCATTTCACCGGGGTGCGATGGCCGGGCCGAAGCAGGTCCGTGATGGTTTTGACGGGATGGAACAATCCCCCCGGCATTTCGACGAAGACCGTGTTCCAGCCCGCCATCGCGCCGTTCCAGAGGCCGGGCCGTTCCAGCACGCGAATGCCCCGTCCGTCGTGCCGTTTGCGCGAGACGATGACGGCGGTTTCGTCCACGTAGCGGCGAAAATCGAAAGACCGCCCGTCGGCGCCACGCGTGGTCACCACCATGTCCACGGGATTGAAATAGCGCGCCCGCCGGAAAATCGCCCGCTGACGGGGCGACGGGCCCAGTTGGGCGGCCTCCACGATTTGACGCGACGACCCGTCGGGCCCCCGGACCCAAAAGGGCCCGCCGCCGGGTTCCCCCCGGTTGGCCACAACGCCGCACACCCGCCAGGGACGGGACAACTCCCGAACCAACCAGGTCCGGCGATCGGTTCCCCGCGGAACGCGACGGCCCAAAACAGTCTCCACAAAACGCGCGGCGTCCCTCTCGACCCCGGGTTCCCCCCGGGCCAACCCGCGTCCCAAAGCGCCGGCGGCCTCGACCAAGGCGATCAGACGACCCGCCAGGGCCCGGCGCCAGGCCCGCGCCCGCGCGCGGTGGGGGCCTCGACCGACGTTATCGATGTTTCGAATAAACACGGCGTCGGCCCGCAGGGCGTTAAGGTTCGCGAGCAAGGCCCCGTGCCCCCCGGGTCGAAAGAAGAGTCGGCCGTCGGCGTGGCGCGCCCAGGCCCCGGACTCGGTCAAAGACAAGGTGTCGGTGGCGGGGTCTTGGATGGAAAACGACATCCGCGCGACGCCCGCCAGCCCGCGGGCGGCCCGACGAAAATGGCGCCTGTGGTGCGGTGAAACGGTGAAATGCGCCTGGCCGCCCCGGGGGGCCGTGGCGGCGGCGTCCCGCAGATGCTCCTCAAAAGCCGTGCGCGCCCCGCCCCGATGCCGGTGAAACGGAAAGAGACCTTTCGGCGTGTGGGCCATCCCCCCGGGCCCCAGCAATTCCTCCAACACCGGGCCCCATTCGCCCAGGCGCAAAAGACGCGATAAGTTTAAGCCCCTCCGCCGAAGGCGTTCGGCCAGAGGCCGGGCCAGCGCCAGAGTGGGCAATTCCCGGAAAAACCGCAACGCGTCCCCCCGGGCCAACCGGCGGGCCGGGGCGCCCGCGCGCCGCGCTTCCCGGGCCAAGGCGTCCAAGGGGGCGAACAGCCGCGACGAAGCGCCCGACGCGGGCGTGAAAAAGACGAACCGTCGGCCCGACGCCCGGGCCGCCCACAATCGGCGGTCGGCGGAGGACCAACGCTCCACCCCATCGCCGACGGCGCAGGGGCGGTCCAGTTTCAACGGGTGGGGCGGGCGGAGGAGCAACACGGCCTGTTGGGCCACGTCGGCCGGGGTCAGTCCCCGGCGGCGAAGATCAAGACGGTCTTGTGGGGTGAGGGCGGGCGGGCGCACGCCGCTAGTGTAGTGTCTCGTAAATACCTTCACATTTGCGAGACACTACACTAGGCTTCGACGGGAAGGGCCGCGATGTCGATGGAATTCGTCCACAGGCTGTGGCAGGTTCCGCATTCGAAATATTTCACGTCGCGGCCCTTGTCGCTGCGGGATTGCTTCACGTTCACGGTGCCTTTGGCGTTGCATTTGGGGCAGGGGGTGTCGGACACGGTCAATTCTCCTTGGGGGCCGGGGCGGCTCCGGCGTCGTTCACGAAGCGGAACTCGATCTCGTCGGGCGCCACATAACCGAACTCGCGCCGCGCGGCCATTTCGATGAAGACGGCGTCGTTTTCGGCGCGGTCCCGCCGCGCCTCCAACTCGGTCACCCGCCGGCGCGTTTCCACCAAGCGCGTTTCAAGGCGGGCCAACTCCTGGCGGCGGTTCCAATAGTTGCGGACCGCCCCGCCGGAGACGGCCACGGCGAGGAGGGCGAAGCCCCCGACCCACCAGACCGCCCGTCGGCGACGGAGCATCGTTTATCCCCGCTTGAACGCCGACACGCCGGGGAAAGAGGCCGCCGCGCCCAGGGATTCCTCGAGCCGCAGCAATTGGTTGTACTTGGCGATGCGCTCCGAGCGCGACGCCGAGCCGGTTTTGATCTGTCCGGCGTTCAAGGCAATCGCCAAATCCGCGATGAAGGCGTCTTCGGTCTCGCCCGAGCGGTGCGAAATGATCGCCCCGTAGCCCGCTTTTTGGGCCATCTGAACGGCGTCGACGGTTTCGGAGAGGCTGCCGATCTGGTTCACCTTCACGAGGATGGCGTTGGCCACGCCGCGCTGGATCCCGTCCGACAGGCGCTTGGTGTTGGTGACGAACAAATCGTCGCCGACCAATTGAACCTTGCCGCCGATCTTTTCGGTGAGGCGCTTCCAGCCCGCCCAGTCGTCCTCGGCCAATCCGTCCTCGATGGAGACGATGGGGTATTTATCGACCCATTCCTTGTAGAAGGCGATCATCTCGTCCGACGAACGGTCGCGAATGGCCACTTCGCCCTCCAGGCGGTACTGCTCGTTGGCGAAGAATTCGTTGGAGGCGCAATCCAAGGCCAGGAAAATGTCCTTGCCGGGCTTGTAGCCGGCGTTTTGGATGGCCTGCAGGATCACCTGGATGGCTTCCTCGTTGGACTTGAGGTTCGGGGCGAAACCGCCCTCGTCGCCCACGCCCGTGTTGTATTTGTTGTCTTTGAGGACTTTCTTCAGGGCGTGAAACACTTCGGCGCCGGCCCGCAGGGCCTGACGGAAAGAACCGCCCGCCACGGGCATGATCATGAATTCCTGCATGTCGACGTTGTTGTCGGCGTGGGCGCCGCCGTTCAAGATGTTCATGAGCGGCACGGGAAAAACGTAGTCTTTCGACTTGATGCCGAAGGCCCGGCGCAGGTGCGTGTGGAGCGGCACGCCCGCCGAGGCCGCGGCTGCGCGCGCCGCCGCCATGGAGACGCCCAAAATCGCGTTGGCGCCCAGCTTCGATTTCGTCTCCGTGCCGTCGGCGGCCAACATCACGCCGTCGATGGCGCGTTGGTCGACGGCGTTTTTCCCCTTGAGGGCCGGGGCCAGGACGTTGTTCACGTTGGCCACGGCTTTCAAAACGCCGCGCCCCAAATAACGGCCCTTGTCGCCGTCGCGCAATTCCAACGCCTCGTGGGCGCCCGTGGACGCCCCCGAGGGGACGGCCGCCCGGCCCGTCGAGCCGTCGGCCAGGAGCACGTCGACTTCCACCGTCGGGTTACCCCGGGAATCCAAAATTTCGCGGGCGAAAACGCCCTTCACACGCGCGCCGGCGGGCGCGGCGGATTTTTTTGTCACGGCTTTCTTTTTGGCCATCGGTTCTTCTCCTCGGGAAATGAAAGTTATTTCGCGACGCTCACGCCGGCCAGCACGCGGCCGGCCTTTTCGAGCGCCTTGAGCTTGGCGGGGTCCTGGGTTTCCAGGTACACGCGCACCACCGGCTCCGTGCCGGACAGCCGGACGCCGATCCAACTGCCGTCCGTCAAAATAAACTTGTGGCCGTCGGTTTCAACGATGCGACGCACCGCGAAATCCCCCAGCCGAGTGGGAGGGTTGTGCGCGAGCTTGTTGCGCAGGTCGTTCATTTTTTCGGCGGTCAGGTGAAAATTGAGGCGCGCGGTGTGGAACGTCCCGACCTCTTTGGCCAGGAGTTCGATGGACTTGCGCAGCGGCCGCTTGGTGATGGCGACGATCTCGGCCGCCAAGAGACAACCCAGCACCCCGTCTTTTTCGGGCACGTGGCCCCGGATGGACAGCCCGCCCGACTCCTCGCCGCCCAGAACGAAATGGCCGCCCCGCGAAGGGTACACGCTGTTCTCGTGGGCCATCACGTCGCCGATGAATTTGAAGCCCACCGGCGTTTCCTGCACCGTGAGACCGTGCTTTTTGGCCACGGCGTCCAGGAAGTGGGACGTCATGACGCTGCGCGCCACCACGCCCTTCCACCCCCGGGTTTTGATGATGTGGTCCAGCAGGAGCGGGAGGAATTCGTTGGGCTGGATCAGGGTGCCGTCGACGTCCATGATGCCGAAACGGTCGGCGTCGCCGTCGGTGGCCAGCCCGAGGGGCGCCTTTTCCTTGGCCATCACGGTCTTTAATTCCGCCAAGATCTCCGGTTCCGGCGAAGGGCTGTGCCCCCCGAAGAGAACGTCCCGGTTCATGTGGATGCCGACGACCTGCACGCCGGACTCTTTCAAGAACGTGTCGAGATACCCCCGGCCGGCGCCCCACAGACCGTCAACGACGACCTTCAATTTCCCCTTCTTGAGGATCGACCGGTCCACCAGGCTTTCCAACTGTTTAAAGTAAGCCGGTTGCGGATCGTGCGGGACGATGAGGCGCTTCTTGATTCCCACCGCTTCGCGGCCCGTCTTCGGGTGGGCTTCGCCGGAGAGATAGGGTTCGCAACCCGCTTCGATGCGTTGGGTGATCTGCGGCAGGGCCGGACCGCCCCAGGCCGAATTGAATTTGAGGCCGTTGTAGGTGGGCGGGTTGTGGCTCGCCGTGAAAATAATGCCGCCCGCGGCTTTCTTGTGCAACACCTCGAAGGCCACCACGGGGGTGGGCGTGTCGCGCACGCAGACCAGGCTCTCCATGCCGTTCGCGGCCAAAACGCCCGCGGCGGTCTTGGCGAAATCCTCCGACAGGAATCGGGTGTCGTACCCGATCACGACGGGCTTGTTGTGGAGACGCTCCTCCTTCAAATAGTCGGCGATCGCCTGGACGGCGATGCGGACGCGGGGGAACGTGAACTCGTCGGCGAGAATGGCCCGCCAACCGGAAGTACCGAACTTGATGGCCATGGAATGGACGCTTTCTAGACGATAAATGAATGCGGGGGCATGTTAGCACACGGCCCCCCGCCTGTCAATTTGGCGGGGCTTCGGAAATCGACCGGCGCAGGCGCCGTAAGAGCGCCAACTCCCAGCGCGACCGCCAGGGCAGGGCGCCGCCCTTTTGGCGCAGGCGCGCCACAAGGGCGGCGTCCGGCGCGGCCCGTGGCGGGGTCTCGAGGAAATAGAAAAAATCCACGAAGGCGCTGGCGGTGAGCGCGAACGGCCGGCGGATTTCCTCCCGGGCCAGCGACGCCACGGTCTGGACAGGAAACGCGGCGTCCAGCGAAAGCGCGTAATCCCGGACCGTCAAGGGCGGCGCCCAGCGGGCCAATTCCTGAACCAGGAGGCGCCGGGTCGCGGCGGCCTTCAGGAGTCCGAAATCAAAAAAATACACCCCCCCGTCCGGCGCCAAAACATCGTTCACCCGACGGAAGGTCCGGCGCAGATCCTCCTCCGACCCCGCGTGGTGCAGCGCCTGGGTGGAGATCACGACCCCCACGCTCCCCGGCCGCAAGCTCGGCAGCTCCCGGACGTCTTCCTCCGCCGTGTGGACGTTATTCAAATTCAGGTCCCGCGCTTTTTTTCGAATCTGCTCCATCATGCGGGACGACCGTTCGACGGCGAGGAAGCGCGCGGTCGGGTAGAGGCGGGCCAATTCCCACAGCAAAGGACCGGGGCCACAGCCCAAATCCACGACCGTGTCGTTCGGGCGGATGAGGGCGGCCAGCCGCCTCAAATGGTGGTTGGTCAACGCGGACGTGGCTCCCCCCCATTCGTAGCCCTTGAGATAGGCGGCCACCTGGGCCTCCCCCTCCAGGGTTTCCCGGGGTTCGGGCACGCGGATCGGCCGGTGCCCCGAGGTCCACTCGGACCACAGAACGCTCGCGAACGGGATCACGCCGCCCCCGGGGCATAAAGATCGATGGAAGTCATCGTTTTTCGATCGACCCCATGTTGATGAAGGGAACCGCCTCGCCCATCATGGTCTGGGGCAAGACGCCGTTCCATTTTTCGATGGCGAGTTTTTGGGCTTCGATCTTCCGCAGTTCCAAAAGCTGCGCCGTGATGGCCTCGCGCTGAAGGCGCAAACCTTCGGCTTCGGCGCGGGCCTGGGCGACTTTTTGCTCCGCTTCGATCTTGATGCGGTCCAAATCGCGTTTGGCCTTGAGCGCGTCCTGTTCGGCGATCTGTTTGGCCTCGATGGCGCGGGCAAACTCCGGCGAGAAATCAAAATCCGTGATATAGGTTTCGATCAGTTTCAAATGCGCGTTGGCCAGGTGGCTGCGCAGCAATTCCTGGATTTGGTTTTTGACGTCCTCGCGCTTGATGATCAGTTCCTCGGCGGTGAAGCGGGCCGTGGCCGCCTTCACCACTTCTTGGACAGCGGGGTGAACGATCTTTTCCGTGAAATCGGTCCCCACCTGGCGATAGACGCTGGGGACTTCCTCGGGGATCAGGCTGAAATTCAGAGCCACCTTGGTGCGGACGCTCTGCAAATCCTTGGAGGCCGCTGAGGAATCGAATTCGGCCTTTTGGACTCGAACATCGAAAAGCGTCGCCTCTTGAATAAACGGAATGATAAAGCTGATGCCTTCGTTCAACTGCGTGTTCTTGACCCCTTTGATGCGGTCAAACACGACCCCGCGGGAGCCGGCGGGCACGATCACCACAGAGTCCTGAACAAATGTCAAAAAGAACGCCGCCGTCAACCCCACTATGAAATACTTCGCCAAAAGGCGGGTTAAGGCGGGCACGTCGATGTCTGTGCCGCGCGGGTTCCACACCGAATGACGCACCCCCAACATCACCACCACGAAAACAACCGCCAAAACGAACCACATGGACGCCTCCTCGAGAGACCGTTATTGCCCGCCCGGCTTACGGGACGGGTCGGACCAAATCAGCACCGTGACGGACAGGGCCAAAGCGCCCAGGCCGATCCAGACCACGGGATGGCGCAACCGCGCGCCCACCACGCTAAAGATGGCCCACACCGCCGCCGTCGCCAAAACGCGAATCGGAACGCTCACAATTTTTCCATCCTATCTTTCCCTTCGGGGGTCGGCAAGACCGCTCCCCCCTGGGTCTCAAATTCCCCCAGGAACGCCAAAAATTCGTCGTGCCGCTCGATTCGATTCGCCGCGCCACGGAAGGCCGCCGCGTGGGGAAGCCCATGTACGTAGGCCGGCAGGTACTTGCGCAGGCGGCGCAACCCCAACGATTCCCCGTAATACTCCACGATCAACCGCGCGTGTTCCCGCAACAAATCAAAACGCTCCCGCAGCGTCAAAGGCGTCGCGCGGCCGCTGGCCGCGCTCAAGAGCTCGCGGAAGAAAAAAGGGTTGCCCACCGCCGCCTGCCCCACCAACACCCCAGCGCACCCCGCGTCCAGCATGCGCCGCGCGTCGTCGAAGGAGCGCACCCCCCCGTTGCCGAACACCGGGAGTGCCGTCGCGCGCGTCACCTCGGCCAAGGCGTCGAGGTCGGGCGCGCCGGCGTGTCGCGCTTCGCGCGAGCGCGCGTGCACCGCCACGGCCGCGGCGCCGGTCTCTTCGGCGATCCGCGCGAAACGGGGCGCGTCGTTGTCCCCGCGAGCAAACCCCAGCCTCATTTTGACTGTCACGGGCACGCGCACCGCTTTCACCATAGCCACCACGCAGCGCGCGAACAACGACTCGTCGCGCATCAAGCTCACGCCCCCGCCCGACTTGGTGATTTTGGGCACGGGGCACCCGCAATTGAGGTCGATCACGTCGGCACCGGCCGCCTCGGCGGCGCGCGCGGCCGCGGCCAACCGGTCCGGGTCGTTGCCGAAAATCTGCATGCTCACGGGGTGCTCGTCGGGGTAAACGCGCAACATGCGGCGGGACCGCTCGTCGTCGTAGTGAAGGGCGTTGGCCGACACCATCTCGGCGCACACCAGGGCGGCCCCGCCCCGCCGGCACAGGCGTCGGTAGGGCGGGTCGCCGATGCCCGCCATGGGGGACAACACGAAGGGGTTGTCCAACCGCACCGGCCCGATGGCCGGCGTCGGCAAACCGGGCGGGACGTTCAGCGCCAATTCGCCACCGCGAGCGTGGAGTCCACGACCAGCGGTTCGGCGTCGAATTTCTTGTTGGAACGGTGCAGAAACTTGTAGTAGCCGGCCACCGCGATCATGACCCCGTTGTCCGTGCAGAGGAGCGGCGAGGCCATATGGATCTTGTGCGTCTTGTGTTGCGCGGTGAAGGCGGCGCGCAGCGCGCTGTTCGCGGCCACGCCGCCGCACACGGCGATGTGTTTCACGCCGAGCTTGTCGGCCGCGGCCAAGGTTTTTTTCACCAACACCTCGACCACCGCCGCCTGGAAGCTCGCGCAGACGTCCGACATCTTTTTCTTGGAGGCCATGACCTCGGGATTGTCGCGCAGGTAGTAGACCACCGACGTCTTCAACCCCGAGAACGAAAAATCAAACCCGCCGTCCATGAGCGCGCGCGGGAACGCGATCGCCCGCGAACTGCCCTTGTGGGCCATGCGGTCGATCACCGGGCCGCCGGGGTACCCCAATCCCAGCAACTTCGAGACTTTGTCGAAGGCCTCGCCCGCGGCGTCGTCGCGCGTGCGGCCCAGGATGTGGTATTTGCCGTAGTCCTGGACATGAATAAGCTCGGTGTGCCCGCCCGACACGACCAGCGCCAAATAAGGCGGTTCCAAGTCCGGGTGGCCGGGCAGGATGGAAAGCAAATGCCCTTCCAAATGGTTCACGCCGATCAGCGGCTTTTGATACACCCACGCCAGCATTTCGGCCACCACTTTCCCCACCAACAACGACCCCATCAGGCCCGGCCCGACGGTCGCCGCAATGACATCGACCGGCAGGGTTTTGGGGAAAGGCGGCAGGCCGCGCCCCGTCTGGCCTTTGAGCGCCGCCTCGATGACGGCCTGAACATTTTCCACGTGGGCCCGGCTGGCCAGCTCCGGCACCACCCCCCCGTAGGGTTGATGCACGGGCACCTGGCTCGACACCACGTTCGACAAGATGTGTCGGCCGTTCTCCACCACCGCCGCCGCCGTTTCATCGCACGACGTTTCCACTCCCAGCACGCGCAACACTTTAGACATCGTTCCTCCCCAGGAACTTATGAAAAATGAAAAACCAACCGCTGGTACACCCGCTGTCCCTCTCCCAATTCCAACAACCAACGACCGGTGGTGGGCGCGTCGTTCAAGACGGCCAACCGCTCGCGGTGGAGCCGCGGCGCGAGCCGCGACAAAAACCGCCCGGTCGAAAATCCTTTGCGCGCGCGGATCTCCAGCGTGCTTTCCACCCACACGGCGTCGCCCTCCCGCCGCTCGGCGGTGAAGGCCTTCAGCACGTCCGCGTCGGACACGCCCGACTCCGCCAGGAAACCCCGCACCCACCCTTGGGTGGCGGCGGCGCGGGCGGCGAGCCCCCGATCGGCGGGGCCACCCGCCGACGAAGGCGCCGCGGCGCCGGTCCCGCCCACGGCGGATTTCAGGGCCGGCAACCACCGCCCCCGGGACACCCACAGCGCGACGCCGCCGGCGCAGAGCGCGGCGATGAGAAACAAATCCAGCAGGATTCCCCCCCGAAGGGCGCGCGCGGCTCTCATTTCCCGGCGTGGAACACCGCTTCCGCCTTCAAAATTTGAACGGCCCGCTCGAGGACCTCGTCCTTGACGCGCTCTTCCTCTTTCACCGCGGAGCGCGGCGCCTTGTCTTTGGAATAGATTTCGTCCGCCTGGGCGTAAAGTTTCGCCTCGGTCTCCTTGCTGACGGAGATGACGATGTCCGGGGTGATGCCCCCCGCTTTGGTCTTTTCGTCCCGGTGGATCGACCGCCCGGACGGGGTGTAGTACTTGGCCACGGTCAACCGCAGGGCCGAACCGTCCTCCATCGGGATGATCGACTGAACGCTCCCCTTGCCGAAGGTTTCCGAGCCGATGATGACCCCCCGGCGGTGGTCCTGCACGGCGCCGGTGACGATTTCCGAGGCCGACGCGGACCCGCCGTTGACAAGAATGGCCAGCGGCACGTCGCCGAAAGGCGCCCGGCTGTCGGCCAGAAAATCCTGCCGCGGTTGGGCCCGGCCCTGGGTGTAGACGATCAGCTTGGAATCGTCCAGGAAGAGCTTGGACACGTCCACCGCCGAGGACAACAGCCCGCCGGGATTGTTCCGCAGATCCAAGACCAGGGAACGCATGCCCTTGGCCCGCAGGTCTTTGAGGGCCTTGTTCAAATCCGCGGCGCTGGTTTCGATGAACTCGTTGAGCCGAAGTGACCCGATGGTGGGCTCCAGAAGGGCGGCGCGAACGCTTTGGATTTTAATGATCTCGCGGGTGATGGTGAACACCCGCGGTTCCTTGTCCCCTTCCCGGGCGATGTGCAAGGTCACCTTCGTTCCGGGCTTTCCCCGCAGGAGGTTGACCGCGTCCTCGACGCCCATGCCCTGGGTCGAGGTGTTTTCAATTTGAATGATTTTGTCCCCCGGCAAAACACCCAGGCGGTAGGCGGGGGTGTCGGGCATGGGGGTGATGACGGTCAACCAATTGTCGCGCACCGCGATGCGGATGCCCAACCCGCCGAATTGTCCCTGGGTCTCGGTGCGCATCTCCTTCAAGGCCGCCGGTTCCATAAATTGACTGAAGGGGTCCAGCACACGGGCCATGCCCGCCGCGGCGCCGTAGACCACCGTCTTCTGATCGATGTCGTCGACGTATTGCTCGCGGACGGTCTGAAGAATGTCCACCAGCAGGGAAATTTGGCGAAACCCGTCCTCCACGGCGGATCGCGCCGGGGACATCGCCCCGCCGGCGATGACGCCCGCCAAAACAACCGCGCCCCACATTTTTCTTCGGCTCATGATGTTCTCCTCATTTTACCCATCGTTCCGGGTCCACGGGATCGCCGTCCACCCGCATTTCAAAATAGACAACGGGCCGACCTTGGTCGTCGCGCCCGGCGCGGCCGATCGTCTGCCCTTCCGCGACCTTTTGGCCGGCCGCCACCGCCAAGTCGCCCAGGTTGGCGCAAATCGTGTGCAACCCATCGACGTGGCTCACCAGGGCCATGAGGCCATAATTCATGAACGACCCGGCGAAAAGCACTTCACCCTCGCGGACCGCCGTCACGGCGCTCCCGGCGGCCGGTCGAAGCCGCACGCCGTTCGAAATCACGTAGGTGTCCAACTCCGGATGGTGCGTGCGACCGAATTTTTCGACCACGGTTCCGGACACCGGCCACCCCACCCGCCCGCGCCAACGCTCCGCCGCGGCCGCCGTTCCGCGCGGTTTGACGGTGGAACGCGCCCGGCGTTCCTTTTCAAGCAAATCTTGAATCAGGCGCTCGAACCGCGCGGCGGAGGCGTTCAAATCGTCGATTTGTCGCGCCAACAAGGCGCGGCGCCCTTCTTCCGTCCGCGCCAGGAGCCGCATTTGGTCCCGGGCGGTCCCGATCCGTCGCTCGTCGCGGGTTTTGGAGGTGCGCAGATTGCGCAACTCCTCCTCGATCGACAACAACTGATCCCGGATCGCCACCACGTCGGCGTGGTTTTCCACCGCGAAATTCAGCCCCGTGACGCGGTCGCTGAGGACCGCCGCTTCGTAGGACCACTGCGGGAAAGCCCCCTCCGCCCCCACGGTGCGCCGACGGTAATGCGTCGCCAGCAACGCCGCCAATTTGTCTTCCCAGGCGCCCAGGCTTCGGCGGGACGTCCGCATGCGATCCTCGGTGGCGGCGCGTTTCCGCTCCGTTTCGAGCAATTGAGACTCGGTGTTTTCCAGGGCGCGCCGCGCGCCCTCCAACTCGCGGCCGATGCGGTCGGCCTCCTGCCGGTATTCACGCGCGCGCCGGTCGGCCTGTTCTTTTTCGCGGCGCTTGCGGTCCAATTCCGACTGCACGCGGCGAAGCCGTTCGCGTTGATCATCGACCGTTTCGGCCGAACGCGCCGTCGTCGGCCCCCACAACCAGAGAGCGGCCAACAGGACGCGCGCCGACGTCAAACGGTTCGCCCCAGCACCGCCAAGACCCCGAGCAGCGGCGCCGCGCCGGCGGACCACGGATCGCCCGCGCCCAACCACGCCCAGGCCACGGCCGCGCCGAGCAGTCCGCCCACGGCCCCCACGCCGGCGCCGACGCCCGCGTCGCGCCACGGGAACGGCGTCCAGGCGGCGAACAAGAGGCGGGCCGTCCAAAACAGAACCACCCCGACCGTCAACGAGAAGGCGAGCAACCCGCCGAAGCGGGTTTGTTCGCGCAAGCGACGAAGTAAGGCCAAGCGCTCCAAGCGGGATCGGTCGGCGCCGACTTCCGCCACGCCGTCCAACGCCGAGACGCGTTCACCGATCGGTTCCAGCAATTCGGGGCGCAGCAAGGCGGCGTCCCATTCCACTTCAAAAGACTCCGGCAAAGGGTTCCGCGCCGACAAAGCCAACCCTTCGGCCAGGGCGGGCCACTGCCGCGCGCGTTCGAGCGCTTCTTCCTTGGAGACGAAACGCAGCAAGCGGACGCCGGGGTTCGCCAACAGGCGGCCCTCGATGAACGGCCGGTCGGCGTGATCGTTCAAAAAAACAACCCAACGGAAATCGCGGATTTCCCGGGCGAGGAAAGCGTCGGTCAACACCTGCGTCTGACGCCACACCCCCCCGCCGAACCCGGCGGCGAACCCCAAGAGAGCGACGCCCGTCCAAAAAGCGCGACGGTCGGGCCGCGCGGGAACGCGCGGCGCCGGGGATCGCGGGCGCTCGGGAGGCGTGAAGAAGGGCGAAGGCATTGGGAATCCGTCGCTATTTTATAATTTTTCGTTCAACGCCGAGGAGAGTTCCCGGCGCAGAGACCCCAGGGCCGCCCGGGCCGACGCGCGCCGGACGGCGGCGTCCGCCGCCGGAGCGGCGACGGCCCCTCGCAACGCGTCGGACACCGCGGCGGCCGACCACATCGCGGGTCTCAAAACCGGGGCCCCCAAGGCCGTCGCCAATTCCGCCACCTTGCCGTGCGCCGCCAAGGCCACGGCCGGCCGCCCCGCCAGGGAGGCCAACACCAACCCGTGGTAGCGCATCGACACCACGACGTCCGCCCCGGCCACGACGCCGGGAAGGCCTTCCGGATCGTCGGCCCGCCAGAGCGCGGTCGGCGCGCGAAGGCGCGCCCGAAGCTCCTCCAGGAAAACATCGTCGTGGGCGGCATGCAACGGGAGAAGGGCGTGCTCCACGTCCGGCAAGCCGTCCAACAACGGGGCCAACCGCCGCGCGGTCTCCCGTCCGTCGGGAAATCGGGGAATCCACAAAACCCGCCGACGGACGCCCCCGGGCGCGGGAGTCGCGGCGGGCGCGGGCAGGGCCCACACCGTGTCCTCCATCCGCGCGCTCGCCACGCCGTGGCGGGCGAGCGCGGCCTGGGACGCCGCGTCGCGAACCCACACGCCCCGGGCGCGCCGCAAAACCGCCGCGGTGGCTCTCAAGGCGGGGGCGGGCAGATCGGGGTCGACGCCGACGCCAAACACCCAAAAGGGTTTTCGTTGGAGGAAAAACGCGGCGGGTCCCATCAAATACGCCGCCAAACTGAGGCGGCTGGTGCGCGTTTGAAAAAGTTCACCCCCGCCGACGACGAGGGCGCGGGCGGCTCGAAAGGCGCGGGCCATCGCCAGGGGATTTCCCCGTCGAACGTCACCCGGCCAGGAGGGACGGGGCCCGGCGACGTAGCGGACCTCCGCCGGGACCGACGAGAGCGCGCCGTGAAGGAGCCGCAGAATCAATTCGTCGCCGGCGTTCCCGTGTCCGTAATAACCGGCGAGGAGGATTAGGGGAGGTTCTGCCACCGGCGCTCCGCCCACCGAAGGAGCTGAATCAACACCCACCCCAAGACGGCGCCGATCCACAGGCCGTGGTAGACCCGCAGGAAAGAAACCGACAGGGGCGTGTGCGCGTGACAAAACGTGTTGATGATGGACAGTTGACCGATGAACCCGGCCAACAGGAACGGCCGATGGTCGTGAAAGAGGAAATGGAGGGTTTGGGCCGCCGGCCCCTGTCCCGACGGCAGGCACAGCCCCCGGCCGCGGGCCTTGAGATAGAACCCAAGCAACAACAAAGGATGCCCGATGAGGAACTCTTTGAACCGGGGGCGCACGCCGAACAGGGACTCCAGAGCGCCGCGCACGTTCAATTCAAGCCCCGACGCCGCCAGGAAATCGTTGCCGCTGCGAACCACGTAGACGCCGAGGACCCCCATGGCGATCAACCCGAAGCCCAGCCGCCCCACGGTGATGGGTTCGTGGAGGAAATGGCGGATCTCCTTGGCTTGGAAGAGCAGGAACACCCCCGCCGCCAAGGGGATCATGAGGGCCAATTTCACGCCGCGGAACACGGACACGCCCATCAGGAAATCCGGCGTGGCCAGCAGCGCGGCCACCACGAGGGCGGTCAAGAGCGTGACGCCGATCATTCGAACCGCGGCCTCTTCGGGCGGCCAACGCCGCGTCGCCCAGAGCAACCCGGCCCAGGGGCCCGCGATGGCCAACAGGAGGGCCAGGCCCTGACGAACGGTCGTCGGCAGGGGCAGGAGCGCCCCCGGCCAAGCGGCGCCCCGCGGACGGGCGGGCTCCGGACGGAAACCGTCGGCGCGAAGGCCGCCGATCAAATTCGTGACGAAGGCCGTGTTCGCCTTGGGCGAAAGGCCGGGAAACAGCCGCACGTACAGAAACCGCACGCCGCGTTCCCGCACGGCCCGGCGAAACCGCGCGGTCACGGCCCGGGGGCTCGATTTGGCGATTTCCTCTTCGGTCAGCCCGTGCCCGCGGACCAATCGATGAGGAAACCGCCGGGCCAGTTCCCCCACCCCCCGCTGGCGGGAAAACTCCATCCACGGGAGGTAATAGACGTTGGTCGAAATCCACGCGATCACCGGCTCCAAATCGGGGTACCCAAGGACGGTGGGACCGGTGAACAAAACGCCGCGGACCGTCGGTCCCTTGGCCCAGGGGCGGGAGGTTCGGTCCCAGCGGGATTGCCAATCGGTGAAGGGGGCGGCTTCCGGACGCAGCGTCACCGCCAGGCCCTCGGGCAAGCGCGGGGCCCATTCCTCCAGCCGCTCGCGCAACCGGTAACCGGGGTCCCAATAAACGGCCACGCTCGACACCCCCGCCTCGGCCAACGTTTGCAAAAAGCCCCGGGCGCCGTCGACGTCGTCCTCGCCGTAAATCTGAAGCACGTCCGATCCGTCGAGGCAAATTTCCACACCCGCGTCCCGCTCCCACAAGGCCCGCGACAAAAGTCCGTGTATCAAGACGAGCCCGATCCAAAACGTCGCGAAAAAAAGAGCCGCCCCCCGGGCGGACCAACGCCGGGATCGCCCGATCCAGGCGCGCAAGGTGGTCTTCACCGGGCCCCCCTCGCCTTCAGGGCGCGCGCTTTCTCGTAAAGCTCCACATACCGGACGACGGACGCCGCCCAATCCAGGGTCAGGCCCATGCCCCGCTTTTGAATTTCCCGCCAACGGCGCGGGTCCGCCCCGTGGAACGCCACGGCGCGCCGCAGGGCGTCGCGGAAGAACACGGTGTCGCCCCGATCGGCCACGAACCCCACGCCCGTTTGGCCGTCGGGGGAGACGTTTTCGACGGTGTCTTTGAGGCCGCCCGTGGGCGTGACCACCGGCACCGCGCCGTAGCGCAGCGCGATCAATTGGCCCAGGCCGCAGGGCTCAAACCGCGACGGCATGAGGAAAATATCCGTGCCACCGTAAATTTTATGGGCCAGGGGCTCGTTGAAATCGTGGAAGGAGGCCACCCGGCGGGGGTGTTTGCGGGCGAAGGTTTTGAGCCCCGCTTGGTACGCGGGCGCGCCGGACCCCAAGAACACGGCCTGGCACCCGTTCTCGATGAACTGGCTCAAGATGTCCAGGACGATGTCGAAGCCTTTTTGGGGATCCAACCGCGACACCATGCTCAAGATGGGCGCCCGGGGATCGACGTCCAACCCGGCAAATTTTTGAAGATCTTCTTTGCAGGCGGCGCGGCCGCCCAGGCTTTTGGCCGAATACCGCTTGGCCAAGTGGGGGTCCCGGGCGGGGTTCCACACGCGGGTGTCGAGGCCGTTGAGCACGCCGAAGAAGCGGTCCGCCCGCAAACGCAGGAAGCCGTCGACGCCCCGCCCGTACTCTTCCGTCTGGACCTCCCGGGCGTAGGTGGGGCTCACCGTGGTCGAGATCTGGGAAAAGGCCACCCCCGCTTTGAGGAAATTGATCCGGTCGTAAAACTCCAGTTTTTCTTTGGTGAAGGTCTCCCACCCCAGGCCCGCGAGGGCCAAGGTTTCTTTCGGGAAGACTCCCTGGTAAGCCAAATTGTGGATGCTGAAGACCGACGCCGTGGGGATGAAAAACGCGTCGTTGCGGTAGGCGTCGGCGAGCAGCGCCGGGATCAACCCGGTCTGCCAGTCGTGCGTGTGCACCACGTCGGGGCGGAAGCCCACGGCTTTGCACAGTTCCATGACCGCCCGGGCGAAGACGATGTAGCGGACGTCGTTGTCGGCGAAATCGCGGCCCTCCGAATCGCCGTAAACGCCGTCGCGCTCGAAATGCGCCGGGCTGTCGATGAGATAGGCCGTGACCCGAGGGCCGAAACGGGTTTCCCACACACGCACGGGGATTTCCGTCCCCGCCAGGGGCACGCGCAGGGTGAAGGGCAAGGGGACGAGCGGGTGGGGCGTCGAGCGGATGTCCCGGTACTTCGGCAACACCACGCGCACGTCGTGGCGCAAGCGCTTGAGCGCCTCGGCGAGGGCGCCGACCACGTCGCCCAACCCGCCGGTTTTGATGAAGGGGACCGCTTCGCTCGCCGCGAAGAGGATTTTCATGCGGCGGTCAGCTTTTGGCTTCCCTCAAGTACTGGGCGGCCTGCTCCGGCGGCGTCGGGTTGATGTAAAACCCCGCGCCCCATTCGAACCCGGCCGTGTGGACGATCTTCGGCATCAGTTCGATGTGCCAATGGTAATGGGCGATGCCGTGACTCTTGAGCGGTTCGGAATGGATGACGAAGTTGTAGGGCGGGTTGTCGAGGACCCCGTTCATCCGCCCCAGGACGCTTTTGAGGACGCGCGCCAAGGAGAGGTACTTTTCCGAGCTCAGGGACGCGTAGTCCGACCCGTGGTGACGGGGCAGGATCCAGGTTTCAAAAGGGAACCGGCTCGCGAAGGGGGCCAGCACGACGAAATCGTCGTTCATTTCCACCACGCGCTGGTTTTTCTCGATCTCCACGCGGATGATTTCGCAATAAATGCAGCGCCCCTTTTGTTCGAAATACTCCTCCGCCCCCCGCAATTCCTGTTTGACGCGGATGGGCACCATCGGCGTGGCGATCAATTGGGAATGGGCGTGGGCCAGGCTCGCGCCGGCGGCGCTGCCGTTGTTTTTAAACACGAGGATGTATTCGAAGCGGGGATCCTTCTTGAGATCCAGGATGCGGTCGCGGTAGGCCCACAGCACGTCCCGCACCCGCGATTCGTCGAGGTCTTCCAACCGCCGGGAATGGTCCTCGGTTTCCACGATCACTTCGTGGGCGCCCAGACCGTCCATTTTGTCGAACAAATCCTCGCCGGTGCGGTGGAGATCTCCTTCGATCTGAAGGGCGGGGTACTTGTTGGGCACCACCCGCACCCACCAACCGGGCGCGTTGGCCGGCCGCCCCTTGGGGGCGAACGCCATGATTTCGGGCGGGGTTTTGTCTTCGTTGCCCGCGCAAAAGGGACAGGGCACCGACCCCTGCGTCTCGCGGGGCGAGGGCGGGCCGCCCGGTCGGCGGCTGCGTTCAGTGGAAATGATCACCCAACGACCGATGATCGGATCGCGACGAAGTTCAGGCATGGGGCTCCTCCGAAACGGGAACGGCGGCGGGCGCTGACTCCGCCGGCGCGGGGTCCGACGGCGGGGGCGCGACGGCGGCGTCGTCCGACGGAATCAATTCCTCCAACCGCGGCAATTCGTCCAATGACCGCAGACCGAACTGCCGCATAAAATCGGTGGTCGTGCCGTAGAGGAGCGGGCGCCCCAGGGCCTCCTTGCGGCCGACGATTTTGATGAGCTTGCGTTCTAAGAGGGTTTCCACCACGCCCGACACGTCCACCCCCCGAATGTCTTCGATTTCCCCCCGGGTTAAGGGTTGTTTGTACGCGATGATCGAAAGGGTTTCCAGCGCCGAAGGCGACAGGCGCAGCGCCGTCTTTTCTTTGTACAGGCGCCGGACCCACTGGCTGTAGGCCGGGCGCGAGGCCAATTGGAATCCCTGGGCGATTTCCACCACCTGCATGGGGGAGGCGCGTTCATCCAATTCTTTGGCCAATTGCGCGAGTTCCTCGCGCAATTCCATTTCGAGGGGCGCGTCGTCCCCCATCACGCGGAGCAACTCGGCCGGTTTGAGCGGCCGGTCGGTCATCCAGAGCAAAAGTTCCAACACCTTGCGGCGTTCGTCGCGTTCCATGAATCAACCCTCCGTGGGGGGCGGTGGTTCCTCGGCCAACGGCGCCGACGGGGCGGGCTCGTCCTCAATGGGCGCGGCCTCGACGGCCAACTCCCGGGGCAGAGACTCGGCCCGGTACACCCGAATGTCGCCGAAAGACTCCATCTGCCGCGCCACGATCTGGCGCAGGCGGATCAACTCGAGCACCGCCAAAAAAGTCGTGATCAACGCGCGCCGCGTCCGTTCCCGCAAAAGGATTTCCTTGAACGTGGCGTAGGGCCGGTCGCCCAGATAACCGAGAATGTCTTTTATTTTGACCTCGATCGGCACGTCCTCCGACTCGATTTCCCGGACGCGGGGCTTGAGGTTCTGCAGCACGTCCCGGAAGGCGTCCAACAAATCGAACAGAGACGCTTCCATGGTGTAATCCCCGTCGGAGAGGTGCGGCGTCCCGCGGTAATGCACGTCTTTATTGGACACCAACTTTTGGCCGAGATGTTTGGCGGCCTCCTTGTAGCGCTGGTATTCCAGAAGCCGCTGCACGAGGTTGGCGCGGGGATCGTTCTCCTCCTCCGCTTCCGCCGCCGGCGCGGGCAAAAGCGAACGGGCTTTGATCTGCATGAGGGTCGCGGCCATGACGAGGAACTCCCCCGCGGCGTTGAGGTTCAAATCCTTCATCAGGTCGATGACGGCCAGATAGTCGGCGGTGATGCGGGAAACGGGGATATCGTGGATGTTGAGGTCGTTCTTTTTGATCAGGTACAAAAGGAGGTCGAGGGGTCCCTCGAACACATCCAGCTTCACATCGTGGGCGGCGGACATGGTCATGGCGGCGCGGCGACGAACTCGTCGCGGTGTGCGATGGACGCTCCTTTGTGTGTGGCGGTTATCGCGGGCGCAGGCCCATGGCGGCCTGGGCCTCGGCGAGGGTGGCCTGGGCCACCGCGCGCGCGCGCCGGGATCCGTCTTCCAGCACGTCGCGCACCAGCCCGGGCTTTCGGGCCAGCACGGCCCGGCGCTCTTGAATGGCCTGAAGCGGTTCCAGCAGGGTGAGCAAATGTTTTTTACAGGCCACGCACCCGATGCGGCCTTCCCGGCATTCCTTGTCCCGGGCGGGCGCGTCGGGATTATAGATCTTGTGAAGGGCGAACACAACGCACCCCTCGGGCCGTCCCGGGCTGTCCACCTTGATTTTTTGGGGGTCGGTGTACATTTGTTGGATTTTTTTCCACAAGACGTCCGGCGCGTCGCTCAATTCCACGGCGTTGCCGTAGGATTTGGACATTTTTCGGCCGTCCAACCCCGGCACTTTGGGAGCCTTCCCCAAAATGGCCTTGGGTTCGGGGAACACCGGCCCGTAAAGGCGGTTGAACCGCCGGGCGATTTCCTGCGTGAGTTCCAGGTGGGACAACTGGTCTTCCCCCACGGGCACGGCCTGGGCTTTGTAAACCATGATATCGGCCGCCTGAAGCACCGGATAACCCAGAAACCCGTGGGTGGTGATCTCCCGCCCGGTGATTTCGCGCAGTTGCTCTTTATAGGTGGGGATACGCTCCAACCAGCCCAGGGGCGTGATCATGGACAGAAGCAGCGCCAATTCGGAGTGTTCGGGCACCCGGGATTGGACGAAAATCACCGATTTTTCCGGGTCCAGCCCCGCCGCCAGCCAATCCAACACCATGTCCTCGACGCTGGCCGCGATGCCGGCGGTGTCCTCGTAGCCCGTGGTCAGGGCGTGCAGGTCGGCCACCATGAAATAACAACGGTGCTTGCCGTCGTTCTGAATTTGGATCCAGGGGACCAGGGCCCCCCAATAATTCCCCAGGTGCAACTTGCCCGTGGGGCGCATGCCGGACAAAACGGGAATCAAATCGCTCACGGGACCGCCTTTCCGTTCTCGTTTTTCACGGACGGCCGCGTTTGCGCCCATTCGGCGAAACGTCGATCACCGCCCTTGAGATGGTTCAAAATCCGCTCCGACAGGAACCGCCCCAACACATCGGCCGGGACGCGCATTTCATGGAATTGCGCCACCAGCCCGCGCACATCCTCCAACATCCGCGCGTGTTCCTCCCGATGGGGAACCAAATCCGGATAGCCCAAGGCTTCCATGCGTTCCTCTTCCGACCGGAAGTGGGTGATGGCGTGTCGAAGCAAAAAATAAAGCGCCTGCACGGCGCCGTCGTGCCCGTCCGACACGGCGCGGGCCCGCTCGAAATCCTCAACGCACTGCAACAACTCCCCGTGTTCGCGATCAATCTGGGCATCCCCGGTCAAAAGGGGTGCCCGGGCCGGCGTGTCCGTCATAGCGTTCCTTCCATCATGGCCAAGGCGGTCTTTTGGACCGCCGTGGGGGTGTCGTGGCGTTTCAACCACCGCCGCGCCTCGTCCGGCCGGGGAGCCAACAGCGCGGCCAATCGACGCGGCAGGGGATCCCTCCCGTCGAACGGCCCCCACAAACCGGGGTTTTCCTCCGGCCACGTCCAGGCCGGGTCCCAATACTTCCAAAATCCCCACTCCCAAAGCAAGCGCAGGGCGGGCCGGGGCTCCTTCTCCCGCAACAGATGAAAGAGTTCATTGCGCCGACGCACCGGGCTGAGGGAGGCGGCGCGGTCCTCCGCCAAGGCGCGGTCGATCAAGCCCCGGGTCCCGGGCTCCACCGCCCAGCCGAAGCGCCCGGCGTACCGCGCCGCGCGGAAAATCCGTGTGGGATCGTCGATAAAACTGCCGTCGTGCAGAACCCGAATCGCCCCCCGGTCGATGTCGGCCAGCCCCCCGAGCGGATCCCAAAGCGCGCCGCCGTCCACGGGAAGTTTCAAATACAGGGCATTGACGGTGAAATCCCGTCGCCGGGCGTCCTCGGCCAAGGTCGCGGGACGAACCCGCGGCAGCGCCCCGGGCGTCGCGTAGGTTTCGGTGCGGGCCGTGGCCACGTCCAGGGACGTCCCGTCGGGATACGTCAGCGTGTGGGTGCCGAACGCGGCGTGGCTTTTAAAACGGGCGTTTTCGGCCTCCGCCACGGCGCGAACCACCGCGCCGGCGTCGCCTTCGATCACGACGTCCCAATCCTTGGACGTCCGACCCACGATCAGGTCCCGCACCCACCCGCCCACCACGGCGGCGGGCCGGGCTTCGGCGGCGTCGCCCACCCGCTGCAGGCGGTCGCGCCAAAGCGCGGGCACCCGGGCCCACAAGGCCGACGCGCTCATCAACGGCGGTCGCGCATGCCGCTCAGGGCGTCACGCACGTCTTTGTTGGTGGGGTCGAACCGCAGGGCCAATCGATAGGATTGCCGCGCCGCGGGCGTGTACCCCATGTCCATGGCGATCCGCCCCAACGCGGCGTGGATCGGCGCGTAAAAAGGGCGAATTTCCAAGGCCTGCTGCAAAACCTCCTGCCCTTCCTCGTAGCGCCCGTCGTCGTAGTACATTTCCCCCAGGGCCACCAGGGGCGCGGCGTAATCCGGGTTCATCTCGGCGGCGCGCTTCAACAACTCCTCGGCGGCGCCCGCCCGGTCGGAGCGAAGGTGGGCCCGGGCCAACCGCGTCAGGGCCACGCCGTTGTCGGGCGCCGTCTCGACGGCTTTTTTGTATTGCGCGGCGGCGGCCGCGGCCCCGCCTTGGCTCAAGAGCCGGTCGCCCGCGCGGAGGAATTCCTGCGCGGCAGGGCCCGCGAGGACCGTTTCATCAAAATCGCCCGCCATCACCACCGGGCCCATCGCGCCGCGGGCGGTTCCGATAGGGGTTTCCGTCAGGTCGGCCAGGGAGTCGCGCCACGCTTTTTCAACCTCGGCTTCGTTGCTACCCAGAATCTGGCCAAAGGCGTCGGCCCGGGACCAACGACGGAAAGACGCCACCAAGGCGGACACTTTTTCAATCCCGAATTCCTTGATCAAGAAACCCACCGCGTCCGAGGTTTGGGCGAAAGCCAGGTCCACGCGCTCCGCGCTTTCCAAATTCCAATACCCCGCCTCCAAACGTGAAAAAGGGATCAACCCGTCGTCCAACGCCGCGCGCGTGAGGAGAGCGCGCGCGTAGGGCGTGTGGCGAAACCCGTCCGGCCGCCGCCACGCGACTTCAAAATAACGCGCGAGCCCTTCGCTCAACCACGGGGGGCACAACCCGCCCGAGGCGCGGCGGATGTGCCGGTGCGCCAGTTCGTGGACCAACGCGTCGATCCACCGGTACCCCTGCGCCGGAACCCCCGGTGAAAGGGCCATCACCCGGTTGAATCGGCCGGTGGCGATCGATCCGGCGCGAAACACTTTTTCTTTGGGAATTCCCGCCGCGAAGACATAATCGTCGACGGATGGATATATCTCAATCACCACCGGAAGGCCCCCCGTGGACGGGAAGACTTCGGCCAGCCGGGCTTGGGCCCCTTCCAGAGCGGGCCGCGCGTAGGACACCAGGAAAGCGTCCGCCTCGGGCGTGCGGAAAATGAACCGATCGTCGGCCGTTTCTTTAAACGCCCCGCGCCGCTCCATGACCCCTTCGATGTAAACGCGCCGGGCGTGGACCCACGGGTCTTTCTTTTCAATCAGTTCCAAAGCTTGCCGGGCGCCCGCGTCGTTGCCGGCGTACAATTCCTCCAACAGCCGAAGTCGGTTGGCGCCCTCGTTTTTTCCGGACGCGGTCAAGGCGTCCCGATGGACGGTCACCGCCTCGAACTCCTGCGCGTCCAACAAGCCTTCGGCCAGAGAAAGAGGCGCCGTGGAGCGGGACAGGGCCGCGCGCGGATCGACCCAATCCGAAACCGCGGGCCCGCCGCCCCGCGCCGCGACCCCGGCGAACAGAAAGACGAAGGGAAGAAAGCGGGATTTCACAGGGAAAGACCGAAAACCCGCCGGGCCAAGATGCCGATGAGCCCCGTGACAGTGACCGACAGGACGATGATGAAAAGATTGAGGGCGATGCGCCGCCGCACGGCCATGCCCGAGAGGAACGCCAAAACCGACGACACCACCACCGCCGCCACCGCCCCCGCGACGATGGACACCCCCGGCCCCGTCGCGCCCAGCAGCACCGGGAGGACCGGCACCGTTGCCCCGACGAAATAACTCACGCCGACGATGAGGCCGGCGGCGCTCGCGGAGCCCGCGTCGTCGGCCCCCGGCTCTTTCCCCAAGAAGCGGGCTTTGCCCCGCTGAACGAATCGAATCTCGCGCTCGGAACTCGTGGCCGCGTAGGCCCCGGCGGCCATGGACAACGCCCCGGCCACGGCCACGGCGACGCTGGCGCCGACCACGGCGGCGGGCGCGCGCAGGGCAGCGTAAAACCCGCTCACGGCCCCCAAAATTTCCACCAAGCCGTCGTTGAACCCGAGGAAAATCCCCCGCACGCGCTCGGGATTTAGTTTGCGCGCCGTGTAGGCCGAAACGATTTCATCCTCGTGCTCGAATTCGTCGCGCAAAATCCCCTGAAGGGCTTCCCCGAAGGGGGTGTCCTTGTAGACATCCCATAGTCGAAGATATTTGCGGATGCCGAAAATTTCGATGCCTTCGAGGACCAAATGAATGGACGCGGGGCCCACCAACCGACAGACCACGGCCACCGTTTCCAGCTTCAAACGGCGCCCCCAATCCAACCGCTCCCGCCGCACGCCGAAAAAGTCCTGCCAAAAGGCGTGGTGCTGGACCTCCACCCCCACCAATTTGGCCAACATGTCCCGCAAGGCGCCCGCCGACATGTCGCGCAGGCGCTCGTACAAACGCAAATCGAACAACTCGTCCAAAACCAGGTCTTCCCCGTGGGCGAGGGCGATTTTTTCGTGATCGAAAACCATGCGGCGATTTTAGCAGTTTGATAAAGTGCGTTGATGACTTCAAAACCGGCGGTGGTGTTGGTGAGCGGCGGCTGGGACAGCCTGGTTCTTTTGGCCTGGGCCCGAGCGCGACACCCCCGCGTTTTCCCCGTCTACATCCGATGCGGGTTGCGCTGGGAGCGTGCCGAACTCCACCACCTGCGCCGCTTTTTGAAATCCTATCGTCCACGCGAATTGGCGCCCCTGACGGTGCTGGACCTGCCGATGCGAGACGTCTACGGCGCGCACTGGAGCCTCGGCGGCCGCGGTGTCCCCGGCGCGCGCTCAAAGGACGCCGCCGTTTATCTCCCCGGACGGAACGCCTTGTTGCTGACCAAAGCCGGTGTTTTCGCGGCCGCGCGGGGTCTTTCCACCCTCTACATCGGCACCCTGTCCGCGAACCCCTTCAGCGACGCGACCCCGGCCTTTTTCCGAGCCCAAGAGCGGGCGCTTTCCCTGGCGCTCGGCAAAACCCTTCGGATCAAAGCCCCTTTCCGGCGAAAAGAGAAAACGCGCCTTAAAGAATGGGCGCGGGAGCTTCCGCTTCGTCACGTGTTCTCCTGCCTCAACCCGCGGGGCCTCGCCCCCTGCGGGCGCTGCAACAAATGCGCGGAACTGCGAAGGATATTTGTAAAATAACGGGCCATGAGCGAAAATTCCCTGCACGTCAGCGTTCTGGGCGCGGGTTCCGCCTACGGGGTCTATTTGGTGAAGTGGGCCTTTCAACTCTTGAGAGACCCCCACGCCAACCGGGAAGGCCTGACCCTTCCCCCCATCGGATCCATCAGCTATTCCAACACCGACGCGCGCAACACGGCCCTCGTGTCGGAAGTCTTGCTGGACGACCTGCACCAAATGGCCGGGTTTGAGAACCTCACGGCCGACGACCTCCGCCGCCACGTGCGCCCCTACGAGCGCTGGCGGGAAATGGTCGAGAAAGAGAAACCGGATCTCGTGGTCCTCTGCTCCCCCACCGACACGCACGTGGCCATCGTCCGCGAATTGATCACGGGCTTCGGCGTGAAAAACATCCTTTGCGAAAACCCCGTGACGACGCTGACCGACGCCGACAGCCTCCCCGGCCTCACGAAACTCGTCCGGGAGAGCGGGGTGGTGTTCGGCGTCAATCAACAGTACGCGGCCCTCCCTCACTTCCTGAAGGATCTCCGCCTCGACCCGGGGGCCCCCCAGGGCCCCACCTTCGGCGACGTTTTCGACAAGGCCGACGCGGCCCACATCACGTTCATCACCCACGGGACGCGCCCGTGGCGCCGGTTCGGCCACATCGGAGAGCTCATCATCCTCGAAGACCTCGGCGCCCACGCCCTGCGCCTCCTGCCCCCCACGTTGCGGGCACAGCCCCTCACGGTGAAAAACGTGGTGCGGGAAGGCGACAATGTTTTCTTGAACCTCGTGGAATACGACCTGCGCTTCGGGTCGGCCCCGGTGACGCTGGTGTTGGGTTACCGACGAAAGCTCAAAAGCCTCAAGATGGTCTACGGCAACGGCGAGCGGGAATACGATTTCCACGTCACGGGCACCGTAGCGACGCAAACCGGCGAATTCACCCGCGGGATCGAAGGAAAGAACTACGCGTTCCCGTTCCGCTACTCCCTTCGAACCGACCTCGTCAAATACGCTTTCATGCGGTCGCTGGCCCGGCAGCCGCTCGTCCCCTTGGACGACGCGCTCCTATGCCAAGACCTTCTGCGCCGAATCTACGAAGGATCTTCCCGAATCAAATGAAACGCGCGATCGCGGCGCTGTCCGCCGCGTTCCTTGTCGTCGCCTCGACCGGATTTGCCGGCGCGCCGAAGGTCCGTCGACCGGATTTGTTCCTCAAGGTGTGGCGCCCCTTTCGCGCCGCCGTCTTGTCGGGGAACGCCGAAGCCATCAAACCCCTGACGCGTTTCCCCGTCCGCTGGGAGACCGAAGCGGGCGAAGAAAAGAAAACAGCCAAAGACATCGCGGGGTGGTTCCCGACCCTTTTAAAAGCTCCCTCCGGCGTCAAACCCCGTCAATCGATTAAGCAATACGTGGCTGAAAAAGAGGATCTCGCCGGGCCGGATCTGGACGCCCTCCGCACCGGGGAAGTCCGCCTCGGCCCCCTGGTGTTTCGGCGGTTTGGGGAAAAATGGCTGTTCGCGGCCGCGCGCGTGGATGGGTCGGCGCCCGCCGCGCCCGAGGCGTCTCCCGCGCCCCGGGAAAAGGAACTGGACCCTTCGGAAATCGAACGCGCCGCGCCCACCGAACCGGCGGCCCCCGTGGTCGAAATCATTGATGAACCGATTCCTTCCGGGATTCCTTCCGAAGAACCGCCCCCCGCGCCGGCGCCCGTCGTGAAACCCGCGCCGCCAACGCCCAAAGCGCCGGCGCCCAAACCCGCCGCGGCGCCGAAACCCCCGCCTCCCGCCGCCGCCCCCGCGCCAAACGAAGGGTTTCGTGGTTTTTGGCGGATCTTCCGCGACGCGGTCCTGTCCAATGACCTGGCGGCGGTTCAATCCATGACGAAATTCTCTTTTGAAACGCGGGGCGCGGAAGAGTCCAGCGCGCTAAAAAAACACAGCGCGCGGGATTTCATTTTGCTTTATCCGCGCCTGCTGCAGGCCGACCCCAAAACGGGCCCCCTGCGCGACAGCATGCGGGAATTGATTTGGCGCAAGCAGGAATTGACGGTTAACGAGAGCGGCACGGCCGACAGCCTGGGCGAGATTCACATCGGGGTTTTTGTTTTTAAGCGCGTCAAAAACCGCTGGGCCTTCGTCCGCGCCACCGTCGAAGATTAACCCGATTTAGGGCGTTTGTACCACAACCCGCACAGCGCCCGCACCCGCACCGCCCCGGGAATCGAAAGCACCACCAAGTGGCCCAACATCCGCACGGGCCCGAACCACCGAAATTTACGCCCCGAAGTGACCGCGAACGCCTCCGTCAAAATCCGAAACACCTGCCCCCGCCGCCGCGCCCAGCGGCCGACCCGACGCGAAAACCAAATTTCCTCGGACGCGTAAAACCGCTCATCGAAACCGCCCGTTTCCGCCCAGGCCGTTCGACGGCAAAATAGGAAGCACCCGGCCGCCCAGCCGAACCGCCGCGAAACCGTGTTCCACAACGCCGTCAACCAACGCGCGCCCGCCGGTGGCCTTTCCGCGAACGCCACCGCCGCCCCGCCCCCGGCCACCCCCGGGTCCGCCATCGCCCGAAGCGCCGCCGACAAGAGGGACGGAGACAAACGGGTGTCGGCGTCCAAAAACAAAAGCCATTCCCCCCGCGCGTCAACCGCCGCGCGGTTGCGTGCCCGCGCGATTTGGTTGTGGGGCTCGAACACCACGCGGGCCCCGCCTTGAGCGGCGAGGGCCGCCGTGTCGTCGGTGGAGTTGTTGTCGCAAACGATCAGTTCCCAATCGGCCAAACCGACGGATTCGACCGCGGCGCGGACGCGCGCCAAGGTCTCGGGAAGTTCGACCGCTTCGTTGTAGGCGGGGATCAGTATGGACAGAGTCACGTTGTCCCTCATAAAACAAAAAGGCCGCGGAGAGGATTTCTCTCAGCGGCGACTTTTGTTGCGGGGGTAGGATTTGAACCTACGACCTCGAGGTTATGAGCCTCGCGAGCTACCAGGCTGCTCCACCCCGCGCGTGGATTATAGCAAAACACCCCCTCAAGTGTGCAATAAATTCAACGAAAACCGCCGGCGACAAGAAACCCAAGCTAGGGTCCCTCAACACCGACGGTTAATCGGGCCGACAACCGATCCGTTTCGCCGCCGGATCGAGAGAGGACCAACCCCGTAATAGTGAGCCCCATCGGGTGCGTCTCAACCTCCCGAAAGAAACGGACAAAACCGAAATACCCCCCATCCACCGAGAGGCGGGCCACGTCGCGGGAGCCCGCGGCGCCGTCCGCCGCATTGATGTCGCGCAACACCACACCGGTCTCTCGGGCGAGCCGTTCGACTTCTTTTAACACACCGTCCTTCCCCACCTTTTTCATGGGGATGGACCCCGGAAAAAACCGTCGATAATCGGCTTCAATTTTATTTCGATCCGCGTCCATTCGCCGTTGCCGGGCAATTCGTACCTTCGCCCGGACGATCCGCTGATCCAACGCGAGACTTCGATCCCGAAAAGGCACCCAAACACAAGAATGAACGATCCACGCGGCCAAACTCAGCCCACCGAGGATCAACAACACGCGCTCCCGTCCGGTTCGAGCGGTCACGGTTGACCTCTTTTCTTCCGGGCGAGTTCGGCGACCACATTAAACTGACCAACTTCGCGGCCATTCGACACCGAGCGATCGGTTCCCTTCAATTCAACTTTCCCAAACACCCTCGATGTTTTCAAACGTTCCACCACCCCCAACGCCTCTTTGAGGGATGACGCTTCCCCCCGAATTCGAAGCGTCTCCCCCTTTTCAAAGATCAATGAATTGATGGAGACCCGATCCGGGAGCGTCTTTTCCAAATCATCGAGAAGAGCGACCACACCGGGTCCGGCGGATCGCCGCCGAGCCAGTTGAGACTCCATGCGGGACAAGTCCGCCGTCCGAGCCTCCAGCGCCGAGGCCGCCGCCTCTTGAGCCGACAGGAACGCCGATTTCTTTCGCAAACTGGCCCAACCGCCCATCATCAGAAGCATTCCCAGGGCCAGGGTCAAACCAAAGGCGATTTTTTTCTGTCGGCGATGGGCGACCCGACGTATTTTTTGCTTCTCCAATTCCGGCAAAAGGTTGCACGCCGTTTGGAGATCCACGCCGGCGGCGGCGCGTGCCGAAAAATCCTCCTCCGTCTCATGATCCGCTTTTTCGACAGAAAAAGGGGCGGTCAAGGTGGCGATATGAAAGGTCATGCCGTGGTCCTCCCCGAGGCTCCCCAACAGGGAAGGCGCCGGCGGCCGTCCCAGCCAGAGGAACCGGGCCGGTGTCCATCCGGTGCGTCGGTCGCGCTGCGCCCTCACGGTATGAACCACTTGGGTCGACAGGCCTTCGGGGGTCGCCTCCAGGGGAAAACCGCGAAGGGAAATAAGCCCGACGTCGTCCCAACAAGCGATTTGGCCTTCCTCATTCCCCGCCCGGACGACCACGCCGTTGAATGGATTTTCTTTTTCAATGAACGGGCGAACCACCAGGCAATCCGGGACAACCGCTTCCAGAGTGACTCCGGCCGCCGAGCAGGCCGCCATCAAAGTGTCCAAATCCCGGCGCGGCACGACCGACAAGGCCACCCGCGTCCCACCGTCCTCGGAAGGGCCCAGGGATTCACAACCGAAAGCCAATTCCTCCCACGGCAAGGGCAGCAGGCGACCCGCCTGAAGAGCCGCCATGGATTGGATTTCGTCCCGCGATCGAGAAGGAAGAGTCAGCAACCGGGTCACCGTCCGGTGCTGGGGAAAAGACGCGACGGCGCTGGTCCCGGAGAATCCCGTGTCCCGAAGGAAGGCACGAAAATCCGATCCCACGCGTTCGGGCTCGGCGGGAAGATCAAACACCCCTTTCCGCCCGGGGCGCAACAGTCCCGCCCGACCGAGTTCGGCCTCATGGACGACCCATCGGGTTTCTCCCACGTGCAACCCCAAACGTCGTTTCGTCGGTCTTTTCACAAAATCCACCCGAACACGTTAGTCCTCCTCACGCCAAGACAACAAATCGGTTTTTCCGCTTTTAGCGCAATCGACCACCAAACTCAGCGCCGGTCCGAAAGACGCGCCCCGGGGCAAATCCAACCGAAAGAGGGACGAGCGGACGCCCCAAAGAGTTTCGTACTTTTTCAGGGCCGCCGCCTCCGCCGTGGTGAGGGAAAGAGCTTCCACCCAATCCCCGGGCCGCTCCCAAACCCGATCGTCCGACGTCCCCATCGTCCGATCCGGCCCGGCGCGAAGAACCATCGTCTTTTCCACGACGTTTTCCGGAAGGCCCAAAAGGGTCAGCGTGTCCCGCGAAACCGTGTTGACGTTGATCTTTCCCGGGCCCCACGCCGTCACCACCGGTTCAGCGCGATGGTACGCCGCCGCGGAAACCCCTTTCACGAGCAAAAGTTCGGCGACATTTTCAAGCCGCCCGTTCCGACATCGGTAAGGCACGGGCAACCCCCCGTAGAAACTGTTTTCGGCGCCCCCGGTCCCCGTCGAATCGTCTTTGTCGCGCCAATCCAATAAAGCGGCTTTCCCCTCCGGCCCCAAGAGGCGTTCGAGCGTCTCGGCGTCCGCGGTGTTCAAATTGATTCGGGCGGTTTCATCGGTCACCACCGCGCCGTGCCCCAACGCCGCGCTCCCATCGGCCAAATCCCGAAGCGTTGTGTGAACGCCGGGGGATTTCGCCGCCCATCCCCCCAATTCCACCGCCAACCGTTTGGCCAGTTGAATCCGCTGGACCCGCTCCCACCGCAAGGCCGTCAGGCGGGACTCCTGCCGCGCGATGGCGTGTAGCGAAGCGGCCACCAAAGCCAACACACCCAACAGAAACAGGGCCGCCACCAAAACCGATCCATCCGTGCGTCCTCGCCGTCGATGGATCATGCCGCGACCCGACCGGAGAGCGGGAAATCGGCCGAATAGGATTCCTCCCGTGGGCCCTCCCGGAACGTCAAACTCACCCGCACCCGCGGCGGCCCGCGACCGTCCCGCAAATAATCAAATCCCACCTGCCCCGCCGTCACGTTTGTCCGAACCACGGGGTCACGGCCTTCCCAAGGCACAAGATCCGACTCCTCCTGAACGATCGCCCTGTTCGCCCCGTCCCATCGCCAGGTCACAAGAACAACACGAAGCGATGTCCCCTCCGGGGACGTTTCCCCGTAACGCGCGCGCACCGTGCAAAAACTCAATCGATCCGGCTCTCCCTGAAAAGGGTTCCCGGGGACGGTCACCGCGTTCCGCAAATCCCGGCCCATTCGGTCGATGACCACGCGCGCCCGTTGATCCATCCGCGCCTGTGCACGAAGAGCGCGCCACGTCGTGACGGCCCCGCGCAGAACCCCCGCCAACGAAACTGTCAGCACCGCCGCGATCGACAACGCGATCAGAATTTCAACGAGGGTGAATCCGCGTTGGTTTTTCATGACGGCGCGGCCGACAAAGAGAGGGAATCGGCGGTCTTCCCCTTTCGCCAGCGCAATTCGAGGTTTTGCTCCCCCCCTCCGTCCAAAGGTCGCGGGACCGCGGCCCAGGTCACTTCGCCCAACCCCGTCACGCCGTCCTCCAGGTCGGACCACTCTCCCCGAGCCTCCCACTCATAAATTTTCCGCTCCAACGCCAATCCGGCGATCAATCGATCGTGCCCGGCCCGGGCCGCCCGGCGCACGGCCTCCAACGATTGAAAAAACGCCGTCACCCCCACCGCCGCCACCACCCCCGCGAGAACCACTTCCACCAGGACAAACCCGCCCCGATCGCACCGATTAGGAATCCGCATCGAACCCCGCTTCTCCCGAGAAAGGGTCCATCCGGACGCCCCCCACTCGTTCGCCCGCTCGATACAGGATCCAAATGTTTCTCGTCGACGACCCGTCCGGATAAAACAAAACCGCCGGTTCTTCCGCCCGAACATCCAAACCGGGCGCCAACCGACGGGCCCGTCCCGCCCGTCCGGAAACCGCCGCGAATTCGCCCCGCCCCGGCACCCACACCGTCAGATCCGCAGCGCCCGTCGCTGGATCCAGGGACAACCGATGCGTGGCTCCCTGCTGAACCGACAATCGCCGGGCCTCCGCCGTCCATTCGAGCAACGCGGTCATCGCCCGTTCCGATTCGAACCGCCGATACCCCTTCCGCAGGGCAGGCACCGCCGCGCCCAGGAGAATCCCCGCGACGGCGCCGGCCACCGCCAACTCCACCAAGGTGAACCCGTTCCTACGGCGCATCGGTCTCCCAATTGGTGATGTCGTCCGGCGTGCCCGGCAGGCCGTCGGCCCCAAGGGAAGAAAGGTCGTAGTCGCCCTCGTTGCGCACGCCCGGCGCCGCGTAGACGTACGGTCGTCCCCAGGGATCCTTGAGACCGCCCCGCTTTTTTACATAGGGGCCTTTCCACCGGGGCGGCGTGGGTGGCGCCGAGGGTTCCACCCGCAAGGCTTCCAACCCCTGCTCGGTGCTGGGGTAAACGCCGTTGTCCAATTCATACATGTCCAACGCGCTGGACAAATTGGCGTCGATGTCGGTCCGCGCCGCCGATCGGCGGGCCTCTTCGGACCGCCCCGCGAACCGCGGCACGATCATCGCCGCCAACACGCCGATGATGACGACCACCGCCAACATCTCCACCAACGTGAATCCGCCCGCGCGCCGCGCGTTTTTCGAAATCTTTCCCATCTCCATCCCCCTAGGAAACGACGGTCGACAAACCGAAAACAGGCAACAACATGCCCAACACGATGACGGCAATGACCCCGCCCACCAGCAAGATCAACGCGGGCTCCAGCAGGGCCGTGAACACTTTAAACGCGCGGTCGCGCCGTCGTTCCAGCGTGACCGCGATTTTGTCCAGAGCCCGGCCCAAATCACGGCTTTCCTCTCCCACCGCCGCCACGCGAACCCACTCGACGGGAAACCCCGCGGCCTCCAAGCCCGCCGCCAATCCCGCGCCCCGCGACACCCGACGCCGCGCCTCCATCACCCGCGCCCGGAACCGCCGCGACCCGCCCACCTCCGCCGCCATGCGCAAGCCTTCCAAAATTGGAATCCCGCCGGACAATAGCGTCGACAGCGTCCGGGCGAAGCGCGCCGTCGCGGCTTGGAGAATCCACTCCCGAAGGCCGGGCAAGCGCTCAAGCGCGTCGCCGATCCGCTCCCGGACCCGTGTCCGATATTTTTGTCCGATCCACGCGATCACCGCGAGACAGCCCGCCCCCACCACCCAGGCCGCGGGCGAAGACGCCGCCCTCCCCAAGGCGATCAACCCCCGCGTGACCCAGGGCAAGGGTTGTCCCATCTCCTCAAACACCCCCGCCAATTGAGGGACCACATACATCACCAGAAAAACCGAAGCGCCGAACCCCGCGATCAAAACGAGCGTCGGATAGGCCAAAGCCGTTTTGATTCGCGAGGAGAGTTCTTCCTCCCGCTCGTAATCGTCAGCCAGCCGCCCTAACGCGGTGGGAAGGAAAGCCCCCGCCTCCCCAGCCCGAACCAACCCGATGTAAATTTCCGGAAAAACGCCGCCCTGGGCCTCCAAGGCGTCGGCGAGGGAGGCCCCACGCTCCAACCGGTCAAGCGCGGATTTTAATTGGCCGCCCAAACGGGGGTTCGGGGTTTGCCGCGCGGCCGACGCCAGCGCCTGGGGCAAGGGCAATCCCGCTTCCAAGAGATCCACCATCTGCCGGGTGAAAACGCCGATGTCCCGGGCGGTCACCCGTCGCCCCGCGGCGCCCTCCCGCCCCGGCCGATCCTCGACGACCGTCACCGGGATCAACCCCATGGCCTCCAGTTGTCCCACGGCCGCCGACACGTCGGCGGCGTCCAAATGGCCGCGCCGCGTGGTTCGGGCGTCCGCCTTGGCCTGGTAATGAAACGTCGGCATCACTCCCCCCACCCGTCCCGCAACGTCGCGCGCAGCACTTCCTCGGGCGTGGTGACGCCGGCCGCCGTCTTCCGCCAGCCCGATTGGCGGAGGGTCCGCATGCCGTTTTTAATCGCCTCGTCGCGCAGGGCCTGGGCCGGTTTTCGATCGGCGATCATTTCCCGTATCCGATCCGTGATGGGCATAATTTCGTATATGACCGTCCGCCCGTTAAACCCCGTGCCCTTGCACGCGGGGCAACCAGCGCCCGCTTGCCAAACGAGCGCTCCGCCGTTCCCGAAATCCCATTCCCGCCGCATTTCCGCCGGGGCCGGAACCTGGACGCGACACGCGGGACAGACGACCCGAACCAACCGCTGCGCGATGAAACAAATCACCGATGAGGCAATCAAATAGGGTTCCACGCCGATGTCTTGCAAACGGGTCACCGCGCCGGCCGCGTCGTTGGTGTGCAGGGTGGAAAACACCAAATGCCCCGTCAACGCCACGCGCACGGCGATCTCCGCCGTTTCCAAATCGCGCACTTCCCCCACCATCATCACGTCCGGATCGTGGCGCAACATCGACCGCAACCCCGCGGCGAAGGTCAAACCGATGCCGGGCTGGACTTGCACCTGCGTGATGCCGTCCATGCGGTACTCGATGGGGTCTTCGATGGTGATGATCTTGCGGTCCGCGCGGTTGATCCGGTTGAGGAACGCGTAGAGGGTGGTGGTTTTTCCGCTGCCCGTGGGCCCCGTGAGGAAAACGATCCCGTGCGGACGGGCCAACACCTCGTTCAAGAGGGTCACGTGTTCCTCTTCGAAACCCAGATGCGTCAAATCCAAAAATCGCCGCCGGGTCAGGAGCCGAATCCCCACGCTTTCGCCGTAGGGGGTCGGCAAAGTGGACACGCGCAGATCCAGGTCCTGCCCCCCCACGCGCACTTGGATGCGGCCATCCTGCGGGAGCCGTTTTTCGGCGATCGACAGATCGGCCATAATTTTGACGCGCGAAACGATGGCGGCTTGATGGCGCTTCAACCCCGCGGCGGTCTTGGCGTCGTACAAAACCCCGTCGATCCGGTAGCGGACGCGGAAATCGTCCTCCCCCGGCTCCAGGTGAATGTCCGTCGCCCGGTTGTCGATGGCCTCCAACAAAATTTGGTTCACGAGAACGATGACGGAGGCGTCCTGGGCTTCGTGGAGGTCATTACGGGCCGGGCGGGTCTCCACCGGCGTTTCGCCCTCGCCCAACCGGTCGACCGTCTCCGCCCCCAACCCGTAATGGTCCTTGAGCGCCTTGGCAACGTCGTCCGCCGGCGCCAAACCATAGACGATGTCCCGGCGGAGTAAGGTCCGCAGTTCGTCCCGCCGGGCCAAATCCGGCGGGGACGCCACCGCCACGCGCAACCGCGCCCCCTCCCAACCCACGGGAATCAACCGATAATGGTGGGCCACCCGGGCGGGGACAACGGCCACCGCCTTCGGGTCAATGTCCACCCGGCCCAGATCCACCGGGGGGCAAGCGAAATCCGCCCGCGAATCCATCAATCGTCCTCCAGGGCGGCGTGGCGGCGCCCCCGGGGCTTCGGGGTCAAGATCTTCTCGTACCGCGGCAAATAGACCTCCGTTTCCGGCGCGTTCGCCTCGCCGGTTTCAATCCGCGGCGTGAGGAAAATCACCAACTCGGTTTTTTGCTTCATCTTCTTCTTGCCGCGGAAAGGCGCCCCCAACAGGGGGATGTGACCCAACACGGGAACCTGGGTGTTGACGGTCTCCACGCGTTCTTCGATCAAACCGCCGATCATCACCGTCACGCCGTCCTTCACCATCAAACTGCTTTCAGCCTCCGAGAGCCGCACGATCGGGATCGAACTGCCGTTCTCCGTGGTCAACGTCGACTCCAGGGCGCTGACCTCCGGGCGTATTTTCAAGCTGATGAACCCGTCCGCCCCGATCTGGGGCGTCACCGTGAGCGACACCCCCACCGGCTCGAATTTCACGTCCTCCGTGACGATCGGCTGGGTGGTGGAACTACCGGCGTTGACGATGTTCCGGGTCAGGATCGGCTCCTTCGTTCCCACGTGGATCCGCGCCTCCCGGTTGTTGAGCGCCATGATCCGCGGGGAAGACAACATGTTCGTCCGCCCCATGGTTTCCAACATGTTGATGATGGAAGAAAAGTCCGCCCCGTGGGGCAGTCGTGTGATTTTGACGTTGCCCGTCACGCCCTTGGCCGACACTTTCCCCGACGCGTCGGGCGTGACCGACGTCAAAGGGACCGTCAACAAATTGGACGACACAGACCCCGTGATCGGAGAATTTTGGGAGTTCCCCGCCACGCGGTCGAACACGTACTGCCAATTAATGCCCCACTGGAAATCGTCGTTCAAAAGAACTTGCACGATCTTGGCCTCGATCAACACGGCGCGTTCTTTTTTGTCGAACGCCTCGATCAACCGGGCGGCCTCGGCCAGGCGCGCCGGGTTGTCGGTCATCACCAGGGTGTTCGTCCGTTTGTCGGCCTGAAGGTTGCCGTAGTCCCGGCTCACCAAGGTCGTCAATTTGGGAAGGAGGTCCTCCACCGCGCCGTGGTTCAGGGCGAACACCCGGGTTTCCACGGGCACGTCGAACCCGGCCACCATTTTCTCCATGCGGTCCAGCGCGTCGGGCGTGTCTTCCATTTGCAGGGTGTTCGTGATTTCGTTCGCCATCACCGACCCCACTCGGCTGCGGAACGGATCCAACAACGTCTTGGCGGTGGCGGCGCGCACGTGTTTTAAAGCGACGGATCGGGTTTCCCCGCGCGATGAAAAACTCACGCCGTAAAGGCGCTCATAATCCTGGGCCGTCATCACCGTGATTAGGTTTTCTTTCCGCGCGTAGGCCAAATCCCGCGCCTCCAATATCGTCCTCAGTGCGTCCCAAAAATCCACGTTCTTTAAAAACACGGTCACCCGTGCGGAAACGTTTTTCCCCACCACGATGTTGAGCCCCGATTGCCGCGCCAAGATCTTCAACACCTCCACAACATCCATTTCGCGCAAGTCCAAGGTGATTTTAGGAAGAGCCGCCGCCGGACTCGGGGAGACGTCCGCGACCGCCACCGGCGCGGTCGACGACACGAGCGACGCCGCCGGGGACGCCGCCACGGGCGCGGGGGAAGGAGCGGACGATCCCAGGGGGACCTGCGTCGGCGCCGTGTCCCCCACCACGGGCGGGGTCAACATCGGCGAAAGGGCCGCCGGTGCCGGCGAAGGGGTGACGGCCGTCGCGTCTTTCGGCGTCGGCACGGAAGAGGGAGCGGCCGGCATCTTAGCCATTCCGCCACTTTTTACGGCCTCCAGAACGGCGGCCCATTCCGCATCGCCATAGCTGGGTTGAGGTTTGAACCCGTGTTTGGCCGCCAAAGCGTTCCATCCCGTCTCAACGTCCGCGGCGTTGGTAGCCGTCAACGCGCCCAAAAAAGCGTTCCATTGATCCATCGAAGCCGTTTTGCCCGGCTTGAATCCCCGCCCTAACGTAAAGCGGGCCCATTCTTCCTTCGTCACCCCCGCCCAGGCCGCCGTGGCCACAAACAGAAGGCAAAGGATCCAGCGCGTCCGTCGATTCATAAAATCCCCCACTTACAAAGAAAGTTCAAATCGTTCCTCTTCAAACAAAAGCAACACGACGCCCTCACGGATTTCCCCGATGGTCACCCCCTCCACCGTCTGCCCCGCCGTCACATCGTAGGTGCGCTGGGCCCGGAGGTCCTCGATGATGGCCTGGACCGGCGGCCCGGGCAATACGCCCACCAGCCGCCAATGCCCGACTTTTTCTGAAAGGGAGATTTTGGGAGGGGGCGGGGCCGCGGGAACGGAAGGCGCCGGGGTCGGCTTCACAACGGGCGGCGCGTACAAAGGGGCGAAGATATTCCGGCGCGCGCTCGAGACCGGAGAGGGCCGCTCCGTCGACGCCGACAAGCCGGGGCCGCCACTCGTCGCAATTGCATCGGACGATGTCCCGCTCGGCCCCCATAGCATCACGACCAAACCAACGGATGTAACACCGATCAAACCAACCAACACCGCGTTCACCACCCGCCACCCGTCGCCGGCCCCGAACCGACTCGCCCACGAGGGCAAGGAAATAACCACTCTAGAAAATACGTCTCGGCAGTTCCTGACAAAATTCATTCTTATATTATAGCCTTTTGACCCACCGGCCAAAGCAAGAATTGATGGAGGGACATCGGTTCTCGATTAACTGCCGAATCAAGAGAAATGGGGCTGTCTGCCTTTCAAAATTCCACTAAAATTCCATCCCAATCCGAAGACTGAACGGATTCCACCGATAGGATTTTCTGTACTCCGTTGGCCATAAAATAGAATCCTTAAAACTTCTAATTTCCGGGAAACCATCGTAGGCGATCCCGAGTTCAATCTTGTTGCGCCCCAGAGAAAAAAGCATCGATGTAGCAATTTCATAGCTAAACCCTGACCGCGTGTTAAAAACTTCGTGCTTGAGACCAAGACCAGATGAAACCTCACGATAGACCTCGGTTGTTTTACCGTGGGCCAACCCCAATGCGGCGCCCAACCGGAAAGCCACCTTCGGCGAAAGGTCGAATTGCTTCCGTCCTTCCAACATGACCCGAATGAATTGTGTTTTGGATTCGAGTGAATAGTTGTCAAGCGAAGGACTAAGCCCATCGGAGGCGGACACCCTGCCGGAAGGCCCCAGAACAAAACCCACGCTGCCCCCCAAGCACTCACTCTTTTCCTGTGTTGGGAACAGAACGCCCGCACGCATTCCTATCCCGCCTTTTATTTCACCGGCCCCCGCACTGTAAGGAGAAAATGGATCGTTTACTGAATCATTCAAAATATTATCGAAATTGTCATAAGCGGTGTCGCGGCCGTACAACTCTATTTGAACAAAACGTTTCGGCGTTATTTCGCTCTGCGCAAACCCCACGCTCACACCCGCGACCGTAACCGCCGCCTCGAATATGCACAATTTTAGTGCCCGTTTCATTTTGTTTTCTTTTTGCATTTTTTCACGCCCTCCAGCCCTTAGTCCGCTGTTGATTAACGACAGCTTTGGACGATGGGGAGCATTACACTGTGGTGCCACCCCCCACGAGAGTAAGCACTGTCCAAGGAGCGGTGTCCGGTGTCCAGGCCGATGATGCGCCCCCCCCCAATGAGGTGCCCGAGGTTCCCACCGCGACCTCACTCCCTTCTAGTGGGCCACCCTATAAAACTCAAAAATCGGTTCCACAACTTCGATTTATTGGCATGTTTTTCAGCAGTGGCAAATAATTCCAAAACGTCTTTAACATTCTTCACATGGAATGGATCTCCCTTGGGTCCCATTTTATTGGCAAAATCGATAATTGATTTTGCCAATTCGTCTAGGCATTGAACACCGTCAGCGATTAAAGTCGATGTTATTTCATCGCCGTTCATTCCCAATCCGATATGTCTCCCATCAACGTCCCACCCGGTGTATTCCTTCTCCTCAACATCAACACACTCAAGCCGACCCAAATTCGCGGCTGAATCAATCAAATACATCCAACCGTCTTTATCTTTCAAAAATATAGGAAACCGTGGTTCCATATTTATCACCATCCTTCCCATGGTCGATGTTTTCCAATTCCTGGTCTCCGATGGTAGTGCGGGATTTTTCCCTTCCAAGTTTTTCCCCGCCAATTACCAAATGGATTCAAACGAAAGAATCTGTTTCCACCTTTTTCAAGAACGATCTCCCCACCGAAAGTAAAAGGGGACGGTCTTACCTAATTACCTAACTCGGACAGAATCCCCGACTTTTCCAATATGGCCTTCCCCCGTTGGCGGGCACGGCTGGCGGGAGGTTCGGCCATGCGGGTCATGGCGGCCATCTTCTTGTTCGTCTTCCCAAAGAGCGTAACCCCCGCATAGATCAACATAGCTTTGCCGTCAGACACCGTTTGCCGGCGCCCTTTCTGAAAAAGAACGGCGGGTTCCACG
>Ga0268298_10000322_pt1 | contig 61872 bp, 55 predicted proteins | sample WWTPWeurt_MetaG_FD_194462 | JGI IMG/M metagenome (GOLD analysis project Ga0268298, IMG submission 194462) | Activated sludge microbial communities from WWTP in Nijmegen, Gelderland, Netherland - WWTP Weurt | ecosystem: Engineered > WWTP > Aerobic digester > Activated sludge | place... | reverse complement strand
GCTACGTTGGCCGGTACTGCTATCGAGATCAGTACCAAAGGTAGTACCAGTAGCCCGGCCCTCAAGGGGCAACTCTTCAATATGAGCCAGTCCGGTTCATCGGTAAGTGGGCACGCTTTCTTCGACGAAGGCTCCGGTCTCTCGCAACTTAGTCCCGACGGCTGTTCGGAGTTTGTCAAGTTGCTCGATGGTTCCAAGGTTAACGGACCTATTTCTTCCGTCACCCTCGATGCCGTTACTTGCGCCGGGCAGTCTATTCCCTGTAGCAGAATTGCCTCGATTTCTTCGGCGCGGGTCTTTAAGTTCACTACCAAAATCGGTGAGAGCCCGCGCATGACCTTCCAGCCCAGTTGTGTAAAACTGGCCGGAGCCTCCAAGACTTATGAAGCTCCTACCTGGAAGAAGATTGTAATTGTCGGCGCCTGCGTCACAGCTCTAGCTTGTGCCATCACTCTGCCGATTGTGATTCCGCTGGCTACCCGCGGTGGTAACCATCACAATGATTTGCAAAATGCCTATATCTACAATACTTACCTGAATGCTTCCCGGGTGCAACCGCCTCCGCAGCCGGTAAGAAGCGGCAGCGGACCGTAAGTATCCACAAATCAATCAAAGCAGAAAAGGGGTGGTGGCAAACTGCCCCTTTTCTGTTTCTTACTCATCAGGACTTGCCGGTTTGTTTATGCGGACCTTCCACTATGGTGGCGGGGCTCTTAGCCGCTACCCCTTTGAGCATGCCGCTGAAGACGAATTCGTGCAAAGGGGTTACCGCCCACCAGTAGAGCAAGCCTAGCAGTCCGTGGGGCACAAAGCGGGCAATTTGCCTGACCTGGGTGTGTGTGCCCTGGGGGCTGATTTGAAATTCCAAGATGGCTTCACCGGGGAGTTTCATCTCTGCCAGCAAAAGCAGGTGCTTCTCCTCCTCTACTTCTACGACCCGCCAGAAGTCGAGGGCGTCACCTACGCCCAGTTCATTTTCGTTGCGCCTGCCCCGGTTTAAACCAACTCCACCCAGCATCCTATCCATGAAGCCTCTCAGCTTCCAGAGCCAATTGCCGTAATACCAACCGGTTTTGCCGCCGAGGCGGACCAGTCTTTGCCAGACTTCCTTTGTGGTATCACTGACGGTGATGATGCGATTGTCCTCGTAATAGGTGCCGCCGGCCCAACCGGGATCGCCTGGCGCCAACCATTCGGCGGCAGGCATGCTGCCGGCATCGGTCCAACTGCTTTCTACAGTCTGGCTGCGCATTCTTTCCAGGGCTATGCCGATAGCCGTGTCGGCATCCAGTAAATCTTGTGGTATCAGCTTTAGTATCTCATTGTTTTTGCATACTACCGGGTTGCGCAGTCCTTCCGCCAGTGGGCGGGCGATGTAGGCTGGTACCGGCGTCACAAAGTGGATCCAGTAGGAACTGATTCTCGGGGTGAAAACAGGCACGGGCAAAATCACTCGTCTGGGCAAACCGGCGCGTCGGGCATAGGTTTGCATCAATTCCATATACGTGAGCACTTCCGGACCGCCGATGTCGTAGGTCTTGCCGGTGGTTGCATCAATGGCCAGGCAACCCACCAGATAGTTGAGGACGTTTCGAATGGCGATTGGTTGGGAGGGAGTCTTCACCCAGCGGGGAGTGATCATGAAGGGCAGTCGCTCCACCAGGTAGCGCAGAATCTCGAAGGAAGTGCTGCCGGAGCCGAGAATCATGCCTGCCCGCAGGATGGTGACAGGCACTTTGCCGCTCTTAAGAATCTCTCCGGTCTCCGCCCGGGAGCGCAAGTGCTTGCTCAGTTCGGGGCTGTCTTCCCCCAGCCCGCCCAGGTAGATAATGCGCCGTACCCCAGCTTCTTCCGCTTCTTCTGCCATGTTTTTGGCAGCCAGTCGGTCTGCTTCTGCAAAATCGCGGCTGCTGGAATTCATCGAATGAACGAGATAGTAAACGGCATAGACGTCCTTGAGGGCAGCTTTCAAGTCTGCTCTTTCGAGCACATTGAGTGAGCAGAGTTCAACTCCCTCTTGTCCGGCAAAGGGTCTGGCCTTGAGCTTGGCCAGGGAGCGGCCGGCGGCCCTGACCAGATACCCGGCTTCCAGCAGAAGTGGGATCAACCTTGCACCCACGTAACCCGTGGCACCGGTCACTAGCACTAATTTCTTTTCCATAGTGCTCTACAGTATAGGCTGGCTGAGCGAAATTAGCCCAGGAATTTTGCTCTTACGCAAGATTCCTGGTTGCTGAGAGCAATACCGGCGCAAGCAGAACGCAAGGCTTGCAGAATTTGCTGGTTTCTTGCCCTAGGCCAGGGCTTCGGCCAGGAAGTTGACCATGGCCTGCCAGGAGCGTTTGTCGGCTTTCTCGCAATAGACTATGCCGTTTTCCGGCATATTGGCCTCCGGATTGGTGAAGGCATGGACAGTATTGCCGTAAGCGTGAATCTGCCAGTCGGCAGAAGCCTTTGTCATTTCGGCGGCCAGGGCTACCATCTGCTCCGGTGTGGCCATGGGGTCGTCATAGCCGTGCAAAATCAAGGCTTTCGCTGTAATCGGTTTTTGTTCGCCGATATTGGGGGCGTGGAAAAGACCATGGAAGCTCACCACGCCTTGCACGCCGGCAGCCGCACTTCTAGCTAGATCGAGCACGCAAAGGCCACCGAAGCAAAAGCCAATGGCACCTATTTTGTCGCCATCTACTTCCGGCAGGCTCTTAGCAAAGGAGAGGGCCGCCAGAATGCGCTTTCTCAGCATGGCGCGGTCGTCCATGAAGGGCTGCATGAGTTTGGCATTTTCCTCCATGGAATTGCCACGATTGCCCTTGCCGTAAAGGTCGATGGCAATGCCCACATAGCCAAGCTGAGCAAGCTTTTCCGCCTTGCCCCGTTCAAAGTCGCTTTGCCCGCCCCAGGCATGGCTTACCAGAACTGCTGGGCGTTTGCCTTTCTTGTTCTCATCTGTGGCGATATAGGCTTCGCAAGTCAGATCGCCGTCTTTGTAGTCTTGATATTGCGTATGCATTTTTTACCAGCCTGAGTCTTAGAAAGTAGATACAGGCATGAATTTTCAGGGCTTGGCAAAGGATTTGTCCAGAGCCCCGGGGGGCCATTAAGGCAAGCGCAACACTTGTTTAGGGACGGGAGAAGGCGCAGTTTCATACCTGCGCCTTCTCAAAGCTATTTCCTTTTCTATTTACAGGGTTTCTCTGGGGTGCAGGGGCAAGCTTTCCCCTCTTCGTATACTTTGCAACAGCAGCAGCAGCACTGGCAGCCCTGGCACGGTTGGCAGTCTTTTTTGTCGCAACATTCACAACAGGTCTTTTCCATGATTCGATCCCTCCTGGGTATTTACTTGGTCTTGCTGTCTATTAGCAAGCATTGAGCTTGTTTGAGTATTTCAATCAAACAATTGTCGATCAGCCGGTAGTAGATCATATTGCCACTGCGCCTGGTGGCGACAATTTTGCGGTCGGAAAGCTTTTGCAGTTGATTGGAAATTGCCTGCACATTCATTTCCATGGCTGTGGACAGATCGCAGACACACATTTCTTCAACCCTGGCTAGATGGTGCAGCAGTTTCAACCTGGTGTCGTTGGCCAGGATTTTGAAAAGATCTTCGAGATCGCCGGCTTCTTCGTCGCTGAGAGGTTGCACGTCCGGCAACAATACCTGGATCGGGCAGCAGGTTGGGCTGTTTTCGGGCTTTCGACTGGGGGACATGACTACCTCCGAGTTTTATATTACACTATTACACGAAACGGTGTAATAATTTCTCCGAAAATTTCATAATTAATCCAAACGCCCCGGGGCTGATGTCCTATCCTTAACTGGAGAAGGGTTTCTAAGGTTCATGCTTTGAGGCTAGGTAAAAGAGCGGACAATGACGGGCGCGTAAAGTTCTTATGTCTTTTGGTCTGGCTTTTTGCATCAGCCAGGTTGCCTGCCCTTGCCATCGAAAAAACCGACCCCATAGATACAAACCGCCCCAGCTTTTGCCAGTCCGGCATCGTGGTACCCAGGGGCACCCTGCAACTAGAGAATGGTAGCCAGTATCAGCACTTTCAGCATGGCGGCGATTACTTTGACATACCCGAAACTGAGGTGAGAATCGGTGCCACTCGGCGTCTTGAATTGCAGATGTTCGTGCCTCAGTATGTGCTCGTTCATGGTCCCTCTCAGTCTTTTGAAGGCGCCAGCGGTTTGAATGAAGTTGGGCTCAAGACGCAACTTATAGACCGTGAGCATCTCTCGGCCTCACTGGTGACGGCTGTGAATATACCATCGGGTATGAGGCGCATCAGCGGCAGTGTAGCTCAGCCGGTGCTGAGATTGCCTTACAGCATACACCTGGGTAAGCGCTGGTCTGTTTGCGGCATGCAGTCGCTAATAATTAATGGGCCTGGTGGCGAAGTGCAATGGCAGCCCTTTGCCATGGTGACCCGTAGTCTCTCTCCCACTTCCTCCGCTTTTGCGGAGTATGCCGGTTTCTTTACTCAAAATTCTCACCGCCCGTCCTTTCAGGTGGCGCATTTTGGCGCGGTCAAGAACATCAAGACCTATCATCAAGTCGACGCCCATTTTGGCTTCGGCTTGAATAGAAGCTCCCCCAGCGCATTTGTGGGCGTGGGCTATTCTTTTCGCATAAATTGATCTCTCGTTATTTGATTCGCCAAAGAAAACACACCTGCGAAAGTGTTTCGGGCGGGGGCTAAGCGTTGCTTCCGGTGCGGTTAAATGAATTGCATGGACTGGAGAGGGTTTTCATTGCTCGGTAAGTACTGCAAGCCTGTAGTTTCGTTGCTTGGCGCTTTGTTTGTCGGGGCTTATTTTCTGCTTGCACCGGTAAATCTAGCTCCCTATCTTCTTTATGTAGGGTGCCCGGTCAGCCAATATGAATTACCAGCTAGTCTTCTTTCCGATTTGAAGCCGGTCCCCGTGGCAATCCCTGTGTGCGGGGCAAAGCAGTTTTGCCGGGGGTTTTACTTTCGGGGCAAGAGCCGGACCACGGTGCTAATCAGTCACGGTCAGGGAAACCTGATACCTCATCTGGGTATGGTCAGGGCCGCTCATAGCGCCGGATACTCTTGCCTCATATACGATTATCGAGGCTTTGGTTTGAGCGATGGCAGAGCCAGTACTGCTCACATGCTGGAAGATGGAGTGGCCGCCTATGATTATCTGGAAAAACAGCTTGGACTTTCCCAGAAAGAGATTATCCTGATGGGCACTTCTCTTGGTACCGGTGTTTCTGCCCATGTGGCCCGTCTGAGACCTTGCCGGGCCCTGCTTTTGGTTTCGCCCTATACGACTTTGAGGCGGGCTGTTTGCGACCGGCTGCCGTTTTTTTCCATCTATCCGGATTTTCAATATTCCACCCTCAACTTCTGGCCAAAACCGACCCTTGAGTGTCTTTCCATTGAGCAAGCGCGGGTTCCTGTTACCCTTGTGCACGGTGGCAAGGACTCGATAATTGCTGTCAGCAATGCAAGAGAATTGCGGCAGAGGCTGAAAACCGGCGGACGGTTGGTTATTCAGGAAGGGGTAGAGCACGGCGGTATTTCAGTTAATTTAGTCGCAGATGAGTTGAAGGCGCTGGCTCCGGCTCCGAAATTCGGGATTTAATCTGGGACTACGTATTTTCCCCACTGACATCTCAAAATTGTCATTGTATTGTCACGGATTACTTCCCCCTTGGTAACCGGTTACTAGTTGTCCGCCTAGCAATTGTTTTGCGTTAGTCCTGAATCGGGCATATTGCTTTGGATTGGCGCCTTTTCTTCAGGTGAAAGTTTTGAGTGCTAACGACACCAAGCCCGAGTTGGTTGAGAAGGGTGGCAAGTCCCAGGCTTCCGAGCAGGAGCGGGCTGGCGAGATCGCCCGTGAGAATGTCGGCACTCCTGATTCGCTCAAAACAATCAAGCACATTGAGCAGGAAAAGGCTCAGGCTGTAGAGACTCCCACCAGGGATGGCGATAAGTCGGCCAAGCCGCTTCAGGATGTGAAGATTGACGGGCAGGGCGTTGACGGCACAATTCGGGTGCCAGCTCACGATTATGAAATCAAAAAGAACGATACACTCAGCCACATTGCTCAAAGAGAGCTGGGACCGGGTGCCAGTCGGCGTGAAATTTACAACTTCGTGAATGAGATCGCCCGCAAGAACAAGTTGGCAGATCCCGATCTGATAATTGAAGGTAAACACCTTCAGATCCCGGAGCATAGTTACAAACCCCGCAATGCACGGCCCGTGCCGGAACAGCCTGGCGAGAAGCCGGCCGATAAACCCGGCGAGAAGCCGGCCGATAAACCCGGCGAGAAGCCGGCCGATAAACCTGGCGAGAAGCCGGCCGATAAGCCCGGCGAGAAGCCGGCCGATAAGCCCGGCGAGAATCCGGCCGATAAACCTGGCGAGAAGCCGGCCGATAAACCGCAGGATAAACCCGCCGAGGTTCCACCGGTTTCCGCCCAGACTCCCGAACAGCTAATTAAAGATGCAGAAGCGATTCGCAAAGCCACCGGTAACGATAACTATGTGGCGCGCTGGTCGGACAATGAGAAGATAACCGATCTTCTCAAGAATAAGACTGAGGATGAGCGCAAGGCTCTGGATTCCTACTACAAAGAGCGTTACGGAAAGTCTTTGAGCGAAGAGATGAGCTTCATGAGTGGTGCCGACCGGGCGCGTTTTGAAGCGGCGCTCAACCGGAAAGACGGCAATCTGGCCAGTCAGGGTGCCGATACCATTCACACAAACCTGGTGGAGCGTGGGCAGATCTTCAGTGGTCGTAGTGACTCTGTAAATGAGCAGGCCATCCGGGATACGCTGCGAAAGTCCAATTCCATGCAGATTGCGGAAATGGAACTGGAGTACAAGGCCAAGCACGGGATATCGCTTTCGGAAGCCATAAGCAAAGATCCCAATCTTTCTCAGTCTACAAAGGAGATGGCGGAAGTTTACCTGAAGGGTTCGGATAAGATAACCAGTGCCGACACTCAAAAGTTGGCGGACATTGCCTTGAAAGCGGGCAACGGACAGATGTTTAATGAGGCCATGAGTTCGGCCAGTGTCGAAGCCAGGCAGGAGTTTCTCAATAATGGTGGAGATTTACGACTGAGAGCAACTTTCGGATCCGGTCAGGAATACCGTCATGCCCTGGATTATGCAACTCGTGCCGATCTTGGTACCGCTACTCAGATTCGCGACAATACCGGCGTTCTTTCCGACAACAATCAAGGCATCGAACTGGCTCTGAAGCGCATGGGTGAGCGGGAACGTTCCGATTATATGATTGGTCGTGCCCTCAGCGATTCTAATTTTCAACTCTCCCCGGCGGATAAGACCAGGCTTGCCGGTATGAGCGAGGGAGAGAAAGCGAGTGCGCGCGGTACTTACAGTGAAATCGACAGCGCTCTCAAGGCTGCCGGTAACGATACCGAGGTGGCCAAATGGAGTTCCTTGATTTCCGGCAAGGACAATTTCGTTTCTACCCTCGATAAGCACCGGGGTGTATTCTCCAATGATGGCGCGCCCGAAATAGTAAAGAGTATCGAAGATATGACTCGCTCCCAGTGGGAGGCTGCCGCAAAAAATCCCAATAGTCGGCAGGAGATGCTGACTATGTTGAAGAGTCTGAATAAGGATGCCGAGGAAACTCGGCAGATTATGGACGTTTTCGATAAGAAGATGGGTGCGCCCAGCTTTGATGCTTCCATGAACGGGCAGCGCGGTGTTCTTGACGCACTTGATGATAATACGCACTGGTATCGCAATGATCGTTCGGCCATGGTGGATGCAGTTGCCAGAATGACGCCGGAAGAGAAGCAAAAATACCGAGAGGATGCGCAATTCAAAGAGGAGTTGGATCGAAAAATCAAGGAGACTATAAAGGATGGTCCGGCTTTAGAGGAGGCGCAAAGGCTTCTGCAAGATACCCAGACCGGCAAGCAGTCCCAACCGGAAATCATTACTAAGCTCAAGTCCCAGTCCGCTAAATTTAACACCGATGAAGATCAGGCTATACGAGATATTCGTGATGCCATGAACAAAGATCCCCAGTTGCTTGAGCGGATAAGAAATCCCAAAACGGAAGAAGACAGGCTTCTGTCCGAATCCTTCAAGCAGGCTTCCAGAGAGGCTCTGGGTAGCAGCAAGTATAACGAGTATGTGGGAGAGCTTCTGGAAAAGGGCAGTATCTCCGGCGCTAAAATGATGGAGTTGAACAAGAGCATCTTCGGCGACGATGAAGAGAAGACCTATGAAGACGTGGCCAAGTTGTCGCCGCAAGAGCGGCAGAAGATTCTCAGTGATTCCGCCTATCAGGAGCAAGTGCTTGGTCACTTAAGTGAAAGCGAGCGGAAAATTGCTCTCAACGCCGCTTCTCAGGGCGAGTATAGAGCTGAAGATAAGATTCGCTCCGCCATTGAAGGCTATGGCGGCTCCCAACAAGTTCTGGATAATCTAAAAGGAATGAGCCCCGCCGATTTGGACCGGGCTCGTCAGGATTATGCCCGTAAGTACGGCACCAGTTTCGATTCTGATGTACTCGATAAACTATCCGGCAACGATGAAGTAGAAGCGCGGCGAATTCTGGCCAACAAGCTTACGGCTGAGGAGAAAGCGGAGCGGACCAAAGATGATGCCTATTCGGCTCGCTCCGGTTTTGGGGCCTGGGCTTCCGACAACATCTTCGGCAGTGCCACCGGCTCTCAGACCGATGCCGCCATCAATGTCACCAACCGCGACCTGGCTGCCGCCAGTGCCGTATTTCAGCATGTTGATCAGAAGCGTCTCGATGAATTGAACAAGCAAGTCAGCGAGGCCGTAGATAACCACCGTAAATCCAAGGAAGCGGCTGCCGACACGGTATCCGATGTGGTGATAGCTGCCGGTGCCGTGGGAAGTGTCATTGTCACCGGGGGCGCCAGCGTACCGCTGATTGCCGGTGTGGCTTCGGCGGCCGCCGCTACTAAAGTTGCTACTCGTTCCGCTCTCATGGGTGACGGATACGACTTTTCTCTTAAACAGGTGGGAATTGATGCTACCACCGGTGCTCTCTCCGGGGCTACGGCGGTACTGGGACCGGCGCAAATTGGGGCCATCTTCAGAGTGGGCAAGGAAGCTGCGGAAACCGCCGCCACCACTGTGCTTACCCAGGAAGGGGCCAAGGCTGTATTGAAAGAGGGTGGAGAGAAAGTCGTTTCTAAGGGAATGGATGTCGTTATGCGCGATGCCCTCACCTCCGGAGCTACTGATATTCCGCAGGAGGCCCTGAAGAAAGTGGCTGAGCAAGCGGTTTCGCAAGGTCTGACCGGCGAAGCCAGAGACAAGGCCGTGGAAGAGTTGACCAAGTCTATGCATCAGGCTCTCAAGCAGCAGTTTGAAGAGCAAACCAAAAATTATCTCCAGAATGTTGCCAGGCAGGAAGCTCTCAATATGGGTTCCGGAGCCGGTGGTAATGTGGCCGGCAGCAGCGTGGATGGTGTCACGAAATGGGATAGCACCAAGACAACGGCTGAGAACCTGGCTACTATCGGCAAGCAAAATATTGAGGCGGCAGTCTCCGGCGCTGCCGGTGCTTTCGCTATAAGTTCGGCTTTGCGTGGTGCCAAAAACCTGGCACATGCCAGAGAAAGCGGTGTAGCACCAATCAAGAAGGGTGGTGCCATAGAAGAGGCCGGCGGGAAGGTGGAGACCCCACAGGCAGTCCCCGATGAGGCAGTCCACTACAAGCGCCCCGGCGGCAAAATGGCCGAGCCCGAAAAGGCTGCTAATGTTGAAAAGCTGCCTGATGGTGAGACGCCGCGTCGCTATAATGCCGGAGAAACCCAGTTGCTTGAACGTCCCATTTTGGAGCGTCCCAAAATAGGCCAGGCACTACCAGTGGTGGAAGGTGATATTCCGCCCCGGGCCCTCAAACAGTCAAACGATTACGGAACCAGGCACCAGATCGAAGGGCGCATTGAAGACGGCTGGCATAATGCCGGTGCCGGCACCAGGTTCGAGAAAAATGGCGACTTTGTCTCAGGCAATGCGCCAAGGCCGGCAATAGTTATCGACCGGGCTCACGACCCTTACTTGCGTAAGGCCATTGATGATGCAGTGGAGAAGTACGGTAGTTTGCCGCCCCGGCAGAGGGCCGAGGCTCTGGCCAAGTATGCCAGAGACCTGCTCAAACCAAAGAATATCTCGGAGCAGGAATTGGACAATTGGTATGATGCTTTCTCCCATCACAATGCCGGTAAGCGAGTCTACTTCGGTGAGATGCTGAAAGAGGGCAAGGGGGTCTGCAGTCAGCAGGCCATTCTCTTCAAGGTCCTGGCTGATGAGTTTCCCGATATGAAAGTGACGGTGGTGCGCGGCAATTCCTTTGGCAGTCCGAACCCGCACAGTTTGAATCATGCCTGGACGGAAGTAGACTTTGGTGATGGTCAGAAGCTCATTTACGATCCAAGGCAGCAAGTCTTCGGTAAAAGGTATGACCAGTATCGGCATACGCCAGGACGAGATCTTGAGGGCGTCACTGGCGACGAAGTGCTGCCGCCGCCGGCTAAGAACGACAAGATCTTCTATCAGGGGTCCCACGAATGGAAAGTCAGTTCTGTGGATGGCGACAGGGTAGTGATCGAGCACCCGGCCGTGAAAGATCTAACCAGGAAAGAGATTGAAAGTATCAATCCCAAGTTCTCCGACTTTGAGGGGCAAATTGCGGTGCGGCGGCGGGATGGTAGCATTGAATACGGCTGGATTGTTGCCGGTAAGAACAAAGATGGTACCTTTAAGGTGGTCAAGGTTGACGGCGTCAAGAAAGAAGTGAAGATGTCCGATCTCTATAATGATCCGATGATCTGGTAGTTGCAAGACAAGAAAGGATCTGGTGTGAAAACTACAACCTGGATTGGTTTGAGGCGGGGTTCCTATCTTATAACCGAGGAACTGGGCGGTGGTCCCTTCTCAACCACTTATAAGGGTGTCGAGGATGATACCGGCAATAGTATCATCTATAAAGTGGCTGCCAGAGCGGAGGAAGTAGAGTTACCCGGTAAGGCGGCCAACTCTACTGTTTCATTGATGCAGTTCACAGGCAGTTGGGGTGCGGTTGCTCCGGATACGGCAGCGCTCTTGCTGGCTCAGGCTCAGCGCTTACAGTCAGCCCAGGATAAGAGCTGGCTCAAGGTGCGGCAGTGTCAAGATTCGGCGGCAGTAACTTTCTTCAGTGCTGATTTCTTTCAGGGCAAGACGCTCCGATCAATGCTGGCAGAGGGCTTGGATTCGCTTTTGCCGCTGGTGGAGTGTCTGAAGGCTTTGAATCGCTTGAGCAAGCAGGAAGGCTTTAAATATCATGGAGATTTGAAACCGGATAATATCCTGGTTGCTTCCGATAGTTCCATCTTGCTCATTGATCCTGGGCATTTCGATGATCTGCGTAGCGTGCATGGCAATACCGCACCAATGGTGGTGACAACGCCGGCTTATTATCCAGGCCTTTTGCCCAACGATCTTCTGGCGATGGGTATAATTTTGCATGAGACTTTGACTGGTTACAATCCCTTTGCCGAGCGCCGTTCTCTTGATGAAATCGAGAACGCCAGGCTCAGTGATGAACTCAGGCAGCGTATTCTTATGAACGAGATGACCGGAAACTTTTTCTATTCTTCCCTGGCTACTCTCTTGCCTCCCTCCAGGGTCAATCCGGCCATCACGGCCTCTCTGGAAAGCATCATTTTGAAGGGGCTGGGTGTGAAGTTTCAGCCGGACGGAACCCTCGATTGTCAGCCGGGTTACGGTAACTTCCTGGCTTTTGCCGCCGCCTTGATGAATAACATCGAGGGACTGTGAGACGAAAAGAAAGCCGCCCCCGGGGGAGCGGCTCTCTTACTTAGATTCTGCTGCAGCTTATTTCTTGGCTGCTACTGCTGCTTCTTTCGGTGTGGGAGCAGCTTTGGGGGCTACGACCTTGACCACGATTTCATCGAGGGGATTCAAGATCTTGATGGTAGGAGGCAATTTGATGTCGCCGAAGTGGATGGCGCCTTCCATGTTTTCGATCATAGACATATCTACTTCTACGAAATCAGGAATTTCACTGGGGAGACATTCCAGTTCTGCTTCCTGGTAGTTTTCTACGGCCTGACCGCCGGCATGAATAGCGGCACTGGCGCCCACATATTTGAGAGGAACGGAAACTGTAAGTTTCTTGTCGAGGTTGACCCTGTAGAGCTCAACGGTGTAGACGAAGTCTTTGGTTGACTTGCGCTGCACCTGGCGGATCAGTCCATTGACTGTGGTGCCTTCATAATCGAGCTCGATCATGTGTGAATAGGCAGCTTGCGGCAAGCGGCTGAACTCTTTGGCGCAGAGCTGCACGTTCTCAGATGCCACACCGGCTCCGTAGAGGGTACCGGGGATGAAACCTTCGCGTCTCAACTGGTTCGGTGTCTTAGCCTCGCGTTTCGAGACTGCCAGTTTGATTTTCTCCATGACTATTTTCCTAACCTATCAAAGGTGTTTTTACTTGGCGATAACGTGATTGAACTCTGGCTCTTCAAGCTTGGCCGGAAAAGCAGAACTGGGGCGCAAGGATTCGAACCTCGGAGTGCCTGGACCAAAACCAGGTGCCTTACCACTTGGCGACGCCCCAATAGAAACCCTCAAGGCCCTGAAGCCAGAAGGTAACGATGCATTCTATTGAATGATATACATTCGTGTCAATGTAATAAGCGCTTCTATTCCGCAATGTTAAACGAAACTAGCGCTTAGATTTGCCCCCGGGCTTGATTGGCTTGCTCCAGCAGGGACCTGGCGAAGGTTAAAGACTCTTCACTAGCATTGCCGCTGGCCATGGAAGCAAGAGATCTTAGGCGCATTTCATCATCCAGCCGGGACACGGTCACCACCGTTTCGTCTTTCTTGTGCTCTTTCTTGACTTCCAGGTAGTTGTCGGCCACTGCCGCTACGATGGGCTGGTGGGTGATGCAGAGAATTTGATGGGATTTGGAGAGAACGGACAGCTTGTCTCTCACGGCATTCAAGACGCGGCCTGACAGACCGGTGTCGATTTCGTCGAAGATGACGGTGGAGACGTGATCGGCCGAGGCAAAGATGGTCTTGATGGCCAGCATGATACGCGACAATTCACCGCCCGAGGCAATTTTCGAAAGAGGCATGGGCGGCTGTCCGGGGTTGGGAGAAATGAGAAACTCCAGGCGGTCCGTGCCGTTTGGTCCGCTTGCCGGCAGCTCCTGGAAGGCGATTTCGAAGCGGCACTTATCCATACCCAGGTCTTTAAGATGACTCTCTACCTGTTTCGAGAGGCTCTGGGCCAGCTTTTTACGCTTATCGCTCAGACCGGCGCACTGGCTCAGTAATTCTTTTTCGAGGCGAGTAAGTTCGTCTTTGATTTTTTCCGTTTCCAGGCTGCTGTTTTCAAGCTTTTCCACCAGCTCGGCCAGTTCCAGTTCTTTATGTCTGGCATCGGCCAGGCGCGGCCCGTATTTGCGTTTGACGCTTGATAATAGCGCCGCTCTGGCTTCCAGCTCGCTCAAGGTACCGGGATCGGTGTCGAGGCTGTCGCCGTAGCGCCTCAGACCGAGGCTGGCTTCTTCGATATTGGCCAGACCGCTGCGCAGGCTCTCTACCAGTGACTCCAGGCTGGGATCGAAACGCAGGGATTTCTCAACTTCTAAGAGGGCTTTTTGCACCATATCCAGGGCACTGAGACCGTCTGTGATATCGCCGCCGGTGAGAAGTTCCTGGGCGGTGAGGGCCTGGCTCTTAAGATCTATGGCATTGACCAGAACGCTTATCTCCCGCTCCAGCTCTTCGTCTTCCGTATCGGAAAGGAGCTCGGCTTCGGTCAGTTCTTTCAACTGAAAATTGGCGAAGTCGAGAGACTTGAGACGGTCTTCTTCCGACATGGTCAGTCCATTCAGTTCGGCCGAAAGATCTTTGTGCCTCAAGTAGAGTGTGCGAACTTTATCTACTACTTTCTGATGGGCATCACCGCCCAGCCCATCCAGAAGCTCGAGTTGAGATTGAGGTGTCATGAGGGTGCGCGCTTCGTGTTGGGCGTGTACGGTCATGAGCATGCCTCTCAGTTCAGAGACAATGGCGCTGTTCACGAGGGTGCCGTTTACCCGAACTTTACTGCCGCTCTTGCTTATTTCCCGCGCGACTACCAGTTCTTCGCTTTCATCATCAGCCAATAGTTCTTCTTGTTTGAGATAGGCCAGAACATGAGGACCGGCCAGAAAGCAGGCTTCGATGGCGGCCTTTTCTTTGCCGGGACGAATAATGGATGGCGCTACCTTGCCGCCGAGAACGGCACTGAGCGCATCCATAAGAATTGATTTGCCGGCACCGGTTTCGCCGGTGAGCACATTTAATCCGCTGGTCCATTCCACCAGGGTATTTTCAATGAGAGCGAAGTCTCTGATGTGTATACTTTTGAGCATGCACCGCATATAGGGTCAATAGGGAACCGGCTGTAGTCGGCAAAAATACAGCGACTGGTTCCTATAATAACTGGATTTGGCCGGACGTAAAGACCCTGTTTACCCTGCTTATAGGCTTTGCAGAAGTCGGCAGGCTTCTTGCAGCTTTTCTCGGCAAGGACCATCTGCAGCAAGCAGGGCTTCTTCCAGCAGTTCTTTCAGCCGGTCCTTAACGCTGATTTCGTCTTCGCCTTTTTTCCTGGCTTTGAGCGGCACCAGATTTTCACCAAGCCCGTGCAGTCTGGCTTTGCCGGTAATTTTTACCGGCTGACCGTCCTCGTCAAACTTGTAGCCGCGCTTGAAGAGTTCTCCCCGCACATCGTTTGGGGAGATGCTGTACATCTCCATGGCACCGCGGCAGACCTTTTGCCAGTCCGCTCCCGAGAGGGCCTGCCTTGCTACCATATCCAGTACCAACTCCTGCATGGAAGGAGTTTCCACTCGCCGTTTTTCTTCCGCGGTAGCCGGTCTGGCTGGGGAGAACTTGGAGAGGGATGCTAAATTGATGCCGCAAACGGGGCAGAAGCTCCATTTGGACTCCACTTCCAGGTGGCAATTTTTGCAGTTCAAAGTGATCTCTTCAAAACCCTATTTATATATTGCGGACCTTCAGGCCGTGGCCAGAGCGGCGTGGTTGTGAATGGAGACCTGGGCTGCTACTTGCTTGGCTATTTCCATGAAGGCTCTGGTGACCGGGCTATCGGCATCGGCTTCCACGATGGGAACGCCGCTGTCGCCGCCCATGCGCACGGCCGGATCGAGGGGGATTTCGCCCAGGAAAGGCACTTCCGTTTCCTCGGCCAGGCGCTTACCGCCGCCTCTTCCAAAGATTTCAAATTGCTCGCTTGAGCCTTTGGGCTGGAAATAACTCATATTCTCGATGAAGCCCAGGATCGGCACTTCCATTTTCTGGAACATGGTGAGACCGCGCATGCCGTCCAGGAGCGCTACTTCCTGAGGGGTGGTGACGATGACGCCGCCGGAGAGCTGGGTGGCGGAAGCCATGGTCAGTTGCGCATCACCGGTACCCGGGGGCATGTCCACGATCAAGTAATCCAGTTCGCCCCATTCCACGTCGCGCAGGAACTGGCGAATACCTTTGTCGAGCATGGGACCGCGCCAGATGAGCGGGGTGTCCTTGGGCACGAAGAAGGCCATTGAGATGCATTTTACGCCGTGATTTTCGGCGGGAATGATGCGGGAATCTTTGGCTGTGGGTTCGTAGTTATCCACACCCATCATGATCGGTACGTTGGGACCGGTGATATCGGCATCGAGGATGCCCACTTTAGCGCCGAGCTTAGCCAGGGCTACTGCCAGGTTTACCGAGACCGTCGACTTGCCCACACCACCCTTGCCTGAGGTGACGGCAATCAGATGTTTGATGCCCGGGATTGGTTCCTTATCGCCGTTCTTGCGCTGATTGGGAACCTGGGCCAGGGTTTCCATTTCCACGGTTTCGACGCCGGGGAGAGCCAGCACCGCATCTTTGCACTCCTGTTCCATCTTTTCTTTGACGGGACAGGCCGGTGTGGTCAAAGTTAGTTTGAAAGAAACTTTGCCGCCGTTAATCTGAATTTCGGAAATGAAACCGAGGGAGACCACGTCGATATTGAGGTCGGGGTCCATCACTGTGGAAAGCGCCTTTTTGACATCGCTTTCAGTAAGTCCGCTCTTCTTCACAAACATAATGCACCTTAAACTCTCGAGACACTGACATCGTCAGAGATCATAGCCTCAAAATGAGCAGGTGAGCGGCAACCTAATAAATTATTGAGGCTTTTGAGCCAGTTTCATGGCGTTTTGCAAATGTTCTTGGCTGCTCTTGATGTCCGGATGATCGGGGCTGAGGAGTTTTTCGCGGATGAAAAGAGCCTTCTGGAAGTGCTGTACGGCGGCTTCTGATTTAGAACCGCCGGCATCTTCCAGAATCAGTCCGAGTATGTCATTGGCTTCGGCAATCTCCGGATGATTGGGAGGCAGGCACTTGCTCTGAATGTCCAGGGCATGTCTGACCAGTGTTTCGGCCGAATCGAGATGCTTCAGTCGTCTTTGCAGTTCGGCCTGTCCCATGAGGGTCTTGGCTGTCAGGCGGTGTTGCCTTCCCAGCTTGGAAAGGCGAATCTTGAGGGCTTTATCAAAGTAAGGAAGGGCCTCGGCCAGTCTGTTCTGTTCTCTCAGATTGGCTCCCAGATTGTTATAGTCGCAGGCTGTGTCCGGATGGTCCTGACCTAGAACGGCCAGATCGAGTTTGAGGGCTTCCCGGTAATAGCTGTCGGCTTTTTCGTATTGTCTGGTTTCGCGGTAGAGCCCCCCGATATTGGCAAGAATATAGGCATTGTCCACATCACCCTTGCCCACCACTCTTTCATTCAGTTTGAGGGCCTGGAAATAAAGATTCTCGGCTTCTTTGTACTGTCCCTGGTCGCACTTGAGTTTGGCCATGCCGCAGAGAAACTTGGCTAGCTGCGGTGAATCCGGTTGTTTGACCTTTGTCTGCCAGATGGACAGCGCCTGTTTGTACTCGGCTTCGGCTTCCTGATAGCGCCCCATCTCTCTCAAGAGGGCCGCTAGATTATTGTGTACCACTGCTCTTTCCGGGCGATTCTCCGGAAAATTTCTGGCGGCGGCGGTGATGGTCTGGCGGTAGTAGGGCTCCGCCTCTTGGTAGCGACCTTGCTGCCGGTAGAGTTCGGCTAGATTGTTCGTGACCCTGACCGTGCGCTTATCGTACTGGTAGTCGGGACCAAAGCTGCGGCATTGTTCCAGGGCTTCCTTCATATAGGTTTCGGCCCGGGGATAGTCACCTTGCTTGAAGCAGGCTTCGGCATTGCCGATGGCGCTGTAGTAGGGCACCGAGGTGATGCCCAGAAATAAGGCATAGGCGAAACTGAGCCCGTAGACACCGCGCCGGTACCACTTGTATTTTGGATTGTCGAGGACCTTCTCTTTGAAGGTCTGCTGCCATTTTTTGATGTCCATGGTAAATCGCAGCCCGGCTTGAGGCGGGGCATGAGCAAGGGTTGAAATTGGTAGTAAGTAAAGTTAGCTTAGCGGAATTTCAGTGGAAGTCAAGCGGCTTCTCCTGTCTTTCTGCCCTTAGCGAATGCTGAGGGTGGAAAGCAGTAAATCTTCGAAGCCCTGCTTATTTACCTGGGTGGCCAGTTGCACTTTCTTGCCGAAAAGTGCCTGTGATGTGCGCCCCATTGTTTTACCAGAGGTGGAAACATCTATTTTGATGTCTTTGAAGGTGAAAAGCCCGGGTTCAATGGCTACAGCTGCTGTAATCGTGTCCCAGAAATAGTAGTCGAAGCCTTTCACCAGCGACCAGAGCTTGGCGGCCAGCGCCGATGCCCGTGAGCGTTCCGCCTGCGCTTCCAATTTACCGATGAAGTCTTTGGTGACCGGCATTTCATTGGTGAGGTCCAGGGTGATTAGCTTGATTGGCAGTTTTGTATCGACGATCTGCTTGAAGGCCAGGGGGTCGGCATAGACGTTCCATTCGGCTGAACCGTCGTGTCCCGGCTCTTCCACATTGCCCTTCACGGAAACGGCACCACCCATGATGATGAATTCTTGAATCTTCTCTTTCAGTTCCGGGTGCGCCTCGAGCAGCCTGGCCATATTGGTGAGCGGACCGGTGGTGACCACGGTGAGCGGCATTTTGGAGTTGGAAAGACAATCTAGAAAGACCGAATCTATTCGTCTGGGGCGCCCCTGCTGGTAGGGCTTCTTCAAATAGTTGTCTTCGAAAAGCGGCAATTCGTTGATGATGTAAGATTCTCGACGCCAGTTGTCGGGAAATTGATTGGGGACCTCATCTTCCGTTACGGCGATTTCAGGACCGTCTATATCGAGGAAGGTGGCAATTTTCTGCGTGGCTTCAAAAATTTGCGGCGCGTAGCAATCACCATTGGTAATACCAACTGCTTGCAGGTCTATTTCAGGACTGAGCCAGAGCAGAATGCAACTGAGCAAATCGTCGACGTGGCCGTCATGGTCGTGAATTACGGTTCTGGGCATGTTTTAAGTTTACTCATCCGTCACCCCGATTTCATTAGATTAAGGGGGCGGACATGATTTCTTTGGCGGCTCAAAAGCGGCGGAGGCGGCAAATAGAGTACCTGCCCGCAAAAGAAACGGGCAGGACCTGCCTACTTGTTAAGAACTATTTAGGAAAGTCCGACCTAAAGAATGCCCAGATCCATTTTTGCTTCTTCGGAAGCCATGGTCTTGGGGTCCCATCTTGGGATCCAGACTAACTGCACATTCACCTCTTTGGCCCAGGGCAGTTTCTTGACGGCCTGGTGGCACTGGGCTTGAATTACGGCACCGACAGGGCAGCCCGGCGATGTCAGGGTCATCTTGACCACCACATTATTGTTGTCGATTTTGACGTCGTAGATGAGTCCAAGGTCGACGACACTAATGCCCAGCTCCGGGTCTACAACTTCTCTGAGACATTCGTAGACGAGATCTTCCTGGAGGGTTGAAACCATAACCTTTTCCTCTGTTACTTTGAATCGCTAAGGGACGAGCTGAGACCTGGCTTTGCCCCGGCTGTCTCAAGACCCTCTAGAAGGGTGTTCCAGGGCAAAAGGGCGCATTTTATGCGTACCGGATACTTCTTGACGCCGCGCAGGGCCTCAAGATCTTCCATTTCTTCATCGAGGGGAAGCTCTTCTCCCTTTGTGAGCATCATATTCTTGAAGCTCTCGATGATTTCTTTAGCCCGCTCCACGGTTTGACCGAGAATGGCTTCCGACATCATGGAACCGGAAGCTGTGTTTATGGAACAGCCATGGGCATTCATTTTGATATCTTCAATAAGCCCCGCCTCGTTCACCTTCAGGTAAAGAGTGAGTTCGTCGCCGCAGAGCGGATTGACACCTTCCACAGAGGTGGTGGCGTTTTCAATACAGCCGTGATTGCGAGGGTTGTGATAGTGGTCGAGAATGGTTTCCCGATAAAGATCATCTACAAGCGACATTTCCCATAACCTTATCTGCTTCTCTGAGGGCGGCCATCAGCATATCTACTTCCACGAAAGTATTGTAGATGTAGAAGCTGGCCCTGGCGGTACCCATGACTTTTAAGTCTTTCATGAGGGGTTGGCAGCAGTGGTGCCCGGCCCTTATGGCGATACCGGCATCAGACAAAATCTGCCCCAGATCGTGGGGATGGATGTCGGGCATATTGAAGGAAACCACGCCACCTCTTTTGGTGGCATCCTTGGGTCCGTAAATAGTGATGCCTTTCAATTCCTTGAGGCGACTGAGGGCATACCTGGTGATTTCCACTTCGTGCTCGCGCACAGTCTCCATACCGAGAGCATTCAGATAATCGATGGCCTGTCCGCTGGCGATTACGTCGGCGATATTGGGAGTACCGGCTTCAAACTTCCAGGGCAGCTCGTTATAGCGCGAGCGCTCACGGGCCACCGAGCTGATCATGTCGCCGCCGTACATGAAAGGCGGCATGGCGTTTAGAATTTCCTTCTTGCCCCAGAGCACGCCCACGCCGGTGGGACCAAGCATCTTGTGCATAGAGAAAGCGAGAAAATCTACTTCCATGCTCTGCACGGAAGTCTCCAGGTGCGGTACGCCCTGGGCGCCGTCCACCAGCACTACCGCTCCCTGCTTGTGAGCCAGACGAGCCAGCTCTTGCACAGGAGTGATGGTGCCCAGAACGTTGGACATCTGGGTGATGGCGAGAAGTTTGGTGCGGGGACCGATAAGTTCAGCGGCGGTCTCCATGTTGATTTCACCGTCTTCGGTGAGGTCGAGGAAGACCAGCTTGGCTTCTCTTTCCTGGGCCAGAACTTGCCAGGGAACCAGGTTGGAATGGTGTTCCATGGGAGAGAGCACAATCTCGTCTCCGGGCAAGACATTTTGCCTGCCCCAACTGTAGGCCACCAGGTTGATTGCTTCCGTGGTGCCGCGGGTGAAGATGATTTCGCAAGACTCGCGGGCGCCGATGAAGCGGCGTACCGTTTCGCGGGTGCCTTCGTAGAGGGCTGTGGCTTCTTCCGAAAGTGTATGGATACCACGATGCACGTTGGCGTTGTAGCGCTGGTAGTATTCATTCAAGCAATTGATCATGGATAGCGGCTTCTGGGATGTAGCGGCGTTATCCAGATAAACGAGGCGCTTGCCGTCTATTTCCCGTCGCAAAATGGGAAAGTCTCTGCGGATTTTCTCTATGTCGAGACTGGACATGGTGGCTGTCTCTCTTTCTTTGCTGTAGGAGTGAGGCAAGTCTGGCTCCGTTTCTGATGTTTTTAGAGGATGATTGAGGGTTTGCATAGCGCTTTTTACTCTAGCGAAACAAAGATGTCGGAGCCCTGGACGTCTACTTTGTAGGTTGGTACCGGTAGTACCGCCGGCAGTGACATGGCTTTGCCTGTGGTGACGTCGAAACGAGCGCCGTGCCTGGGGCATTCTATCTGGCAACCGTTTAGCTCGCCTTCGCCCAGGGGACCGTCGTCGTGGGTACAGACATCTTTGACGGCGTATATTTTACCGTCTACATTACAAAGGGCTATTGCTTCTTGCCCCAGGTTGAAAACCTTGACCTTGCCGGGTTCGACTTCGTCTAGCCGGGCTATTTTGACGCTACCGAGGCTGTTGGTCATAGTTCAAGCCCCTCTTAGCTTTTGTGCAGTTTGTCTGAGGTGAGCGCAGCCAGGAAATTCACTACACCCTGTATGGGAATTGTATCCAGTACTTGTTGGAAGAAGCCTGTAACAATCAGTTCTTCCGCTTCCGGCGCGGTCAAACCGCGGCAGGTCAGGTAGAAGAGCTGTTCTTTGTCTACGGGAGAAACTGTGGCTCCGTGTGAGCATTTGACGTCGTCGGCAAGAATCTCCAGTTTCGGTATGGAATCGGCTTTCGCTTCCTTCCCAAGCAGTAAGTTCTTGTTCGACTGGTAGGCGTCGGTGCGCTGGGCTACTTTGTCGACTTTGACGATGCCCTGATAGATGGAGGCGGATTTGTCTTTGAGGGCAACCCGGAAATTGATATTGGATGTGGTATCAGGTGCGGCATGCTCGGCAATTGTATTGTAAGCGTAGCGCTCGGCGCCTCCGCCGAATACAACGCCTTTGACGGCGGCGTGAGCGCCTCTATCCATAAGGATCGTCTCGATATCGGATTTGGTTTGTTTACCACCCAGACCGGCGGTGCTGAAGTCTATGACGGCGTCTCTGGCCACATAGGCTCTCACCCGGTTGACGAAAAATACTTCCGGTCCCAGATTGGTCACTTCCGCCACCGATACTTTGGCGCCGGCGGCAATATGGAACTCCACTACGGAGGCAGCCAGAACCGTTTCAGTTGCTTCGGCGGTCTTTTCCGACGCGACGATGGATACGAAATTGATGGAGGCGTTTTCTTCTACGTTGATGATGACGCGAGGAAAGACTGCCAGTCCGGACGGATCTTTAGCGGCCGTTGTGGCCTTCTCCGGTAGGTTGAGCATCATTACCACCGGGGCTTCCACTCTGGTGTTCTTCGGCACGTGTACGAAGAGACCGCCGCCGGCCAGGGCTTCATTCATGAGGGTGAATTTGTCCTGGATGCCGCGCTTTTCGGCAAAGAGCTTCTCCAGAACGGCTTTATGACTTTCCACGGCCTGGGCAAAGGGACTGACCACCACTTTGGCGGTGCTCAGCTCTGCTTCCACTGCTACGCTCATCTGACCACTGGCGTAGTCTTCCACATAGATAGCACCGGGCTTAGCCAGATCCTTGAGGGCGGCGGTGAGAAGGGCCGGTGTGCTTGCCGTTTTGCCTTCCTTGAGGGGAGCGGCCGGGCAAAGTTTGCCGAGATCCAGTTTGCCTACCAGGGTGGCGCGCCAGTCTTCGTCTTTGACTGTGGGCATGGGGCACTGCAAGTAGCTTTCCCAGGCCGACAGGCGTTTATCTTTCAGCCAGTTCGGCTCACCATTGAGGCGGCAGAGGTCTTCCACCTTCTCTCTGGCGATGGTGCTGACTTGTAAGTTATCCACCTGTAATGACTCTGACATAAACTTGACCAGTTCCTCTTGTGTTGTTTCCTTAACCGACTGAGCCTTCCATTTCGAGCTGAATCAGGCGATTCAGTTCGACGGCGTACTCAAGCGGCAATTCTTTAGTGAAGGGTTCGAAGAAGCCGTTTACGATCATGGCTGTGGCTTCATCCTGGGTTAGACCACGGCTCATCAGGTAGAAGAGCTGCTCTTCGCCGACTTTTGAAACCGTGGCTTCGTGTTCGATGCTTACTTCTTTCTCGTCTATTTCCATGGTGGGATAAGTGTCGGAGCGCGACTTCTCATCGAGGAGGAGGGCGTCGCACTTAACCGAGGATTTGACGTTTTTAGCGTTCGGATAGACCTTGATCAGACCACGGTAAGAGGTTCTGCCGCCGTTTTTGGAGATGGATTTGGAGACGATGATTGATGTCGTATCCGGTGCGCCGTGAATGATCTTGGCGCCGGCATCCTGGTGCTGATCTTCGCCGGCGAAGGCGATGGATAACACTTCACCATGGGCTCTCGGTCCCATCAGATAAATGGCCGGATATTTCATAGTCAGCTTGGAGCCGAGGTTGCCGTCTACCCATTCTACTTTGGCGTCTTCGTGAGCTACGGCGCGCTTGGTCACCAGGTTGTATACGTTTCTGGACCAGTTTTGAATGGTGGTGTAACGGATATGAGCGCCTGGTTTGGCGATTAACTCAACCACTGCCGAGTGCAGGGAATCGGATGAATAGACCGGTGCCGTACATCCTTCGATATAGTGCACGAAGCTGCCTGGTTCGGCGATGATCAAGGTGCGTTCGAACTGACCCATGTTCTCGGCATTGATGCGGAAATAGGCCTGCAAGGGAATTTCTACCTTGACGCCCGGCGGTACCCAGATGAAGCTGCCGCCGGACCAGACGGCGGAGTTGAGGGCTGAGAATTTATTGTCGGCAGCCGGAATGACTGTGGCGAAGTGCTCGCGCACAATGGCTTCGTGCTCTCTCAAGCCGGAGTCCATGTCGAGGAAGATGACGCCCTGGGCTTCCAGGTCTTCGCGAATAGAGTGGTAGACCACTTCCGATTCGTACTGGGCGGTGACACCGGCCAGGAATTTTCTTTCGGCTTCGGGAATGCCGAGGCGGTCAAAGGTATTCTTGATGTTGTCCGGCACATCTTCCCAGTTTTTCTCACCTTTCATGGAAGGCTTGATGTAATAGAAGATGTTCTGGAAGTCGATATCGTTCAGCATCTGGCAGTTGCCCCAGGTGGGCATCGGCTTCTTCATGAAGATATCGAGAGCCTTGAGGCGGAAATCCAGCATCCACTGGGGCTCTTTTTTCATGGCCGAGATTTTCTCGACGATTTCTCTGGTCAGACCACGACCGGATTTGAAGATGTAGTCTTCTTCGTCATGGAAGCCGTATTTGTAATCGTTGCCGATTTCGTTCAGGCTGAGATCGGGCGTTGCCTGATCTTCTTTAGTTTCTGCGCGTGACATAAATGCCTCCTGCCTTTCCTAAACCGAAACGGCCTGGTTGACGGTCGTGTCCTGTACCCATTCGTAGCCGCGGCTTTCCAGTTCGAGGGCCAGCTCTTTGCCGCCGGAGGTGATGATTTTGCCGTCCTGGAAGACATGCACAAAGTCGGGCTGCACGTAGTCGAGCATGCGCTGATAGTGAGTGATGAGAAGGATGGCGGTCTCGGGGGAGACCATGGCATTGACGCCTTCTGAAACGGTTTTGAGGGCGTCGATATCGAGACCGGAGTCGGTTTCGTCAAGCACAGCCAGGGATGGCTTGAGCAGGGAAAGTTGCAAGATCTCCAGGCGCTTCTTCTCACCACCGGAGAAGCCGTCGTTGACATAGCGGGAGAGAAACTCGTCTTTGACGCCCAGTTTGGCCATCAAGGCTTTCAGCTCCTGGCGGAATTCCTTCACCGGGATTTCTCTGCCGCGGCAGGCATTGGTGGTTTTGCGCAGGAAGTTGGAAACGGAGACGCCGGGAATGGCGACGGGATACTGGAAAGCCAGAGCAATACCGAGCTTGGCTCTCTCGTCGGGAGACATCTGGGAAATCTCTTCACCTTTATAGAGCATTTTGCCGCTGGTCACTTTGTAGCGGGGGTGCCCCATGACGGTGTATGAGAGAGTCGATTTGCCGGAACCGTTGCGACCCATGATGGCGTGGATTTCACCAGCTTTGATGGTGAGATTCACTCCCTTCAGAATTTCCTTGTCCTCCACATTTACGTGCAGATCGACAATTTCCAAAATGGGCTTTTGCGCGGTCATCTATGGTTTCCCCTTAAACTGGCGGTGAATAACTTCTCAAGATAAGAGATACAGGTATCTATAATTACGCATTCTATTTATACGCTCTACTCTTGGGAACGAGCCTTAAAGCTTTCCAACCTTCGGCGCAGAGCATTTTATAGATAAAATAGTATCAAAAATAGAATATGTTTGCCCCGGTTCTTTATAATGTATTTGGATATAGCAATTTCTGGGGCTTGAGGCTCCCGGGCGGGCAGGTGGCCCTCCCATTTGGACTCCGAATCTCTAGCTCTCCGGCAATTTTTCGATGCCCTGTGCGGTCAATAAAAACTGCCTCAGCTTTCCTAAAAGCCAATTTTCAGCAACATAACTCAATCAAAAGCCGAATCTAAAAATGATCACACAGCCCCTGGGCGACGCACCGGAAAAAACTCAAGAAGCACTGCTGCTTTATCTGAAGCGGCAGGGTGAGTTGACCGTGGCAGATCTTTGCGGATTCCTGGGCATCACCTCGATGGCCGTGCGCCGCCATCTGGCTCATTTGCAGAAAGACGGACTGGTTGAAGCCCGCATGGTCAGGCAGTCTCGGGGGCGTCCTACCTATCGATACAAATTGTCCGACAAGGCTGAAGGGCTTTTCCCCTCAGCCAGTGCCAATTTGGCGGAAGATATTCTGGATGCGGTTTTGGAGACAGCCGGACACAAAGGTGTGATGGACTTGCTCAACCTGCGTAACCAGAAGCGTCTTGAGAAATTAGGCGCTCGCATCGCCGGCAAAAATTTGAAGGAGCGAGTGGCGGAAGTATCCCGCATCTTCTCCGAAGACGGCTATATGACCGAGTGGGAAGAATTGCCGGACGGCAATTTCCTTATCTACCAGAGGCATTGCGCCGTGCACGATCTGGCCAACAAATTCAGGCAGGTCTGCGCCATGGAGCCCAGTTTGATTGAATCGCTTTTAGGCGTGAAGGTGACCAGGGAAAAGTATATCTTGCGTCAAGACCCGCTCTGCGCCTATCTTGTGCACACAGAGTCGCAAGCAGTTTAGATTTTAGATGCCCTTCAACTGCCAGAAGCTGGCGGGGGTGCGGGGCGAGATAATGGAAAGCTTGACGAAGTTGGCCGGACCGCGGGCGGCAATGGGCAGTCCACCTGTGATAATCAGCTTGTCTTTGGCTTGCACGAAGCCTTTCTTGAGCAAGGTGTCTTCCACCAGGGCCAGGGTCGATTCCGAGTCGGAGACTTCCGTGAGCATGACCGGCGTTGTACCCCAGGTCAGGGTCAATTGCCTGTAGACATGGGTGAGCTGGGTGAGAGCCACTATCGGCGCCGGTGGACGGAACTGCGAAATGAGACGGGCGGTGGAGCCGGACTTGGTGAAAGTAGCGATGGCTTTAGCATCCATGTCTACAGCCATGGCGCAGGCGGCGTGGGCGACGGCATGGGCGGAAGAATAGAGTTCATGCTCGTGTAACTTGGAGCGGTCCTGGCTGTTTTCCGCTTCAAAGGCGATTTTGTCCATCATGTGCACGGCTTCGACCGGATAAGCGCCCATGGCCGTTTCTTCCGAAAGCATGACGGCGTCTGTGCCGTCGAAGATGGCGTTGGCTACGTCGGAGGCTTCGGCGCGGGTGGGGCGAGGGTTGTTAGCCATAGAATCGAGCATCTGGGTGGCCGTGATGACCGGCTTACCCTTGGCGTTGGCCCTTCTTGTAATGAGTTTCTGAGCCGGGGGCACTTTCTCCGGCGGCAACTCCACACCTAGATCGCCGCGGGCGATCATGACGGCGTCGGTGACATTGAGAATTTCTTCCAGATTTTCGACGGCCTCGGGCTTTTCCAGTTTGGCTATGACCATGACCGGCGGCCAGTGGTCGCCAATCTCTTCTTTCAGTTCGAGGATGTCCTGAGCGTCTCTCACGAAAGAGAGCGCTACGAAGTCTACTTCGCAGGCCAGTCCTATTTTCAAATCTTGCCTGTCTTTTTCAGTCAGGGCCGGAATCGAGAGGCGAACGCCCGGAATATTGATGCCCTGATGGTTTTTCAGGCTACCGCCGATGATGATTTCGCATTCCACGTCGGTGTCATTGGTTGACTTAACTTTCAGTTCAATAAGACCGTCATCGAGCAGGATGCTGTCGCCTGGCTTCACTTCCTGGGAAAGGGGGGCGTAGTTGGTGCCCACGATTTCGTTTGTGCCTTCTACCTTGCGGTTGGTGAGGGTGAAGGTCTTGCCTTTCTCCAGCATCACCGGTTCGTTGTTTTTGAGCTTGCTGGTGCGCAGTTTGGGACCGGAGAGATCGAGCAAAATGCCGATGGGGTGTTCCATGCGGCTGCTCAACTCGCGAATGTCGGCGACCACGTCTTGAATGAACTCGGCGCTGGCATGGGAGCAGTTGATGCGAGCCACGTCCATGCCGGCATTGACCATCTCGCCTATGACCTGGGGATCCCGGCAGGACGGGCCGATGGTGGCGATGATCTTGGTACGGGTGTTCCGCATGGTGGAATGGCTCGTCCTATGTGAAGGTTGTGCTGGTCGGTTCAATTCCGACTGAAGTCCGGTAGGGTTCATGCAAATGCTCTTATGTTCTAAGTCTGGCTCAGAGGTCAAAGGTACAACAGGGCGCAGGCAGGTTGAAAGGGGCAGGAGCCTTGGTTGAAGAAATATCAAGGTTTTAAGGTGGTAATCAGGCAATTTCATAATTGCGCCCCGGCTTGTCAACAGGCGATTGTCACTGCTTTCCTTGCCGGGGTCCCTTCCCGTTGCGGTGGCTTGCTATCATTGGCAAGCAGTTGCTTTCATGGGTGCTTTATGAAATCTATCGCCGTGGTTGTTGTTCTTCTTCTGGGTTTTGCCGCCGTACCTGCCGCCCTGGGGCAGAAACCTACCGGACCGGCCGCCAATCCGCCCTCGCCGGAAGAGCGGGCCGCGCAGATTGCCAAAATCAGAAGGGAGTATCAGACCCCCGGTGTGAAGGTGGCCTCCACCCAGCCCTCCAATTTCCCCCTGCCGCCCTATACCAGTAATGTCACCGACAAGGGCTTTGTCCATTCCACTAAAGGAACGCCGGCAGCGGCCGTCACTATCTGCACCAAGGATGCACCGGATGTGGTGTACAAGTGGTACCTGGATGCTTGCAAGAAGGCCCAGCTTTCTACCAGCACCCCTACCGCTCAGGCCATGGCCAAGATGGGCAAGCAAGGGGATCTTTTCTTGATTACAGCCGAAAACCCCAAGCAGAAAATGAATATCACCTGTGTGCGCAATGCCAAAGATAATGGCACCATAATTAGTATCAATTGGTTTCTTAAGTGATTCTTCGTGTCTTAGAGTAGACAGAAAGAACTGGTATGTTGCCTAGACTAGGGTCTCCAAATGGTTTGGCAGAGTGAAAGGAAATTCTCGCAGGCGGCAGGGAGCGGCATCATATTCCTTTTCGCTGCAGTCTTTTTCACCACAAGACCAGCCTTTTCTGAACCGCCTGAAAGTTCGCGAATCCCCTATGCATTATGCAAATGGAGTCAGCCTCTGACGGCTGATGGGCGGGTTAGACCCGATCTGACGGCGAAATTGGATCGCCACAAGAATGGCGAAGCCGAACTGAGAATATACGAACGTGAGAAGCTCATTTTTTCGTGTTCACCGGGATTATTCCCAGTAGGGATTCATGAACTCCAAGACGGGAATCTTGCTTCACTATGGAGTCATGCAAACGGCAGGATACACCTTTATGTTTTCACCGTAATCAAAGGCAAGGTTCAATTAGCTTTAAATGTTGATTCTAAACTGATGCCTGAGTTTGTATATCAGACCCACGGCGTTGTAGCCACTGATTCTGCGAGCCCTGAGGTTCCTTTCTACATTCAGAGGATTGTAGTGGCCCATGTGGACTGGGTGAAGCCACCGGGCGCTAAAGATGGAGATCCCAGCAGCTTGCAGCCAGTGTATGTCGACATTTTTTCATGGGATTCGTGCAAGAGAAGTTATAGCGTAAAGAAACGAGTTCCGTGGCAGTCCAGATTTGAGGCTCTTCAGTGATCCGGAAGTGAATGCACCAACTCGCCGCAATGGAGTCCGTCGCCAAAGCCGACCCTCCAAATGGTTAATATGGGCCGGATGGAACGCAGTGTGTGCCCTCGTTTCCTGGCATAGATGGCGGACAGAATCAGACGAGGACTTGGTATTGATCCATCACTCGAGTACAATTCTGCCATGTGGTGCCGTTTCTTATCGAAATTTGATGCCAATTCAATAGAGGCCTTTGAGAGGTTGGTCTATGAGCGATTACGACAATGGTGCCTACCGACCTTACAGCTACGAAAATCAAAGGCGCGGCGCCTATCAGATTTCTGCCTTTGTCAGTTTGCTTGTGGCAATCGGCTGCCTGGTCTGTGTGATTCCTTTGCACTTGCAGGAAGGCTGGAGCCCGGTGAGTGGGCGTTTCATTGAAGCGAAAGCTGAGGTCGAAAACCGCAGTGTGGTTGTTCGCTACAGCTATTTGGTGGACGGTAAGACCTATCAGGCAAGCGAGATTGAAAATTCTCGCAAGCCGGCGGAGCAGGCAGCCAAACTCACTGATACCTATGGCAAGTCGTTGACAATCCCGGTCTTTTACAATCCAGCGGAGCCCGCGCAGTCGCGATTGGGAATTCAAGATCTGAAGAAAGTAATTGTGTTTTATGAGGCGGTGCTTCTGGCTTGCTTGTTCATCTGGCTGGTATCGGTGCTTGCCTGGTTCAGCCGCGCCAAGAGCAGTGAGCCAAATAGCAATGTCGTCTCCTCCGCCTCAACAGTGCCTAACTCTCCTCTGGGTAGTAGCGCTCCGGCAAAGCCTGAAGAGAGTATCAAGATCAAGGTGGAAGAGAGAGAAAAACAGCACGAAGCAGAGTAGTGAACAGCTGCTTCGGCTTGTAATAGCAAGTTGTTTGACCGGTTTTACGGGAAGACCGACATACCCGGTACCTGTACTTCGGTCCAGCGCTTGACGCGGATCAGACCCAGGTTGCCGTTGTAGCCGCTGCCCGGTGTCCAGGCTACGTCTTTGTACCAGAAGCCCACCACCGGTAGAGGCACGGGAGTGCAAAAGGGATCGGGAACCACGGTGGACATGGGCGGGATACCGAGACCAGCAGGAAAGGTAGCGCCGTCAATAAGTTTGGTCTCGGTACCATCCGCGCTCTGCCCGATCATGGTGGCCAGCCAGGGCGACTGGGCGATGGCTAGAGGTTGAGGTTTGCAAGACAAGCTCATGCCGTCCGGGCTGAAGAGATAGAAGTCTCTCACGCCGCCCACCATGGCTAGAATGGTGGAGGGATCGGAGAGCGCAGCGTGCATCTGGGCCGTGGTTTTGGTTGTGCCCGGTACCGTCATCATTTCATTGCAACGGTTGGTCAGGTAAGCTTCCACCTTGCTTGAGTTGCCGCTGAAGGGCGGATCGAAGATAACACCGTCCAGGGTTCTTCCCACAACATCCAGACCGATCAGGAAGGTGCCTGAAACAGATACGCTCAGGGGTCCGCCGCCGGGCATGAGGCTGGTCTGTGAACTGGGCGTATAGCCGTAACTCTGGGTGGACCATTTGACCATGGGGGTGGGGCTTAAGGGAAAGTACCAGTGTGATTCCATGTCGTCCAGGTGAATTTTCACGAAAGAGTGAGGCATGGAGAGCTGGAAGTTTTCTCTGGGGTTGGTCAGTACCCAGGATGTGGCTTTCTGTCCATCGGGAGATTTCTTGATGGCTTCCCCTTCGCCGGAGAAGGCATTGGGAACGGCCTTGTTCCAACTGAGAGGATTGTTCTTCATGGTGGAAGCATCGAAAAGTGATCTTGAGACATGGTGTGGCTTCTCATCGTATTTGAAAGGCACCTGCCAGAAGGTCTGGTTGCCTATGGCAAGCGGAATATAACCTTTCAAAAACCATAGATTGGCACCGGATGCCGGTACAGGATTTCTGGTGGACTTGGTGACAAAGCTGTTGTTCAAGCTATAACCTGGCGGCAGGTTGAAACTGGGCGGGCTGCCGTTCAAGGTGATATTGCTCTCGGCACCGCGCTCCATAAGGGAAGTTTGCCAGCCGTTACCGGGCAGGGGTTTCACTTCCGCTCCCAGACCGAGCATACGCACTGAGTTTTGCGAGGCCAGATTGGCGAAAAAGCCGTGCAAGTTGGTTTGATTGTTTAGTTTGTCGGTGAGTTGATCGCTGACTGATTGGGCCTGATTGAAGGCTTGCTGGGCATTGCCCGGGCCCGAGCCGGCATTGCCGTCTGATTGCGCGGCGGCGGCATTGATGGCAATAAGCATGGCTTTGCCCCACATGCGGTTGACGCGCTTTAGATTGATAATGCCGTCGCCCAAGTTGTAGCTGGCCGGCTCATCGCAGGTGACATCCCAGAAGCAAGAGGTGGGACCACCCGGCAGCATCACTGATACCTGGGCATTGCTTTTGTCCAGAACTTGCTTGGCTACGTTTAGAACACCGGCATCGACGGCGTTTTTGGTTTCTTTCTGGGCGCCCATGAAGAGTTCGAAGAAGAGAAAGCCGCCCCCTAAAACCACAATCGTCAGGGCCAGCACTGTGGCCAGGACTATGATTGAGCCTCGATTGGCGCGCTTACTTTTGCGGGGAAATTTCATGGCGAGTTCTCTCATCTGACTTGCTTTCGTTATTTAGTGCCGACTACGGGTTCTGCAGCCTGGGCTTCGAAGGTGAGCTGGTGGTAGCCGGGAAAGGGCACCGGCAACACAACTTTCATGCGGGTTTTGCAGGTGACAATATCCTGGGCATTGGGATAATTGAAGGTTTGAATTTTCAGTTCGGGAATTATGGAAGAGGGCTTGAAGGACTCCAGAGATTTGTTGGCGGCGTTAAAGGCGCTGGCTGCATCCGACTGATTGGCTGCCGCTCTGGCCGCATTCTTGGCGGCACTATCATTCATGGAATTAGCAATCACCAGCACCAATAGGTCTAGCAAAACCAGGGTGACAGGAATGATGATCATGGCCGCGCTGACGGCTTCAATCATGCTGTGTCCCCTGCGTCTATGCGTTCTCACAGTTCATTCCCCTTAAGGTGCGTAGTCCGGGTTTTCCAGTTGACACTCGGAAGTGACGGTGAAAGTCATGGGTCCGTTCAGACCGGGTACATTCAAAACCGGCACCGGGATTGGCAAAAATGGATTGCAAGTGAGGGTGGTGGAAACCGTCACGAATTTATCCTGGTTGTTGGAGGCGTCTGCCACACCGTTTCTATAACTGACATTGGTGGACGGATAGCCGCTCAATTTTACGAAGCGTCCCATGCCGTCCAGCCACTGATCGGGTATTCCTTTCTTGACTATGCCGCCGGCATTTGTGGCATCGGCGTTGGGCAAGAGCGCTGCTTCGTGGGCTTGATTGTGATTTAGCACCATACAGAGCCCGTAAGAAACACCCATGGCCAGTAAATCAATCATGGGAAAGAAGAAGCAGATAAGGATAATGCCAAGGGCCGGTCCGAACTCTGCTATGGATGAGCCACCGTGACAATTTCTCTTGCTTTTTCCAGCTCTTGCCATATTGGTATATTTTTCAGCCTCGATTTTAAATCACACTCGGCGACACTGTAGTTATACTCGCCCGCCTGGAAATTTAGGAATACATCTTAAGGGGGCAAGAAGGGGGGCAAGATTAGAACTTTGATCATCGGCCTGAGCCTGCGAGGATACAATAGTGCTGATAGCTTCAGTGACGGGTAGAGATGCAGGAAGAGAATAAAGAACAGGAAGCCGGTGCGGAGGGGCAGACCAAGCCCAGGCGTGTCCCTAAGACTTTGCTCGATGCCGAAGTCAATCTCAAGCCTCAGCGCCGTGTGGCAAAGACCATGCTGGAAACCTCCCTGCCCACCCAGGCTAAAAGACGGGTGGCGGAAACAATGCTGGAAATTTCCAAACCGGATCTTAATGCCGTGGATGCCGCCGAAGCTTGTGCCGAGCCTGCCGGTGGCAATGTCTTGCCCTCTCCCAGCCGCAAAGAACGGGTGGCGAAGACCATGCTCGAGATGTCTCTGCCGATAATGGAGAGCGAAGCAGCCCCCCGGGAGCGTAAGAAAACTAGAAAAATAGCCAAGACTCTGGCTGTTCAGGACATTCGCAGTCTCATTGAAGCAGAAGCCCTCAATCAGAGCGCGCAACTTGAGGCGGCTGGAGCCACCCCGGCGCCCGCGCCGGTCAAGAAAGAAAAGCAGCCGGTTGCCAAGACGATGCTCGACCATGATGTCTTGTTTCAGGCAGTCTCACAATCTTTTGTTTTAAAAGAATCGAGAATGCAGGAAGTGATCAGGCAGAAAGCGTCTCAACCGCTTGTCATTATCGAGCCCATTGAATGTAAGAAGAAGGCGCTGCCCTGTAAGTGGCGCTGGCCTGAGAGCGATTCCGGTAAGGTGGAACGTTTTCGCTATTGCGACAAATGCCAGACCCCGGTCTATAACTTCGACGGGCTCAGTCTCGAGCAGGCCGAGTCGGTCATTTTCCAGCGCGAGAATATAAAGAAACCCACACTGTATAAGCGAGCCGACGGTAGGTTTATGACCCGGGATTGTCCCGTGGAAGTGAAGCGGCGCAAGGATCGCGGTCTCATGATTGCCGGTGCAGGCTTGTTTGTCATCATCTTTTTGACTGTCTTGTTCAACTTGCCGCCGGCGCCAAAGCCGGCCGTGACCCAGGAAGCGCCGCCGGTGAAACACAAAGGCGGCTCCTCGACCAAGGCTGCGGGCACAGGCAAGACGGGAGCCCTGGTGCGCACCTCCGATGGTTTTCACTATGACGCCGATGCACCGGCAAGTTCTAGCCCGACTACCGTGGCAGTGCCTGTCACACCGCCTGCTGATACCGCCGCCCCGCCCGCACCTCTTTCTCCTCGGGATGAAAGCGGCGAATTCTGGCAGTTTGACAAGAATGAAGGGGCTGAGTCACAGGGGCAGTATCCCAATGCCTCTCGTCCCTGAGGGGCTCTATTCGATGCGAAATCTGGTGTGACCGACTTTGATCACATCACCGGGTGAAAGCTGGCTGGGGCGTGTGATCAGTTGTTCATTCAAGGATGTGCCGTTGCTGCTCATCAGGTCTTCCAACCAGAGCCTGCCCTGATCCCAGAAGATGCGGCAGTGATTGGCAGAAGCGAAGCCGTCTTCGGGCAAGACCAGTTGACAGTCCGGGTCACGGCCCAGGGTGATGGACTGATTTTCGATGGTGAAACGCTCGCTGGTCTGGAGATTGACCAGGACAGGCAGTCTTACTGAAGATGGATTGGTCATGGATTATTCCGAACTCTGAGATTGGCCGCTCTAAACTGAACTAGACTAGTTTATACCTAGACAGTGATAGTTTTAGGTAGACTTTTCCTGGAAAAATGGTGCAGGTCGATTTCTTCGAAGCAATTGTCTTTGTCTTCGATGTCCTGCAGGGCTGCTTCATCCACATTGCCGCCTTTGATCATCTTATATATGCTTTCAAAGCGTTCACGGTGGTCATTGAATCTTTCCGTGGCATAGTCTTTGGCCTGCCCGGTGGTTATGAGGAAGGGCCAGTCGGATGACGAGAGAAGTAACATTTCGCGGGCCAACTGTCTGGCTGCTCTCGTGATCAATTTGTCGTGATTGACCGTGGGCAGATCCGCCACTTCCGCCATTTGCTTTTCGGCTCTATGAATGTGCGGCCACATCCAGTCGGTTTCGCTGTTCTGCCAGACTTGAAAATGTCCGCCGGAGCCCCATGATGACTCTTTTAGCTCGATGGTTTTTTCCGGAGGATTTTCGGCCAGGTAGTCGCTAGCTCTGGTCATTTTCACAGCCGTATAGGTCTTCAGCTTTTTAATTACTTCCTTCAACCAGCTCACACCTTCAAACCACCAGTGTCCGAAGAGTTCCGTGTCGAAAGAAACCATGATCAGTCCTGGTTTTCCGGTGGCTTTCAAATGTTCGGTCAGGCAATCTTGCACAAACCCTACATAGTGGTCGGAATTTTCCTTCATGCGACTCTCCGCCGCTTCCGGATTGTAGATTTCCTTGGCGCCCAGATCGGTTGACTTGGAGGTGAGGCGCCAGTAATGCAAACCGGACTGGTCGTCTTTCTTGTGAAATTCCCGGTAATTACCGTCGCCGGGATAGCCGTGATCGGCTGACCAGACCTTATAACCGGCTTCTTCGTGGCGACCCATCACGGCCACTTGATAGTCTTTCAACCAGAAGGCTTCATAGGTATCGAGACCGGTATTAGTGGTGGTGGCACTGGAAAGATATTGCACCGAGCCGTAAGGTCCGACCACTCGTCTCACTTCTGCAGTTTCACCGCCTTTGATGACAAAGCTTTCAGTGAAAAAGTATTCGATACCGGCTTCATGCAGAAACTTCTCGATGCCGGCTCTCTCTTCTTTGGATGGGCGGTAGGCACATTCGGGCAGCCAGAAACCTTTAGGCGCCCGGCCGAAGTGTTTTCGATAGTTGTCTACGCCGGTCTGAAATTGCGCTTGCAGTGAAACATCTTCTTCCAGAAGGGGTGAGAAACAGTGGGTGGCTGCCGAAGTTGTGATTTCTATGGCACCCAGATCCTGATACTTCTTGAACCCGGCCAGAATATCGCGATTCCACTTCTCTTTGAAATCTTTTTCGATGGAGAGGAACCAGTTCAAATAGAAACGAGACAAGTGATGTAATTCGGGATTAGGATCGCTGCCGCGGTTGGTATAGCGCCCTTCGTCCTGGCGAGCCGCCTTGATGCGCGCTTGCAGATAAGTCTCGAAGCCGTCTTTGATATGTTCGTCGGCCAATTGCTCGCAGAGCACTGGAGTTAAGCCGATAGTGAGATTGGCGTTCAGACCTTCGTTGTATAGTTCAGCGATGGCGTTGAGAAGAGGGATGTAAGTCTCCGCCATGCATTCGTAAACGCTCTCTTCTCCGAAGGGCCACATGCCGGCCTTCCGGTAGTAAGGCAAATGGCTGTGCAACATAAATACAAAGGAGCCAATGCTCACCGACTTCATTCCTCTTCAATTGCTGCGACCGTCTCAGGAATAGACCGCCGCTTGACTTGCGTGTTGTTGCCTCTTGTTTGCAAGTGGCGAACGCTTGCAAAGAATACAGAGGAATATATCAACTAGTAGGTGCAGGATCGGGTGAGCCGGTGATAACCTGTAACTATTCTTTATTGCTGTTTGCCGCTGTCGACGGCAGGTGCCTGGTCTTTAACCGGTGCTTGGGTGGCGCCTGAACCATTGACGGGAATGTCCACCTGATAGACCCCGCCTTCCTGCATTTGAGATCCCGTGGACTGAGGGTTTTCCATGTTTTCAGGAGGACCGTTCAAGGGCACCCTTTGTTCCTCGTATTCTTGCATCGGGGAGCGATGGTTTCCTTCAGTAGGGGCATCCGTACCCTGTTTGAGAGGAAGTTTGGGCGTGAAGGCACTTTTGGAAATAGATTCCTTCTTCCAACTTAAGCCGACGTAGATAGAGGCCAGCACCGCCGCCAGTCCCACCATTACCAGAAGTAAAAGCTTTATACCGTGAGTTTTGCTGCCCCGCTGCCGGGACGGACTTGGAACCGTCACCTTACTGCTTGGCATTCTCTTGCCGGGCTCTACCTTTTGCGGTTCGGCATTGATAACTACTGTCTCTTTCAAAATTGCCAGGCTGGTGGCCAGATCGCTCATGCTGGCAAAGCGATCGGCAGGCTTCTTGCAGAGAGTCTTTTCCACAATTGTGGCCAGGGCCCGGTAGGGTCCTAGATCAAGCTCATCTTCAAGTTTCGGCACGACACTGTTGAGGTGCATGGTCATGGTATCGAAGGCGGAGACACCTCGGTAGGGCGGGTGGCCGGTCAGGCATTCAAACAAGACACAACCCAGGGAATAGATGTCCGAGCGGGCATCTATCTCAATGCCCTGGCACTGCTCCGGGCTCATATAGAGCGGGCTGCCGAATACTTCCCCCTGCATGGTCAGCTGTTCCTGGGTAAGATTGCTGGCCGGTCTGGCAATGCCGAAGTCCACAATCTTCAGTTCCATACGCTCTTCATCGATGAGCATATTGGCTGGTTTTACATCCCGGTGAATGATGCCTTTATAGTGAGCATGACTCAAGGCCTTAGCCGCTTGCAGCATGAGATTGACGGTCTCTTCCAGCTTTAACTGTCTGGATTTGAGAATTGCCTTCAGAGAACGCCCCGGCACGAATTCCATAACCATGAAAGGCACGGGGGCCGAGTGGGTGTCAAATTCATAGACGCAGACGATGCCAGTATGATTGAGGACGGAAAGCGCCTTGGCTTCTCGTTTGAGCCGCTTCAATGATTTGGAGTCGCGCAGTAGATCTGAGGCCAGCACTTTGATGGCCACCGGTCGGTTGGTGGCTAGCTGCACGGCTTTGTAGACATTACCCATGGTTCCTGAGCCCAGTTCACCGGTAATGCGATATCGATTCTGGATGGCCGTTGCGAAATCGGTCACTGTACTTGATATCCTTACTGCCGCCCCTGACTAATCCGGTGATCTTTTCAGCTTGGTCTCTGGCGCGTATGATAGCACTCGCATGGCGCTTGCTCTTGAGCATTTTTGCGGTGGGTAGATCTACACGGTAAATCTCGAGGGTAAAGATTCTCTGGTATAGGTGAGATTGTGAATATGGAAGAACCGGGCGCTGTCCCGGAGGACGAAGAGAATACCGCGGCTGAGACCGGTACACCGGAAGTAAAAAAACGCGGACGTCCGCCCATTGTCAGACCGGCCGGCCAGGGGGCGAAGCCGCCGGCTGCTGAAAATAAGGTTGTCAGGTTGCTGGAGAAGAATCCGCTCGGTATGACCCTGCCGGAGATGGCCGGTGGACCCCGGCAAATCAAGCGTATGAAAACCTTGCGTCCAATACTGGCCGATGCCATCCGCCTTGGATTGATCATGCCTGTCTCACAGCGGGCCGGACACACGGTCTACAAATTAGTCAAGAACATGAACCGCTGAACTCTCATATCTGATTCAGCCGCTGTTTAGATGCCGGCCGCCTGCTTCAGTCGCTCCGCCAGTGTTTCCGGGCAGCCCTTCAGGAAGACCGTTTTGAGGCGGCTGGTGGCGCCGCTTTCCAAGGTTATAGATGATTTAGGCAACTTCAGTGCTGAAGCCAGGAAGGAGAGCAAAGCCTGGTTGGCTTCTCCCTCTCTGGCCGGCGCCGTCAGGCGCAGAACCAGCCTGGTATCGGTCTTACCGCCCGGTCCATCGGCCTGGCGCAGACCGGCAAAGCCGGATGTTTTCGCCCCCGGTTGCAGGTGAAGCCTCAGTTTGAGCCCGTCCGGGCTGGATGTAAAAGGGACTGCCGTCATACTGATACAATTAAACCCTTAGCGATAGCTTTTGGTATACACGAGTTTTGAGAGTAGAAGCAAAATGGTAAAGACAGTCAAAATCGGGTCAATGGAGACCAGTCCCAGCAGGTTTTTGATCATCGCCGGACCCTGCGTGATTGAAAGCTACGATATTTTGCTTGTCACCGCCAGGCAACTTTTAGCTCTCTCCCGCAAGCACAACTTTGATCTGGTTTTCAAATCTTCTTTTGATAAAGCTAATCGTACTTCCGTAAACGGCTTTCGCGGACCAGGTCTGACCGAGGGTCTGAAGATGCTGGCCGAAGTAAAAAGAGAACTGGGAGTGCCGGTGCTCTCCGATGTGCACGAAAGTGCCCAGTGCGATGAAGCAGCAGCCGTGCTGGATATTTTGCAGATTCCCGCCTTCCTCTGCCGACAGACCGATTTGCTCGTGGCCGCAGCCCGCACCGGCAAGGCCGTTAACGTCAAGAAAGGACAGTTCCTGGCGCCGCGCGATATGACCAATGCCGTCAAGAAGCTTGTCGACTCGGGTAATGAGAATATTCTTTTGACCGAACGCGGAGCCAGTTTCGGCTATAACAACCTGGTAGTAGATTTCCGCTCCATTCCCATCATGCAAGAAAACGGCTACCCCGTCATTTTTGATGCCACGCACTCGGTGCAGTTGCCTGGTGGCGCCGGCGATGCCTCCTCAGGGCAGCGGCAATATGTGCCGACCCTGGCTCGGGCCGCTGTGGTGGCCGGCGCCGACGGCATGTTCATGGAAGTGCATCCCAATCCCGATGAAGCAAAAAGCGATGCCGCCAATCAGGTACCCTTGGCACAAGTGGAGGAGCTCATCGAGCAGTGTTTAAAATTGCGTCAGGTCTATCAGACTCTCAGTCCGCTCGCGCTTCCGGCTCCAGGTCAATGCAAGCAGCTGGCCGCAATCTAACACTTGCCGGTCTCTTTCTTCCATGGCTCATTTTCGGTGCCGGCTTTGCCTTTGATTTGCAAAGTCCAGTTCAAGCTGCGGAAACCACTGCTGAGAGCAGCCAGCTAAGCCCGTCAGTCTTGCTCAACAAAAGTCTCTCTGCCTATGGCGGTGCCGAGAGCGTGCAGTCGCTCGGCCGGGGCTTTTCCGTAGTCGGTAAGGAGTTTGAAGGGGCTGATCTAGCCACTAATGGTGGTGCAGAGCCCGATGCTACGTTTCGTATTTTGCGCCGGGCTAATCTCTGGCGCCTTGATCATGAAAAGCCTGCCGGTGGCAGTTTCTCTCAGGGTTTTGACGGTAGCTTCGCCTGGATAAAAAATGGCAGTTCAGTGGCCGATCTCTCATCCGAAAGTGCCAATGCCTTAAACTGGGAAACCCTGCCGCCATCTCTTTACCTCCTTGAGACCGTAAGGGCGCTTGCCGATAGCGATAGCGGTGTGGAAGTAACCTATGGCGGTAAAACTTCCACCCACAGTCTGGAAGTGAAGAGTCTTAAGCAGGAGAATAGCTCCTTTACTCTTTTTATTGAGCCGCTCTCCTTTCTGCTTACAGCGGTGGAATTTAAGAGTGGCGGCAAATTGGTACGCCTGGAATTTGGTGAGTACCGCCCGGCCCTTGGCACTGTTTACCCCTACAGGCAGGCGCGCCTGGTAGACGGCAAGGCTGCCATGCTCAGGCAGGTGGAAGACGTCAGCCTGACCAAGGTGCCCGATTCGGATTTCGGTCGGCCGGGCGGCAGCTATAAATTGGCCCGTCCCGTGCAACTGCCCTTCGATTATTCCCAGCGGGAATTATTGGTGAAAGGGCGCATCAATAACGGCGAGGAGCTGGAATTTCTCTTCGACACCGGTGCTTCCGAGACCATTATCGACAGGCGGGTGGCCGCCGAGAATTATCTACTGAAAGAGGGGCTGGCCAATCTCACCGCCCTTGGTGGCACCGTGGCTACCAATGTTACCACCATAGGACGCCTGGAGCTTGGTAATCTTGTGGTTAACGATCTGGATGCGCGCAGTCTTGATCTCTCCGGTCAGTCGCGCCATCTAGGCCGACGCCTGGCTGGCATCATCGGCACCAATCTTATCTCGCGCTATGTGGTGGCCATCGATTACGGCAAGTCGCAGATTACCTTCTATGACGCCGATACTTTCGTAAGACCAGCCGATCTGATTGCCGTGCCCTTCGCTCGCCGCAGCGCCCCTGTGGTGAAGGTGCGGGTGGGCAAGGAAGACGTGCCCATGCTGGTTGACACCGGCGCGGCTTACAATAATTTGCCGGCCGCCGTGGCCCTCAAATATGCCGGTGCTGCTTCCGGGCATCGCGTTACGGAAGGCACCGGTCTTGACGGCAAGCCTATTAAGCTGGGGCGTGTCACCATAGACGGTGTCAGCCTGGGCGGGCGTCCGGTCTCCAGGGTGGATTTCACATATACAATCAGTAAGGCTCCGGCTGCCAGTACAGCCAATAATCAAGGTTTCTTTCAGACTACCAATCTGGGTATTGTCGGTAATCCCCTGCTGGAAAATTTTATCGTCTATATCGATTACAAATTCCAGCGCATGCTCCTCAAGTCTTCCGGCGTCGTCAAATTACGCAGCGAAATCGAGCAGGCTCTCAAGCAAGGCGATGATCAACTGATTCAGAAACGTGATTTCCGCCTTTCCGAAAATGCTTATCAGCGCGCTCTCTTGGCTGCATCAGGCGGTGCCGACAAACGCAATGAGGCAAGAGCCCTTGGAAGGCTCGGCAATCTCAAGCGCATGATGGCCAAAGACTTAAATCGTCCCGAGCATTCCAAGGCTGCTTACGATTACTTCGTCAAGGCGCAGGAATTATCCAAACGCATTGGTGCTACCGAGGTGGAAGGGCGCATTCTGGCTGACTGGAGTTTGCTCTATCTCGATAACGGGCAAATGGATTCAGCCAAGCAGACCATGGACCGGGCCTTGCAACTGGCTCCGCAGGACGCCGCCGTCAATGTGGATTGCTCGGTGCATCTGTATAAGTCGCAGCGCTTCCCCGAGATGCAGCGCTATATTGAGAAGGCTCTCTTTCTGGAGCCTGATAACTGGCAGGCTCTCTGGTATCAGGTGAAACTGTCGGAAACTTTTGCCGACATGCCCAAGGCTGTAAGCACGCTCAAGGAAATTTTGAGATTCTATCCCTGGTCTAAGCTGGCCCAGGAGAAACTAAGCACTCTGGAGGGGCAGATGAATGCTCTCAACCAGGCTCTGGCTAAACAGAAAGAGATGCAGCGCAGCGGGAAGTAGTTACGGCTAAGCTTTCAGCGTAGGGGCTGTTTAGACCTGGGAAAGGCGCCTTCCCTGGCATATCTGATTCGATTGATGGTCATTTTCAGTCAAGCTTATAGCTCTTTGATCTCAGGCGGTTTTGAACTCAGCAGCTATGGCACGCATGCTCTTAATCACCCGGCGCGGATTAGCGGTCAGGGGCACAAATCCGTATCTTGCATAGAATGGCAGTGGATCGAGGGCGCCATAAAGTTGTTCTTCAGGCGTTGGCATTTCTGCGTCAATTACAAGCAGCGCGCTGCCTACATCTTTGGAGTTTTTCAAGCAACGAATTTGGGCATCAGCAAGGAGTAGCTCTCCCAGCCTGGGTTTCGCACCGGATTCTTCCTGCAGTCTCCTGCTGTAGTCTTTATCAACCCCTAAACGCCCCAGTAAGATGGCGCTCGTTTCGCTATAGCGCGGAAGCTTTTTCTGAACCTTCTCGGGTAGTTCGGCAAAAATAATGCTAAGGCTTGAGAGTGAGTAGTAGCCTCTAATCACCATGCTGGCTGGCTCGGTCAGGACAAAAACAGAAGAAGTGTAGCTTGAAACATCCCTGTGAGCTTGTTCTTGAATGTATTTCTTTATGCTCGCCAGGTCCGAAGTGAACTGAGAAGCGTCATGTTCTTTGCTCCAGGGTGCAATTGCCAGGGACAACTTAGGAGTCTCTGGCACTCTACTAGCCTATAATCTCTTGGTGGCGGCGCATTGCGGCAACGGAAGCTTCATTTATTTTGGGCTCGCTTGTGATTAATTTCGCCAAGGCAACGCTTTCTTCGACAGTCAGCCGAATAATTCTCTGCTGCTCAATAACCTGAGATGCCTCTTTGAGGGCAGCCTGGACCATGAAATCAGAAGTCGAACGGCCTTGCAAAGCGGCGGCCTGGTCAATTTGCTGTTTGGCCTCTGCCGTCAGTCTGGCATCAATTCGTTCTTCTTTTTTGTCTCTTACTGCCATGGTCGAAGCCTCCGTGTAAATATTGTACTGCAAACTTCCGTACATTGACAAGGGGCTGCGTAATCGGTGCCGTACCTTGCAGATTGCCATTGATCTGGGCTTAAACTTGTTGATAGTTTGGTGGTTTGTCAGAGCTGCTCACCTTTGATGTGCAAAGCTTCTCGCCTATCTCCCCCCCCCTTTTGGGGTCACTGTGGCTACTAGTTGACCACTAATTTTGTGCTTTTGACCATGCAGGTTTCAGTGTTGGTGAATCTTTGCCATTGACTCTCGATAAGTCGCTTAGCTTTGCGAAATATCGGCAGACTATCGAAACATGCAACGAGGGCAAAGGACAGGAGCCAGATTGTTGGAGCCGACGAAAAGAATTCCAGCGAATTGTTCACAAATGGTGCGGTTGCTGCCGACCAATATAGAAAGGAACAGATGGTCCAAGCCGCAAGCTTGATAGTGCTTCTGAGTAGTGCGACTATTGGCGAGACAGTGCCACCTTGCACCGACAAAAGTTTTAAGCCCAGCAAGCGCTGACCTACTGTGGCATTCATTTTCGAACTCGTTAAGATAGTGTGGTAAGCGAGATTCGCAAAGACATTTATCAAGACAACAATCCATGCCAGAAGCACTTCCGGAACGTGTCCAAAATGAGTGGGACTGGCCCCCGCCATCTTATAAACCTCTGCGCAAGAGTATAAATTTAGCCATGGCCAAAACGGTGAAAGCAGGCAGACAGTGAAACTAATTGGGAATAATGGTCCAAGAAATTCAGTATGATACTTAAAGCAGAAATTGGATGAATAGAGACACAGCAATAGGATGGTCACTGCAGTCAGACTGGATACCAGAATCGAGTCAAACATCAACGCTAGTAGCCGCCTCGTGATGGAAGGCGTAGAGTTACCTTCCTCCAGTATTGTTTCGTTTGTCATCCCAGCCTTTTGTGAAATAAGAGTTTAGGAGCAGTTTCTTGATCTTAGCTCTTGATCCGCCTGTTGGAGGGGAATTTGATTACCAAGTTTGCTTCGTCCTCAATTGTTTGCTCAATAGCTCTGTTTTGTCTGGCGGTGACGTTTTTGCAGAGTTGTGTGACTAAGCCGGTGTCTAACTGGTTACCCAGACCAGTTTTTTTCGCATATTCCTTGCAGCGGCAGTTGGAATTGCAAGACTTCAAAAGTAAAGCAGACGCTGCGCATGAGTCGAGCACAGTGAGCTATCTATATGCAGTTGTGGAGCATTCTTTCTCCGCGCATACGGTTCTTCTAGTTGTGAATGAGGATGGAACTGCCGTGGCTGCAGATAGCAAAAGCCCGACCGGCTATAGCTATTGGCAAATGACCAAAAGTCAATTTGAAGAGTTCAAAAAGGATAATAGTGTACTTTGCGATCTGAAAGTAAAGGATTACGGTTCTGATATTTCAATCACTGACCTGCCTACCACTTGGTTCTATGTTAAAGACGGTAGTGGAAGACGCCAGAGAATACGAATTTATGGTGAGTTTAGCAATAACGATTTCTTGATGAATGCCCAGGATCGGAGTTGCCACTGCATTGTCCCCGATGTTTTGAGGGAGGCATTCAGAAGGTCGGCAGAAGTAAGAAAGTTAAATAGCAGGGTCTGGGCTCCTGAAAGTCTCTGCTTTGTTTTAATAAAGTCAGCCAGTGCTTCGAAGGCATCATTAAGTCATGCAGTTAGATTTGAACCAAGAACTGTGCCGGGGCCGTTGGAAGATGTGTTCACAGTCAAGAAATCAGAACTGACCGAATCTGAAGTTAACAGATTGCTGACTGCTCACCTGGAAAAACGGCAAATAGCTATTCGTGACCATTTATATGCCCTGACCCTTGCGAATTAGGCTCAACCGTGCAGGGTCATGTGGGTTGAATTGTTTGAAATTTGCATTTCAACCGCCTCATCACCCGTCCGAGCTCGTGCTTGGAGCTTACCTTGCCCTGGCCTTGACGGCACCGGACAGTTGTTTGAACTGAGGACCGAAGTAGTAGCGCCGCATTTCTTTGTAAGCCTGGTCGTAAGTAAAGCCGTCTTCGCTCACGCGCCAGATGCCGACCAGGCAGCCGGTGCGGTCTGAACCATGGGCGCAATGAACCAGCACGGGAGCGTTATCCTTCTTTGCTTGTCTGACTGTTTCCATAAATGTATCCACCTGGCTCTTGGTGGGAGCTTTGTCGCTCATGGGCAGGTTTATATACTTCATACCGAGCTCCTGACCCCAGGCAGCCTCTCGCCTGGTGCGCTCTCCTGTGGCTCTTAAATCGATCAGGGTTTTGATGCCCAGGTCGTGGCACTGCTGTACGCCCTTTGCCGTGGGCTCACCGCTGCGGTATAGAAAAGGGTGGACTTTATGAAAGTTCGGCAGATCGCTGGTACTTTTCAGCTCCGGCCTGGTTTCCACGTCGGCGCAGTGACCGGCTAAGGGCTGCCAGATGACCAGAAGAGTCAGGCAAAGCTGGGTTTGCAGTCTTTTCTTCATGGAGTGCCTCCTCTTCGTTCAATTTCTTGCTCTAATATAGTGTGTAAATGCACAGTCCGTTTTGTCTCTTTCAGCCCTATGCTGGGTAGATAGAACAGAAGCGCAGGGTGATTAACAATTGTTAATTTCCAAAACTTTTCCATTTTAAATTGAACTTTTTGCTGCCCTTCAGCGTTTATATCCTTGGACCATACCGATGAGGATGGAGAGTACCGTGGACCTTACTGACGAGGCCCTCATAGACAAATACCGGGAAGAGCAAGACATGGCTCTATTCAAGATCCTGGTTCGGCGACATCAAGGTCGCGTCTTTGCCGTGGCTTACCGTCTCCTGGGAAGTTCTGAGGAAGCTGAGGAAATCGTTCAGGACTGTTTTGTTAAAGTTCATCAAAACCTACATAAGTACCGGGCTCATTCCACCTTCTCGTCATGGCTCCTGCGGATTTGTCAGAACCTTTGCATGGATGCATTGAGAATGAGACACAGGCGAAAGGACATTGCTGCCATATCTTTTGATCCACAGGCCCAGGGGCAGGAGGATGAAAACTTCGGCTCCGGTAAACCTGTCACCCAGGTTGCCGATGCCGGCCCGGGGCCTTCCCAGGTTCTGGATCAAGAGGAACAGACCCGTATCATAGAAGAATCCATTCAGCGCCTGCCGGAAAATCAGAAGATAGTCCTGGTTCTGCATGATATCCAGGGCCTCTCCTACCAGCAGATAGCCGACCAGGTAGGCACCAGTATTGGTACCGTGCGTTCTCGCCTCCACTATGGACGCCTCAAACTGAAAGAGATCCTAGATCCCTATTTCTCTCCTGAAAACCGCACCCAGCCCCTAAAATCCAGGTAACGGACAATGGAAAAGCCAAGCCAAGCCAGAAAAGAAGATTGCCCCCAGATTGAGGAGGAACTTGACGCCTATCTCGACATGGAGCTTGATGACCAGCGAGCCGAGGCTATAGAGCAGCACCTGGCCGTCTGTGGTGACTGCACTGGCCGTCTGGAAGAGTTGAGCGCTCTGGTCTCCAAACTCCAGGCTTTGCCGGAACCGCCACTGCCCAGAGACTTCGGCGATCTGGTGGAAGCTCGCATCAAAGCAACGGAGCAGGCGCAAGAAATTGCGCCTGCCGAGCTTGCCGCGCCTGTGCAAGTCGGAACAGCAAAGGTTTTTCAGTTTCCTCGCCCGCTTCTGGTGGCGGCCGCCGCTCTGGCTCTGGTCGTAGTCGGCGCCACCTTCTTTGGTTCTCCTTCCAGCAAAGCTCCTATTGCGACCGTGCCCGACCAGTCGGTTACGCAAGTGGCCGAGAAGCCGGCTTTGCCGGTCAATGTGCCCAAGGCTGTTGAGCACCGGCAAGAGTCGTCGCCGGCCGTTGCCGAGAAAGCCGTTGCCCCGGCCCCGGCTCCTGCCCTCAAGCCGAGTGATAATCCTCATCTAGTGGCACAGTCTCAAGGCAAGTCTGTTCCGTCGCTAACTTCGCCTGCCCCCCTTGCCGTCTCTCAGCCGGCGCCGGAGTTGATAGCCGAATACGATGATATTGTCGGTGATGGCATTGATGATTATGGAATCAGTACTAACGAGGATGGTTTGTATGCAATCAAACTATAAGTCGAGCCAGGGTAAATTAGAGGCTGGTGGCCGACGCCGGTTATTGCTCGCCGCCCTGTTTTCTCTCATGTTTACCAGCTATTTCAGCACTGCTGCAGAAGCGGTACCGCCTGCCACTGGCACTGGCGCCTCTGAAACTGCGGCTCCGGAAGAGTCGGAATTTTCCGGTGGTGGTCGCAGGCAGAGACGGTTTCGGCGGGCTTTCGAGGGTGGTGGCGAAATGCCCGAGGCCGAGAACATGCCTTCTCCCCAGGAACGCTTTCGCCGTTTGAGAGAAAAACGTATGAATGCCGGTGAAGGCGAGGGCATGATGCCGGGAGAAGATACACTCGGGGGTGGTCGCAGAGGCGGGGGCATGGGACGCATGTCTTCCTTCTCCGGCAGTATGGGAAGAGGTGGTGCTCTCAATTTGACCGAATTGAATTTAACTGAAGAGCAAAAGACCAAGATTAAGACAATGCGTTCTCAGACTCAACTTAAGGCGAAGGAACTGCAGAAAGACCTGAAGGCCAAACGGGCTGAAATGCGCGATTTGCTTTTCGAACCAAATTCTACAGCTGAGCAAATCAAGGCCAAACACAGTGAGCTCAAGCAAACTCAGGAGCAGGTGGAGAATTTGATGATCAATGATTTCATCGGCATTCGCTCAGTACTGACCAGCGAGCAGAAGAAAAAGCTACCTTTGATAAAGCCGGGTGCCAGACCGCAACCTGGGCCTGAAGGGGCACCGGAATTGAGCGGTAGAAATCACACCCTGGGAGTGAAACCGGCTAATTAAAAGGCTATTTGCCTTTGCCTTTTTTCACACCGCCCCAGTCGAGCATGAAGTCGCCGTCTTGATCGGAGGGCGGGTTTTGCATGGGCGGCGGTTTGTCTTCAACTTCCTTGGTTTCTTCTTCCACCTTCTTGGGCGGAGGTTTCGGTTTTTCTTTCTTGGGTTTGGGTGGTTGCTGTTGCTGCGGCATGATCATAGGCATTGGCATGGGCGCCATTCCGGGAGCCATGCCCGGGTAGAGCGGCGGCATCGTCGGTGGTGGCGGAGGCACGAGCCCACCTTTACCTTTGCCTACTTTGGCGGGTGGGCTCACCATCACAGGCACCGGTGAATACATGGGATAGCCAGGTTGCATAGGCATGGAAGGCACCGTCTGCGGTACTACCTGCTCGGCTTGTTTGGGCTGTTCGGCCTTTTCCTTCTTCGGTTTTTCGGCTGCGACCGCTTCCTTGGTGGCTTTCGGTGCGGCCGGTGCAGGCGTCTGCGCGGGTGGCTTTTCTTTTACCGGTTGCGGCGGCGCTTCTTTTACCGCTGCCGGCTTCACTTCTTTGTGCGGCTTGGGTTCCGGCTTCTCTACCCTTTCAACTTTCTTGGGTTTCTCGACTTTCTTTGTCTTCTGCTGTTTTTCCTCTGCCGGTTTGGTCTGCGCCGGTGAAGGTGCAGGAGCAGGAGCAGGCGTCGTGTTCAGGCTTGGCCGTCCCGGTAGCCTGAAACTCGAGCCCGCAGATTCAGGCTTTTCAGGCGCCGGTGTCGGTACTGCTTTCGCCGGTGCGCTAGTTTCGCTGCTTCGTTGAAGGGGTTTGGTCTCGTTGATATGGATGGCCGGAGCCGGTTTCCTGTGGATGGCAGCCAGAAGCCTCAGGCTCTCTTGATGAGCGATGGATTTGTCGGTGGGTGTTTTTCCGTTCGCTCCCAGCCATCTGATGAACTGTTGTCTGGCTATGAGAGAGTCGGGATGATTGGAGAGGTCTTGTTGGATCTGCTCGAGGGCATCCGTGGGTTTGTTGCGTCTTCTCGTGACCTCGGCCAGCTCCATGCGAGCCATGGCCAGACGAGGATTGATGGCGACGGCCTGTCGCAGATAGTTCTCAGCCTTGTCGAATTTGTCCATGCGATTGGCGAGAGCGCCTGCTTCGTAGCAAATGTCTGCCAGGAAAATGGAATTTGCACCGTAAGTCTCGCTGGCCGCATCTATGGCCGTGCCGTAGAGACCCAGGGCTTGTTCTTTGTCGCCTTTGAGCAGATAGTCCATGGCCTGCAGTCTCAAATCCATGGGGCTGTCCAGGCTTCCCATGATGGCCTGACCGGGCTGGGCCGACTGACCGAGGTTGAGACTCAGCGCCATCAGCAAGGTGAAACCGCCGCACAGGAAAGCGCGTGCTTTCAGACCGGCTTGCCGGCCCTTGCTCTTGTGTTTGGAGACCCTGGTCATAGAGTGACTGCCTCGCCTGAACGGTATTTTCTGATAACACCATTCTAATCCCAACTTCATACTACGCCATAGGGAAAAGCCTGACATCACTAAATGACCCGATTCTTGATAAAATCAAACTCCGCCTTTTAACCAAAACAGGTATTGTGCAGCTGGCGGCGCAAGGAGCAGGAGATGCGAAGAACAAAGCATCAGAAGGGTCGTGGCGACAGAAATGTGAGAGAGGCTGGTCCAGCCCCTGCTCCAGTGCTTCAAGGTGCCGGTTCGCGCATTTTACTTCCCCGTGGCTATGACATAAACACCAATATCGGTGAAGGTTTCGGACCCTACCGTGTAGATGGAGAGCAGGAGATCTTGCCCTTCGTCACATCGGCGAACGTCGCTTGCGGCGCTCACTCAGGCGATCCTTCCCTGATGGAAGCGGCTCTGGAGAGCATTCGCTATTACGGTTTGGCTCTCGGCGCCCACATCGGTTATCCCGATCTGGCCGGTTTCGGCAGACGTGAAATTCACCTCAGCTCATCCGAACTGCGCGCCTCGGTGCTTTATCAGTTAGGCGCCCTTTCTGGTCTGGCCCGTACCTTCGGTCTTGAGATCACTCAGGTGCGTCCGCACGGCTTCCTCTATCGTCAGATGAGCCACGACATCCGTATCGCCACCATCGTTGCCCGGGCTATCGCCGAATACGACCGCTGGTTGGTTCTGCTTGGTCCGGCCGGTAATATCTTGTTGGCAAGCGGTGAGCGGGCCGGTTTGCGAGTAGCCGGAGAGGCCTGGGTCGACAGGGCCTATGATGCCAATGGCAATCTTTTGCCCCACACCCATTCCCGGGCTATGCTCAAGACTCCTCAAGAAGTAATGAAGCAGGTCAACAGCCTCTTGCGTTATGGCGAGGTGACTGCCTCCGATGGCACACGGGTGCCCCTGGAGTTTGAGACTATCCATTTGCACAGCCGTATACCCCAGGCCCATGCCGTAGCGGAAGAAATTCGTCGGCTGGTGCCGGACGCTTCCGCCCTCACAGCCGAGCCCTTCTCCCTGGATACATCGGAAGACGGCGAGATTTTCCCCAGCCTGGCTTATTCGGTCTAAGTCGAAAGCTTTCGGTCTGCTATGAGGCTCAGGGAATGCGCTGAGCCGGCGGTACGATTTCGTCGTACCAGGAACCGTAATATTCAGGATAATCTTCGCCGGTGGTGGAAGTGATAGTTTTTTCCAGAGCCTTGCGGATTGCTTTACGGCCGCCGCGGCGATAGCGCTTCAGCCATTCCAGCTCTTTGGGATCAACTGGGGTGCCGGCTTTGATAAGCTCTTTGACTATCTCGATCTCGTGCACGATCGCTTCTGTTTCTTCTTCCAGGCAGCGATTGATGAATTCCTGCCGACCGGTCTTACCCGGAATCGGGTCTAAGGTCGGCTTGACCAGGGCGTGTACGAATTCGTGGGCGATACTGATCAGCTTGTAGTTACGGGGACACCAGCGGCCGATGTAGATGGTGCGCTTCTTTCTGTCGTAGTAGGCCCGGCAGGGCCCGTCTACCAGGCGAATGCGAACGCCGGCGGCTCTGATTTTGTCGATGTCGTCAATGAGAGTGGGTGATTTCAGCAGGGTTTCAACCATGCGTTTGCCAAACTGCCTTTTGAGATTTCTCAAAGAGGACTTGGCGGCCTTAGCCTTTGCTTTGCTTTGTTCAGAATCCGTTTTTCGAGGCATGAGAAATAAACCCGGTATGCGAAACATATACCTAGATAGATATAGTGATAGATTAATTCTATACCAATAAGTTCCCAAGGGGAAGATGGGAAAACGCTGAATTTATGGCAACTCGGGCGTGGCTGCTTGTGCTTGGAAACGCCTGATTAATATTAATTCTGTGATTTGCCCCTTTTCTGGGCAGCTGTCCGCTATAGACCGGCCGGCGAGGGCTCTCAGTTCCTGGCTTCTTTCTCGAAAATTAGGACATATAGGGAAAACCCATGGGGCTCAAGGCCTGCGCCCCCTCGGCGCTCAGGCTCGGAAGGCGCCCCCGTGGGACTCGGGATCGGCTATGTTAGAAAGGTATGGTTTCCTTAGGGGCTAACCCCTGGGACGGTTGGGGTTTACTCCGCCCTGGAATGGAACGATGACGGCGTCAAAAGACATACTTGCTCTCCTCAGTCGGATTGGGCAACGCATCTGTCGGGGTCCGTACGCTCAGGGGAGCGGCGGTGAAAGAGAGATTGACTGGGCCGAACTGACCGATTGCCTGATGCAATTGGCGGAACATCTGAATTTGCCGAATTTGAGCTTGTATGTTCCGCTTCGTATTGACGGCTCGGCGGAGATGCCTTTGAGCTTTGTTTGCGGGCGAACCGAGGAAGGCCTGGTCTTAAGTCGTTCTGTGGGCGGCGGTGATAGCCACGGTCATAAAGTCGATCACGAACAGTCCCGGGAGCGGTCCCTGCTGCTTGCCGCCGAACCGGACCACCTCTTGCAACTGTCCCTGGGTGAACCGATAGAACTGGGTGAGGAGCAGGTGCAGGCTCTCAAGGGTCGTCCTCAGCCGTTGCCGCGCATGCGTCTTGCTGGTCGGCCGGAGTCGGTGCACGGTTTGTTGGTGCCGGTGGCCGGCGGCCCCTCTGCACCTAAGCCCCAGAGCCGCATACTGGGTTTACTTCTGCTTGTCTGCCAACCGTGCGAGAGGGGGTCCCAGAATCTTACTGATCTAAAGGCGGCAGCCAATATTTTCGCTGCCCTGGTGGCTCCCGTTCTTTCTTCTTCCCAGGGAGCGCCGAGGTTCGACGAACCGCCGGCCATATCCGAGATGTCCCGGCGGTTGAGCGCCGAATTGTGGCTCCGGCAGGCTATTTGCAAATTGCATCTCTCGCTCGATCGCGATTGTATTTTGCAGACCCTGGTGGACAGCCTGGGGCGCGGTCTCAGACCGAGCCGTTGTCTGGTGGTTCGCACCAGCCCGGGCGCGCCTGAATTGGTTTGCCACGAGTACGAAGATCCCGACCTGTCTCCCCTGGGGCTGGGTCGCACCAACCAGTTTCCCCTCTTTGCCGTGCAATTGCTCAGGCACCGGTGCACTGCCTACGGCGATGTTTCCGAACTTCTGGCCGCCGGTGCCATTACCGAAGAGCAATACGATGTGCTTAGTTTCGGCGGTATCGTCAGTCTGGCTGGGGCACCGCTTTACTGTCAGGACCAACTTTTTGGAGTAGTGGTACTGGTAGATGCCCAGAAACGACTCTGGGATAAAACTGAATTGGATGGTCTGGATACGCTAGCTTCGCAGGCGGCCATTGCCCTCACCCATTCCGCCACTTATGAGGAAAGTCAGCACCAGCTCTTCCATCTTAGTCTGATCAGCAATGTCACCGAGCAACTTACTTCGGCACTGGATATGGTGTCGCATTTGCCCCGCGTCGGTAGACCGGAGGAGCGAAGCGTACCTGAAGCAGTCGAAACGGCCAGTTTGTCCGCCAGAGAGCTTGAAGTGTTGCGCCTGATCAGCTCCGGCTATGCCAACAAGGAAATCGCCCAGCGTCTTTTCCTGACTGAATCCACCGTGGAACTACACGCTTCTCGCATTCGCAAGAAACTGAAGCTGAAGAGCCGAACTGCCCTTGTTAAATATGCCTGCGACAAAGGCATAGTCTAGTTTTTATCGGCTTTCCCTTTGATCAGGGGCAGTGCCGACAGCAGGTAGAGAATGAGCGTGAGTAGACTCAAGCTCTTGATGCCGCCTACAACGCACAGATTCTCCAGCAGACCACCAAAAGTGACACCCAGTAAGTTGGCGGCCAGCGCCATGTTGGCATCCTTGACGGTCTTAAAGTGAGAAGAATAGAGCAGTCCGCCGAAAAATACGGGTAGGCAGGTCAGAAGCGTCGTGAGCGGCTTGGCACCGGCTGCCGGCAGGGCTATGTCGCGCATGGAAAGGAAGAAGTCGGCCAGCAATATGACCGACAGCGATAGATAAATCAGGGGCAGGATGCGGGTCAATTTTTCGTTTTCCAGCTTCAAGACCAGCAGGTTTGCCAGGAAGCCCAGGGTCAGGAAGGAGAAGATGACCACCGAACTGACCAGCCAGGTGTTGCCGTAGAGCAGTGAGAGTTCAGTGCAGCACTTCGTTTCCATAAGCATGAAAGCCTCTCCCAGAACGAACATGGCGAAGCACTGCGGGGCAAGCACCGAGGACTTTTCCACTTTGAAGAGGAAGGGCACGGGAATGATGATGGTGAAGAGCAGGAAGGTGCTGTAGAGGATGAGACCGGTGGTGTCAAATTGCAGATAGAGAAACGGCCAGTCATCGCTGGCTACCCGCATGGCGGCTTGAGCGGCATTGGGCTGCCAGAGTTTCAGCTCTTTATCGTCCTGAAGGGACTCTTTGATGAGGGACTGCACTCGCTCCGGATTCTTTTCCATGCCCGGACCGAAGAGGAAGATGCAGCTGGAAAAGCTGTCTTCACACATGGTGAGGGGCGGCTTGCCCCAGGCTGCCTTGATGGTGTTGTAGAGGCGAGCCGTGACGGGGTGGTCGGCACCGGTGGCAAAGCTCATAGAGACAATGCCGTCGTCTTTCAGTAACGAAAGGGCGTCTTTGATGCTTTCCACCGTGAAGACATAGTTGTCTACTCGCATGAATGAAGCCGTATTAAGAGTTCCACCCGGGTCTAAGTAGGCGAAGTTGATAATGTCATAGCGTTTGTCTAAGTCGGTGCGGTGCAGGTGTGACCTGGCATCATCCACTTTCAGATTTACTTTCTCGTCTAAGTAAGGCTTGTCCGGATGGATGGTGCGGCCGAAGTTGCCGATGATCGGATCGATTTCCACGGCATCCAGTTTCTTCAAGTCGCGGGCCTGTTTGAGGGCAAAGGCCGTGTCATTGCCGGAGCCGGAACCAAGAATAAGTACGTCTTCGTGATGGGGGGCGAAGCGGTAGGGTAGTTTCATCCATTTGTAGGCGTGGATGAGTAGATGCTCCTCGTCCTTCTTCGCCTCGGCGCTCTCCGGTGTTTGCTGATTGGCTGTCTGTCTTGCTGCTTCTCTGGCGGCGAAAGTTTCAGGATCGGGAACATGAGTGGCCGAATGGAAATAAAGGTTGTTGCAGAAAAGCATGTAATTGCCCTGGCCGAAGATGCTTCCTGCCGGTACATTGAAGTTCTTAACTTCCAGTTTGCCGTAAGGTGACCAGAAGGCTCCCTGGGCGCTGAAGTAACTTGCTACTACTAGTGGTGCCAGGAAAAGTAGCAGGGCGCGGCTGCGATTGTAGGCAAAGGTGCCCAGTCCGGCTATCAAAAGCCAGACCCAGGGCGGTGTGTTCAGGAAGGAGCAGGCGGCAAAGGCCAGCACTCCGAACATGGAGCCGAGCAAATTGATGGAATAGGCTGAGAGGGGCGGGCGATTTTTGAAACCTTCTCCGACCGTGGTGCCAATCTCCTTGAAGATTGTCAGTAAGCTTAAGGCGTTCAGTGAAATGAGCGTCAGTCCGGCTATGACGGCTGCCGTAGAATTATTTTCTTCGATGCGCAGAGAGAGGTCTTTGAGACCCGTTATGGGCACGATTATCACCGAGCCGATTAAGCAAAGCAGGGCGCAGGTAAGTTTCACTTTGGAAACTTTTCTATCAGGCTGTGCAATGCCGGCAGAAGCGCCGATGAAGACCAGCATCAAGATTAAGTTAGGGAAGGCTCGTAAAACCGGAATCTCTATGCCCAACCAGCGAATCGCCATGGTCTCAGCAAAGAGCATCACGAAACTTGCGAAGAACAGGTTACTCAGCTTACAATCTCCCCCTTGATTTGACCTCTATATATTTTTCCACAAGTCGATCCGATAATTCCTGTGGAGCGGCGTCCAGCACCAGGCAGCCTCGCCGCGTCAGTACGCTTAAAGCTAGCTCCCGCTGACTGGTTAAGTCTAGTGCTACTGCCTTTTGATAAATCTTGTTAATGATGTCGCCTTTGTGCGCCGATGATTTCTCTGCCGCCACCAGATCTTGCGAGGCGAATTTTTGAACCTGTCTGTCCTTGAGTGTCACGCAGAAGGGCAGGTGCCTGGGGGCGAGATTGGCCAGGCCGCTCAGGAGGGCTTGGGAGCCGGTGGGGTCTGTCAGGTCGGTGAGCACCACCATCAGGGAGCGACCCTTCTGGGCGGAGGCGAAATAGGAGAGGATACCGGCGTAGTCTGGTTCGACCATGCGCGGTTCCACTGCAAAAGTACCCTCCAGAATGCGGTGCATGTAAGGCTTGCCGCGCTTGGGCGGCAGGTAGAGCAGGGGCTTGTCGGCGAAGATGCCTATGCCTACCTGGTCGTTGTGGCTGAGTCCTGTAAGCGCGAGGCAGAGAGCGGCATTGAGCGCCCTATCGAAGCGGCTTAAACCTTCCAGATCGGAAACCATCATTCTGCCGGCATCCACCAGGATAAGCAGACGCTGTTCCTGCTCGGCTTCGTAGGTGCGAATCACCGGCCGATCACGCCTGGCCGTGGCGCGCCAGTCGATGGCCTTGCAATCGTCTCCGGAGCTGTATTCCTTCAGGGAGGCGAAGTCGGTGCCCTGCCCGCGCTTGCGCTGGTGCAGTTCGCCCAGTTCGGAGGAATGCGAGAGTTTGATGGATAAATCGTGCAGCGCCTTCAGATCGGAATAAACTTTGATCTTGGCTTGCGCCTGGATTTTTCGCTCATAGTAAAAAAGTCCCAGTCGGCTGCGGTAGCGAAGATTGATCTGACCAAATTGATAGCTGCCTCTGCGCCTGGGGCTCAGTCTGTATGCTGCCCGCGTTTCTTGACCGGGTTCCAGTTGAACCGACAAGAGCGAGGCTGACTTTTCAATGCCCTCCGGGCTGTCATCTTTTACCAGACAAGAGATAGGTATGCCGCCTTTGTAGCTGATGGTGAGCACCACATCGTTATCCCGACCGATGGACAGCCTATCGTCCATGTCGCGGCGGGCGTCTATGGTACTTGGGGGCGGCGTTATCTGTCTGTCGATGAGAAAAGCTAGAAGCAACATCAGATCGAGGGCCAGTCCGATTTTGACCAGCTCGGCCGACCAGGCTGCCGCAGCCATTGGCACAATCGCCAGGATTGCCAGAAGATAGAGTCTCTGGCTGGCGCTCATCGCGGCACTGTCACCTGGCGCAGCAGGTTAGCCACTACTTGTGATACCGTTACACCGTCCAATTCCGCTTCTGCCGTCATGATCAAGCGGTGCCGCAAAACAGGCTCTGCCACAAACTTTATATTGTCGGGAGTGACAAAATCTCGTCCCTCTATGGCGGCGTGGGCTTTGGCCGCCGCCAGCCAGGCCAGGGCAGCGCGGGGGCTTGCACCCAATTGCAGGTCGGAGATAGAACGAGACTTCTGCACCAACTCAACCAGGTAATCCATGATGCTGGCTTCTACTTTGACCTTGAGCAGTTCCTGGCGGCACTGAAGAATTTCTTCCGCCGAGGTCACGGCTGTCAGAGGTTTAGTGAAGCGCCGGTACTTGCCCTCCTGCCAGTTTGAGAGCATTTGCTTTTCTGCGGCGGCGCCGGGATAGCCGATCAACACTTTGAGCATGAAGCGGTCCAGTTGGGCTTCCGGCAGCGGATAGGTGCCTTCGAACTCGACCGGGTTTTGTGTGGCTACCACAAGAAACAATTCGGGCAGTTTCTCAGTATGGCCGTCCAGGGTCACCTGTCTTTCTTCCATGGCCTCCAGAAGAGCTGACTGGGTCTTGGGCGGGGTGCGGTTGATCTCATCAGCCAGCAGTAAGGAGGTAAAAATGGGACCTTTGCGGAGGCTGAATGTGCGGGCATTCAAGTCATAAACGCTGGTGCCGACTATATCGGAGGGCAACATGTCGGGAGTCAATTGAATGCGGCCGAAGTCGGCTCCCACCAGGCTGGCAATGCTCTTCACCAGAAGGGTTTTGGCCGTGCCAGGCACTCCCTCCAGAAGCACGTGACCGTCGGCGAGGATAGCCGTTAGTAGCTGGTCTATGACCATGGGTTGGCCGACGATAGTTTCGTTGAGGGCATCCTTGAGGCGGGCAAAGGTAGCGCGTGTGAGGGCTAATTCTTCCGATTCTGTTTTGCTCTCTGTGGCTGTCACTTCTTGCTGCATTTAATTTCCTTTGCTCAGTGCCGAAGCAGGGGGCGATGATTCTGTTGTCAACTTGCTGTCCAGCTGCTTACAAATTTTATCGCAAGCGATGGCCAGCTCTTTGAAGGTTTCTTCGCTGATTGGCGGCAGTACTTCTTTATGGTTCTCTGCCGGCGCGGCGTTCTTGTCCTGGTTTGCTTTCAGAAGGTGTTCCAGGTCTTCCATTGTCTTGATAACCAGGCTCCTGAAATCTTCCGACCAGGCTTTTTCGTTTCGTGCTCTCAGAACTTCCAGTATGCGTTCACCCGGTTCATGGGGGGAGACCGACAGGAGTTTGGCCAGGCGGTTGTGCAAGTTCTGGTGAATTATTTCCAGGGCGGCTCGACGGGCTGAGGCTCGCTGGTAGGTGTTGGCCAGTCCGCTGATATATTCGCTGTCGGCAATTTTCCTTGCGTCCTTTAGCTTTTCAATTCGTCCGAAGCGCTGATGCGCACTCAGTATGGCTATAATCAGCAGAGCCAAGATTTGCAAGGTGACGTAGCCGGCCGGTCCTCTCAAGAAATAGATGAACACATTAGAGCCGTTCTTAAAGCCATGGCTGACTTCGTCGAAAATTATGTCACCGTTGGTAGTGGCAAGCCAGTTGGCGAAAAACTGGAAATTACCCCAGGCTTCCGTCTTGCCGACTAGCTTGTTGGAGAGCATAGAAGGAGCACTGGATATGAGAATTTTACCCTTGCCCCAAGTTTTCTGAGTGATCAAGGTGTGACCGTCTACCTTCACGAGGGCCTGCCCGCCGCTGAGAGCTTCGCCGGCGGTCAGCCTCAGCACGCTCAGATGGGTGTAGAGCGGTGCGATAGCGTCAATTTTATCATCGGAATTGTCATTGTTTGTTTGTGCGTTGCTGCCGGCCAGGAGGGCTTTCACCGGTAATCGGTCTGAGAGTCTGTCTTCCAGGGGTTTGTCCAGGCGCACCACCTTCAGTCCGATTTTATCGAGCAGACGGCGGCTGAAGTGAAAGCGAAAATCGTCGAGGTAGATGAGCGAATTGCCTTGTTTTACCCAGTCGAGTATTTCAGTTACTTCGAATTCGGCCAGGGCTTCATCCGGTCTGACTATTAGTAAGGTACCGTGGGCTTCTTTCAATGTCTCTTTGCGTCTTGAGGCGTCCACAAAGCGTGCAGTCTCCGAACCCCCCTTTAGCTTTCGATAGGGTTTTTCCCAGCGCACAATCTTGCGGCCCCGCTCACTGATTTTTTCGCAAAGCTCGAAGAGCCCGCTCACGCCGCTTGGTTTCAAGTTGTAGCTGGAGGCAAAAATCTTGGATTCAGGAATGAGCTTTTCCAACTGTTTGTCGGAAGAGAGTGCGGCATAGGTGAGTAGGCCTGATACCACTAGTAGTGCGCCCAGTTGGATGATCAAGTCGCGGGGCAGTCCGCCTTTTCTTGGCTGTACCTTTTCCATGTTTGTAGCAGCATCACTCATGGCTTACTTTTATCCCCTCGAATTTCGACAGGGACGGCAGCCAGGACTTCTTCCATTTTCGTTAGCGCGGCGCGGCAAAACTCATAGTCGCCGGGCAAAGCCTCGTTGAACCCGAACCAGATTTCTTCCACCCGATCTACCAGATTGCGGAAGGGTTCCCTGAGAATTTGATAGTTCTTGCCGGCGCCGGCGTTGACCAGAGAGTAAAAGTACTCATAATTGGTTTTGCTGGCTTGAAAGCGGGTGACGCCCCTTTCGTCAAGCAGATAGAGCGCGCTCATGTAAAGTGCGCGCACCGACTCTTTGTAATTGCCCTCCAGGGCATCTTTTTCCGCTTGCTCCTTCCAGCCCTGTCTGTCCAGGGGTCTTTCGGCATTAATTAGTCCCGACTGAGCAAGTTTTCTAGCTGCGGCGATGTGCCGCAGGCGGCCGGCCACAATCAAGATGAGGCAGACGGCGCAGATAACTCCCACGGCAATGACGGCATATTGCACCAGGGTGGCGGCTGCGCGCGAATCGGTAGCGCCGGCCGAGGGCAGCTTGAGCATGGATAACAATTCACCCAGGGCTCGCAAGAGATTGGAGATCAGTTCTTGCAGACCGACCAGAATGCCAGGCGGTTCTTTATAGTTGTAATTCTTGGCGATTTCGCTCAAGGGACCGGCAATGTTCTTGAATTCCACTGGCTCGGCCTCAACTGACTAAGGCATGGGCGTGTGGGGGCGGCTCGTCTTCCGCTGGTTTAGCCTGCAGACCCTCCAGACGCATGAGCAAGTCGGAGCCTTCCAGGCGCATCTTCAAGTCGCAGAAAAAGAGTCCGTAAGCCACATAGCAGATAGGTCCGATTACCATATTGGTGACGGTTTCCCAGAGGGCATTGAGCACTTGAATGAAGGCCGGCAACTGGGCGGTTTCTGAGGCCCCGGTGGCTACGCCCGTGACGAGAAAGTAGCCGACGGTGAGAATCCAGATTGGCAGAGTCAGGGGATAGGCCAGCATGGCTACGGAGAGCATAGAGAGGAAGCCGAAGCCGGTGGTGCGCAGGAAGCTCCTGAAAGTCAAGTTGAAGGCTTTGGCCAGAACCGCACCCAGATCGCCGTCCTCGATGGCCAGTCCGTAGAAGGCCAGAGAGCCTGCCAGTCCCAGATAAATTACCGTGATGCAAAATCCCAGAACGGAAACGGCAATGCCCACGGAGGCCAGGACTGCCGAACCGCCTGAATTCTTGAGCAGGGGTGCTGCCAGGACGGCTACCACCGCCCAGGAGATGACGGCCACCAGGCAGATGGCGAACCAGGCCAGAATCAAATTGATAATAGACCAGCCGCGCTTGAGGACAAATTCAGTTGCTTCTTCGATGGTGGCGGCAAAGCCCGTGAACAATCTGACCAGGGCCAGTTGTCTGATAGCCAGGAGCAAACCGCCCCAGATCAGGCAAATGAGACCGACGATGCCGACTATTGCCCAGGCGATTTGAGGAGATACTTCTTTGCCCGACTGAAAGGCATAGCTCCCGGCCAGAACCACCGCCACTCGACCTATTCCCAGGATGACCGTAGGCAAGAGCAAAACTTTGAATACGAGCGCGATCTGTCGTCTGCAGATGCGAAAAGACTGTCCGATAATGTCTCCGACGGTGAGCGGTTTTGTCACATAGCCCAACAGTTGTGTATCTACGGTCACTCTTTATCCTCGAAAGCCGCTTGTTCCGACCCGGGGCCGCAAGACACGGGCATTGCATTTATTTGCCCGTTTTTACGGATGGTTCTCAACTAGGACAATATTCCCGTCGGCGAAACAGACAGCACATGGCGCAACCTAATATTAAAATCCCTGGAGCCATAAGTTGCTATTAAAATTGCCCCTTTTCAAGGCTTCTTACCCAGGACTTTCAAGATTTTCAGCCTGTCAATGTCTTATAAAAAGGGAAAGTCCTCCTTTGCGGACAAACTAGGCGGGCTTTCAGGTTTGCTCGGGCTATGGTTTCGGTATGAAGTATTTGACCTTTTCCATTCAGGCTTGGGCCTCCTTCGTGTTATCGTGAATAAGGGTGTTTGGCCAGTTGGCAACTGAGACAGGGTACCAATGAATAGTCCGCTAGTGAAAAAACTTACCGGGGTTCGGGATCTTCGTCGGATTCTGGAAACTACCGTGAAGGAGCTGGGCGATCAGTTCTCGGCTGATGCCTGCCAGATTGTGCTCAGCAATCCCCTGGATCAGAACGTCACTTCCATTTGTGAGTACCGTTCTACCGGCAATGTGCCGCAGCCCGGTAAAGCCACCACTTTGCCCCTGGTCTTGCAGGGGCGAACCTTCGGTTCGCTCACCTTAAGCCGGTCGGTCGATGTCAGCCCGGACGAACTCAATGCCATGCGGGTGATTCTGGGTGAGTTGGGCGATATTATTCGGCTGGCGCAAATTAACGATGTGGTGCAGCGCGACACCTTTCGCGATACTTTCTTAGTTGAAATCGGCAACTTGATGACCTATTCCCTGGGCATCGGGGATGCGCTCTTCATGGTCGTCAATATACTTGGCAAGGCCTTGAATGTGAGCCGTTGTCTGTTTATCTGTACCGATGATCAGCAAGCCGGTTGGAAGTGTTTTGAATTCTGGCAGCAAGATAAGGTGCAGAGTCTGCAGCATTGCTATTGGCCTTCGGCTGATTCGGCGCTGGTTGCCCAAACTCTTCTGGCCCGGGAACCGCTCAGACTTTTTGAAGGGCAGCAAAACTCTTACGTTTCGCCTGCTCAGGAAGAACTACAACTAATCGGTGCCAAATCGCTTCTGGGTGTTTCCCTGCGCAGTTCTCACGGTACTCATGGCTGTGTTATTTTGCAGCAGTGCGATTATCGCCGGGCCTGGACCAAGAACGAAATAGACATGGTTCAGAATGTGGCCGACAAGGTGGCGGAAGCGCTGCTCAAACTGCCGGCCGAGAAGCGTGCGCGCGAACCTATTATGCAGTTGCACCAGCGTATAGTCAGTACGCCTGAGCAGCAGTCCGGCGCTTCTGCCATCGATGTGAGACGGGCTCTGAAAGGGGCTCTTGGACAGCAGGCTATACCACAGGCCAGTAAAACCGGAGCACCGCCGCCGCCACCCAAACCGGCACCGCCGCCTCCACCGAAGCCGACGCCGCCGCCTCCGCCGGCTCCTGCTCCGGCTCCCGCTCCTGCTCCTGCACCGGCACCTGCACCCGCACCCGCACCCGCCAAATTGCAGCAGATCACGGGCGAGTATCCCGCCCAGCAAACTCCCGCTGCCTCCCAGCCGCAAGTCTTTGATGCTTCGGCCCAGGCTAAAATTCAGCAAGTAACCGGCGAGTTCCCGGCACCTACAATCACGTCGCCCACTGCCGCCCGCACACCGGCGGCGCGCCAGTCTTCGCCGACGGAGAAAGACCCATACGCCGATCTCGATTTCGGCGAGATCGATGTGGCGGAAGCCGGCGGTGATCAAGAGGCGACCATGCCGCCATCACAGGCGGTGCCTTCCTTCCTGTCCGTCAATCAAGCTGCACCGGCTCCTGCACCGGCACCTGCACCTGCTCCGGCTCCTACTCCGGCACCCGCACCTGCACCTGCACCGGCTCCTACTCCTGCTCCGGCTCCTACTCCGGCTCCAGCGCCTGCTCCCGCACCCGCTCCAGCGCCGGCTCCGGCACCGGCACCTGCACCCGCTCCAGCGCC